>Ga0189284_100022_pt1 | contig 330867 bp, 347 predicted proteins | sample N32C7minimetaG_FD_130314 | JGI IMG/M metagenome (GOLD analysis project Ga0189284, IMG submission 130314) | Marine microbial communities from the Costa Rica Dome - N32 C7 mini metaG | ecosystem: Environmental > Aquatic > Marine > Oceanic > Photic zone | place: Costa Rica: the Eastern Pacific...
GGCATAGCGACGTGGAAGACTGTCGCTGAGCGCTTCGATCAACTTAGCTGCCAAAGCTCTACGAACTGAGGTCCGGCACGATGCGGAATTGGCTTCGGATCTGGGGCATCAGAATTGAGTTCGCCTTGCTCGCGTCAGTGTCCCTGATAGGGCTAGTCCTCAGCCTTCGGACCTGCATTGGCTGAGAAGAAATTCCTTCTTCCGATCAACCCTTCGCAAACTTTCCCACGATGGCCTTTCCTCCTGTCCGGAGCTCATCGAGGTAGTCGCTCCACCATTGAGCCATGCGCACCCGCTCGTCCCAATGCTTGCCGCGATGGTAGATGCCCCGCACAACATTGCTGTCGCCATGTGCCAGGGCACGCTCAATTGCATCCGGATTCCAAAGTCCCGACTCGTTCAGGAATGTTGATGCTGTCGCCCGGAGTCCGTGCGCGGTGACCTCTTCCTTCGAGTATCCCATGCGACGGAAGGCGGCATTGAGCGTGTTTTCACTCATGGGACGTTTGGAGCTGCGCGCAGATGGGAAAACATATCCTTCGCGGCCGAGCATCTCGCCCAGATCAGAGAGATAGCCTCTAACCTGCTTGGAAAGCGGGACGGCATGCGCTCGGCGCGCTTTCATTTTACCGGCAGGGATCTTCCAGACCCCATCGACGAGGTCGATCTCGTGCCATTCGGCGTGCCGGAGTTCGCCGGGGCGTACGAACACATGCGGCGCTATCTGCAAAGCTAACTTCGTCACCATGTAGCCAGTGAAGTCGTCGATTGCGCGCAGTAGCCCGCCTAGCTCATTGGGCTCGAGGATTGCTGCATAATGCGTGGCTCTCGGCGTTACGAGAGCACCCTTCAGCATACTGGTCGGATCGGATTTGCAGCGGGTGGTAGCGACACCGTAGCGAAACACGCGGCCTGCGAATGACCGGCATTTCTTCGCAGTCTCGTGTTTACCAGTGGCTTCCAGCCGTTTCAGAGGAGCCAGGACTTCGAACGGCTCGATCTCGTGGATGGGTCGGTTCCCGATAGCAGGCGCAAGCTTGTCGAGGAAATAGTTGGCCTTGACGATCGTGCCATCGGCGCGGCCATTCTGCACCATCATCTGTTCGATATACTCGCGTGCGACTGCCTCGAACGTCTGTGCAGAAAGGAACTCGGCGCGGATTTTCTGCTTCCGCTTCTCAAAGGCAGGGTCGCCCCCAGAAGCAACAGCTCGTCGCGCCTCGTAGGCCGCGTCTCGGGCTTGCTTGAGGCTGATGTCGGGATAGCTGCCGATGCAGAGCTTCTTTTGCGCACCGCCGATCCGGTATCGGAATCGCCAAAGCTTGCTGCCGGTCGGCGTGACCTCGACATACAGGCCGCGCTCATCGGTTACCTTGTACGGCTTGTCCTTGGGCTTGAGTGCGCGGAGGCGAGTATCTGTCAGAGGCATGTGGGGGCCTTTTCATCTGGGCCTTTGCGAAACGGCCTCAAAAGGCCCACAAAAGTGTCTGGAACCCCCGAGAACAGGCGGGACGATCCGGAACGATCCAAGGGCCAAATCCCTAGGATTTCTGCGGGTTTTATAGATTATTTGGGAGAACGTGAGAAGAACAAATGGTGCCCAGAAGAGGACTCTAAAGGGAACAAAAACGGCGGAATTCTCGGATTAAATGACCTTGGGGGCCTCAAAAAAGGCCCCCACTAGAGCCCCCAATTTTTCATCCCTTCAGAAGGTTCGGTTCCCGGATTCGGGTACTTTCGACTCCTGCAACCGCTGTGTTTCAAAGCATAACGGCGCTCAAAAGCAGCGCAATCTGCGCCGATCAAAATTTACATCGGCATCACCTAAGCGGGCTGACTGATTTCTAGCATCAAGTTCGACCATGGGAGTACAAGAAGCATTGAGTTCGTGACGGATGCGACAAGGGCACGCCTTGTCTCCACGCATCATCGCGCCATATCATTGGCATGGCTGATGTAGACGCCCAAACTCAATCCGAACTTGAGGTCATCTCCTTGGCCGACCTTAACGCGCTCAATGTGAATGCTCTGCTGGCAGGAAATGAGGGCAGTGATCCATTTGCACTGACCAAGCCTCTGCGCGAAGCGCGGGCGAATTCGGAGAAAGAAGGCAATGAAGAGCGGCGCAAAGCGCTGGGCCTGCTCCATGATGTTCTCAATATTCATTTGAAGGTGCATGATCGGGCAGAGCCCTTCGGACCAATGCTCCAGGGGCCGGAAGGACGCACTTGCACCGCTAGCGATTTTCGCGGTGGGCAGAGCACAATATTTGCCGAGTTTGCGGTCACTGTTGAACATCCGGTGCTCAAGGCGCGTCTTGCCGATTTAGCCTGGCATAACGACCGCAAGCGCGGCGACGTCGGAAAGCTGGCGGTCGAAGCCTATGGTGAAATCATCAAGCGTCGGCTTGCCGGCGAGCTACATCGCTCACATGGCGATGATACCCACCTGCTCGATATGGCAGATATCGCCACACGCATGATGAGTGTGGCTGCGCGCGTCCACAAGATCAGTGCCCTGCCCTCGTCCATAACCGATGTTCTCGATACTCTTTTTGACGCGTGCGTTGCTGCGCAGTCCTATGTCGCCTTCTGCCATGTTGCCGACATTGCCCTAGGCTACGACATCTTTGGGTGGGAGAAGGTACTCAAAGGCGCAGAAGCCATTGTCGCCGATATTGAAGGCCATGATTATCCGATGGCGGTTCAGGGCGTGTGGGAGCTCGCAGAACGCGGCTATGCAAAGCTTGGCGACAAGGACAATCAGAAGCGTGCACAGGATGCCATCGTCGAGCAGGATTTGAAGATGCGCTCGCAGGTCGGGCAGGCCTCAGCTGAAGCGCATTGGGTGCGCGTGGCGATCGACAAGTTGCGGCGTTTTGGCGGCAATAAGGATCGCATTGCTGAGCTACGAAAGGAGTTGCGTGCGCTGGAAGAAGCTTCGCTCGATGACTTTGCCGGTATCCCCTACAAGCTGGACATCTCCGAACTGGCGAGCGGCACGGTGGCGCTGTTTCAAACCCTCACCCTGCCCGATATTCTGGTGCAGTTCGCTTTGTTGAGCCAGCCCCAATCCAGAGAGGCACTCGAACGCAACGCGGACGAATCTTCCGAGAAGTTCATCATGAGTTCCATGTTTGCCGGAAGCCATGCCGATCGCGAGGGCAAGGTCTATGCGCAGACCGAGGCCAAGCCCGATGGGGATGCCGACAAGACCGATTGGTACAAGGCGCAATCCCTGCTGGCGTGCGAGATACACCGTCAGCAGGTCGTAGGAGGGATGATCGATCCCGCACGGCGTTTTGTCGTGAGCACATTCCCGCTAGAAGAGCGGCATTTCCTGCCCATCGTATATAACAGCCCATTCGTGGAGAACGGCTATCACCATACATTCGCGCTCGGCTTTGCGCGGATGTTCCAGGGCGATTTTATCTCTGCAGCCCATATCCTCATTCCCCAGCTTGAAAACGCTATTCGCTATGTCCTGAAGAACGCCAATGCGCACAGCCCCAAAATGATGTCCGACCTCACCCAGGATGATCGATCCTTGAGCAGTCTTCTCGATCACATGCGCGAGGAGGTGGAAGGGGTGTTTGGTGTGGATCTCGTTCACGAGATCGACATGCTGTTCAATTACCGCCCCGGCCCGGCCCTTCGTCACGAAGCGGCACATGGCAAGCTCACCGATGGACTGTGCTATAGTGCGGATGCGATCTATGCTTGCTGGCTGATCTATCAGATGACGGTTGCCCCTCTCCTGCCTTACTGGAAAGAGCACATCGCGCCGCAGATTGAAGAGCAGGCGTTCTAGGTGCCGACGGTTACTCCCGGTGCTGCACCCATTCACTCCAGAAAGGCATGAGGTCGCTCGGCAGGTCGTCCACAAACTCAGGGCCCAATGAATAGTGCGGCATTGCCTCAGAGATCGCGTCGAGTAGCGCCGCTCCCTGCACCGTGTCCTTGCGCCGCTTGAGCGGGTTCCGCTTGGCCTGAGCGCCCAACCACAGTTTGTGGAGCGCGAACCAGCGGGGGTCAGGTGCGACGATGCGCGCCGGGCTACCATCTCGGCATGGGACGACCTGGTCTACCCGCCGACCGGGCAAGAGCCATTCCTGTTCGGGTAGCGGAACAGGTCGAGGCCGATCCTTTCCGGCGAGCGTTTCGACACGCGATGGTGCGACCAGCAATTCGACTTCATAGGCCTTCGCGTTGCGCGCCTGGAATTCCCGCTCGGTATTGATCGTGAACGTCGGATCGACCGCCTTGAGCAAGTCCCATAGCAGAGTCCCATCTTCCGGTTCGTCCGCCGCCCAGGCAAGATCGAAGTCTTCGGTTTCATCCGGCACATCGCGAAACGTGCCTGCCGCTTCGATGGCATAGGCTGCCATTGCGTTGGTGCCGACAACAAGCAGGTGACTACCGAGAAGCGACCGTCTGTCCGCCTCACGGAGAATGGGTCCGGCGTCCGCTGACAGCATCGGCAAGCGCAGTGCGCGAGCAATCCGGCTGCTCTCATTAAGAGCATCCCGTGCGCCGTCGCGGCGCTCCTTCAAGGAAGCTTTTGCAGCCTTGTAATCCTCAAACTGGACTTCCTTTTCGTCGTCCCACGCGCCGAGACTTTTGCCGTTTCCTACGCGATCAAAAACCTCATAGAGGTACTCGTACTCTCCGATCTTCTTACGCTTCAGGTCGTACGGCATCGCGAAGAGTTCGCGCTCGGCTTCGATCCACACATCGTAGCGCTGGCGCATGTTGATGAGCGCTCGTTCCTGCTCAGCGGAGAAGGGTTGGATGATGGCCATACGCGAGTTTTATCCCGCAAATCTCCAATTTTCAATAAACGCGGGATAAATGCCCTTTGGAACCATACTTCATGGACCATCCTTGCCTTGACGGTCCAACCGGATGCATCTTCCTTTATGGGATAAATTGGGCGAGAGCTGCGATGAGCAAACTTACTACACGAGTGTTGGCAACGGTGAACGGTCCCTATGGGACCAAGCAATCCGCTCAGCAGCTCGCAGCGCTTATCGCAGACCCTTCAAGCGCGCAGGCACACAATGCCGCTGCTTTCGCTTTCTTCTCAGAGATTGCACCGGCGGTCCAGTTGGCCTTCATCGCAGAAATGAATGTCGATGAGGCCAAGGCGAAAGCAGTCGCTCGTCAATTTTCGGACTTGGCCGGATACCCTCTGCATCTCGCACCTTAAAGGACAAGAACAGCTGAATTCGGGGTTCACCCGCGCCCAACATCAGTCCATTCAAGAACCAGCTTGTCACCCTTCACACGGGGCAAGGCCCTGCGTGGAATGAGCTTCCCGCGCACTTCGAAGTCAGATGTAATCTTGACCAGAAATACCATGCTGAAGTTCCGTTTGAGGTTCAGCGTGACCCGGTCATTGCTCTTGAATGGCGTGATTGTCTTGACCTCGACCAGATCGTTGCCGAGCCGTCCGTCCGATCCTTGAGCGTAGTTGCGGTGCAGCTTGATGCCGTGCGTGATCGCCCCGTAGAGTTCTCCGATATCGCCATACACCTGAAGGTGCTTGCCTGTGTGAAGGTGATAATCTTCAGCCGTGGCGATCAGGTTCTCGAATATCGAGACCAGCGACAGATCGGCATTGGGATATTTTGCCCGCCATTCCTTGTACTGGATTTGCTTGTTGATCTCGTCCCAGCTGATCCATTCGCCATCATCCCAGATGGCATTGTCCGGCCCAAGTTGCTGCATCCGCAATTCCGCTAACGTGTAAAGATTTTCGCGTTTTCTTTGCATGTCCGCATCAACGTGCAAAGCGAAAGCGCGTTTGCTTGTCATATCGGCTCAAGCTGCGATTCGCGTGAAAACCGATCTCCCGCTGCACCAGAACCGTAGATTCGGACATGCATTGGCCCGGAGCGGACACCAGCGGGAAAAATTCTTTCAGTCCCGGACTGTCCATAGCGATCCAACATCGTCCACCCGCCAATGCGGAACGGCATATGTTCTATTTTTGTTCTTTCCTACATCATTGCGATTCGCATAGCTTGGTCAGCGTCACCTAAGCCAAGGGTGGCGCTGAGTTGAACATCTGATCGCACATTCCGCGACGGCAATCTGAAGGACAACCCATCGTCGTGGGGGAACACGGCTTCGGTGACAGAACCTTGAAACGAAGGAATCTGTTATGCCGAATACTGAACTGCTCACCTGCCATGAGGTCATGCGCCTGACTGGCATTCGCAGCCGGACAACGATCTGGCGACGCATTCGACGCGGTGCCTTTCCTCATCCGATAGACATAGGCGGCGGACGTATCCGCTGGCGCTCCACTGACATCGAAGAGTGGATCGAGGCCCTCCCCCTGCGCAGCTATTGACCCCTCCAATGCGGGCAATGGCCCGCAGAAAGCCAATCCCCCATGTCTATCCTTTCCCTGATCAACGCGGCCCTGCAGAAGCATGGCTGGCTGATCGCTCGCCTTCCTAGCGACGACGAAGAACGTGCGGCCCAGCTCGTCCAATTGCTCGTTGAAGACAATGCCGATGGGCGCGCCCGTCGCCACACATTGCATCCCTGGCTCTGGTACGAGCGCCCGGTCCGCGAGCGGTTCGAGGGACAAGATTGTTGCCTCACTGTCGAGGGCCCGATTTACAGGAGCCAGGACGGAACCGGGTATCCGCTAGGCAGCCAGCTTCGTACCGAATTCGGATGGCTGGACCTGACGCCAGAAGAGACCAACCAGCTTGCAGATGAAGTTCGGTCAGCGATCGACCTCACATTGCTTCGCTGGTTTACGCGTCCCGAATTGGCGGACCGCCAGTTGCCTTCGCGCCAATCCCGCGAGCGCTACTTCGACGACGATGTCGCCCGCAATCTGATCCTGTCTGCGACGCCTCCAACGGCAAGCATGGAGCAAGACGCCCATGCCAGTTGACCGGAGAAAGACTGGAGTGGGAAAGGGCCACGATACTGCGTATCGGACCCGTAATTTCCATACACACCCCACGCACGCGTGCATCAAGGATTTCTGCGGTTTCTGGAGCGCGCGGATAGCGCGCTCCCTGAAACGAAGCGTTCAGACCACCGCAATTCTGCCATATCTGGAGCGCGCTTCGAGCGCGCGCGGGAGGCGGTGATGGCAAATCACATTAAGCGCACCATCCGCCTCAATCCTTCGCAGGCACGGTCGCTGTCCGGCATCGCCGACCGGCGCGGATTGTCGGAGTATGCGATGCTCCTGAAAGTGATCGACGCGGGCTTTCTTTCGGTTCTGCACGGCACCGACAAGGAAACCGATCTCGCCGAACTGGCGCGCGAGATCGGGGCAATATCGGAGCGCCTGGCGGAGGTCGAACGGGTGCTTGACCGCACCCTGTTCACCGCCTGCGCGGCCTACGCTTACGCCCGCCATGCGGCGCTGGGAACGAAGAAATCCGACGAGACAATTGCAACCGAGGCGCGCGCCGCATTCGAGCGCCAGCGCTCGCTCGCCCTGGAGATTGAGCCATGAACTCCAACATCGATTTTGTCACCCGCGCCCATGCCTTGTGGCGTGTGCGCATGGCGCAATGGCAGCAGCGTTTTCGCTTCTTTTCTACGATCACTTTTGGTGCAGCAGGGGCCGGAGCATTCATCGCCCCACAGTTCTTACTGCATGGCCCTGCGATAAAGACGGCGGTGCAGTATGCGTGGGCCAACGTTCTGACCCTGCTCGGTTCCCTTGGGGGTAGCGACATCAAGATGAACATTGCGATGGAAGGCCAGCGTTGGACCGTTTCCGCCGCCTGGTTCGCCTCTGAACCGCTCTTCACAGATACCTTCTGGCAGGTCGTCAAAGTGATCGCTGGCGGAGCAATCACCGGCCTTGTGATAGGCCTGTTCACAGTCTGGGTGCTCCAGCGAACCATGTCTGAACAGGGCAAGGATACGCTCGCCGACCGGGTCATCGGCGGCACCCGCGTGGCGGATGAAGAGGACGTCGCCGCACAAACCACATTGCTCTGTGGGAGCGACGCATTGCGCATCGGTCCGGTCCCAATTCCGCGCCGGATCGAGACCCGTCACTTCGCCTTTCTCGGCACCACCGGCAGCGGCAAAACCACTGCCTTGCGCCAGATGCTCGACGGTATCGAAAGGCGCGGCGAAGCGGCGCTGGTTTATGACACAAGCGGAGAGTTCATCGCGCACTATTACAACCCCGCGCGCGGGGACATCATCCTCAATCCTTTCGATGCGCGCTGTGCCTCCTGGACGCCCTTCGACGAAATATCGCACCCCGCCGATGCGGACCGGATTGCGCGTCAGCTGGTCTCGGAAACCAGCAGCCAGGATGACGATGTCTGGCTGGAGACGAGCCGCATTCTTGTCGCCAACATGATCCGCTCGCTCTGGGCGGAAAAGAACTGCAGTCTGGAAGCCCTGCTCGAAGCCTTGCAGGTCAAGGACAAGGAGCAGTTGAAGGAGTGGCTGGGGCATACGTCGTCGGCCCGCACCTTTGCCAATGACGCCGACCGGGCCACTGGCAGCGTGCTCTTCATGCTCGCGAAGGCGGCAAACCTGATCCAGTTCCTCAAGGTCGAAGATGAGGGTGAGGACCGCTTCGCCTTCCGCGATTTCATTGCGAAGCTGGATGAGTGCGAGGGTGCGAAGCCCTGGATCTTCGTCCCCCGCAAGGAAGACTATTTCGAAGCGTCCAAGCCTCTCATGGCGTGCTGGCTCGAATGCGCGGCGAGCGCTGTACTGGGTCTGTCGCCATCGCCAGACCGACGCATCTGGTTCGTGCTCGACGAGCTGGCCGACCTGCCGCGTGTGGAGAACCTTGCCCGGCTATTGCCGGAGGGTCGCAAGTTCGGTGCGGCAATCGTGCTCACCTTTCAGGCGCTCGGCCAGATGCGCAATCGCTATGGTGTGAACATCGCCGAAGCCATGCTCGCCTGCTGCAACACCAAGCTGTTCCTGCAAACCGTCGATCAGGAAACCCGCAAGTGGGCGAGCGAGACAATCGGTCAGTGCGAGGTGGAATTGCGCGTTGCGACCGACACACTGTCAATTGGCAGCGAAGTGCCCCGTACGACTATTGCTACCCAGCGCCAGTTCCGCCCCGCCGTGCTCGAAAGCGAACTGAGGCTCAGTCCACATCAAGGCTATCTGCTTCTTCCCGATGGACTGCCGGTTGCGCGCATTGGCCTCACCGCCGATCATATCACCCGGCGCGGCGAACCGCGTCAGCCCGGTTACGTGCCTAGCGATCCGGCGGGCACGCTATGGAGCCGGGTCAGCGAAATTGCGAAGGGTGCCGAGCCTGACGCAAAACCGGGACCCGTCTGATGGTCGCATCTGTCTCGGCACTGTCGAGTGCCGGTCAGGCCGCGAGCTACTATGAGGCCGACGATTACTACGCCGAAGGCGGCACAGCTCCGTCCGAATGGTTTGGCGAGGCGGCGGAAAAGCTGGGCCTGTCGGGCGAGGTCGATCGCGAGCAGTTTGCCGAATTGCTCGAAGGACGAATTGCCGGGCAGCAACTCGGCACCACCCGCGATGGCAAGGTTGAGCACCGCCCAGGCTGGGACATCACCCTGTCCGCGCCCAAGTCCGTCTCGATCATGGCCGAAGTTGCCGGAGACAAGCGGCTGATCAAGGCGCATAGCGCAGCGTTGAAAGTGGCGCTGGCCCATGTCGAGAAGCACATGGCGGCAACCCGGATCAGGCAGGGCGGCGAGGTTCGACGCGAAGCGACCGGCAATCTCGCCATCGCCACCTTCCGCCATGCCACAAGCAGGGCACAGGACCCGCAACTGCATACCCATGCCGTCGTGATTAACGCCACGCAGGACAAGGATGGCAATTGGCGCAGCCTGGAGCCGCGCGCCTTCTACCAGCTGCAGAAGGAGATCGGGGCAATCTACCGGCAGGAACTGGCCCACGGCGTTGCCGCGCTGGGTTATCGGATCGAAGCAGGAAAAGATTCGCTGTTCGAAATCGCAGGCGTGCCGGAGAAGGCTATCGGTGCTCTGAGCCAGCGCACAGCAGCAATCGATGTCCGGCTTGCCGAGCGCGGCACGAGCCGCGCGGAAGCGAGCGCCGCCGAGAAGCAGATCGCTGCGCTCGATACGCGGGAAGCCAAGACCAGTGCCGATCATCGCACCTTGCGCAGCGACTGGCGGGCAACCGCCGATGCCAACGGGTTCGACAAGGCTGCGCGAGACAGGCTGATCGGTGTCGCGAGAGAGAGGGTCAGAAGCAGCGAAGCCTTAGCCAGTCCCGAACTGTTAGCACAGCAGGCAGTGGCCTGGGCCGCTGCCAAGCTCTCCGAACGCGAAGCAATCTTCTCGGCCAGCACCCTCGCGCGCGAGGCCGGGGACTTTGCCTTTGGCAAGGCTGGGCACGGAGCCATCAGCGCAGCGATTACCGAGGCCGGAGAGCGCGGCGAGCTTGTATCGCGCACTTTCCTTGACCGGCGCGGCGCGGAGTTTGCCGGGTTCACGACGCCGCAGGCCATCGAGACAGAGCGTACGATGTTGCGGCTCGCAGAAGCCGGGCGCGGCATAGCGCAAGCGCTCGCCAGTCCGGTGGCGGTAGCACGGACCATCGAGCGCGCTGCACGACAGTCAGCCCGATCCGGCTATGCCTGGACGGATGACCAGAAACGGGCGACCGCAGAATTGCTCACTTCGCGCGACCGAGTTGTCGCCGTTCAGGGCTATGCCGGGACTGCCAAGACTACGACGGTGCTCGCCACCTATGCGCGCGAGGCCGAGCGACACGGGTTTGCCGTAACTGCGCTTGCGCCAACCGCATCGGCAGCCACTGTGCTGGGTGATGCCCTGAGTCTGCGCGGTGACACCGTGGCGCGGCATTTGCTCGCACCGGAGGCGAAGACGGATGGGAAGGATGCTGTTTGGATAGTCGATGAAGCCTCGATGATCTCGGCGCACGACATGGCGAAGCTCTTGACCCACGCCGACAAGGCTGGAGCCCGACTTGTTCTTGTAGGTGACGCCAAGCAATTGGGATCGGTCGGTGCAGGCGCTGCCTTTGCCCAGTTGCAGCAGGCAGGCATGGCGACTGCCAAACTTGCCGAGGTCGTCCGGCAGACCAATGCCGCGACCCGCGAAGCCGTCATGGCCTCGATAGAGGGTCACGCGGGCAAGGCCCTGGCCGCGCTTGAACGCGGCGGCGGCAAGGTGCTCGAAGGTGCAACGCCGGAGGTGCGCCTTAGGGCGATGGCCCGGCATTATCTGGCCTTGTCGCCCTCAGAGCGTGCGCGAACGCTGGTGATCGAGCCATCGCGCGATGGCCGCGACCGGCTCACCGGCATGATCCGGGCAAAGCTGACCGAGCGCGGCGAGCTGTCGGCGGAGGCGCTGCGGTTCGATGCTCTGGAGGCGAAGGGCCTGACCCGTGCCGAAGCGCGCGAGGCAGCTAGCTATGCCATCGGCGATGTCGTCCGGTTCAGCCGCGACTATGCCGCCAAAGGCGTGCGGCGAGGCGAGAGCCTTTCGATTTCCGCTGTCGATCCCGAACGCGGCCGCATTGCACTGGAAGGGGGCGATGGACGTTCGCTTGATTGGCATCCCCGGCAATGGGGTGCGGGCAATGTCGAAGTGTTCGAGCATAAACCGAGGGAGCTGCGCACCGGCGACCGCGTGCAGTTCACCCGCAACGACCGCGAGACCGGACGGGTCAATGGCCTTGGCGGCACCATCGCTCGGATCGATTCTTACCGGGGCCGGGCAACAGTGAAACTCGCCAACGGTCGCGAGCAAAAGCTCAATCTCTCCGATCCTCGCGATACCCATTTGCGCCACGCCTATGTCCAGACCGCCCACGCCGCGCAGGGCCAGACCGCCGAGCGCGTCCTGATCCACGCCGATAGCCGCTCCACCAATCTGGTCGACCAGAAGATGCTCTATGTCGCGCTGTCACGCGCCAGGGCCGAGGCGGTGGTTGTAACCGACGACAAGGACAGGCTCGTACGCGCGATCTGTGAACGCGCAGGCGAGAAGCAGACGGCCATGACCGCGAGCACTCCCGAAGCCGGAAAGTCAAAGGCAATGGGTGCTGGACTGGGCTGAGCTGCTTTGAAGTTAGCCTCTCAGTTGCAAGGCTTTTCAGGCGAGGCAGGAGCTCCTTCGCAAGCCAACTACAGATACCAGCTCTAATGAATGATCCATCCGCCTAAAGGTTACTCAATGCTTTGCCGGAATGACTGAGTTGGTGTGTTTTGGGACTTTCCGCTTCCGGGTATGGTAGCCTCATAACCGCCGAAACGACCTAGAGGTGCAATCCGAGAAAGGATGCTCCGGGAACCGGATTGAATGAGACCGGCTCGGCGTCTGTAAAGTTGAGAGCCTTGTAGAGCTTCCTCGCTGAAACCGACTTAGCTTGCACGTCTAGCCTCATTTCTCGATAGCCCAATTTGCGAGCCTCGACGATCAGTCGTTCGATCAACTTACGGCCCAGCTCACTGCCTCGTGCTTTGGGCCGTACATACAGGCGCTTCATCTCACATATATCTACCGTCACCCTTTTCAGCGCCACACAGCCAACTACCTCGCCGCCTTGCACCGCTAACAAAACGCACCCATCAGGTGGCGCATACTTCGTTGCCAGCTGTCCGAACTCCGCGTCGTTGCCTTGGTAGTCCAAATTGACCGGGGAGTTCACGATGAATTCGCGCCAGATTTCTAGCACCGAATTCATGTCATCTGGGAAGACTGCCATCCTGATCATCACCACACCCTTTATACCCGCCGCCTAAAGGCTGACTGTCTCAGACCGCCGATAGAGTCCGGTAAGGTCGTTGTGCGAAACGCGAAACTGGCTCCGGCGCTTGATCTCAGGCGTCATTGTAGACGCATTCACCAGCTTGATGGCTGGATCGTAATAGACCTGCCCTGTGGCGAAGGCCTGGAGGAACATCAGGAAGTCTGTCTCTTCACACAGCAGCACCTGAGGCCCGTAGCAATATTCGGGAGGCGGAGTGCGGAACAGTGAGGGCACATAGGCAGCCTGCGCATGTTTACGATTCCAGTGCGCCATCATTCCCTTGAAGCTCCAGGTCGCTGCAACCTCATCCCGGTCGCTGATCAGAACGAGCTCACCATCGAGATCAGTGATCTTCCCGGTTATCTCATCATAGCCCGACAGCGTCATTCGCAGTCCGGTCAGCAGATGATGCTTGCGCTGGCAGTCGTACCGGCCACCAAAATTGATGCGGTCAGCTTTCCCGGACTGATCGGGATATCCGAAGCGCCGCATGAAAGCATCGACACCTTTTGTGCGGTAAATGCCGCCAGTGGGCTCAGGCGTCATTAGTGTGACCGGCGACTTCGCCTTGAAGGAAAGGAAGTCGCGCACCCCGTATTGCTTCACTTCCCAGCCCAGATAGTCCGGCTCTGCATAGCCGTTGGGCGTGACGCCGAGTTCGGCCTCAAGCGTGTAGCCGCCGCCATTGCGGGCGGCATAGGGCGCTTTGGTGCCGTCAGCGGCCAGCTTCTGCGATGCGATCCAGTTCAGCCGGTATATCCGGCGCAGCTCATCAAGCAGCTGCTCGCGAGGGTCCCTCGCGTCATCAAGCGTCAGAGGCAGTTCGAGGAATACGCCGATCATCGGCCATTCGCGGGCGACAAGCTCATTCGCCACCGGGTCATCGGCGGATACGGCATAGCCCACGACCGAACCGGTTCGCGTGATGCCGAAGAACAGCACGCGGCCTTCATCCCTGACCCGCATGATGTCCGATGGTGCTGCCTTGCAGCCCAGAAGGAACCCCGACATGCGAACTTCGGGATATTTGGGATAGAGGATCAGGCCCGTGTTGGGGGCATGGTGACGTCCATCTCCATCCACCCAGTAAAAGTCGACAGATGCCTTGGCGCGGTCGCGCACGGCCCCGGCGACGTCCGTATCATCGCTGTAGATCTCGCCATGCGGAATGATGTTGAGGGCCGAGAAGTCACCGCCAAGATAGACCTGGTTCTTTGAATTGTCGTTTGGCGCGAGGCGTTTTGCATAGATGCGGGTCGCACCGTGATGACGCAGGAGGTCCAGCAATTGCGCAAGTGATCCGGCCAACTAACTGCCCCTGAGCGTGATCGATGGTTCAGCCGATCTTACCCACATGGCAAGTGCCTGCATAGTTTCACCAAAATCAGGCCTCGTCCTGCCTTTCAGCGCGCATTCCCAGACTACGCCGATGCGCCATCCATCAGCCTGAAGCGCTGTGGCAGCCCTCCTATCGTTGGCGACATTGCGGCCGATCTTGTCCGCCCAGAATTCCTGCCGTGTCGCGGGCATTTTGAAGAGATGACAATCATGCCTGTGCCAGAAACAGCCATGTACGAAGATCACCGCCTTGTGGCGCGGGAACACGAGGTCCGGCTTTCCGGGCAGTTCCTTCGCGTGAAGACGGAAGCGAAGACCGAGCGCATGCAGAGCCCGGCGGACCTGAAGTTCCGGCTTCGTATTAGCACCTCGGATCGCCGCCATGTTCCGGCTGCGTGTCGCAACGTCGTGAACGTCGGCCATGCGTCAGGCCGCTTTGCTTCCCCTGACAGGCTCGATCAGAGCCTGAATATGGGGCTGCATGACACGGGCTACGGCTTCGAAGACTGGCACCGCCACCGAGTTACCGAATTGCTTGTACGCCTGGGTGTCAGACACGGGGATACGGAAGTCGTCGCCATAGCCCATGAGCCGCGCACATTCGCGCGGCGTCAGACGACGCGGATTGCTTTTTGGCCCCTGACTGACGAGGATCTCCGAACCGTCCTTGTAATAGCGGGCTGACAGAGTGCGCGCGACATCATCGGGCGTCACCAGCCCGAACCCAAAGCCATTGCCCGCCGCCTTGTGCTTTTCCGCATAGCCCTGGAGATATTGCCAGAGCTTATCGGTCAGCGTGTACTTGCCGTTCACGGCGGCGTCCGGGCCAAGTGTGTATGGAGCCTCAGCCTTCTCCGAGCCGTCCTCCGGATGAAGAATGCTGTTCAGCCGGACGCTTCCTTTGGGCGGAAGTTTGAGGTCGTCCCAGCTGAACGGAACGGCTTCGCGGAAGCCGACAATCACGATCCGTTCGCGATGCTGCGGCACGAAGTGCTGCGCATCGATTACCTGATGCCAGACCTTGTATCCGAGTTCCTCGGTGAGCGTGCGCAGGATGACATCGAAGGTGCGGCCCTTGTCATGGCTCTTTAGGTTTTTCACGTTCTCCAGCAGGAACGCCGCAGGCCGCTTTGCGCGGATGATACGCGCCACATCGAAGAACAGCGTGCCCTGAGTTTCATCGAGGAAACCGTGCTTGCGGCCCAGCGAGTTCTTTTTGGAAACACCGGCGATCGAGAACGGCTGACACGGGAAGCCCGCCAGTAGCACATCGTGATCCGGAATCTCGTCAGTCCCGATGGCCGTAATGTCGCCATGCGGGGGATGGTTGTCCCGGAAGTTTGCAGCGTAGGTTTCCTGGGCGAACTTGTTCCATTCGGAGGTGAACACACAGTGCCCGCCGATGGCATCGAAGCCCTTCCGGATTCCACCAATCCCCGCGAACAGATCGATGAAGTTGAACCGGCTGCCTGACTGGAGAGGGCCGACAGAAGCCATAGAGTGCAGCAGCCTGACAGCTGCCTCTCTCGGCTTTCCGTCCCCTGCTTCCCAGCGTTGTACGTGCCGGACGCTATAGCCGGTCATCCGGGCAACATCGTCGAGAGACAGACCGGCGCGGACGCGGAGAGCAGCAAATTCGTTGAGCATATTACCTCTGGGACAATTTGCGACATGGTGTCGTTTTTATTCCCAGATAGCAACCCTACGAAGCAATTTTGTTCGCAATTTGTTCGATTCCCGTCTGCAGAATCTGTGGAGCATTTTCAAGCTGGTTTTGAAGGCTGGCTGAGCGCGCGTTGGAGTAAGGCTTGAAGGGCTGCCCTTGCGGGCGACCTGCTCTATCCGCTGGCGCGGACCAGGCCTGTAGTCCCGGCCCGTTCAGGTGACGATCAGGAGCATTTGGAAGCGGAGCGGGAATTCCTGATGGACACGCTCTGTCCCGCGCATTCTGCGCTCCTGAGGGCGCGGCATTCCTGAGCTAACCCGCAGGCACTCTTGCCTCTCTCATTGCCGGAGGCCCGCTGGCGCACTGATCGCGCGCGCAGGACCTCCGTCGGCTTCGCGCCGTTGCAAGGGTGCCATTCTTGCCGGATCGCCGGACGATCCCTTGCGGGAACACCAGGGGCTTTGCCCTCTCGTTCCCGAAACCGGAAATAGACACCCCCGTGTGGCGGGCTTCGCCCGCTGGCCCGCGCCAGGGCATCGATTCCGGTTTTCCCTCCCCCTCCCATCCTCGCCGGAAGGCAGGCCGCATGCCGCGTGTCGGATGCGGCTTTCAGCCGAAGGAGGGCAGAAAATGGGTGACCTGATCTTGAACTACCGCGCTTGCGGGGCCGAGTGCCGCGAGGACTGGTTGCGGATGCTGGCAAACGAAAACGGCTTGCCGTTCGGGACGGTGCGGCGACTGGCTGAGGAACTGGGCGAGCGCGAGGATTTCGGCGAGCTGGTTCACATCTGCGAATGCGGCGGGAGGGCGGTGCAATGACTGCTGGCACCTTTTCCCGCAGCGAGCGGATTGCCCGGCTCAACGACCGGGCGCGGCAGGCGATGGGGCTTGCGTGCGTTGCAGTGGCGACCGAGAGCTTTCGGGCCTTGTCCGAGGAAGATCGGTCGCGGGTGCGCGAGCTTATCGAAACCTTCGACGCCTTCACGCCGGACAACGATCCTTATGGTGAGCGCGATTTCGGAGCGATCTATCAGGATGGCGATGGTCTCTGGACGACCACGCGCCCGGCGCGTCCTGCCGAAACCGTGTTCTGGAAGATCGATGCTTACGACCGCGACATGCGGTTTGGCAGCGAAGACCCGGCCAATCCTGCCATTACGCGGCGGGTTCTGACGATCATGCTGGCATCCGAATACTGACACGGGAGAAGCGCGCAGCGGAATGCGGTGCGCTTCCCGTCCATTTCCTGGCGCTTGTTTGAACTGCAAACCGGATTCGACCGGAAGTCCGGTCTGGTTCCGAGCGGTGCAGCACGTGCGAGAATTCGCTTCGTGTTGTCGGCTTCGTTTTGAGCACCCCGATTGGCCGCACGCGGTCAGCTTTCAATGTCCGGCCCGCGCCGGTTCGCTCCGCTCACCCGTGTTGGACATGCATCCTGCCCTTGGCCGTGCGGCCTTCTTGTTTGGTGCAACGAGCCACCAGACATGAAAGGAACTCATCATGGCACGCAGCAATACCGCTCCCGCGCAGGAGACCAATCCGCCGGACTTCCTCGCCTGGCATGTCGCCAACAAAGGCGACAAGGGATTCTGGACCCGCATCGGAGCCGCCTGGTTCCACCGCGACCGCAAAGGCCTTTCGCTTCAGCTCGAGGTGGTGCCGATCAATGGCCGGATCGTTCTGCGCACGCCGCTGGACGACGAGAAGAAGGAACCGGGCGCTTAGCGCCCGGCCTTCGGGCGAATGGTCAGGCTTTTCGCCGACATCAATGATTCGGACGTCTATTTCCTGAAATTCTCGCAAGCCAACTGTGATCTCAACACCGTTCAGTCATTGACAGAAGATACATTCTATCCGTTTGTCTTGGCTTTGCATGGTTACATGAAGTACCGATACTCGTATGGTTCTGACCCAATTTTCGTCATTCGTTTGATCACGTTCGCAAGTACGCTCGAGTAACTCAGCGTAACAGGAAGTTGCCCATAGAGAGCATCGTTGTTCCAATCCATTTTAGACAGAGCCAGCGTCGCAGCCGCTGTTCTCTCCCATGAACCGTGGCCTCCGTCACGAATGAGCTTGATCGGCTGAGGCGTAGATCGTTTGCCTTGGAAGTACGGACTGTTGTTGAGGCCCTGCTGTACGCTTCCATGAACCCAAAGTAGGGCTTCCCGATCCCCAATGTTTAGCAAGGTGCCACGCTCGACCGGAAAGCGGGCTCCCTTTGCGCCATTGGCTTGGTCTATGAGGATACCCCGCCAACCTACATTTTGCACTACGCGTATCAGATCAATGTTTTCGCAAAGATGGAAGGCATCCATGCAAGCATCGATTTCCGGCGCCCTAAATTCCGTGCTCTTGTGAATCACGATGTTTTTGGGAATTCGTCCAGCATGCCTCCGTCTGTAAAGGTCGAGCGATCGGGTCATTACTCTGAACATTTCCATTCTCGATAAGAATGGGTTGCCTCGACGCATACCCTCCGCCTCGTCAGTGTTGTAAGCGACGAACTCCAACCCCGATCCCTCATTGTCAAAGACTTGGCTGCAACAAGTTACGAATTCCGTTTCACCATCTGGTCCAGGCCGCAGCGCGTAAGACAAACCGATGTGAGCAGTGTCGGTGTCACCCGCCGCTATCTTCCAAGGAATGCCGCCAGCCTTTGCGTACAGGGCCACCCCTATTCGCCACATTACGCTGGCACGGTCGTAGAATGATACTGCACCACTCTCTTTAAGAATTTGAATCGGAATCTTTCTTACGGCGCACATAGCCTTCAAATGATCGTGCAGATCGAAATTGTTCCCGTAGTCCGAGCTATAGGCCTCCCATTCTTTTGGAATTAGGAGGAGGAGGACATCAAATTTGTATCTGCTTTCTGCAATCTCTTTGATGTAACCGTCGAGAATCTCCACCAAAACCGAGGATGGTTTTTCAGCAGTGCGCAACCGGGAGCTTAGGTCGTCCGGGAGCTCAATTCTGCATTCCGGTGGAGCTGGCTCTATCTGAACCCTGAAGATCGTCTCGAATGACGGCCAATCAATCTTGAAGTCCGCCGGTTTATGGAGCTGAACAGGCCGTTTCAGATCCCTCATTAGCGAATTGACTAGTCCGGTCTTTCCACGAGGAGCAAGCGTTGCAATCCTGATAGGGTCAGCGAAGAAGCTTTGCGAATAGGGGCCAAACTTTGACAAACCGCGCAGCGGATGAATGTCTGTGCTGTCTTCATACGAGGGGTGAAATGCTAACTTCGGCTCGGGTAGCTTAATGTGAGCGGGCAGTTCACTGATCATGACTGCGCCCTCCATGAATGCCCACTTTTTGAATGGAGCTGGAAGCTCGCGATTTCAGTTTCTCCGTCGAGAAGCGATAGCTCCCCAGCGATGGCTTTGGTCCAGTAATCTATGAGGCTGTTTGCCGACTGATTATACCGGTTGAACGTCATCTCTCGTGCATGACTCGAGGCAGCGTGGCGGTTCTCTTGATCGAGCCCATCAAAGAGTATTCTTGGTTCAATTAGCAGCCAAACGCTGTCATCTGCCCAGTCCAGTTGAAGCTCTATCCCTTCGTACCACGTAAGTCCGACAGTATTTGGAACACCGCCCGTCAGTGGATTGTTTGTTGCTTTGCGGAGTAGCTTCCATTTTTCGGCCGCAGGGTCTCTAGGTCGAAGCCTGCTGCGAGACCGGGAGTGATCGATGGTTAAATCCAACCTTTCGGCAATCGTCGTTGCCAAGGCCTTGCTGATAAGTCCCCGCTCCTGACTGTCATACCGCATGCGATGCTGCGCCAGTTCGTAGTTTTCTACATCCGACTATCCAAAAGGAGTAAACACACGGCGAAGTTCTGCGTCACTGCCAAAAGCTAAAACGCCTTCTCGCTTGCGTGTGGCGATTATTTTCGCCGACGCCTTTTCGATCGCGCTCTGTATTTCCTCATATCCTCCGATTTCACATTTCACCAATGAGCAGGCTGCGGGCATCTTTTCGACGAGAACTGCATTCAGTCTGATTATCGGATATCCATTCTTGCCCTCAGGTTCAGGTGCTGCTGACCAACGCTTGTTGCCCGCGCAGTGATGCTCAACAGTCTCCATGTCGAAGTCGGAAATGAAGTTAGCCAGGTCATACATAAGCTCATCGAAGCTCTGGATGGGCACCAGGTAGGCCTCAACCCCCTTGCTTCTAGCAATGCGCAAAAGCTCTTGAACCCGAGAGTATGGCTGCTCTCCGACACGCGAGGTCCAAAACAGCCCGCTCGGATAAGACCGGTCTTGGTTTAGCGTGCTCTCCAATAGGTCCATCACCGAGTCATCGCGACCGCTATAGCCTGTAACAATGAGTCCCGTTCGACTAGCGACTGCTACAAGCTCCTTGGACAGAATTTCGTTCTGGCCTGCCAGTTCCTGGGGGCTGTTTTTCAGGTAGTCCGATCTGAAATCACCATGAATTTTCCCGTATAGCGGCCACCTTTCCTTTGAAACGGTTTGGCTCGCCAATTGTGCGGAATCGAGAGTCGCGGTCGTGAGCCCGCCGGACGATCCTCCTACAACGGTAAAAGCATCTTCGATCAGTACGTCAAAGTTGGTTGTCCATACGACACGGGCAATCCCGTCGCGCATCATCAAGGCAAGGATAATGTGCCCTGTCGATGGCTTGCCGACGCCAATGTGTCGGTCGAGAAAATCGCGCCTGTCGCTTGCGGATGGGTATGCTGCCTCAAAGAGGCGAGCATACTCATCTGGCTCATTGGGCTTCGGTAAATCATTAGAATCAGAAATGAACTCTTGGATACGATCTCGGACAGTCGGGTGAGAAATGTCCCTAATCTCGGCTGCCGGAATCTTTCGCATACTCGCATAGATCTGGGCCTTAAACTCCCACGACATCTCCCAAGCAGTGGGAATACCGCCGGATGCCGAAGCACCTGCTCCCAGAAACCAGCTTAGCCGATGCTTACGCAATGCGAATGATCGGACAAATTGATCGTAGGGCATCACAAAGTCTGACAACTGCTTATTCCCGCATCCAAGGTTTGACGATATCTTGTTCAGATGATGCCGCTTTTCCCGGCATCGAGCGAGTCTCGCGGTCAAGTGATACACAGGGGACTGACGGATTTGGTGGGCTACACCCAGACAATGCGGCGTTCGATTACGCCACCTTTTGAATGTCTCGACCATCGAACTTTGCGTGACCGCAGCTCATCAGCAACACCGCTCCGTCAGGCCTGTAAGGCCAGAATCAATTTGACGTAGAGCATTAAATCGGAAAGGAAACTTCTAGGGCTTGCAGTCAGATTTTGCGCTTGTGTTTCGCAGCGCGTGAAAACAATGTCACAGGGAATTGCCTGTGAGTATCTTATGCAATTTGACGTGACCCCCTGATTTTCCTCCAAGTTGGATTAGAGTCCGGCCCTGACAGAAGGACGGACGAGATGAAGAGAACGAGGTTTACGGAGGAACAGATCATCGGTGTGCTCAAGGAGGCTGAGGCGGGTGCAAAGACCGCTGACCTGGCCCGGCGGCACGGGGTTACCGAAGCGACGATCTACAACTGGAAGTCGAAGTATGGTGGGCTGGAGGTGTCTGATGCCCGTCGGCTCAAGGAGCTGGAGAGCGAGAACGCCAAGCTCAAGCGGTTGCTGGCCGATGCGATGTTGGACAAGGCTGCGCTGAAGGATCTTCTGGCAAAAAAGTTCTGACGCCCGCCGCGCAGCGGGAAGCTGTCGCTCATCTTCAGGCATGCCACGGGATGAGCGAGCGGCGGGCGTGCCGTGTCATCGATGCCGATCGCAAGAGCGTGCGTTACCGTTCCACCCGGGACGATGATGCCGGTCTGCGAGAGAAGCTGCGGGAGCTGGCCAACCAGCGTCGCCGGTTCGGCTATCGCCGTCTGCATATCCTGCTGCGTCGGGAGGGGATCATGATCAACCGGAAGAAGACCCAGAGGCTCTACAAGGAGGAAGGCTTGGCGGTGAGGCGTCGACGCAGCCGCAGGCGCGCAGTCGGCACGAGGGCACCTGCTCCGGTGCTCGCCTTACCGAACCAGCGCTGGAGCCTGGACTTCGTGCACGACCAGATGGCGTCGGGCAGGAGGTTCCGGGTGCTCAACGTGGTCGATGACGTGACAAGGGAGTGTCTGGCAGCGGTGCCGGACACGTCGATCTCCGGTCGTCGTGTCGTTCGCGAGCTGACCGAGCTGATCGCCCAGCGTGGCAAGCCCGGCATGATCGTCAGCGACAACGGAACCGAGCTCACCAGCAATGCCGTGCTGGCATGGTGCGGCGAGATTGGCGTCGAGTGGCATTACATCGCGCCGGGAAGGCCGATGCAGAATGGCTATGTCGAGAGCTTCAATGGCCGCATGCGGGACGAGCTTCTCAACGAGACGCTGTTCATGAGCATGGCCCATGCCCGTGTCGAGATCGCTGCCTGGGTGGATGACTACAATCGGGAGCGACCACACTCGTCTCTCGGTTACGCAACACCGGCGGCGTTCGCCGCCGAACTGGATAAGCAACGGCCTGCTTCGCTACGCCCTCCGGGCTCCGCTGCGCAGCCCATTGCTTCAACCGCGCTCATGCGCAACAACGCGGCCAGGCTCTAATCCCAGCTGGGGGAAAGCTGGGGGTCACGTCAAATTCTTACCGTAATCCGGTGGGTTCCAAAGAGTGCTTGCAAGCCCACTAACTTTCCGAGGGGTAAGTTTTGTCGCGATTGGCCAAGCTCAAGGCATGCGAGAGTCTTTCCGATCTTGCCCGGCTTATTGGGTACAAGCCAAGGTCGCTCGGCTTTCTCATTCATCAAATCGATGACGACGCAAAATATACTGAATTTGAGATTCCAAAAAAGTCCGGTGGAACTCGGAAGATCTCTGCACCTATCGCGAGGCTGAAGGCGGTTCAGGTCAGGCTTGCAGATCTTCTGTATGACTGTGTTGATGAGATAAACCGAGAAAATGTAGTCAAAACGCATATTTCTCACGGGTTCCGTAGGGGCAGGTCGATCTTCACGAATGCTGATCAACACACCGGCAAGCGATACGTGCTCAATATCGATCTTGCTGACTTCTTCCCAAGCATCAATTTTGGCCGCATCAAAGGTTTCTTCGAGAAGAACAACCACTTTCAGTTACAGCCGCCAGTGGCGTTGGCGATTGCTCAGTTGTGCTGCAACAAGGGGGTCTTGCCACAGGGTAGCCCAACATCGCCAGTTATCTCTAATCTCATTGGGCATATTCTGGACATGCGTTTGGTCAAGTTGGCCGACAAGTTCGGATGTACCTACACTCGATATGCAGACGACATCACGTTCTCGACCAACAAGCGGACGTTCCCAAAGGCGCTGGCTAAACCCAAACTTTGCGCCAGTGACGATTGGTCCGTTGGTAAGGACTTGAGGCGAACCGTCGAGCGCAGCGGATTCACAATCAACCCGCGCAAAACGCGCATGCAGTATTACTTTTCTCGGCAAGTCGTTACGGGGCTTACGGTCAACAAAACACCGAATGTGAGCCAGACATATTATAAGAAGACGCGCGCCATGTGCGATCGCTCGTTTCAAACCGGTGCCGCGCATGAACTCGTAGAAACCACGGATGCGGATGGAGAGACGAAGCAAGAGGAACAGCCGGTAAGCATCGCCTCATTGTTTGGTCGAATGGACCACGTATTCCATGCGAAAATGTTTGGAAAACAGCAGCCGTCGTTCGGTGACTACACCAAACCAGCTGGATTTCTCGAAGTATATCAGAACCTTGTATTCTTCGATTTCTGCGTACGGAATGCCAAGCCCACTATCATTTGCGAAGGCAGGACTGACGTCGTCTACCTAAAGCATGCACTCAAGAGCCTTCATAAAGATTATCCGGACTTGATCTCGAAAGAGGCCGGTGGTTTCGTGTTTAAGGTACGCTTTGTACACCACTACAAGAGGCGGGCTCGTGCGTTGGGGATATTTGATGGGGCGGACAACCTCGTCAGCTTTGTCCACAAATTCAAAAAACTGAGTTCGAAGATGAAGGCACCGAGAACGCCTCATAATACTATTCTACTGACAGACAATGATTCTGGCGTGATGGGTAAGAAGAAGCTGTTCGGAACGGTTGCCAACGAGACCGGGAAGCAATGTGATGGCATGAAGCCTTCTTACCAAATTGTTCCGGGTCTTCACCTTGTGCCAGTTCCGAAGGGGAAGGTCACTGATGAGGTTTCGATTGAAACCCTTTTCAATCCCGCCCTTCTTCAGAAGAAGGTTAAGGGGAAATCATTTAACTATCTAACCAAGGCTGATCCGAAGACAGAATATGACAAGGCCTATTTCGCGGATAAGATTGTGAAACCCGGCTATAAGAAAATCAACTTCGACGGATTCAAACCTCTCCTTAATGCGATCAACGGAGCAATTGCTTGATCTAAATGAAACCGCAGACTTGATGCTTTCTGTGACACAGTATTTTGTACAAAATATTTTGGATACAGACACAATTCGGTGCCGACGCCCAGCGTCCCAGCGTCAACGGCTAGTTTTGCATTCCCGGAGCTGATCCAGATGATCGCTCCACCACTGAGCCATTTTCACACGCTCATCCCAGTAGTTCCCGCGATTGTAGACTCCTCGGATCGCATTGCTGTCACCATGCGCGAGTGCCCGCTCGATTGCATCCGGGTGCCACAGTCCGCTTTCGTTAAGCATGGTCGATGCGGTCGAGCGCAGGCCGTGCGCCGTCACTTCGTCCTTGGTGAAACCCATGCGGCGGAAAGCCGCGTTGATGGTGTTCTCACTCATGGGCCGTTGCCGGGTGTGGAATGCCGGGAAGATGTAGCCCTTCCCACCGGAAATCGACTTGAGCTCGCGGAATAACTCCAGGACCTGTCGCGACAACGGCACCACGTGGGTCCTCCGCGCCTTCATCTTGCCTTCCGGGATTGTCCAGGTGGCTTTGTGCCAGTCGATCTCGTCCCACTCTCCGTGTCGGAGTTCGCCAGGACGAACGAAAACGTGAGGCGCGATCTGCAATGCGAATTTCGTGACCGGATAGCATTCGTAGCCATCGATCGCGCGCAGCAGTTGACCCAGCTTCTCGGGTTCGAGGATTGCAGCGTAGTGCCGCGCCTTGGGCGAAACCAGCGCGCCTTTCAGGATTGATGTTGGATCAGTCTCGCAAAGTCCCATGGCCGCTCCGAACCGGAACACCCGGCTTGCAAACGAACGACACTTTTTCGCCGTTTCCAGATTGCCTTTTGCCTCCAGCTTCTTGAGCGCCGCCAGCATCAGCTGCGGATCGACGTCATTGAGCGGCATGTTCCCAACAGCAGGCTTGAGCAGATCGAGAAACCAGCGTGCTTTGCGAAGCGTTGCCTCTGCGCGCCCTTCCCGCACCATCTTTTCTTCGATGTAGGTCTGCGCCACAGATGCGAACGTGTTTTCTGCACCGAGCTTGATTTGCGCCTTTTCCCGCTTGCGCTCGCGCATGGGGTCGATGCCATCGGCAATAGCTAGGCGCGCTCGATCCCTTTCGTGACGCGCCTGCGCCAGGCCGACCTCGGGGAAGGGGCCAATCGGCATCTTCTTTTCCCTGCCGCCGAAGCGATACTTGAGATGCCAGAGCTTTGAGCCATTCGGTTTTACGAGGAGGTACAGGCCTCTCTCATCGCCTTTTTTGTAAGGCTTGTCCTTCGGCTTGAGCCCGCGAACCTGCTGAGTCGTCAAAGCCATCCGGGGGCCTCACCAAGATTCGCGAGCGCACCTTCGCCAAAATGAGCCCCCATTGAGGCCCCCAGTCGATGCAAAACATAGTGGAACAAAGCGGGACTCCAATCATCAGGACCGGAGAAAAAATGGCAGAATTCCGCCATTTACGCAACATGTTTGGACATCGCTGAACGCTGAAATGGTGCCCAGAAGAGGACTCGAACCTCCACGCCCTTGCGAGCGCCGCCACCTGAAGACGGTGCGTCTACCAATTCCGCCATCTGGGCACACGGCCGCCCGGTCAATTGTCGTGGGCGGCGGGTAGGAGCGGGCCGATAGCGATCTCGGGCGCGCTCTGTCAATGGGTATCTTTGGGCCGCGTCGCGCCTCGGCGGCCCGTTTGCAGCGAGGAGCCTTGAAACGGGATCAGACGAGATCGGCGAACTCGGCCTCTACGAACAGGCGATGATTCTGCGCGCGATCGAGGAGGGGCGGTTTCTGCTGGTGGGCGCCGATGCCGAAACAAGGAGGCTCGCACGCGTTATCTTGCCTTTGCCGAAAGCCCGGCCGCCCGGTGGCAGGGCTATTTCCGCGATCTCGCCGCCAGCGTGACCCGCATGGCGACGCTGTGCCCCACCGGCAGGATCGACAGCGCGGCGGTGGATTTCGAGACGCAGCGCCTCGCGCGGCTGTGGTCGGGCGAGGCGGCAGAGGGCGGGCAATTGGAGGAACTCATCGGCGAGAACCGGATGGCGTTGATTGATCCGTTTGATCGCGTGCAACTGGGCTATGTGATCGAGGTCTGCCGCAAGTCAGCCAGCCTGTCCGAAGCCGGCCGCACCCTGTTCGCCGCCTCGCGCAAACAGCGCAAATCCACCAACGACGCCGATCGCCTGCGCAAATACCTCGCCAGATTCGACCTCGATTGGAACGCCGTCGCACGATAATGGCTTGCCCCGCTCCAAAGGGCTGGAAGAAATTTGTCCGTCATTATCCCTCAGGACTTTGGGACCGCCACAAGGTGCAAGGCCGGCAACCTGAAATTGCCTCTGGGAAATTAGCCATTCCCCTCTGCCTGCAGCTGATGAAGGGTTACTCGAAAACCTACGCAATCCCTCCACAATTGACGCTATGATCGTACTTCATCAGGGTAATTGCGAGATACGGGATGGAAGCCGCTGCAGCGTGAACGACTTGCCTGACACCGTCAAACTTGGGCCTCCTTCCATGTGGATGCCGCGAGGCCTGCACCTTTGCCCCGATCTGGCAAGGGGCTGAACTTGCGCATTTCTCACAAGCTGTTCCTGCTCGTCGCTGGCACTGCGCTGCTGTCGACCGTGGCGATCGCGGGAGTCACTGTCTGGAACCTGTCGCGAGGCTTCGACGCCTATCTTGCGGAGCGCGACGCACAACGGCTTGAAGCCCTGGCGCACCCGACAGGATTCGAACCTGTGACCTCTGCCTTCGGAGGGCAGCGCTCTATCCAGCTGAGCTACGGGTGCTTTCAGTGGCGGGGAGATTGCCGCCGGGAGGCGCGCTTAGCAAGCCTGATCGGCGCGCGCCAGTCGAATTTGGCCAGTCGAATTTGGCCGGACATCAGAGGTGTAGTGTTTAACCAATCGGCAAGGGCATCAGGCCTAGGCTCCTCACATGTCAGCGATGTCACCCGAAGCGATGCGCGAAATGCGCAAGATCGCAGGCGGATCGGATGATCCGGTCAGCACCATGTCGCGGCGCTGGGATGCGCTACACGAGACCGCAAACCGGCTCGCGCAGATGGCGCATCTTTCGCCGGGCCGGCATTTGCCCACGACCGACGCATTCTCAGAAATGCTGGACCACGCGACCGGTTGGCAGCGCGAAGTGGCTGCGCAGGGGATCGATGACATTGACGCGATGATGCAGCCGGGCATGGCGGCGCTGACCACGCTGGTGCAGCGCGGACAGGATGCGACCGCCCCCGCGCTGGCACTGTGGTGTGAATTCCATCATGCGCGTGACGCGGTTCTTTCGGCGGTCCGACCCTACCCCGCCTGATCCGGCCTCGCATCGGCTTGACCTTGTTCGCCCTATGTTCCAATCATGGGCGATGTCGATCACACAATCTGCCGCGCTTGATTCGCACGCCGCTGGCGCCACCGCAGCGGATGTGGCGCGGGGCATTGCCCGGCTGTTTGCCCGCAACGATATCTGGTGCCTTGCCGAAGTCCCGCTGAAGAACGGCCGCCGCGCCGATCTGATGGGTGTCGATGCCAAGGGGCTGGTGGTGATCGTCGAGATAAAGGTCGCCCGCGGCGATCTCCTGGGCGATGCGAAGTGGCCTGATTACCTCGACTATTGCGACCGGTTTTTCTGGGGAGTTCCGCCCGATCTTGATCGTGCGCCATTGGATGGGGAGGCATTCCGCCCGGATGCCTGCGGGGTGATCGTGGCCGATGGCTATGACGGGGAAATCCTGCGCCACGCCCCGCTCGATCCGCTGGCAGCGGCAAGGCGCAAGGTGCAGGTGGAGCATCTGGCGCGGATCGCGATGCGGCGGCACACCGCGCTTATCGATCCGCAATGCGCGGATTTTGCAGGCGGGTAACCCCGGCGTGCGGCAGCGCGCGCCCCGTCGCCACTTTCCTTGCGATCACGGGTGCGACATAAGACGCTGATGTTCAGCCCCGATCTTCCGCTCTGGCTTGCCTTTCTGGTCACCGGCGGCGCGATGACCGTTATGGTGATCGTCCGGTATTTTGCATCCAGCGGGCTGTTCGCATGGATGACGGAGCGGCTCCGCCCGGGCCTGTATGCGGGGCAGGGAAAACAGATCAGGGAAGAAATTCGCTGGTCGCTGGTCGCTGCGATATTTTACGGCGCGCCCACGGGCCTTATCTTCTGGGGATGGCGCCATCACGGCTGGACACAAATGTATGTCGATGCCGCCGAATGGCCGCTGTGGTACGTCCCGGTGTCGATCTTCGTCTATCTGTTCGCGCAGGACAGCTGGTTCTACTGGACCCACCGCGCAATGCACTGGCCGCGCCTGTTCCGCATCGCCCATGCCGTCCACCATCACAGCAAGCCACCCACCGCCTGGACCGCGATGAGCTTTCACCCGGTGGAAGCGCTGATCGGGGCGATTGTCATCCCGGTGATGGTTTTCATTGTCCCGATCCACATCGGCGCGCTGGGCGTGGTGCTGGCAATCGCGACCGTCATGGGGGTCACCAATCACATGGGGTGGGAGATATTCCCGCGCCGCTTCGTTCATTCTGTGTTGGGACATTGGGTGATAACCGCCAGCCATCACGAACGGCATCACGAGGAATATCGATGCAATTTCGGCCTGTATTTCCGTTTCTGGGATCACCTGTGCGGAACCGATCGCGGCTTTTCCCGACGCTTCGAGAAGGCGGGGGCAAACGCATGATGCGGTTTGCCCTGCTCGCGCTGGGTGCAGGCTCGGCGGGGCTCGCCGCTCCGGCTGCGGCCGGAACGGTCACCATCACGGTGACGGACCTGCGCAACAGCGAAGGGGTGGTGCGCGCCTGCATGACCACGGTCGAAAGCGTGTTTCCGCGCTGCGCCAAGGATCCCAATTCCTACCGCACCGTCGTCCCAGCAGGCGAAACGGTCACGATCCGGTTCAACAATGTGCGGCCGGGCGAATACGCCATCGCACTGCTGCATGACGAAAACGAGGACGGGAAGGCCAACCGCGTGCTCGGCATGGCCCCGCGCGAGGGGTTCGGCTTTTCGCGCGATGCCCCTGTGCGCATGGCACCACCCGAATGGGATGACGCGGTCTTCACCGTCGGCACGGCATCGCAGCGCGTGACCATCAAGATGCGCTATTTCCTCTAGCGCCAACTGCCCCTTGCGCCGGGCCTCAGCTCGAGGTTTCCGACAACTTTCCGGCGCAACTTAACGCAATGTTTACCACGTCGCGCCAGAACCGCAGGCGAACATGCGTCAATCAAGGGGCACAGGCCGATAATGGACACTCTGCGGGGCACTTTCGACACCGGCATTCCGGCTGACGACAGTCAGGACTGGGATGACGTCACCACGCCGCCCGAAGAGGAAAGGGTGCGCGAACTGCCGCCCGAGGCAATCGGCCAGGACGAGCGCCGGATGCAGGTGCGCGCCTACAACCATTGGGCCGGGCTGCTCGGCGATGCCAACTTCCCCTCGATCGAGGAGCTGGAGCCGCACAATCTCGACGATTTCGGCCCGAACAGCGTGCTGCTCGACTTCACCGCCGGGATCGAAGACCCGGTTGTGCAATTCCTTGGCACCAAGCTCGCAGCCGAATGCGGCGGCACCGGGCATATCGCCCGGCTGTCGGACGTTCCGCCGCGCTCGCTCCTGAGCCGCATCACCGATCACTACATGCAGATCCTCGCCAACCAGGCGCCGATCGGGTTCGAAGCCGAATTCGTGAACCAGCAAGGCGCCTCGATCCTGTATCGCGGCATTCTGCTGCCGTTTTCCAGCGATGGCGAAACCATCGACTTCATCTACGGGGTGATCAACTGGAAAGAGATGGCCGATCCCGCCGCGGCTGACGAATTGCTGCTCGAAATCGATCAGGCTCTGGCCACCGACGGTGTGGAAGAGGTCGAAACCGAAGCGGAAGACCAGCCGCACCGCCACCACGCCGATCCTTTGACCGAATGGGCGGATTCGCCCGCGCACGAAGCCACCGCCGTGGATGTGCCGCAAACCGACCCGCTGTCGGACAACATCTCCTCCATGCGCGAACCCTGGTTCGACGGTGAGGATGAAGACGAAGACGATCTGCCGCTGCCCGATTTCGGCCAGTATGCGCTCGACGATCCCGAAGTCGATGAATTCGGCGAGGAGATCGAGGATGAGGACGACGACGGCGCATCCTACAGCTTTGCCTCGCTGGCCGATTACATCGAAGCCCCGGCCAAAAAGGCCATCGATCTCGATGCCGAACATTTCGACCCCGAAGATTACCGGGTTGAAGAACCGACGCCCGCCGCGCCGGTGTCGCCGGAGCCCGTGGCGCCCGAATCCGCAACGGTCGAGCCGGCCATCCACGCCGATTTCGGCGATGACGCCGATGATCGCGCTGATGGCGATGGTGAAGACGTGTTCGAACTGGCCGAGGCACTTTCGACCGATGCCGGGCTCTACGATTGTCTCGCTTCGGCGCGCGAACTCGCACAGACCGCACGCGCTTCGGAAGATCGCAGCCGTCACGCGCTTTATGCCGCAGTCGGCCGGGCCTATGATTTCTCGCTCGCTGCCGCGGACGAACCCGATGCCTATGCCGAACTGATCGAAGACAGCGGCCTCACGATCCAGGATCGCGCGCCGATGACGCCGATCGTCAAGCTCGTCTTCGGGCAGGATTACGACAAGACGCGCCTTACCGAATACGCCGCCGTGCTTGCCCACGCGCACCGGCTGGAACTGGAACGCGGTTCGCTGGCGGATTACCTCGCCCAGGCGGACGGCGGGCTGAAGGGCGTGGTCAACGCCGAACGCCGCCTGCGCCGTGAAGAAAGCGGAAAGGAAGTCGAAGCCGAAGGCGATATCCGCGCCCAGCTCGCCAAGAAGCTGCGCCAGCTTGAGGAAATCATGCTGGAATCGCTCGAAGGCGAAGGCCCGGAATTCTCGCTGGTGATGATCCGTCGCGATGATGCGGGCCGGGTCGCGCTGATCGGCGAGATTGCCGACGACGTCTCGCTGATCGAACGCGCGGGCAAGAAGCTGGTCGGCTGATAGCCGCCAGCGCGATGCTGAAACCGCGTCGCTACAGTGTGAATCGCTTGGCCTAGCGCGCTGGGAAAGCTAGGCGCAGGCACCATGCCTGTCGGCCCCTTCTCCCGGCGCAAGCCCTTGCGCGTCCAGCCCTTCTTCGGATTTCGCAACACCGAAAGGTTGCTGGTCAACGCACGCGCCATGCGATCGCGCGAGCCAGTGTTCGTGAAACGCAGTTTCTGGCGCGATTTCAGGACGATGGCGGGAATCTACCTGTCGCAGGAAGTGCCCGGACTGATGGTCGATCTGGAATATGCCCTGCCCGGCGGACGGGTGCTGCGGCAATCGGCCACGACAGGACCGGAAGGCTACGTCAGCTTTGACCTGCCGCTTTCCCCGGGCAATCCGACGGCGGAGCGGACCCGCTGGGAGAAGGCCGTGCTAAGATGGCGGGACAGCGATGAAAACGCATCGTTCGAAACCGATGTCTGGATCCTCACACCGGGCAGCCAGACGCGTGTAGGCATCATCTCGGACATCGACGACACGATCCTTGAAACCGGGGTGACCGGGGGCGTTCGTTCGCTTATCCGCAACTGGAAACGCGTGATGGCGCAAATGCCTAGCGACCGGGTCCCGGTGCCGGGGGCATCATCCTTGCTTGCGGCCTTGGGGGGCGCGCCTGCGGACAACACCGATCTGGCCTCACCCATCGATTCCGCCACGCCGGAGGCCCGCGTGCGGCCGGTGTTCTATGTCTCGTCCAGCCCGTGGAACCTGTTTTCCTATCTTGTCACCTTCAAGCGCGAGCGCGGCCTGCCGTTGGGGCCGGTGATGCTGCGCGACTGGGGCTTCAACCGCAAAACGCTGGGATCGGAAGGGCACGGATCGCACAAGGAAGAGGCGATCCAGCGTATTTTCGAAACGTTTCCGCATTTGCAATTCGCGTTGATCGGGGATGACACGCAAAAGGATCTGACGGCATTCGGCCGCATCGCGGGCGAATTTCCGGGGCGCATCGCGGCGGTCTTCATCCGCGCGGTAACCGGCGCACCGCTCAACAACGAAGAATTGCATGCGCTGGACACCTTTGAGCGCCTGGGCGTTCCCTACTGGTCGGGCAGCGACTATGCGGAGGCCAAGCGGTTCCTGCGCGGCGCCGGGCTCGATCTTGAAGGCAGTGTGAAAAGCCTCGTGCGGACCGCAAGCCGTGGAGAATAGGGGCCGTAGAGGATGAGGAGAGTGCGGATGATCTGGTGGATACTGGGCGGAATCGCGCTCTTGGTGCTTGTCGCCGGGGTCGGCCTGCAGCTGGCGATCGCGCGCAACGGGCCTGCGGTGCTGAGCGCTGTCGATCGTATTTCGGGCGGATCGCGCGATGCAGAGCTGAAAGCACGGATTCCTACCGGCAGCCATCCGCAGCAGCAGTTGATTGTTTGGGGACCGGCACGACCCGACCCGGCCGAAGCGCCGCTCCCGGTGCTGTTATTCACGCATGGTGGAAGCTGGAGAAGTGGAAACCCGGTCGATTATGGATTTATCGCCCGCGCATTTGTGCCGGAAGGGTTCATTGTGGTGCTGGTTGGATATCGTCTGGGCGAAGATGGCGTCTATCCGGCCATGCTCGAAGACACCGCCAATGCCATCGCATGGACCCATGCCGAAATCGCGGCCTATGGTGGCGACCCGGATCGGATCGTCGTCGCGGGCCATTCAGCCGGGGCGTATAATGTCGTGATGGCCACGCTGGAGGAACAATGGCTGGCGCAGCGCGGTCTTTCGCCCCAGGTGGTGACCGGGGTGATCGGTCTGGCCGGGCCCTATGACTTCCTCCCGCTCGACAGCGAATCGACCATCGCCAGCTTCGGCCATCTCGAAGACCCCGCGATCAGCCAGCCGGTGGAACATGTTCGCCCCGATGCCCCGCAGATGCTGCTGATCCACGGCGCAGACGACACGCTGGTCCGCCCACGCAATACCCATGTCCTGACGGAACGGTTGAAACAGGCCGGAAGCCATGCACTGAGCGTGGTTATCCCCGAGATGGAGCACAATGACCCGCTGATTTCGCTGGCTGAGCCGTGGCGTTCGCGCAGGGATATCGTCGGGCTGGTGGCCGGTTTCGCCCATGCGGTTTCCACGCGGCAAGGCGAGGCTGGGCAAAGCGAGGCTGGGGAAACTTCAGTTCCCGTTCAGGCCCGAACGCGTTAGCATCCCCGTCACATGCGCCCTCTTCGCTCCCTTTTCGCCTTCACGCTTGCCCTGTTTGCGGCGAGCGCTCTCGCCATCCAGCCTGCCGCGGCGCAATCGATCCTGCGCGATGCGGAGACGGAAGAGCTGCTGCGCGACATGGCCTATCCGCTGATCGAGGCGTCCGAGCTGGAGCCCGAAAGCGTCGAGATCGTGCTGATCAACGATCCCTCGATCAACGCCTTCGTCGCCGGGGGGCAGGTCGTCTATGTCCATGCCGGACTGCTCAACGCCGCCGACACCGCCAATGAAGTGCAGGGCGTGATCGCGCACGAGCTGGGACACATCACCGCCGGACACGTCGTCCGCTTTGAAGAGCGCACCCGTCAGGCGCAGGGGATCACGATCCTTTCGCTGCTGCTGGGGGTCGGCGCGGCACTGGCCGGTGCGGGCGATGCCGCATTCGGCGCGCTGATGGCCGGACAACAGGCCGCGCTCGGCAGCTTTCTTGCCTTCAATCGCAATCAGGAAGCCGCGACCGACCTTGCCGGTGCACGCTATCTTTCGGGCGCCGGGATTTCGGGCCGGGGGATGATCTCCTTCTTCGAAAAGCTGCGCAATTTCGAAATCCGCCGCGGCTACAGCCAGGCCGACGAAGCCGCCTATGGCCGCACCCACCCGCTGTCGGGTGATCGCATCCAGACTTTGCGCAATCTGCTGGCCGAAGACGCTGCGTGGGAAACGCCGGACGATCCCGAATTGCAGGCACGGTTCGAAGCGGTTCAGGCCAAGCTTTACGGCTATCTCGCCGAACCGCAGCGCACCTTCCAGCAATATCCCGAAAGCAACACCAGCATCCCGGCCCGCTATGCCCGCGCCTATGCCTATCACAAGGACGCGCAGGTCGAAAAAGCACTGGCGGAAACCGAGGCGTTGCTGGCGATCAACCCGGTGAACCCGTATTTCCTCGAACTGGAAGGGCAGATCCTGCTGGAATCGGGCCGCCCGGAGGAGGCGCTGAAGCCGCTCCGCAAGGCGACCGACCTCACCCGCAACCAGCCGCTGATCGCGGGCATGTTCGGCCATGCGCTGATCGCGACGGAGAACACCGACAATTACGCCGAAGCGGAGCGCGTGCTGCGCGCGGCGGTGGCGCGTGACAGGCTCAATCCCTTCGCATGGTATCAGTTGGGCGTTGTCTATGCGGAGCGCGGCGACATTCCCCGCGCACGGCTGGCCAGCGCCGAACAACAGGTGATGAGCCGCCGCTTCCCCGAAGCATTGCGCAACGCCCAGGCCGCAGAGGCTGGCTTGCCGCTGGGTTCGCCGGACTGGATTCGCGCACAGGATATTGCGCTTCAGGCCCGCGCCGAACTGGAACGCATCCGCGACAGCCGCTAGAGCCTGCCATCATGGAAACAAGCTTTCGCAACACCTTGCTGATCGCGCTGCTGGCGCTTGTGTTCGGATTTCTCGGCGCGGCGACGTGGTCCTATGCCGGGCTCGCCGACAATCGCACGCGGGCCTATCTGCTCGACAATCCCTCGATCCTGCAGGAAGTAGCCGAAGCGCTGGCCGCAGAGCAGGCGCGCGAGCGGCTATCGGCGCTGGGTGACGAACTCTATGCGCCCTTCCCCGGCGCGGTGCTCGGCAATCCCGAAGGGTCGAAAGTGCTGGTCGAATTCACCGACTACAATTGCCCCTATTGCGAAGCCAGCCTTGCTGATGTGCAGCGCCTGGTCGAAGAAGACCCCGATCTGAAAGTCGTGATGCGCGAATGGCCCATCTTCGAAGGCAGCGAAGGCGCGGCGCGCATGGCGCTGGCAGCCGGGATGCAGGGCAAGTATCGCGAATTCCACGAAAAGATGTTCGAACTCGGCCCCACCAACCCTTCCGCAGTCGAAGCGGCTGCGCAGGCCTCAGGGCTCGATATGGAACGCGCCCGCACCGACGCGGCGAGCGAGGCGGTATCAGTGGAACTGGTGCGCAACCTCACCTTTGCCCAGTCGCTCGGCTTTTCCGGCACCCCCGCCTTCATCGCCCGGCAGACCCCGCTTGCGGGTGCGGTAGGGTATGAAAGGCTGAAGGAAGCGCTCGACAAACCGGTGGACTGATGCGCGTTTTTGCCGCCATCGCCTGTGCCTGTCTGGGCCTGCCCGCGGCTGCGGCCGGGCTTGCGTCCGACATCAACTGGGACCGGGTGGACCTTCCCAGCGAGCGCGCGGCGATCGAGCGGTTTCAGGCGTTCGACCAGCGGTTGCAGGACGTGGGCTGGAAACTGGTGCGCGGCAATGCCGCCTTCTGTGACCGTGTGATCCCCTCAATCGGCCTGCAATTGCAGGACCTCGCCAGCTATGGCGCGCCCGAAGTGGCACGCGCGGCGCTCGGCATGGAGGGCGATTTTGCGGTGCAGACGGCGGCGCGCGGCTCACCTGCGGGCCTGAGCGGGGAATTCCCCGGCAATCGGGAAGTCACCCGGCTTGCCCGCATGGACCCAAACCAGTGGGAAGCAGGCGAGAGGCTGTATTGGCAAAGGCTGACCAAGGCGCATGATCATGTCGATGCGATGCTGGCCGAACACGGCGGGATCGAAGTGACCTTCGCCAATGGTGAGAGCGTCAAGGTCGGATCGGTCGATGTCTGCGCCACCCGCTTTGAACTGATGGGCGAAGGCAGCCGCGCCGTCGCCGATGGCAACCGGGTGGTGATCGGGATCGATTTTCCCGGATTCTCCTATCCCGAAGAAGTGTTCGCGGGCGTTGTCGCGCATGAACTGGCGCACAATCTGCTGGGGCACAGTGCATGGCTCGACCGCAACGGACGCGGGCGGCGCAATGTCCGCAAGACCGAGCGCGAGGCAGACCGGCTGATGCCGTGGATCATGGCCAATGCGGGCTATGACCCGGTTTTTGCCCAACGCTTCATGGAGCAATGGGGGCCGCGCCATGATGGCGGCCTGCTGCGCAATCGCTCGCACGACGGGTGGGACGAACGCGCCGAATTCATCGCCGAGGAAATCCCCACGATCCGCGCGCTGATCGAAAGCGAAGGTGCGGCTGACTGGCGGACACATTTCCGCCGGGAAATCGACCCGCAAAAGGGCCTTTAGGCTGGAACGCAAACCCGCGCTGCCTGCGACGGACGGTTCGCCGCTTGCGTTCGTTCCGCCATGCGAAACGCGTTTGAACCTGCAAGAATTGCAAAACTGCGCTAAATGACATCAATATGGCGGTAATGCGCATCGAACCGGCTCCTTTTTTCGCGAGCAAGAACCGCGCCTTCTGGAACCTGCAGCTGGCGGGCTGGGGCGGGTCATTCCTGCTGCGCGTGCTGAACACGGTCGCCAACGGCCTGCCTTACAACCAGCTGATCCTGATCCTGATCACCACCATCACCGGATTTTCGATCAGCCTGATCCTGTCGGTGATCTATCGCCAGCTGATCCAGCGCAGCCCGGTGGTGACATGGGGCGGAACGGTGATCGTGCTGTTCCTCGCTGTCACCGTTCACGCGGGGATAGAGGCGTGGGTGCAAGGCCTGTATTACGGCGGCACCCGCGAAACCAGCTTCGTCCAGCGTTTCGTCGGGATCACCTATATCCCGCTGACGCTGCTGGGCGGGTGGAGCGCGCTGTATTACGCGATCAACTTCTTCCTGACGGTGGAGCGGCAGGCAGACCGGCTCGAACGATTGGAAGCGCAGGCGACTGCGGCCCAATTGGCGATGCTGCGGTATCAGCTCAATCCGCATTTCCTGTTCAACACGCTGAATTCGATCAGCACGCTGGTGCTGCTCAAGCAGACCGGTCCGGCCAACGCGATGCTGACGCGGCTGTCCGGCTTCCTGCGACACACGCTGATTACCGAGCCGGGCAGCCAGGTGACGCTGGAGCAGGAGATCGAGACGCTGCAGCTCTATCTCGATATCGAGCGGATGCGGTTCGAAGAACGGCTGCGCACCCATTTCGAGATCGACGACGCAGCGCTCAAGGCGCGCCTCCCTTCGATGCTGCTGCAACCGCTGGTGGAAAACGCGATCAAATATGCCGTCAGCCCGCAGGAAGAAGGCGCGCGCATTTCGTTGACAGCGCGGGTCGTGGGACAGCGTTTGCGCATTTCGGTGGAGGACACCGGACCGGGGATCGACGGGCCGGTGCAATTGTCGATGCTTGAAGAGCGCGATGGCGTCATCGGGCGCCCGGTTTCCACCGGGGTCGGGCTGGCCAATATCCGCAACCGGCTGATGCAGGGCTATGGCGATGATCACCTGTTCGAAACCCGCTCGCAGCCGGGCGGCGGCTTCACCGTCCTGATCGAAATCCCCTATGAGACCGGCGAAGAACCCGCAGGCGCAGCCGCGCCGGAACAGTCCCGGTCAAAATCCCCGCTCACAGAACCCGATGCATCACCCCCTTCTGACGCGTCCACGGGCAATGTGATCAACCTCAACCCCCAACGTGCTATCGGAAATATCCCATGACCATCCGGACAATCCTCGTCGATGACGAGAAACTCGCCATTCAGGGCCTGCAATTGCGGCTTGAGGCGTTTGACGATGTCGAAGTGATCGACACCTGCTCCAACGGCCGCGAGGCGATCCGCAAGATCAAGACGGAAAAGCCCGATCTCGTCTTTCTCGACATCCAGATGCCCGGCTTCGACGGCTTTTCCGTGGTCAAGGGCGTGATGGAGATCGAACCGCCGCTGTTCGTTTTCGTAACCGCATTCGAGGAACACGCGATCCGCGCCTTCGAAGCCAACGCCGTCAACTACCTGATGAAGCCGGTGGACGAGGACAAGCTGGCCGACACGATCGAACGCGTGCGGCAGCGCCTTGCCGAGAAGAAAAGCGCCGAGGATGCCGAACAACTGCTCGACGTGCTTGCCGAAGTCGCGCCGGATCGCGTCGCCGATTTCGGCGGCGATGTGAGCGAAAGCGCCGACCGCTTCGAAAAGCTGATCAATGTGAAAGACCGTGGCCAGATCTTCCGCGTGGAAGTCGACAGCATCGAACATATCGAAGCGGCGGGCGATTACATGTGCATCTACACCGGCGACAATTCGTTGATCCTGCGCGAGACGATGAAGGACCTCGAACGGCGGCTCGACCCGCGCAAGTTCCAGCGCGTCCACCGCTCCACCATCGTCAACCTTGATCAGGTGCGTCAGGTGAAGCCGCACACCAATGGCGAATGCTTCCTGGTGCTGGATTCCGGCGCCGAGGTGAAGGTGAGCAGGTCGTATCGGGACGTGGTCGCACGGTTCGTGCATTGATTCTTGTATTCGCCCATCCGGGCGAACTCCTCGGTGCAATTCCTCCGCTTTGCTACGGGCACCTGCGGGCGCCCGGTCGGGCTTGCGGACCCTGCGGGTCCGTTTATGGGTAGCTAATGACCTTCACCCTCCCCGGCTTCGACCTCGACAAGTTCCTTCGCGAAACCCTTGCCGAAGACCTCGGTGATGGGCTTCCGGGCGGGGGCAGTGACGTCACTTCGGAAAGCGTGATCCCCGCCGATGCGTGCTTTTCCGGCGTGATGGACAGCCGCGACGCGATTGTCGTCGCCGGGCTGCCGTTGGCCGAGGCATTCTTCCGCCATCTCGACCCCGATTGCGCGATCGAATGTCTTGTCAGCGATGGCGACGCGGTGGCGGCGGGCACCGATCTGATGCGGATCGAGGGCAAGGCCCGCGCGCTGCTGACAGCGGAGCGCAGCGCATTGAACATCGTCCAGCACCTTTCCGGCATCGCCACCATGACGCGCGAGTATGTGACCGCAATGCGGCTGGGATCGAACAGCTGCACCCTGCTCGACACGCGCAAGACTTTGCCGGGGCTGCGCCATCTGGAAAAATACGCGACCCGGATGGGCGGCGCGCAGAACCACCGCATGGGATTGTGGGACGCGGCGATGATCAAGGACAATCACGTCGCGGTCGCCGGAAGCGTCGGCGAAGCGGTGCGCCGCGCGCGCGATGCCGGGGTAAAGCCGATCATCTGCGAGGTTGACCGGCTCGACCAGATCGAACCCGCAATTGCCGCGGGCGCGCACCACCTGCTGCTCGACAACATGTCGCCCGAAACGCTGAAAGAGGCCGTCGCGCTCGTCGCCGGGCGCACCGCGACCGAGGCAAGCGGAGGCATCAACCTCGATACCATCGCGGCCAAGGCTGCGAGCGGGGTGGATTATTGCAGCGTCGGCCGCCTTACCCAAAGCGCGCCTGCAGCAGACGTCGGACTGGACTTCGCGCTGGTATGAAGTGGCGAAAAGGGCCGAGGCCGTGGTCGATCAGGCTGTTCGCCCTCGCCTTCCTCTTCGCCGCCATGTGGCGCCTGCTCGATCACCTGCTGAACCCGCTTTCGGCGTGGTTTCTCTATTCCGAGCGGTTCCCACAAATCGAATGGACCGGCGATCTCGTGATTGTCGCCAGCTCCGCCGAATTCACCATCGCCTTGATTCCGATCGTCTGGATATTCGGCCTCGGCAGCCGGGTGGCGCGCTGGATCGTGACGCTTTTCGGCATTTACAAACTGCTCCCCAATTCGTGGAGCATCGAGCTCATCCTGTTCAGCATTGAAAGCAATCCCTTGCTGTTGGTGCCTTTCCTTGCCACCGTGCTGGCGCTGGTCATGCTTTATGTCCCGGCTTCCGGCCGCTGGTTTGACAAATCGAGGGAGGTCGCCCCTGAAACCTTTGCCTAGCCTCCTCGCCTTAGCAGCGCTCGTCCTGCCCTCGCTTGCCCACGCGCAGGCTTACCAGTGCCGTGCGCCCAATGTCTCCACCGTCCCGCAAATCTCGCCCGACAGCCGCCCGCGCAGCGTGCCGACCACCGGTTACACCATGGCGCTGAGCTGGAGCCCGGAATTCTGCCGCACGCGGGAAGGATCGCGCAGCCATGCGGTGCAATGTTCGGGCGATAACGGCAGCTTCGGCCTCGTCGTGCACGGGTTGTGGCCGCAAGGTTCGCGCAGCTGGCCGCAGTGGTGCCCCTCCGCCGCCCCCGTCACCCCCCGGATCGCGCGCGAGAACCTGTGCATGATGCCCAGCACTCGTCTGATCGCGCGGCAATGGGCCAAGCACGGCAGCTGCATGACGAAGCGGCCCGAAACCTATTTCGCCGTCACCCGCGTGCTGTGGGATTCCTTGCGCATCCCCGATTACGACCGGATCAGCCGCGAGGAAGGCCTTACCGCTGGCCGCATCCGTCAGGCCTTCGCCGATGCCAATCCGGGCTGGAGCGCGGCGCAGATCGGCGTGAAGCTGAACGAGCGCGGCTGGCTGGAGGAATTGCGCCTTTGCTACGGCCCCCGTTTCCGCCCGACCCGCTGCGACGATCGCCGCTATGGCGCACGCGACAATTCGAGCGCGAAGATCTGGCGAGGTCTCTGAGGCAAATTTGACCTCGGTCAATGGCGGCGCTGCAAGGTGCATGGTAATTTGCCGTCATGATAGAATTCGAACAGATCGCACCCCACGCCCACCGCATCACCGTGATGGCCGAATTCCGGCAAGCGGATGCGGAGGCCCTGGCAGGTTTCGTCAAGGATCATCAGGCGAAAGGCGGCGGTGGCAATCTGCTGATCGACCTGACCGCCATGGCGGGCTTTTCATGGTCGGCGGTGGCCGAGGAAATGGTGCATTTCCCGTTGCTGCTGAAATGGGTTTACGGCCTCGACCGGATAGCCATCGTCTCGGACGAGGAATGGGTGAGGACTTCGGCCCGGCTCGAAAGCGCGCTGCTGCCCGGCATCAGCTATCAGGTCTATGACGATGACGAGGCCGAAACCGCGCGCGCATGGGTGCTGGAGCAGGTCAAAAATCCGCACACCGGCGCGTTTCACGAAATCGACGTCAGCGACCCGAAAATCGCCGCGTACGAGCTTTCCGGCAGGCTCGACCGCGAGGAATCGGAGAAAGGTGTCGCCATGGTGCGCGCCAAGTTCGATCTGGATGGGTGCACGCGGCTGCTGCTGGTGATACGGAACTGGCACGGGTTTGATCTAGACCGGCTGCTGAGCGGCGATGTGCTGAACGGGAAGCTGGAAATCGCCCGCAAGATGGAGCGTTACGCCATTGTCGGCGGCCCGAAATGGATCCGCACCTATGCCGAATTCACCTCCAATTTCTTCTCAGGCGAAATCCGGGGCTTTGAACTGGAGGATCAGGAGAAGGCCATCGCCTGGCTGAGCGAATAGGCGTTACCGCCGCTCCCTGAAGAACCCGCGCAGCAATTCCGCCGCCTCGCTTTCGCCCATGCCCGAATAGACTTCGGGCGCGTGCAGGCATTGCGCCTGTTCGAACACACGGGCGCCATGCTCCACCGCCCCGCCCTTGGGATCGCTGGCGGCGTAATACAGGCGGGCGATGCGGGCGTGGCTGATCGCACCTGCGCACATCGCGCAAGGCTCCAGCGTGACGTAGAGATCGCAATCAGTGAGCCGATCGTCCCCCAGTGCCGCTGCTGCCTGCCGGATCGCGCGCATTTCGGCATGGCCTGTGGGGTCGGGCGGGTTGCGGGTCGCATTGGCGGCAATCGCGATCACTTCGCCCCCCTTGACCACCACCGCGCCGACAGGCACTTCGCCCGCTGCGGCGGCCTTGGCTGCGGCGTCGAGCGCGGCCTGCATCGGGGCGGGGATCGGCAGTCTGGTCATGCTGCGTCACCGCTAGGGCGGGTGAAGGCACGAATCAATTGACGATTCGCTGCAGCCCCGCTATGCGGCGCGCTTTCCGGGACACCCTCGCATGTGGGCCGCTGGACCAGCGGAGCGCCCGTCACTGTAAACAAGACGAGAGATATCATGTCGCGGATTTGCGAACTCACCGGCAAGGGCCGCCAGGTTGGCCACAATGTGAGCCACGCCAACAACAAGACCAAGCGCGTGTTCCTGCCCAACCTGCAGAACGTCACGCTGATGAGCGAGAAGCTCGAGCGCAGCTTCAAGTTCCGCGTCTCGACGCACGGTCTGCGTTCGGTCGAGCACAATGGCGGGCTCGACAACTGGCTGCTCAAGACCAGCGACGACAAGCTTTCGGCCAACGCGCTGAAGGTGAAGCGCGAGCTGAAGAAGGCTGTCGCCGCAGCCTGATCCGCCATTCGGCGAAATCAATGCGATGAAGGCGTGGCGGTATCCGCTCACGCCTTTTTTGCGTTTCAGTCTGACTGTTTGCCCGGATCGAACACCAGCTTAGCCACCAGAGTGCGCTGGAACACCGAGACATTGTCGTCCGAAATGATCCAGACGGCGATCGTGCCGTCATCCTGTTCGCGCACCGCCAGCCCTTCGTAATTTTCAGGCGGCAGCACACCGTCAAACCGCAGCACGACACGCGGCACCCAGGCTTCCGCCAATCCGGGCTGGGGCGGGTCCGCGATCGCCAGCAATCCGGCAAAGGGCGGCAAACCCCAGACAAGATTGCGCATCAGCAGCAGCACGCGGCCATCGGGCAATTGCGCCATGTCGGTTACGGCGTAGCTTTCGGCCGGGTTATCAAAGGGAATGCGGCGCGCCTTGCCCCCTTCGATCGGATCGCCCGCCCAGATCATCGCGTAGGAGCGCCCTTCGGGAATGGCGATAAAGCGCCCGTCAGACAAGCGCAGCATGGCTTCCAGCCCGCTGTTCTTGCTCCATTCGACTTCCTCTCCCAGCATCCTGACGCCATCGGGTACGCTGGCGATGGTGAAACGGTGGATGGCATGGGTGTATTCATAGCCGAGCCAGTAATCCCCCGTCGCCGGATCGCGGGTGGCGGACTCGATATCCCACAGCAGCCAGTTCAACGGCTCTTCGGCCAGCGCCTGAAGCGAGATCACGCGGGCTGCCGGATCCTGATCGGGCGTGTCGGGGGTGGGAAAGGTGAAGCGATAGCCGCGATCGGAAAAGGCGCGCAGGTTCTTGTCACCCAGCGTGAAGAGCCCGGAATAGCCTCCGAACTTCCGGCTCGGCCCGGTCGAATATTGCCACACGCCCTCAACCCGCCAATCAGGCAATGGGGTTTGTGCGGCTCCGGCAATGCGGGCCATGACGATGTCTCTTGGCACCTCGCGCGGGACTTCGGTGCGGAGCCAAGTGCCGGGCGCACAAAGCGCGGCGACGGCAAGCGCCGCGAACAAGCGCCGGTACCGGATCACCTCAGTTCATCGGCCCCACGAACAACAGCGGATCGAGCCGCGCATCGTTCCACATGAGGCTCCAGTGCAGATGCGGCCCGGTGGCCCGGCCCGATGCGCCGACATCGCCGATATGCTGGCCCTGCCGCACCGCCTGCCCCTCTTCGACGACGGTCCGGCTGGCGTGCAGGAAGGCGCTGTTCAGACCATGCCCGTGATCGATGATGATCAGGTTGCCTTCGAGGCTGAACCCGTTGCGCGCCAGCACCACCACGCCATCGGCGGGCGCGACAAAGGGCACGCCATTGCCGGGCGCGATATCGAGCCCCGAATGATAGCTGCCCGGCTCGCCCGCATAGATGCGCTGACGGCCAAAGCGGCCTGAAATCCTGCCTTTCACCGGCCAGATGAAGTCCTGCCGCCAGCCGTCCGCGCCGGTTTCCCGTTCGCGCGCGGCCTTGATCGCGAGCCATTCCGGTTCGCGCTTGGCCCACCATGCCTCGCTGCTGCCGCCTGTGCGGCGCGCGACATTGACCCGTTCAATCTGCCATTCACGCGGCGACACGCTGAGCGTTTCGCTAAGGGTCCGTCCGCCCTCAAGCGTCGCGGTGAGCGCGAGTTCGCTAGGGCTGTCGCGATCGAAGGCGGCGAAAAAGGTTCCGTCCGGTGCCAGATCAAGCGTCTGCCCGCCCAGCTCGGCAGCGACTGTGCCTTCGGGCACGCGGCCCCGGATGAAACCACCTTGGGTCATGGCGCCGCCGTGGGAAAAACGGGTCTGCTGGCGCATCGGCGCGGCTGAGGATGGCGCTGCGGTATCGTCAGCTGCGGGTTCGGGGTCGCGCGCGGTCGCCGCACCCGCTCCCCAATAGCCGAGCAGACCGATCAGTCCGATGGCGGCAAGGGCGAGAGGGGCAGTCCTGATCGCGCGACCGGCCATCACGTCACCCGCCTGCGTTCAGCGGCTGAACCTCGCCAAGCAGGCGGCGCGTGGCGATTTCGGCGGTGGCGTAGGCCTCCTGATGCTCGGCGCTCCAATAGCGGAGCTCTTCGAGCGGGATTGCCTCTCCCGTGACCGCGCACAGGACATGCTGGCCGGGGCGCAGGACGCGGAAGGCGGAGGGGCCGTAGTAGAGCTTGGCGGCTTTATCGCTGGACGACATCAACATGGCGTGACCTTAGCACGGATGGCTAGCCGAACAAATCGTCTTGGCGCGGAGGAGGCGCGGCGGGCCGTGGCTTGCGCGGGGTTTTGGGTGGCGGGGCTGTGTCACCGACGGTGACTCCAAGCTCCCCATCGCGGAATTGCAGGGTCAGCGCCGCCTCGGCAGCGGCCTGCGCCTTGGCCGTCAGCGCCTTGCCCTGCGCGTCGCGCACGATGGCATAACCGCGTTCGAGCGGCTTTTCCGGGTGCAGCTGGCTCGCCAGCCGGGCCAGTGCCGAAAGCTTTTCACGCGAGGCATCGATCGGGCGCTGCACCAGCGCGGGCGTCAGCCGGACGCGCTCCAGCCGCTCGCGCCGCTGCGACAGCGCACCGGTGAGCAGCCGGGGCGAAAGCCGCGATGATACGCCGACCAGTTCCTCCCGCCCCTGCCGCGCACGATCGGTCAGCCCCCGGCGCAAGCGTTCGGACAGATCGTCGAGCCGCTGCGCCTGCGGTTGCAACAAGGCTTCGGCGCGCGGCATCCGGCGGACCCGCGCTTCCAGCCGCTCGCGCCCCAGTTCGACCGGGCGATGCACCGCGCGGCGTTGGCGGTTGGCGAAATCGGCGAGCGTCGCGACAAGATCGGCGCGCACCGGCACCGCCATTTCTGCCGCCGCCGTGGGCGTGGGCGCGCGCTGGTCTGCGGCGTAGTCGGCCAGCGTTGTATCGGTTTCGTGACCCACGGCCGAAATAACCGGAATGGTACATTCGGCAATGGCGCGGACGACGACTTCCTCGTTGAAGCTCCACAGGTCCTCGATCGAGCCGCCGCCGCGCGCGACGATCACGACATCGGGCCGCGCCACCGGGCCACCCGGCTCAAGTCCCGAAAATCCGCGGATTGCGCCCGCAACCTGCTCCGCCGCACCCTGCCCCTGCACCAGCACCGGCCACACCACCACATGGCTGGGGAAACGATCCGCAAGCCGGTGAAGAATGTCGCGGATAACCGATCCGGTTGGTGAAGTGACCACCCCGATGGTGCGCGGCAGATATGGCAAGCGCCGTTTGCGCGACGCGGAAAACAGCCCCTCCGCCTCCAGCCGCTGACGCGTTTTCTCCAGCAGCGCGAGCAGCGCGCCCTCGCCCGCGATTTCGAGGCTGTCGATCACGATCTGGTATTTCGAACGCCCCGGATAGGTCGTCAGCTTGCCGGTCGCGATCACTTCCAGCCCGTCTTCGGGCACGAAAGCGAGCCGCCCGGCATTGCCGCGCCACATCACCCCGTCGATCACCGCGCCATCATCCTTCAGCGCGCAATACATGTGGCCCGAAGCAGCCCGCTTTACCCCCGAAAGCTCCCCGCGCAGGCGGACATGGCCGAACCGGTCCTCCACCGTGCGCTTGAGCAGGTTGGAAATCTCGGTGATCGACAGCGGCTGGGCGTTGTCGCCCTCGCTCACCCGCGCTACCAGCCCGTCAGTATCGGAAGGTGGATAGGGAGCGCGCGCCATGAATGTCCTGTTGCTGGGTTCGGGAGGCCGTGAACATGCGTTAGCATGGAAGCTCGCGCAAGCGCCCAGCGTGACGCGGCTTTACGCTGCCCCCGGAAATCCCGGCATTGCCGAAGAGGCGGAACTGGTGTCGCTCGACGCCACCGATCACGCCGCGGTGATCGCCTTTTGTCAGGGCAACAGCATTGATCTGGTGGTGATCGGGCCAGAGGCTCCGCTGGTGGACGGCCTCGCCGACTCGTTGCGGGCCGAGGGCATCCCCGCATTCGGCCCTTCCAAGGCCGCAGCCCAGCTCGAAGGGTCAAAAGGCTTTACCAAGGACCTGTGCGCCCGCGCCAATATCCCCACCGGCGGCTATGTCCGCACCCGCTCGATCGAGGAGGCCGACCGCGCATTGACGCAGTTCACCGCGCCTTACGTGCTCAAGGCCGATGGCCTTGCCGCGGGCAAGGGCGTGGTGATCGCCGAAAGCATCGAACAGGCGGAAATTGCACTGGCCGACATGTTCGGCGGCGGGTTCGGGGAAGCCGGCGCCGAAGTCGTGATCGAGGAATTCCTGCACGGCGAGGAAGCCAGTTTCTTCGCGATCACCGACGGCACCACTGTCATCCCCTTCGGCACGGCTCAGGATCACAAGCAGGTGGGCGAAGGCGACACCGGACCCAACACCGGCGGCATGGGTGCCTATTCCCCCGCCCCGGTGCTGACGCAGGAATTGCAGGACCGGGTGATGGCAGAGATCATCCGCCCCACGGTCGACACGATGCGCGCCGAAGGCATGCCCTATTCGGGCGTGCTCTATGCCGGGCTGATGCTGACCGCAGAAGGGCCCAAGCTGATCGAGTACAATTGCCGTTTCGGCGATCCCGAATGCCAGGTGCTGATGATGCGGTATCAGGGCGATCTGGCGGAAATGATGCTGTCCTGTGCGCGAGGGGAGCTTGACGATACCCCGCCCGCATTCGCCCCCGACACGGCATTGACGGTGGTGATGGCGGCGAAGGGTTATCCCGGCACCCCCGAAAAGGGCGGCACGATTGTTCTGGGCGCTTGTTCGTCCGGGGCCGAGGCCAACGGCGCAAAGGTCTTCCACGCGGGCACAGCGATCAAGGACGGCACGCTGGTCGCAAATGGCGGCCGCGTGCTCAATGTGACCGCGATGGGCGCGAGCGTGACACAGGCGCAGGCCAAGGCCTATGAGGCGCTTGACAGGGTCGACTTCGCAACCGGATTCTGCCGCCGCGACATCGGCTGGAAAGAGGTCGCGCGGGAAGCGGCGGAAGCGGGCTAACGCCAGAACTGAGCGGTTATTCGAGCGCAGCAGCGCGCATTGGCTGCTTTGCTAATTGTCCGGAGAAATCTGCCGTTCGGGAAACGACCCGGTTGCGGACATTCGCATAGTCATACACCCTAAGGTCATTCATTCGATTCTTGGGGGCACAGTGATCCGACTCTTCAGATCAATTTCGGCACACTGGTTGTTGGGACAAATCAAACATGATCTCAAAGATGGAGACTTGCTCTTTGTCCGCAATCGCTTGGATCGTTTCCTAGAGCGCCATGCCAACGACTATCCCTTTATGTTGGCGTTCGACGCTGCACTTATGTTTGCTGAAGGCCGGAACGAAGATGCACATTTGCGCTTTGAAGAATGCAAGGCTGCGATGCCGAACGACGATTCTCCCGACACGAAGTATGTGCACCTCTTTTGCGATTTCTTTCGGAGTTTGAAGGTAGACACTGAATGGCGAAAAGCGCGGCGGGAGGCGCTACGACTCAAACCCGATCCACTAGTCAAAGCGTTTCTCAATTTTCCGACCGAGGAACGCATAATTGAGCTAATTGGTGAATCGGGCCGACCTTTAGTCTTTGTAGACGCCAAGATAGACTTCTAGCCCACTGCTAGTATCCGCTTTCCACCCACATCCCGTCATTCCCGATACTTGCATCCCCCCGAAAGCGGTCGTCCGGTCGACTTTGTGCCGCAAGCTTTGCATAAAATTGATCTCGGTCAATTACACTTGGCGGCGCTTGTGTAGAAAGGGTGGCATGACAGTCCGTGACGCCTCGCTCGCCCTGACCTTTTTCGCGCTGCTGGCCACCGCCGCGTGTGACACCATGCCTGCGCCCGAGCCGCAGGTGGCAGCATCGGCACGAGCGCAGCCATCGGCCTTTATCGAGGCTGCGTGCGGCGGCTGCCATGCGGTGGAGCCGCCATTCCTTTCGCCCAATCCGCAGGCCCCCAGTTTCGAAGCCATCGCCAATCGCAAGGGCGTGACCGATGAAACGCTGGGCGATTGGCTGGCCGATGCGCACAATTATCCCGAAGTCATGGATTTCGATCTGGAGCCCCGCCATATCGAGGAAGTCGCCGCCTATATGGTGACGCTGCGGCGCGAGGATTACGTTCCTGCCGAATGATTTCCTACGCCGCGCGGCGCCGATAGAATGCGCGCGGCTCTTTCAAATCGTCGAACCAGAAAGCCTGTCTGGCGGGTGACACTTTGGCATATGCAAAGGTGACAGTTTGCATGGCGAAAACGTGACACTTTCCCGTGCTCGGGTGACACTTTGCGCGGGCGAGGTCACAGTTTTGCGCGAAAGGTGACAGTTTTCGGCCCAAGAGTGACACAGCGCGGTTTTTAACCCCTGGACAGTGTTCCACCTGTTCCACCCTGTAGGGAATCAACGCCAAAAGATCGGACCGCCCGCCCGCAGCGGGCGCAGCTATGCTGCGCGTCTAGCGAGGAAGGCCCCGCAGATGCGGGGCCGCATCACTAAAACGCCAACACTACAACCGCTCAGCCATCAACGCCTGCATGTCCGCTTCGGGACGCGGGCCATAATGCGAAATCACCTCGGCCGCGGCAATCGCCCCGCGCTTGAGGCACTGCGCCAGCGGCTCGCCGCGCGCGTAACCGGCAAGGAAGCCCGCCGCGAACTGGTCGCCTGCGCCCGTCGTGTCGACGACCTTGGGCACCGGAGCGGCAGCGACGACAGCGCGTTCGCCATGCGCATCGGCCACCGCGCCCTTCTCGCTGCGGGTGGCGACCAGCACCGGAACCTTGGGCGAGATCGCATCGAAGCCGGCTTCGAAGTCAGCCTCTCCCGTCAGCGTCGCCAGCTCGCTCTCGTTGACGAACAGGATGTCGATCAGCCCGTCGTCGATCATGGCGCGGAAGTCGTCGCCGTGGCGATCGATCACGAAGCTTTCCGAAGCGGTGAACGCAACCTTGCGACCGGCAGCGCGGGCCACTTCGATCGCGCGACGCATCGCCCGGCGCGGCTCTTCGGGGTCCCACAGATAACCTTCGAGATAGAGGATCGCGGCGCTGGCGATCAGCTCTTCGTCCAGCGCGGCAGCGGGCAGATACTGGCCCGCGCCAAGAAAGGTGTTCATCGTGCGCTCGCCATCGGGGGTGACGAAGATCAGCACGCGGCCCGTCGCAGGCTCGCCTTCACGCGCGGGGGTGTCGAAGTCGATCCCGGTGGCGCGCATGTCGTGGCGGAACACCTTGCCCAGCTGATCGTCCGCGACCTGCCCGATGAAGGCGCATTGCAGGCCGAGAGTGGAGAGCCCGGCGAGCGTGTTCGCCGCCGATCCGCCCGACACCTCGCGCGCGGGTGGCATGGCTTCGTAGAGCTCGTCCGCGCGGGCTTCGTCGATCAGGGTCATCCCGCCGCGATTGAGCTGCAGCTCCTCGATCAGGCTTTCATCGCAGGACGCGATCACGTCGACCACGGCATTGCCGATGGCGATGACATCATAACGGGGCTCGGGCGCAGTATCGGACAAGGGTAGGCTTCCTGTTGCTGGCAAAGGTTGCGCAGCGCCTAGCCCGATGCGCAGGAGAGGCCAAGTGCTGTTTGACAAGACGGCGCGGTGATCACATCTCCCGGCGATGCGTGCCGTGATCCATGCCCTTGCTCAGGCGTTTGCCCAATTGACCGATCGGGCGGTGCTGATGGTGCTGCTCAAATCGGTGCTGGCAACCGTTCTGGCCTTTGTCGCGCTGGGCATAGGGCTGTACTTCGCGCTGGTATGGGCGCTGGGCAGTTGGGCGGGCGAAAGCAGCGGATTGGCCGGGGCGGCGGCGGCGGTGCTGGTGTTCCTTGCCGTGAACGCATGGCTGCTCGGGCGGGAACTTACCGACATGGCGTGGCTGCGGCATTGCGGTGCCAGGGATGCGCAAAACCCGGTGAGCCGCAGCGAGCGGCTGTTGCTGGGCGGCGCGATCACGGGGATAATGCTGGTCCCCGGCCTCAACCTGATTGCACCGGTGCTGGGGGCGGCGGCGGGAACCCATCTGACGATGCGCTCGCTGCCATCCGTCAAGGAGCCTTGTAATGCCTAGGATGATCGTCCTGTTCAGCGCCCTCATGCTGGCCTCGGCTTGCTCGGTTGCTCCCAGTGGCGCCGGGGTCGGCACCGTATCCTCAGCCCCGAGACCCGCCACACCTGCCTTTCGCGCGCCCGCCGTGATGGGGACAGCGGGACTTGAAGGCATCATCGGGGAGCGCGCAGGGTCGCTGGTCCGCCGGTTTGGCGAAGCGCGGATTGACCTTGCCGAAGGCGATGCGCGCAAACTGCAATTCACTTCGGATCGCTGTGTGCTGGACGTGTTCCTTTACCCCCTGCAATCGAACGCCGAACCGGTCGCAACCCACGTCGTCGCCCGCGAGCGCAAGGGCGGAGGCGAGACGGATCGGGCAAGGTGCATCGACGATATCGAGCGGGCGGCGGGGCGGCGGTAACCCGGTCTTAAGCACATTCATGCCATGAAACGTCCGAATTCAAGGGACCCATGGGCTTATGACCACGCACTTCACCGAACTGGCGCAACGCGCCGCTGCCGACGGGCAGGTTACCTCGCAGGAAGTCCTTGCGCTGCGCCGCCAAGGCTGGGGCGACGGGATCATCGTCCGCGAAGAAGCCGAGGCGCTGTTCGCGCTGAACAACGCGCTCGACGTCCGCGATGACGAATGGTGCGACTTCTTCGTCGAGGCGATCGGTGAATTCGTGCTCAACGGCACCCCGCCGCGCCTGCAATGCGACGATGAAGAAGCCGAATGGCTGATCGCGCAGGTCGATCATGACGGCAAGCTCGAAAGCATGGTCGAACTCGAAACGATCGTGCGGATCATCGAACGGGCCGAAAACGTGCCGGTGGTTCTCAAGAACTATGTGCTTGAACAGGTCGAACGCGAGGTATTGACCGGGGTGGGGCCGACGCGCTGCGGCGGCGAGCTTTCGGCCAGCCACATTACCTCCGCCGAAGCGCAGATCCTGCGCCGCGTGGTATTCGCCAGCGGCGGCCACGGCCCTGCGGCGGTGACGCGCTTTGACGCGGAAATGCTGTTCCGGCTCAAGGACGAAACCCTGGCCGAGGAAAACGCGCCCGAATGGGATGAACTGTTCCTCGACGGTGTCAGCAACTATCTCAAGGGCTTCGCACTTCAAAATGCGCAGCTTGATCACGACCAGGCAAGGGAATTGCAGGCCTTCATCGCCGACAGCAGGCCCAATGTCGGTCGCTTCATGGGCCAGATGGCCCGCGAACTGCCTCAGGCTCGCAACCACTTCGGCAAGGTTTTCGGAAAACGTGACACCGCGCCCAGCTACACCGAACAGGCCATTGCCGGCGAAGCCATGACCGACCACGAACAGGAATGGCTCGACAAGATGATCGGCGCCGATGGCGAGGTGGATGAGCTGGAACGCCGCCTGCTCGCACGGATCATCGAAGAAGGGGAGTAGGCGCGAGCGCCGAGAAACCTCTCCTGGCTAACGCGCGCCAGCGGCGCTGCCTGTGGGCATAGAACACCTTCGCAAACCCTGCGATCAATGGGGTGAGCAATCCGGCATCCACATGCACCGTATCGGTGTAGCGGGTGCACGTTCCATCACCCGCAGGCTCGATCGTAATCCAGTGATCCCATCGCCGAATCAGCAGGCTATAGCCGTTGTCCCGGACAAACCGGGAATTTCCCTCCGGTTCGGGTAATGTGATAACGATGGCCTGCCAACCAAGCGGGATTACTCCAAACAGGAACATCCAAGCTCGATATTCGCCTTCGGTCCAGATTTCGGGAAACTCTTGCCTCGCAACAGGCAAGAAACGGATCAGCGGAGCAGCGATGTGCTGCAGAAGTCGGGTTGTCTGGACATGCTGCCAGGCATCGTCCGGACTGCAATCAAGTTCGGTCGTAAGCGAAACCCGCCTCGCCATTACACCATGAAGCTCTCGCCGCAGCCGCACGCGCCCTTGGCGTTGGGGTTCTCGAATACGAAGCCGGCGGTGAAATCGTCCTCGACCCAGTCCATCGTCGAGCCGACCAGATACAGCACGCTCGCCCCGTCGATGTAGAAAATGCCACCGGGGGTTTCGATCTTCTCGTCGAACTTCGCCTCTTCGGTGACGTAATCAACCGAATAGGCGAGCCCCGAACAACCCCGGCGCGGGGTGGATAGCTTTAACCCGATGGCATCTTCGGGCGCCTTGCTCATCAATTCGGCAATGCGAGCCTCTGCGCCTTGCGTCAGGGTGACAGCGGCGGGGCGTTCACGGGTGGTTGCAGTCATCACAGCATCCCCAGTTCAAGCCGTGCTTCGTCGGACATCTTTTCGGGACTCCACGGCGGATCCCATACCAGCGCAACCTCGGCATCGCGAATGCCGGGTACGGAGGAGGCGCGCAGTTCGACTTCGCCCGGCATGGTCTCTGCCACAGGGCAATGCGGCGTCGTCAGCGTCATGGTGATCGTGACATCGGCTTCATCGTCGACTTCGACCCCGTAGATCAGGCCGAGATCGTAGATGTTTACCGGAATTTCCGGATCGTAGATTTCCTTCAACGCCTCCACGACAGCCGCCTGCAGATCGCCCCCCGCGCCGCCTACAGGAGCGTCGGCAGTCTTCGCAGCCAGAAAGCCGTCGAGATAGTCGCGCTGGCGCGGCTTTTCCTCGGCATCGGGGTCGACTGCATCGGTCACGCGTGCACGCGGTGGTTTCTGCGCCAATTCATCATTGGGCGCGGGCGCGGCGACAAATTCGCTATCGTCCTGTGGTTTGTTCATTGGCTCGTGCCTCTTCCAAAAATTCGCCTTGTCCGGGCAATCCCTTCCAGCAAGGCGTCAATGTCCGCATCGGTCGAATAAAGTCCGAAGCTCGCTCGCGCGGTGGCGGGGATGTCGAAATGATCCATCAGCGGCTGCGCACAATGGTGGCCTGCGCGGATCGCAACATTCGATTCATCAAGGATCGTGCCGAGATCGTGCGGATGAATGCCGTCGATCAGAAAGCTGACGATCCCCGCACTGTCGGCAGGGCCGAACAACCGCACATCATTCATCGAAGAAAGTTCTCGGCGAAGGCGGGCAACCAGCTTCGTTTCCGCCGCGTGCATCGCGTCAAGCCCGATTTCGCTGACGTAATCGGCAGCAGCGGCGAAAGCGATGGCTTCGGTGATCGCCGGGGTGCCTGCCTCGAACCGTTGAGGCGGGACGCCATAGGTCGTCTTGGCAAAGGTGACGCGATCGATCATCGCGCCTCCACCTTCCCATGGCGGCATGTCGGCAAGGATCTCCCCACGCGCCCAAAGCGCGCCGATCCCCGTCGGACCATAAAGCTTGTGCGCGCTGAAGACGTAGAAGTCGCAATCGAGCGCGGCCACGTCGACGGACATGTGCGGCACCGCCTGACACCCGTCGAGCAGCAGTTTCGCACCCACCTTGTGCGCCAGCGCCGCCGCGCGTTCGGCATCCAGCACGCTGCCCAGCACATTGGAGACATGCGCCAGTGCGACAAGCTTGTGCCGTTCGGTCAACAAGGCTTCGGCTGCGTCGAGGTCGATGCAGTGATCCTGCGTCAACGGGCAAACATCGATCACCGCACCGGTCTGTTCGGCAATCATTTGCCACGGGACGATGTTGGAATGGTGTTCAAGCTGCGACAGCAGGATGCGATCACCGGGCTTCAGATTGGCCCTGCCCCAGCTGTTGGCGACTAGATTGATGGCCTCAGTCGCGCCGCGGGTGAAGACGATTTCGCTCTCTGCGCCGCCAATCAGTTGCGCAATCCGGCGCCGTGCCGCTTCATAGGCCAGCGTCATTTCGGCGGAGCGCGAATAGACGCCGCGATGGACGGTCGCGTAATCTTCACCCAGCGCGCGCGCCATCGCTTCGATCACGGCTTGCGGTTTTTGCGCGGTTGCGGCGGTATCGAGGTAATGCCAGGGCGCGCCCTCGCGCGTCACGAGGCCGGGGAAATCGGCGCGCAGATCGCGATCGAGGGCCGCCGGAGCGTTCACAGCGATGCGCCCTCCAGCGCCGTCAGTGCCGCGTCGAGCAGGCGTTCATGCTCGGATTCATCGTCCAGTTCGACGAAGGCATCACCGATGAAGGCTTGCACCAGCAAACGTTGCGCCATTTCGGGCGAAAGGCCGCGTGCCGCCATGTAGAATCGCGCGCTTTCATCCAGCTGGCCGACGGTTGCACCATGCGCGCATTTCACGTCGTCAGCGAAGATTTCGAGCTGCGGCACGGCGTTGGCGCCGGCTCCGGCTTCGAGCAGCAAGCCCTTGAAATCCTGCGCCGCATCAGTCTTTTGCGCGTGCCGCGCGACCTTGATTTCGCCGAGGAAATTGCCCGTGCCTGTGCCCCAATGGACGCTGCGCACGGTCTGGTTGCTGGTTGCGCCGGGCTGGGCATGGATGGTGGTGGTGACGAATTCGCGCACCGCATCGCCACCGCCGATCGTGACGCCGCCGAATTCGAAATGCGCGCCTTTGCCCAGCGTCACTTCGATCTCGAGCCGTGTGTAGTCATTGCCAGCGTTGGTGGCGAAAAGTTCCGCCCGCGCGCCCTCACCCAGATTCAGGCGAAGGCGGCGCAGTTCGGGCGCATCGCTGCCGATCACGAGGCAGCGGCGAAAGGCCTCGCCATCGGCGACGTCGATCTCTTCCCATGCGGAAAGGGCGCTGACGCCTATACGCGCAACCGCGTCCATATCGGCGTAGCGCCACGCCTCGTCATGGCGGGTAGGGAGGACGGCGGCATCAGGCATCAGCCATCACCGCGTCATAGCCCTCTTCCTCAAGCTGCAGCGCAAGCTCCGGCCCGCCGGTTTCGACGATGCGGCCAGCTGCAAGAATGCTCACCCGGTCAGGCTTCACCACGTCGAGCAGCCGCTGGTAGTGCGTGATCAGCAGCACGCCCTTGTCCGGTGCGCGCATGATCGAGTTGATGCCCTCACCCACGATCCGCAGCGCATCAATATCAAGGCCGGAATCGGTCTCGTCCAACACCGCGAAAGAGGGGTTGAGAATTCCCATCTGCACCATTTCGGCGCGCTTCTTTTCGCCACCGGAAAAGCCGACGTTCACCTGCCGCTTGAGCATTTCCATGTCCATTTTCAGCAGCGCGGCCTTTTCCTTCGCCAGCTTCAGGAAATCCCCGCCCGACAGCGGTTCTTCCCCGCGATAGCGGCGCTGCGCATTCAGCGCCTCACGCAGGAACTGGACGTTGGATACACCCGGAATTTCGACCGGATACTGGAAGCCGAGGAACAGGCCCGTGGCTGCGCGTTCGTGCGGGTCGAGCGCGAACAGGTCTTCACCCTTGAATTCGACGGAGCCACCGGTGACTTCATACCCCGGCTTGCCGCCAAGGACGTGCGCAAGCGTCGATTTGCCCGCGCCGTTGGGGCCCATGATGGCGTGAACTTCGCCGGCGGCGACTTCGAGGCTCAATCCCTTGAGGATCGGCTTGCCGTCGACTTCGGCCTGGAGATTATCAATCTTGAGCACCGGATGCCTCCTCGCGTGCCTGTGTGCGTTGTTCCTGCGCGGCTTCGGCCGCAGCGGCGGTCGCGTCGGTGCGCGCTTTCACGACCGATGCATCGCGCAATTCGAGTACGAGGCCCTTGGGGCGTTCCGCCTGATATTGCTCCTCCGCCAGCTGGGCGCTGCGCAGGGTGAAGGTGAACTGGTTGTCGAGATCGGCGCCGCGCGCGACGTGGATGCGGCCGATGTGTTCGAAGACTTCGCGGATATCAGCGGGAGAATAGTCCGAATATTCGGCGCGCCCGGCGAGCAAGCGGTTTGCGCCTTCCTGCGCTTCTTCGAAAGCTTCCGTGCAGGTTTCGACATCGCGGCGATGCTGCTGCTCGAAATCCGCCTGTCCCGTCACGCGGCGCGTCTGCCTCGTCAGGCAGCGGCGATAATCCTCGACAAATAGCTGGATCACGCGCGGGTATTCCAGCGTCCATGTCTCGGGCGCATCATTGGCGACAGCGACAGGTGCCTGGCCAACGCCCTGCAGGGCGATGAAGGGGGAAAGGATGAGGGATAGGCTGATCATTCGGCTTCGTTTCCGTTGCTGGGGCCTGATGGACGGGATTGGCGGTGTTCGCTTCGTGCTTTGCGTTTGTCTTCGATCCGCATGCGCATTCCGGCGGTGATCCGCTGAAGCACGGGATCGATGTTTTCGAGAATGTCGGTCGCCTTGATCCGCATCACCCGGATGCCGACCGCTTCGAGGCTCTTGTCGCGGCGTTTCGCCAGCGTTTCGTCCTGATCCTCTTCGTCGATCATGATCGCCATGCCAAGATTGTGGCAGTTGAAATCGACGATGGCGGAGCCGACGACGGCAAACCGCTTGAAAGTATAGCGTCCAAGATTTGCCTTGGCGAAACGCTCGGCCAGAGCCTTGTTCGCAGGCGAAGCAAAGCGCTTCATCTCGCGCGCACGATCGTGCAATTCGTCAAGGCGCTTGTCGGAAATCTTCCACCCGCGCCCCTTCTTGTTGAGGGCAGGGGCTTCGCCGGAAGCGTCCTTAAGGCCCAGGGTCTTGCGGTCGGTCATGCTGCCTCTTCCTCACCAAACCAATGAATACGCATGGCGTGCAAAAAGGCTGGGTCTGTTACCGAATATTCGCATGCGTCCCCCAGCACGGAGTCAATGCCACATTCCGGGCACACGGCGGTGAATGGGTCGGGTGCCTTTGCGTAGTTTCCTTGGGTTTCTTCAATCCACTCTTCGATGCTCGAAGGTGCAAAAACAGCCTCACAGTGGAAGCAGCCACACTCCTTGCTGGCTAGAAGCAACTTGCGGTTCGTCGCAGCGAGACGATGGGCCTGCTTGATGGTTTTTGGGTCGAGGCTCACCCCACACTCCCCTCAAGCGAGATCGCCAGCAGCTTCTGCGCTTCGACGGCAAATTCCATCGGCAGCTCTTTCAGCACATCCTTGGCAAAGCCGTTGACGATCAGCGCCACGGCCTCTTCCTCGTCCAGCCCGCGCTGCATGGCGTAGAACAGCTGTTCGTCGCTGATCTTGGAGGTGGTCGCCTCATGCTCGATCTGTGCGCCGGGGTTCTTTACCTCGATATAGGGCACGGTGTGCGCGCCGCATTCGTCACCGAGCAGCAGGCTGTCGCACTGGGTGAAGTTGCGCACGCCGGTCGCGGTCGGGGCCACGCGGACGAGGCCGCGATAGGTGTTGTTCGACTTGCCTGCGCTGATCCCCTTGGAAATGATCGTCGAGCGCGATCCCTTGCCGTTGTGGATCATCTTGGTGCCGGTGTCGGCCTGCTGATAGTTGTTGGTGACGGCGACCGAGTAGAACTCGCCAACGCTGTTTTCGCCGTTGAGCACGCAGGAGGGGTATTTCCACGTCACCGCAGAGCCGGTTTCCACCTGCGTCCAGCTGATCTTGCTCCGGTCGCCCTGACACAGCCCGCGCTTCGTCACAAAATTGTAGATCCCGCCCTTGCCCTCGGAATTGCCTGGGTACCAGTTCTGCACGGTCGAATACTTGATCTCGGCATCTTCCATCGCGACCAGCTCGACCACCGCAGCGTGGAGCTGGTTTTCATCGCGCATCGGCGCGGTGCAGCCTTCGAGATAGCTGACGTAGGCGCCCTTTTCCGCGATGATCAGCGTGCGCTCAAACTGGCCGGTGTTTTCGGCGTTGATGCGGAAATAGGTCGAAAGCTCCATCGGGCAGCGAACGCCTTCAGGGACGTAGACGAATGTGCCGTCGGAAAAGACCGCGCAATTGAGCGCCGCGAAGTAATTGTCGCGCACCGGCACGACGCGGCCCAGCCATTTCTTCACCAGTTCGGGGTGTTCCTTCACCGCCTCGCTGATCGAGAGGAAGATCACGCCTGCGCGCTTCAATTCCTCGCGGAAAGTGGTGGCGACGCTCACGCTGTCAAACACGGCATCCACCGCGACCTTGCGCGCGCCTTCGACCCCGGCCAGCACTTCCTGCTCCGCCACGGGAATGCCCAGCTTGTCGTAAACCGCCTTGATCTCGGGATCGAGTTCATCGAGCGATTTCAGCGTCGGCTTCTTCTTGGGCGCGGCGTAGTAATAGGCGTCCTGATAGTCGATCGGCGGATAGCCGACCTTGGCCCAGTCGGGCTCTTCCATTTCCTGCCACAGGCGAAACGCCTTCAGCCGCCAGGCGAGCATCCATTCCGGCTCGCCCTTCTTGGCGCTGATGAAGCGGACGGTGTCTTCATTCAGCCCTTTTTCCGCGAATTCGGTTTCAATGTCGGCAGACCAGCCATGTTCGTATTCGGCAGCGGCGGCGGCTGCCTCCTTGGCTTCTCTGTCGATATCGGATTGCAGATCGAGATTGTCGGTCATGCCGCGTGCTCTCTTACGGAATGGGAGGGATTGGGTCGGGTTTGATTGCGCAAATGGTCCAGCGTGATTTCCGCCAGCGCGCTGCGCAGCTTGGTGTTGATGATCGGCCAATGCGGCTTCATCGAACAACCGCTTTCGAAATCGCAATCGCCGTGGTCAATGCAGGCGGTGAGCGCAATCGGGCCTTCGACCGCTTCGACGATATCGGCAACGGTGATAGCCGCCGCCGGCCGGCCAAGCTGCAAGCCGCCACCGACACCGCGTACCGAGCGCAACAGGCCCGCCGCGGTCAGTTTGGAAACGAGCCGCTGGACGGTGGGGACAGGCAGGCCCGATTCTCCTGCCAGTTCAGCCGCGCTCACCCGGCCGTTGCCGCAATGCGAAGCGGCCTGGCACATCGTGATGACGGCGTAGTCGGCGAGGTTGGAAAGGCGCATGTTTTCCCGGTTGCGCTCGCTTGTTGCGAGCCGTTCTTAAATCAGACTGATTCTGTCGGATTTGAAATACGCGCTGAATTGTCCGATTTCAAGGAAAGTCTGTCGGCGTGCCGCGACTATCGCCCGATCACTCTGAAAGATCCCGGCTTTTCGAGATTTTGCATACGAAGCATCGTCTGGAACAAGGGTTCGTCAGCCTTGCGCATTTGCGACGGCGTGTAGCCGCAATAGCGGCGGATTTCCCGGATCATGTGCGGCTGATCGTGAAAGGCCTCGGCAATTTCGGCGGCGCCTTCGTCGGACAGTTCGGGATGGGCAAGCAATTCAGCGGCACGAATGGCCCGCATCTTTCGCGCAAGGGCCGCAGGCGGAAAACCGAAGTATTGAGTGACCAGACGTTCCACCTGACGCCGGGAAAAGGCGAGCTGATCGAACAACCGGTCCAGGTCAGGATTGAGCGAAGAGCCCAGCCACGCAAGCGTTTGCTCAATCAACTGCTCATGCGGCGGCGGCACCGCTTTCAACCTCGGACGGATAAAGCATATCAATGCCTCACACGCCCCCTCTCCCGACAATTCGCCGCTTCGGTACTGTGTCACCAGCGATGCCGCGAACTTATCCATTTCCGGGTCGATCAATTCGCTCGCCGGGGTGAACCGATCGAGGAACTGGTGGGCCGGGCGACCCACAAGTGCCGCCCAGCCGAGGGGTGAAAGCGAAACTCCAAAGGCATGCCAGGGACCCTGAATGCGAAAAGGTGCTGCGAGCCGAAAGCCGGGATAGACCAAGGGTCTGGCATCAACGATATCGCGCCGATTCCCGAAGGTGATCGAACCGCTGCCACAAGGGGTAACGAACAATTGGCCAAGAGCGCCGGGGTGGCGATCGACTATGTCCCTTTCGTTCCATTCGAAATGAAACAGGGCAAGAATGTGCCGCTGGAGGTCTGCCGGCGGATCGAAATAATTGAGGGTGAAGCGTGGATTGTGCTGGCGGGGCGAAGCGGGTTGGGACGGATTGGTCGACCTGGTGCGACCCGTCGGCCGATCCGTCCCCAGCACCTCAGCTTCAGGCGCTGCAGAGCCGCGCGCGTCCGGCCCTTCGCGTGTTGGATATCCCGCTGTAGTCATGGGGCATTGTATACCAGCGACATATGGCGTTGGAACGCCTTTCGCGTTCCGCGGCGGGCTGCTGTTACGCGGCGCCTATTCGAGCGGCTTCCGCAGGATCTTCGCACCTTCGCCATGACCTTCGGGGTAAAGCGATTCATGCGCGATCGATCCGTCATTCAACGCGGTCGGCGTTCGACCGGTGTATCGACGGATATCGCGGATGAGATGGGCCTGGTCGAAATAGCTGTTGCGAATTTCGTCGCGCATTGGCTGCGGCAGCGCCGGGTTCGCAAGCAGCATCGCCGCCCGGATGGCCCGATAGCGTTTGATCAACCGGGTCGGGGATGCGCCAAAGAAGCGCTTTGACAGACGCTGCGCCGTACGCGGAGACATCGCCGCATCGCGGTAGAAATCGTCGATCGAAGGGGAAAGGCCGCTTGAAAGCCACTCCATCGTCCGATGGACGAACTGCACATGATCAGACCGGATGGCACCGCGTCGCGCCCTTAGCGTTTCGGAAATCGCCTCAAAGATCGGATCGCAGCCGATCTTGCCCGCACCATATTCATCAGCCAGGTTTTCGAGCCGCGCGATGGTATCCGCGTCCATGATATCGCGGGCAGGCAGCATGCAATTGTTGAGCTGGTCAACCGGCGTGTTGGCAAGGCATTGCCAGCCCAGCGGTGTGAGTGAAGCACCGACAAGCAGCAGCGGCCCACTGACCTTGACTGGCATTGCCTGCATCAGCGGGGCAGTGAATGTCACCTGTTGCACTTGCCCGAATTCACCGGACCCTGCGGCAATATGCGACCTACCGCGGATGTACACCAACAGCTGCGCCGAATATGCCGGCATCATTTCATCAAGCGTCTCTTCATCTGTACGAATGACAAAGAAGGTGTTGATGTAGTCCGCCAGATCCGAAGGCGGGGCCTGAAGATCGAAATCGACCGGAACAAAGGTCGATATGCTTAGATTGTCATCCTGAACGGGGCGCTTCATGGATTAGTTGCCGCGCTTTTCCTCAACCCAGCTCACGACATTTTCCTCCAGAATCGACAACGGCACGGGGCCGCTGGTGAGCACGACATCGTGAAACTCGCGGATGTCGAATTCGGAGCCCAATTCTTCGCGCGCCATTTCCCGCAGTTCCATGATCTTGAGCTTTCCGATCATGTATGCAGTCGCCTGACCCGGCGTGGTGATGTAACGCTCGATCGCTCGAACAATGTCGCCTTCGGGATTGGGCGTGTTGTCCTTGAGGTACTGAATCGCCTCTTCGCGGCTCCACCGTTTTGAATGGATGCCGGTGTCGACGACCAGACGACACGCACGCCACAATTCCATGCCGAGCCTGCCGAAGTCGGAATAGGGATCGGTATAGAAACCCATGTCCTTGCCCAGCTCTTCGGAATAAAGGCCCCAGCCTTCGGTGTAGGCCGTCCATCCGCCGAACCGCCGGAAGGGAGGCAGTTCGCCCAGCTCGGTCTGCAAGGCACGTTGCAAATGGTGTCCGGGCAGGCCTTCGTGATAGGCAAGCGCTTCAAGCTCATTCTTCGACATGTCGCGAAGATTGTAGAGATTGACGTAATAGGTTCCCGGACGCGAGCCGTCTGCCGACGGGCTCTGGTAGAAAGCCTTGCCCGCGCTCTTCTCGCGGAAAGCCTCCACCGGTTTGATGATCATGGGAGCCTTTGGCAGCACGCCGAAATATTCGGGCAGCTTCTCGGTTATCCGGTCCAGCGCGGCCTGTGCGTCAGCAAGATATTCCTCGCGCGTGGTGTAGTAGAATTGATCGTCAGTGCGGGTGAATTCGAAGAAATCCTGCAAACTGCCCTCAAACCCGACCTTGGCCATGATGGCGCGCATTTCCGAATGGATCCGGGCAACCTCCCGCAGGCCGATGTCGTGGATCTCGTCCGCCGTCAGGTCTGTGGTGGTATAGCTTTGCAGCAAGGCGGCGTAATATTCCTCGCCATTGGGCAGGCGCCAGATACCGTCGTCTGTCGGCGCCATGGCCTGCTGGCGCCGCATCTCTTCGAGCAGGCGCTGATACGCCGGTCGCGCCGAACTGTTCCACGCTTCACGCGCCATCTGGAGAAGCGCAATGACTTCGCTGTTCTCGGCCTCGGTGCTGGCTGGCAGGTCCGGCGTGAGCGGGGCGAGCTTGCCGTCGAAATCTTCGAGAACGGCGTTGTTGTCCCCAGCGGCAATCAACGCCTCGAGATCGGCAATCACATACGGATAGACCCAGTCCGGCGGCATGATGCCCTTGTCCGCCCGCTCACGCGCCTGGCTCGTCAGCGCGTCAAGCTGGGGGCCGATCCCCTCGATACGGGAGACATAGGCTTCGGCATCAGTGATCGTGCTGACGCGGTGGATGTTGATAAGGAATGCCGGAATGCTCGTATGCGCGCCGCGGCGATGATCGAACAAGAATTCATATTCGCGGAACGGATGCAGCGAGGCGCGCCTGGCGGCGGTCAGTTCAAACAGCCGGTAAGACAGCGCGTCCCGCGACGACAGCGCATCGACATCATACTGTTCGCGCATCTGGCGGGCGGTGTCCTGCAACAGATCGAAATCGCGCTGCTCGGCTTCTTCGGACGGATCATTCCATTTCCCGTAATCGGCATCGCGAATGCCTCGGTAAGCCTTGCCAAGCGGGGAAAGGGCGAGATTGGCTTCGTCATAGCGATCAAACAGATCATTGATCGATGTATCGGCTTTGGGTGCGTCCACCGGTTGAGACGCAACTGTCGCGACCGGCGACTGATTGGCGGTCGAACAGCCCGCAAGCGCGAGTGCGACCAGCGATGTCGCAACGGCCCGACCGACATGAGATGGATTGCGACGCATAGTTGACCTCATTCTCTTTTTCCCAAGCGGGCGCGATATCAACCACCCTTTGGCAACAATGCAAGGGTTTGATTGATGTGCCCGGCAAGCAGAAAATTTTTTGGCGCAGGCAATTTTGGGGGCGTCAAAGCTAATGCTTTCAGCTTGCGACTCGCTCGTCGCATGAGCCTCCGATTCGCTAAATGCGGCCGGCATGCCGACCGCGCCAGCGGGCTCTGGCTCAACGCGATCCAGCTTTGTTTTTGATTTTGCGAAAAAAAGGGCGGCCCAGCACATTATCGCGCATGGCCGCCCATTTGAGTTGAGGAACTCTTCGCATTGCTGCTCCGAGCCCTTCGGGTCGCAAGAATGGTTTAGACCCACCCTCTCCGGAAAAATTGTATGCAAACGACAACTGGCTTTAAGCTCTGATTCTAACAGGAAATTTCATGATTCACCCTTACCGCTCGGTAGGTCGTAATGGCTGTCCCGAGAGCTCGGCATCCCTCGACAATTGCCGGCGACTGGGACTAGTGGCCGATCCGTCATGAACATGTTCTCTCTCTTCAATCTCGCCCGCCCGGCGATCTTCGCCCTTGACCCGGAAAAAGGGCATCGCCTCGCGATTGCGGCCCTGAAACGAATGCCAGCCAACTCCACATTCATGCCGCAAGCAAAGCCGGGCCCTCTCGCGGTTGAGGTTGCGGGCCTGACCTTCCCCAACCCGGTCGGCGTGGCGGCCGGGTTCGACAAGGACGCCGAAGTGCCCGATGCACTGTTGGGACTTGGTTTCGGTTTTACCGAGGTAGGGTCGCTCACTCCGCTGCCTCAGGCCGGCAATCCGAAACCCCGTCTGTTCCGTCTGGTCGAGGACAAGGCCGTCATCAACCGGATGGGCTTCAATAATTCCGGCGCTGAAGTTGCGTTGAAGCGGCTGAAGCAGCGCGAGGGCCGCGGGGGAATTGTCGGCATCAATATCGGTGCGAACAAGGATTCGGACGATCGCAGCGCGGATTACGCGACGATGACGAGGATCATGGCCCCCCTTGCCAGCTATCTCGCAATCAATGTGTCTAGCCCCAATACGCCAGGCCTCCGCGCACTCCAGGACGAAGCGGCGCTCGCCGCGCTCATCGATGGTATCATGGCAGCATCGCAGGAGGCCGTCGGAGAGGGCGGCCCGCCAGTGTTCCTGAAGGTTGCTCCGGATCTCGAACCTGCTGACATAGATGCGATTGCGCGCATCGCGATCGACAAGAAGCTCGGCGCACTGATCGTTTCGAACACTACGATTTCACGGCCGCCACTGCGCTCGCGCCACGCGGACGAGACAGGAGGTTTGTCAGGCGCTCCCTTGCGCGATCTTGCCCAGCAGCGGCTTCGTGATTTTCGCAAGGCGACAGGTGGGCAAGTGCCGCTGGTCGGCGTCGGCGGCATTGCCACTGCCGAACACGCATGGGACCGCATCAGGGCAGGGGCGAGCCTGGTGCAACTCTATTCGGCCATGGTCTATCACGGCCCTGGTCTCGGCGCACAAATAGCCGGCGGCCTGAAGCGCCTTATGAAACGCGACGGTTTTGGCAGCATCGCCGAGGCTGTGGGTACAGACAGCGACTAAGGGGTGCCGACTAGCACCACGCCTTCGCGGCGGGGGTCGTAGCCGCCATCAACCTTGCCGTCGCGGATAAGCACCCCGTGAACGCCCGAATCCTCGCCCTGACCGGGCGTCACAACGATGCCCCGTTCGGCCAACCCCGCAACAATCGCCGGATCGAACCTTTCGGTTTCCGCGCCATATCGATTGCCGCGCGCGACAAGATTGGGCTGCGCCAGCGCATCCTGCATCGGCATTCCCCAATAGACCGCCGCAACCAGTGTCTTGCCGACATAGGCAGGGATCGAATTGCCGCCCGCTGAGCCGATTGCCCCTGCAAATTGCCCGTCGGCATCGAGCAGAATCAACGGCACCATCGAAGAACGCGGACGCTTGCCCGGTGCGACCGCATTGGGAGCTTCGTCGCCATTGGCCTGTAGCGGGTTGAAGGAGAAATCAGTCAGTTGGTTGTTGAGGAAGAACCCGTCGACCATGCGCCCGCTGCCAAAGATCGATTCAACCGTGGTGGTAATCGAAAGCACATTGCCCTGCGCGTCACGCACGATGAAATGGGACGTCCCCGCAGGTTCGCGCGTCATGTCGGTCACCGCCATCTTAGCGCCGGCCGGATTACCCGCCGTAACCGATTCTGCGGCTTTCGCGCCAATCAGCGCGGCACGGGCATCAATATAGGCAGGATCGAGCAAGCCATCGACTGGAACTTCAACGAAATCGCCGTCGCCGAAGTAAGCGTCACGATCAGCATAGGCGAGACGGCTGGCCTCGGCGAAGAGATACCACGCTTGCGGGTCATCGGGGCCGCGCGTGCCGATATCCGTACGGTCGAGAATGCCGAGCAGCTCGATCATCGCGGCCCCGCTCGACGGTGGAGGAGGGGCGCACACACGGTAGACTTGCCATGGGCCGCACACCGGCTCACGCTTTACAGGGCGATAGGCCTCGATATCGGCCATCGTCATTGACCCGCCAAGCGGCGCGGCGCGCGTCCGCTGGACGATCTTGGCCGCGGTACTCCCGCGATAGAGCGCATCGGTGCCCTGCGAGGCGAGGCGCTTGAGGAAATCCGCGTATTCCGGATTCACCAGATGATCTCCCGCCTGCTTGCGAGTCCCGTCGGGACGCGCAAAGTATGCAGCTGCATCGGGTTGCGAAAGCTGGGGAAACTCGATCCCGAGAAACCGCCCCAGACGCGGTGAGATCACAAAACCTTCTTCGGCAGTACGGATTGGCGCGTCGAACAGGCTGTTCCAGGGCAAAGTTCCGTGTTCCTCATGCAGCATACCCAGTGCCGCGATAGCGCCGGGAACTCCGGTTGCGCGCCCGTTCACAACCGCCTCGCGGAATCCGAGCGGCTCACCAGACTCATTGAGGAACATCGTGCGGCTCGCCTGAGCGGGAGCCGTTTCGCGCCCGTCGTAAATGGTGATCTTGCCCGTTTGCGCATCGTAATAGTTGAGGAAAGCCCCGCCTCCCACCCCTGAGGACTGCGGCTCGACCAGTGATAGCATGGTCTGCACGGCAAGCGCTGCATCCGCGGCGCTTCCGCCACGCTTCAGCACATCCATTCCGGCCTGTGCGGCAAGCGGGTTCGCGGCGATTACAAAGGGTTGAACCTCGGCCTTTGCTGCAACCGGTGCAGGCGCGCTGGCAGTGGTTTCAAGAACTGGTGCGCAGGCGGAAAGGGCAATGGCAAGCCCGGCGGTGCAATAGCGTAGGAGCGACATGGCCGCGTTTCTTAGGCATCGCGCCCACCGCTGGCAACGCGCTTTGAAGCAGGCTTGCAAACCTGCTCGGTCTTGCCGCTACGTAAATAGCGCCTTAGTTTAGCTCCAACATAAATTACGCAAGCTCGCCTGTGGCCAGTGGCCATCAAAGGCGGGCGGGAAGAGGAGCCTTTGTCCGTGCACGCCCCCACAACGCCCCCCGCGGCCAATCCCGCCGATGACCGGCTGCTTCAGGACGTCGACCTCGCAAGGAACCTCGTCGAACTGTTCCTCATGCGTGCTGACGAAAAAGGCGCGGCACCCTTCCTTGGCGCGAAACACGACGGCAAGTGGCTGACGCAAAGTTGGGCGGAAGTTGCCGACAAGGTCTGCCTGCTGGCCGAAAGCTTGCGCCGCATCGGCCTCAAGGACGGGGATCGGGTTGCGCTGGTGTCGGAAAACCGGCCTGAATGGTGCATCGCCGATCTCGCCATCATGGCCGCAGGATGCATTTCGGTCCCGACCTACATCACCAACACCGAACGCGACCACGCGCATATTCTCGACAATTCGGGTGCGCGGGCAGTTATCGTCTCGAACACCAAACTGCTTGCGCCGCTGGTGGGCGCGATCGGCCGCACCGGGATAGTCGATCACGTGATCGGGATCGAGGATCTGCACCGCCAGCAGGCGGGCAGTTTTGAATATCATCGCTGGGACGATCTGACGGTCGGCGATGCTACCGCCGCTCGCGCAGCTGTGGATGCACGAGTTGCCGACATCGACCGCAACGACACAGCCTGCCTGATCTATACCAGCGGAACAGGCGGCGCACCGCGCGGGGTGATGCAGCACCACGGATCAATCCTGTGCAACGCCGCCGGGGCCGCCGAAATCCTTATCAACGATTTCGGCATCAAGGATGAAAGGTTCCTCTCGTTCCTTCCACTCAGCCACGCTTACGAACATACGGGCGGGCAGTATCTGCCAATCGCGGTGGGTGCGGAAATCTTCTATTCCGAAGGACTTGAGAAACTCGCCTCGAACATCGAGGAAACACGGCCGACCATCATGGTTGTCGTGCCGCGCCTGTTCGAAGTGCTGCGCACGCGCATCATGAAGCAGGTCGAAAAGCAGGGCCGGGTCGCCAATTTCATGATGGATGCGGCGCTCAAGATCAGCGAGAAATCGACCGAGGGCAAGACGCGCAAGCGTGACAAGCCGCTGGATTTCCTGGTCGAAAAGACGCTTCGGCCGAAAATCCGCCAGAAGTTCGGCGGGCGGATCAAGGCGATGGTTTCAGGTGGCGCTCCGCTCAACCCCGAAGTCGGCAATTTCTTCGAGGCGATGGGTCTCACCATGCTGCAGGGCTATGGTCAGACCGAGGCCGGTCCGGTGATCAGCTGCAACCGGCCCAGCGTCGGGTTGAAGATGGACACCGTCGGCCCGGCCATGCGCGGGGTCGAGGTCAAGATCGCTGGGGATGGCGAAATTCTCGTGCGCGGCGAGCTGGTGATGCACGGTTACTGGCGCAACGATGCCGAAACCGCGCGCACGATTGTCGATGGCTGGCTGCATACGGGTGATATCGGGCACCTTGACGAAAAGGGCCGGATCAAGATCACCGATCGCAAGAAGGACATGATCGTCAACGACAAGGGTGACAATGTCGCGCCGCAGAAGATCGAAGGGATGCTGACGCTACAGCCCGAGATCGCGCAGGCAATGGTGAGCGGTGACAAGCGGCCCTATGTGGTCGGGCTGATCGTTCCCGACGCCGAATGGGCGCTGGAATGGGCGCGCGCCAATGACGAGAAGTTCGACATGAAGGCGCTGCAGGGCCTGCCCGCTTTCCGCAACGCCGTACGCGCGGCGGTGGACCGCACCAACAAGGATCTCTCGGTGATCGAAAAGGTCCGCCAGTTCGCCTTCGCGGACGAGGCCTTCACGATCGAAAACGAGGAAATGACCCCAAGTATGAAAATCCGCCGGCACAAGATCCGCGACCGCTATCAGGACCGGATCGACGGGCTGTATCGGGGTTAGGACTCCATCCGTTTACGTAGTTGGCCGAGCTGTCCTGAGAGTTTGGTGAAGGCAGAATGTAGGCTCTTTTCGAATTCCTCGGCTTCACTCTTGCTAAAGGCCGTGCGGATCGGAACACCCACACCCTTCTGAATTGCCACAAAGTCGATTTGTACGTGCCAGATGCCTTGACGGTCGAGTAATTCAGTTACTACGCCATGTGAAAATGCTGGGCGGCGTTCATCGTGGAGCCGCCATTCGGCTATTGCACTTAGCAGTGCCTCTTTCTGCGCTTTGGTAGCTTGGTGCTTGCCAACCTGTTTTTCCAAGCTGTTCAGCCTTTGGCCTGCAAGTGGCTCAAGCCGCCCATTAGGCATCCCTCTCGCTATGGTCGCAATGCTTTCAGTCACGGCCCTTTCGCCGCGCGCAAAAATATTTATGCAGCGCCCACGCCAAGCATCAATCTCTGCTCTTGCAATATCGTGAGGTTTGAAGGTGGCAGGTTCTGAGCTGCTCACGCCGCCTCAACATCCTCGATATATTCGGGATAGAAGCTCGGCACCTGTTTTGACCAGGCGGGTGCGGTGGCGGCGGCTTCGCTGAGCGATTGCAGCAGCACCTTCCGGTGGCCGGGACGGATCATCGGCAGTGCCGCGGCGGCGCAGAATGCCGCCGGGAGATAGGGCCGCGCCTCAGCGCCGAGCAGACGTTCATAGAGAAAGCGGAAGGCGGAGAAGCTCTCAAGCCGTTCCTGCTCCAGATCGAAGGCCGCCATGCGCACCAGCTTGCCGATGAAGCGTTCGACTTCGGAAGGGGTACCCTCCTGCGGCACCATGGTGCGCAGCAGCTTCAGATCCTGATAGGCGACATACTGGCGCCGGATCGCGACGTTTTCAGCCTCGGTCCGGCCCCACAGCTTGAAGGCATCGCAGCGCGCGAGCCCGATATCGAGGCTACGCTTGATATAGCGCTGCTCGCACGGTTCGAAGCCCGCAAATTCGCGCATTTCACCGATGGTGATGGTCGCGGTGGTGGCCAGTGTCACGATACGTCCTCCTTGATAGGCAGGACGGTTTTCCGCGAACTTGGTTAATACGAAGTAACCATGAGAGGATTTTTACCCCTGAGTCAGATCAATCCCGCAAGCGGGCTGGAGGGGTCGGCATATTTGCGGCGGCCCATGCGCCCTGCAAGGTAGGCCTCGCGGCCGGCCTCCACCGCCAGCTTCATCGCGCGCGCCATGCGGATCGGGTCTTTCGCTTCGGCGATAGCGGTGTTCATCAGAATACCGTCGCAGCCCAGCTCCATGCCCACCGCCGCATCCGAGGCAGTGCCAACGCCCGCATCGACCAGCACCGGCACATTCGCGCCTTCGACGATCAGGCGGATCGTGACCTGGTTCTGGATGCCGAGGCCCGATCCGATCGGCGCACCCAGCGGCATGACGGCAACGGCGCCGGCGTCTTCGAGCTGCTTTGCCGCGATGGGATCATCGACACAGTAAACCATCGGGTGAAAGCCCTCATTCGCCAACACTTCGCAGGCGCGGATCGTTTCCACCATGTTGGGGTAGAGCGTGCGCGCCTCGCCCAGCACCTCCAGCTTCACCAGATCCCAACCGCCCGCCTCACGCGCCAGCCGCAGGGTGCGGATCGCGTCTTCGGCGGTGAAACATCCGGCGGTGTTGGGCAGATAGGTAATCTTCCTCGGATCGATATAGTCGGTCAGCATCGGAGCCTTCGGATCGCTGACATTCACCCGGCGCACCGCGACGGTCACGATTTCAGCGCCACTCGCCTCGACGGCGGCCGCATTCTGCTCGAAGTCCTTGTACTTGCCCGTACCGACAATCAGGCGCGATCGGAACGTGCGTCCGGCAACTGTCCAAGTATCCTCTGTCATGGCTTGGTGATCGCCCCCCCCCCGACAAAATGCACGATTTCGAGCCGGTCATCCGCCCCCAGCGTAGCGGTTTCGAGCGTCGAGCGCGGCACGATCTCACCGTTGCGTTCAACCGCGACCTTCTCGGGCAGCAGATCGAGCTCGCGCACCAGCTGGGCAATGGTCGAAGCGGAGGTCCGGCGCTGTTCGCCGTTCAGGATGATGGATTTCGGATCACTCATACGCAGTGAAATAGGCCACTCACGCCAGCAGGCAACCGTGACTTTTGCAAAAGCTCAGTGCGAGACGCGCAAGTTCCAGATGTGACCCATCGAAACCAGCGCCACACCGATAATGGTCAGAACGGCCTCCTGTGCGCCATGCGGCGATGCGAGCGCGCCCCCCATGAAGGTCAATCCCATCATCGCGATGACGAATGGTTCGCGGCGGCGGTGGAGCAAGGCGCCCCAGCCGATGGCGACCGCAGCTATGATCAAAGCAATGGCAAGAGCGAAGCGATGGATTTCTTCGGCAAGAAAGAATTGGGCGCCCACGCCAAGCCCGGAAACCAACAGGATGGTCAAGACACAATGCACCGCACACAGCGCGGAAAGCGCGATCCCGGCCTTGTCGAGCCTGCGGCGAATCAGCCGGGGGTTCTGGTGTGCTTCGGTCATGGTCGCTAACGCACATATGTAACGTTATCTCATAGTGCAAGGGGGCAGGTTTTGCGTAAAGCGCATTTGTCTTTGCACTGAACGGGCTTGCATGGCGGACAATTGCGGCACATTTACTCGGCAGCCATGGCAACAACCGCCCCCCTAGGGAACAATTCCGCACCAGACGCGAAAGCCGGTGCACGCCCGCTCGCCATTGCGCGGTGGCTTGAATTCGTGGCGGGTTTCGTCGTCCTGATCGTGCTGGTCGGCGGCATTACGCGGCTCACGGAAAGCGGGCTTTCGATCACGGAATGGAATTTGGCGACGGGCATCCTGCCGCCTTTGTCAAACGAAGCATGGCTGGCCGAGTTCGACAAATACAAGGCGACGCCGGAATACAGGCTCGAAGCCAGCATCGGCGGCATGACCCTCGCCGAATTCCAGTTCATCTATTTCTGGGAATGGTTCCACCGCCTGCTGGCTCGCACTGTCGGATTGGCTTTCGCGCTGCCGCTCGTGTGGTTCTGGGTTAAGGGCGCCATCCCGCAAGGGTTCAAGCCGCGCCTGATCGGGCTGTTGGCGCTTGGCGGTTTGCAAGGGCTGTTCGGCTGGTTGATGGTGCAGTCGGGGCTTGTTGGCGACATGACCGACGTGAGCCATTTCCGCTTGTCGCTCCATTTGCTGACGGCATTGTTGTTGCTCGGCGCACTGGTCTGGACAGCGCGCGACATGCGCCATTTGGCTAAGGACCCGCATGCGCGCCCAGCGCCGCTGACTGGTGCCTCACTGGCCGTTGCCGGTGTGTTGTTCGTCCAGCTTCTGCTGGGTGCATGGGTCGCCGGCCTCAACGCCGGGCATGCCGCCTACGACTGGCCGACCATGAACGGGCGGTTCTTCCCTGAGGTGAGCTTCCAGCAGGGCTTTCTCTACGCACTGACGCATGATCCCTTCCTGCTGCAGTTCCTCCATCGCTGGTGGGCGTGGGTCGCGGTCGCCGCACTCGTCTATCTCGCGCGGCGCGTGCGCAAGTTCGATCGCTTCGCATCGGTCGCGGTGCACAGTGCGTTTGGCGTTATGGTGTTGCTTGGTATTGCGACCGTGATGACGCAGGTTGAGCTGTGGGTGGCTGCAGCGCATCAGCTCACCGGCGCCTTGCTCGTCGCGAGCACAGCGTGGGCGATGCATAGCGACGGGCTGGCGCATCGGGTTCCGGATCCAGAACAGGCATGACCGAAGTTCAAGCCGCTCTGGTCTGGTGTCCATGCCCGAACATCGAAGTGGCACGGAAAATTTCAGAGCAACTGTTGCAGGAAAGGCTGATTGCCTGCGCCAATATGTTTCCCGCGATGGAATCCCTGTTCGAGTGGGATGGGGGCCTGAGCCAGGCTTCGGAAGTTGGCGTGTTGTTCAAGACCACCGCTGACAGCCTGGACGCGCTGATAAGTCGGCTTGGCGAACTCCATCCCTATGATACACCGGCCATTCTCGGTTGGACCTGTGATATCGCACATCCAGCGGTTTTGGGTTGGCTGCGCGAAACGGTCGGGCATACCGATTGAAATCGTGATGCAATCGAAGTTGGGAGGATTTTGGGTGACACCGATCTCTCGTCGTGTTTTTTCCGGGTTCGCACTGGGCTTTGCAGGCTGCGCAGGAGTTGGCGGCCTCGGTTCGATGGCTTTCGCCGCAGGACACCTCCGGCTTCCTATTGGCGCGATGCGCCTTTCGCGCGTGCTTGAGCGCACCTTGCGTGATGGTTCCATGGTGACAGTGAGCCGTGTCTGGGAAGTCGCCTTCGCCGAACAAGGCCGAGGCGCGCGGGTGTCAGGGGTCCAGATGGAAGCGAAGGTCGATGCGCCCGCCTCGCTTGCCGCTTTAGCCCGGATCGAAGAGGAGCGCTCGACCGCGCAGATGTGGCCGATTCTGCTTTCCGAAGACGGCCGGATCGCCGCGGCAGGGGACAGCAAGAGCGCCGCGGACATCAACGCTGCCCTCGAAGAAGCGGAACGCATGATTGCCCGCAAGCCCATGCCCGGCAATGCACAAGACGTCCGGATGGAATATCTTCGGACCGTGGCCGAAGCCGGGGGTTCGCTGCTCGAGGAAATGCCGCCCGACCTGTTCTTCCCGATCGGCACAGACTCAAGGGTAGAGCGCGAGTTGAACCTGCCAGGCGGGATCTCGGGCAATTTCGTGGCCACATATGAAGCACGGGCCAGCGCGGCAGGGTGGCTGGATAGCGCCCGCCGCGAAGTCAGCACCAGCGTCGAAGGAAGTGTGCAAAGGGCGGTCGAAATCTGGCGCCTCGATAGCGCCTGAGGCCCCTCGCGGCTCCCCCGCAGGCTAGGGCGGTATTATTTTACCTCATGTGAATGCCCCGGTTTTGCTTGACTGAAGCCACTTCTGACGACAAATGCGCCCTTCGACAGGCCAACCCAAGCGGGCGGGCCTCGATTCCCTTGCGTTCAACCGGTTCGAACGGCCCGCGACGGGAATGGAATATTCGCAACCCTTTGGTTCAAGGACTAACCAGCCATGAAGGCGCTCAGCAAGCAGACCAAGTCGGTGAAGCCGGCAGAGGTCGAAAAGAAATGGCACCTGATTGATGCAGACGGCCTCGTTGTCGGCCGCGTTGCCTCGATCATCGCCAACATCCTGCGCGGCAAGCACAAGCCGAGCTTCACTCCGCATGTCGATTGCGGCGATCACGTGATCGTGATCAACGTCGACAAGGTGAAGTTCACCGGCAAGAAGTCGACCGACAAGGTCTACTACAAGCACACCGGCCACCCCGGTGGCATCAAGGAAACCACCCCGGCGAAGGTGCTGGAAGGCCGTTTCCCCGAGCGCGTGCTTGAAAAGGCTGTCGAGCGCATGATCCCGCGCGGTCCGCTTGGCCGGGCGCAGATGAAGGCGCTGCACCTCTATTCCGGCACCGAGCACCCGCATGACGGCCAGAAGCCCGAAGTGCTCGACGTTGCTTCCATGAATCGCAAGAACAAGGTCTCCGCATAATGGTCAGCGAAAACACTGGCGAAACCAACACCGTGTCCGATCTGTCGGATCTCAAGGAAATCGCTGGCGACGCGCCTGCCGCAGATGCGGCGGTGGTTGCCCAGAATTCGGCTCCCCTGCGCCAGCAGGAGCTTGATGCGCAGGGCCGCGCTTACGCCACCGGCCGCCGCAAGGACGCCGTGGCCCGCGTTTGGCTCAAGCCCGGCACCGGGAAGATCATCGTCAACGGCCGTGATCAGGAAACCTATTTCGCACGCCCGACGCTGCGTCTCATCATCAACCAGCCTTTCGGCATCACCGATCGCACCGGTCAGTACGATGTTGTCGCAACCGTCCGTGGTGGCGGCCTTTCGGGTCAGGCTGGCGCGGTCAAGCACGGCATCAGCCAGGCTCTGACCAAGTATGAGCCGGAACTGCGCAGCACCGTAAAGGCTGCCGGCTTCCTCACCCGCGACAGCCGCGTGGTCGAGCGTAAGAAGTACGGCCGCGCCAAGGCACGCCGCAGCTTCCAGTTCTCGAAGCGCTGATTTCAGGCACAGCCTCGAATATGGCAAAAAGGCGGTCTTCCTTCGGGAGGGCCGCCTTTTTCCTTTATGGTCGGATCATCGGCTCAGCGTTGCAGCAGCATCAAAGCCCAGGCGAGACTGGTTCCGACAACGAACAGCGGCCACGACCAGAACATCTTGTAGTCACCAATCGCCATCGAATGCACGGCAAGCTGCCCGCCGGTTGAGCCCTGCGTTCCAATCACCACGGCCACACAGCCTGTTACGAGTGCGGCAACGACCATAGCCTTCAACAAGTCCATCGTACGACCTCCAGCGTTTTTTCGCCAGAATCATCGCCAATATTCCGTTAACAGCCGTCCGATAAAAAAGGTTAAGCGATCGGCGGCCCATCTTACCGCACGGTATGGGGCAGTTCTCTCAGTTCCACTTCGATTTCGTCAGCTCCCTTCTTGCAGGTGAGGACATTGTACGAAGGAGGCGCCCCGTGCCGCAGCCTTCGCGACAGCGTACCAGCGCCGATGACCTGCGCCTGTGCCCCGCCATCGCCGCGAAAATCGTTGAAGGGTTTGTGGATGTGGCCGCTGAGCACGGCGTTCATTCCAGCCTGCGCCAGCGACGCAAAGGCGGCATCGCCTCCGATGGTCGCATTGGGGCCTTCGACGCTTGGCCCATGCAGGGGATGATGCGCGGTGATGACGACATGGCGTTCGTCGCCACCAAATGGAGCGAGCCGTTCGTGCGCTTCTGCCAACGCGATGGCCGTGATCACTCCATCGGACCATGGCCAGCGCTTCTGGGCCGGGACGGTGGTACGAAGCGGCAGCAAGACGATATCGTCCGTCTCGAACCGTTCCACGGCAACCGCATCCTTCAACCTGCGATAGCGCCGATAGGGGTCGGCAAACCGCTCAATCGGATTGTAATAGGGCATGTCATGATTGCCCGGATCGATCCAGACGGGCACATCCAATGATGCGAACCAGTCTGCCGCTGCTGCATATTCTTTGTGCTTTGCCCGTTGGGTCAGGTCGCCGGTGCAAACTAGCAGATCGGGCCGCTCATCGGCGATGGCGCGCGCGACGCTATCAAGTGCGGCGCGATTTTCGATCCCGAAGTGGACATCGCTGATATGGAACAGGCGGGTCGTCATGGTGTGATTCCCAAACCCTTTTCGGACGCAATCTGCAAGATCAAAGCCGCGCTCAGACGCGTCCGGACAGGATCAGCCAAGCCGATGCGACATTGAGAGCGCTGTAACCTGCATAGACCCATGCCAGTTCGCTCCAGCCATTGGCCACCAGCAGCATCGCTGCCAACAGCACCAGGAATTCAGCCACCAGCGTCAGTCTGCCCCCAAGCGATTGGGCAAGGCCCGGAAGCTGTTCGACCAGCGGGTGCCCGCTTTCGAGCACGGCACGGTGAAGTGCGAAATTGCCGATTCCCAGCAGGAACATGATGGCGAGCGAAAATATCACTCCAGCAATATGGCGATATCGCTGATCGTTTCAAATCCGCGCTTTGTCGGGCCTGATCATCCCTCGATCTTCTCCGTGGTCGTCAATCGACGGGTTGATGCCGGTTCGTCGAGCAGCGGATGACGGTATCCGGCAGCTGCCTTATCTCTCTAACACAGCAGGGCGGTTGGCATCCCCGGTTCGAAACCCCGATCGAACACCGCCGCACTTGCTGACAGGAGAAGAGAGATGAAAGTTCTTGCACTTGCCACGGCCAGCATTGGCCTTGCCCTTTCCGCGAGCCCAGCTCTGGCCGGTCCCGCTGACTTGCCGACCCAGGTGATCAGCACTGCCGGTCTCGACCTTGATACGCCCGAAGGCCAGCGACTGCTTGATGAGCGGATCAATCGTGCGGCGCGCCAGGTCTGCCAGATCGACGAAATGCCGACCGGCACCCGCATCCGTTCAATGGCGGCACGCGACTGCCTTGCCAAGGCAACCGCCAGCGCCAAGCGCCAGGTTGCGGCGATCGCTGAAAACGAACGGCGCGGCGGCTGAACCGCGTTCCATTCGCTGCCCACTCCCCGAACGAATTGTGGCGCAGTACATTGCGGCTCGAACCCTCATCAGTCCCGGGGTTCGGGCCGCTTCTTTTTTGGGATGACAATCAGGTCCGCCGGCAATCAGCCGCGCAAGCAGGTCAACGACCGGCCATCGCCTTGACTTTGGAGAGATAGGTTCGGCCGATCCTCAAGGCTTCGCCGTTCTGCAATTCGGCCGACCAGACCCCGAGCCCGTCATGCCGCAAGCCACGGATATTGTCCCTGCGAAGAATGGTGGATCGGTGGATGCGGATGAACTGTTCCGGATCGAGCCGCGCTTCCAGTCCGGCAATCGTCTGAAGCAGGAGGTAGGATCGCGAATCGGATGAAGGATCTTCCGGATCGCCGACATGCAGCCTTACGTAATCGCGCTCGGCATCGATCTGGTGAACTTCGCTGACGGCAATGCGCAGCAATTCCGAACGGTGCGGAACCCATAGCTCTTCGAGCCATTTGCCCGGCGATTCCTTGCGCTCGCCACGCCGGGCCACGGCGCGCTCAATAGCGCGTTCCAGCCGTTCGGCAGAAACCGGCTTCAACACGTAATCGATCGCTTCCAGATCAAAGGCCTCGACCGCGAAATGATCATGCGCGGTCACAAAAATTACTGCTGGAGGATCATCCTGCTCGGCAAACTTCCGGGCCACGCCCAATCCGTCAAGCTCGGGCATGGTCATGTCCAGCAGCACCAGATCGGGTTCGAGCTTCTCCGCAAGCCGCAGGGCCGCAGCGCCATCGCTGGCAGTTCCCACGACACGGATCGCCGATAACTCCGCACAAATCACCTGAATGCGCTCTACCGCCAGCGGTTCGTCATCGACGATCAGGGTCCGGAGAGATTGCGATTGGGTTTCTGTATCAGCCATCGGATTCCATCAATGTTGCGCCGGTCGCGACAGGGGAATGCGGATCTCGGTCTGATAGCCACCGGGCACGGGCGTGGAACTGAATCCTATGTCGGCGCCGAAACGGGCCTCAAGGCGATCCCGAACATTAGCCAGCCCGATGCCGAATCCGTGCTTTGCCGCGTCGGGTACGCCGGGCCCGTTATCGCCTACCGTGACCACCAGACGATCGAATTCCTCACGCGCGGAAACGGTGATGGTGATCGGGCGGGAAACGGCTGAAACGGCGTATTTGACCGAGTTTTCGACCAGCGGTTGCAGGATCATGCCCGGAACCCGCGCTTTTTCGAGTTCGGGGGGAAGATCGAACACGCAGCTCAGCCGTTCGGGGAAACGCACCGCTTCTATGTCGAGGTAGAGCCGCTGCAGATCGAACTCGTCCTTCAGGTAAACGTCGCTGGTCGGCTCATCCGCAAGGCTGTGGCGATAAAACCGGCTGATTGTCTGGATCATGCGCTCGGCCCGGTCGGCCTTGCCTGTCATGACGAGGGCCGAAAGCGAGTTCAGAGTGTTGAACAGGAAATGCGGATTGACCTGATACCGCAAGGATCGAAGTTCGGCGGCCTTGGCGGCCGATCGGAATTGCTGCTCGCGGCTCTCTGCCGCCCGCGCCTGAACGCCGGCAAGCAGGGCGAAATAGGTTGATGCCCAGGCAAGCAGCAGGAAATAGCGGCCCAGCGCAATCTCGAGCACAGCCTTCCACGAATCCTCGCGCAGTTCTGCCGGAGCGATGATCAGCGATTCGGATACTTGCGGCCGGCCTGACCCATCCGGCCCAGGAGCTTCGACCCGAATTCCCTCGGGCAGGTCATAAAGAAGGTTGCCCTGGTCATCGAAGCGGAAACCGCGCTCTTCGGCAAAGCGCTGTTCGAGTTCCTGCTGAATGTCCTGGAAAGCGAATTGGTTGATCTGGCCGATGCCGATCGCAACCGGGATGGCGAACAGGCTCGCCGCGCCGATCTTGACCCACAAGGCATGCCGATCGACCAGCCGGAGCAAAGCCCAAAGCGCTATGGTAAGTCCAATGCCGGCAATCGTCACCAGCCCGCGCCGCACCGCCATCTCGATCTGCATGTCGAGATCGAGGATGAAACTGCGGATGCTGATCAGGAAAAAATAGGTGCCCCACAAGAGCACCATCGACAAGAGCACCGTGCGAAACGGCACGCTGGCTGGCGCTGTCCTGTCAAGCGCTTCGGGAGTTCGGCTCAGATCCATGGCTGACAAGCGAGATAGCGCGTCATGCTGGAAAGCGCCAATCGGTCGTCGGGCGGAATGCCCGCTTGGTCGAATGATCGGAGGGCGTCAGATCGGTTTGAGCCGCCTTCAGCCCCCTTTCTGCCGCGCTCAGTCGCGCGGTTTGATCATATCCGCAGGGACGATCCACTGGGCAAACTGTTCTTCGGTGAGCAGGCCCAGCGCCAGCCCCGCTTCTTTCAGCGTAGTCCCTTCGGCATGCGCCTTCTTCGCGATTTTCGCCGCGTTGTCATAGCCGATGTGCGGGTTGAGCGCGGTCACGAGCATCAGGCTTTCATTGAGCAGCTTCTCGATGCGGGCCTCGTTGGCCTCGATGCCGGAAACGCAATGTTCGGTGAAGCTGCGCGAGGAATCGGCAAGCAGGCGGATCGACTGCAGCACATTGTAGATCATCACCGGTTTGAAGACGTTCAGCTCCATATGCCCGTTAGAACCGGCCACGCTGACGGTCACATGATTGCCCATAACCTGTGCGCAAACCATTGTAATGGCTTCGCATTGGGTGGGGTTCACCTTGCCCGGCATGATCGAAGAGCCGGGTTCGTTGGCGGGCAGCGAGATTTCGCCAAGGCCGCAGCGTGGGCCCGAGCCGAGCAGACGGATGTCATTCGCGATCTTCATCAGGCTGACGGCGACAGAATTCAACGCACCGGACAATTCCACCAGCGCATCATGCGCGGCGAGCGCTTCGAACTTGTTGGCAGCGGTCACGAAATCGTGGCCGGTAATCGCTGCGACATGCTCTGCAAACTTTTCGGCGAAGCCGGCCTTCGAATTGATCCCTGTGCCGACCGCGGTGCCGCCTTGCGCCAGTTCGAGTACGCGGGGCAGGGCATTGCGGATCCGGGCGATGCCGTATTCGACCTGCTTTGCGTAGCCCGAGAATTCCTGACCCAGTGTAAGCGGGGTGGCGTCCTGCAAGTGGGTGCGGCCGATCTTGACGATATGGGCAAACGCCTTGGCCTTTGCATCCAGCGCTGCGTGAAGCTGATCAAGCGCAGGAATCAGGCGATCGATCGTCTCGCTGGCAGCAGCGATGTGCATCGCGGTGGGGAAGGTGTCGTTCGAGCTCTGCCCCATGTTGCAGTGATCGTTGGGGTGGACAGGATCCTTCCCGCCGTGAACTCCGGTAAGGATCTGGTTGGCACGGCTGGCGATTACCTCATTGGCATTCATGTTTGACTGGGTGCCCGAACCCGTCTGCCAAACGCTCAGCGGAAACTGGTCCGCCAGCGTGCCGTCGATGACCTCGCTAGCCGCGGCGACAATCGCATCGCCCAGTTTAGGGTCAAGGACACCGAGGTCCATGTTCGCTTTCGCCGCTGACTGCTTCTGAATCCCCAAAGCCTTGATCAAGGGTTCCGGCATGGTTTCCGTGCCGATCGCGAAGTTGGCGAGACTGCGCTGGCTTTGCGCTCCCCAGTGGGCGTCAACCGGGCAGGCGACTTCGCCGAGCGAATCGGTTTCTATGCGAACCTCACCGATCGCGCCGAAAATTTCCCCGTCGTTGCGTGTTGTCTTGGCAATGTCACTCATCGAAGCCCTCCTGGTATCGGTCGAAACCGCCTCTCGGTTCGCCGATGGTCTGATTATTCGCCCCATATGACGCGGCTTGGTGACAGGTCAAAGGGAAGCTGCACGGATCGCCACGCAAATTGCTTGGAACCGGATTGCCGGATGGCTAGGAAGGGGTTGACGAGCTGTATTGCGATGCCAATACAGTTGGACGGAGTACCGCATGACCAATACCACTTTGACCCGTGACACAAAGGCTGCCCGCAAGGCGATGATCGACAGCCAGCTCCGCACCAGCGGGGTAAACGAGGAATTCATTCTCGCCCGCATGCTCACTGTCCCGCGTGAGGATTTCCTGCCGGAGGAAAAGGCCGGGCTTGCCTATATAGATCGGTCAATCTCGCTTTCTGCGGATACGCATCTCGCATCGCCCCTGTTTTACGGAAAGCTGCTGCTCGAAGCCGCGCCCCTGCCTGCAGACCGCGCCTTGGTAATCAGCGGCGGCACAGCCTATCTCGAAACGCTGATTGCGCCCTTGGTAAGCGAAGTGACCGCCATTTCGAGCGCTGATGCGGCGCAAGGCAAGTTGCCGAAAGGCGAATATTCGCTAATCCTTGTCGACGGGGCGATCGAAGAATTGCCATCGAGCCTGGCTGCCTGCCTCGCTGAAGGTGGGCGGATCGTTTCGGGCCTCGTTCTGCGGCAGGTCACCCGGCTTGCTTCGGGGCGCAAGATCGCGGGCAAGCTGTCGCTCGAACCTGTCGAAGATCTCGGAATGCCCGTGATTTCCGCCTTCAACAAACCAAAGGGTTGGACCTTTACGTGACATCGACATTCCGCCTGACTGGCGCCGCACGCGCAGCGGCCTCATTGGGAGCTATTGCCCTCGCCGGGCTGGCATTCCCCGCTCAGGCGGAAACCCTTCGCGATGCATTGGTGGCAGTCTATAACACCAACCCCACCCTCGAAGGCGCCCGCGCCAACCAGCGCGCCACCGACGAAGGGGTCCCGATCCAACGGGCTCAGGGCACGCCATCGGTTAACGTAACGGCTACCCATGTCGAATTTCTCCGTCAGTCGGCCAACTCGTTCACCGCGCCTGAGCGCAATCTTGGGGTGAACGCGCAGCTTCAGGTTCCGATCTATGCGGGTGGCGCCGTACGCAACGCGATCAACGCAGCTGAAGAACGTGTTTCGGCTGGCCAGGCTGATCTGCGAGCGACGGAAAGCTCGGTTTTCAGCCAAACTGTCGCCGCATATATGGATGTGCTCAGGACAGAGGCCTTGACAGAACTCGCTGCCAATCAGGTCGAAGTGCTGCGGGTTACTTTCCAGTCCACCAGTGACCGGTTCGAAATCGGCGATCTGACCCGCACGGACGTAGCCCAGGCGCAATCACGGTTGGCCCTTGCTGAAGGCGATCTGCGCACCGCCTACGCAAATCTCATCGGCGCACGTGAGGCGTATATCCAGCTTGTTGGGCGTGCACCCATGGGGCTTGAGGCCCCGCCTCCATTACCCGGCCTTCCCGAAACGGTGGGCATGGCAGTGGTCACCGCGCTTGAGAACAATCCCGACCTGATCGCCGCAAAGGAGCGCGCTCAGGCCGCGGGCTATGACACCGATGCCGCCGGAGCAGGGCGGCTTCCGACCGTCGGGCTGTTTGCGAATTACGACTATAGCGACTTCTACGGAACACTCGGCGGGCCTGTTGCGGCCAATTTCGTTCAGCGTGAAACCACCGCGAACGCTGGTGTGCGGATCACAATTCCGATTTTCCAGGGGGGACTGCCTGCAGCCCGCCAGCGCCAGGCCGGAGCCCGCGAAACCGCCGCGCTGGAACAGGTAATCGCAACCGAACGCACTGTGATTCAGCAAACCCGCGCCGCCTATGCCAGTTGGCAGGCGTCGAACGCCGTCATCGAAAGTTCTCAAGCCGCAGTGGAAGCTGCCGAACTGAGCCTTGAGGGTGTGCGAGCGGAAAATTCGATCGGGAATCGCACCATCATCGATGTCCTCAATGCCGAGCAGGAACTGCTCACTGCTCGCGCACAATTGGTGACAGCTAGGCGCAATGCCTATGTCGCGGGCTTCAGCCTGCTGGCTGCAATGGGCAAGGCCGAAGCTCGCGATCTCAACCTCGATACCGGCGGTCCGCTTTACGATCCGCAGGTGAATTATGATCGGGTCAAGGGACGCATATGGGATTGGGACCGTGACGCTGAACCGGCCGCCAATTCGACCAGAACCGTTGACATTGAAGCTGCGGATGCATTCATAGGTCCGGTGCTGGAGCCTGAAAGCGAGCGTTAACCATGTGATTCGGCATGGTGGGTGTCTTGGGGCTTCTCACTCGAACAGACATCTGATGGGGCAGGGGCAGGCTCGTGGCGAACAATAGCGAAGCGTCGGTTGAAGAGATTCTCGAATCGATCAAGAAGGTGATCGCGCGCGATAATCGCGAAAGCGCTCTGCAAATGCGCAACCGCAAGTCTACGCCATCGCAAGATGCTGAACTTCCTGATCAATCCGGCGAGGAAGAGGCTGTTCTCGATCCCAATGATGGCGTTCTTGATCTGGCCGAGATGGAGCTTTCCGAAGCGATCGAAATCGAAGACGATGGTGAAACGCCGCTGCTGGCGGATGAAGTCCGTGAGGCAATGCACGAAAACCTCGCCGCTCTGGCAATGCTGTCGCAGCCCCCGGCGCGGCCCCAGATCGTGCGTTCCGGTGAAACCTCACTCGAAGGTCTGACTCGCGAACTGCTACGCCCGATGCTGGCAGAATGGCTCGACAAGAACCTTCCCGGTATGGTCGAAAAGATGGTGCAGGCTGAAATCGCACGGATTGCCGGGAAGCGCGGCTAAACTGTCGAAATTCCGGTTTCGCTGGAAACCGGGCAACGCACGGGCTAATTCCTCTCCCATGGGAAGGATATTCTTGAACGCCGCTGCAATCGCGGCAGTTTCGCTCTTGTCGTCTCCAACGCTTGCGCAAGCGCAACAGGAAGGCACCGCGGCCGCGCAGAAAGCGCCGATGACCGCGCGCGATTTGATCCTGATGCCGCGCCTTGGCGCTCCGACAGTAACCCCGACAGGGCAATATGCGGTCTATTCGGTGACTTACACCGATCCCGAAACGCTGCGTCGTTCACCACTGCATTACCTTCTCGACCTGAAGACCCCCGGCGCAGATCCGGTTGAGATCGACTTGGGCATTGCCGGATTTTCGCTGGCGTTCGGGCCGGACAATTTCCTCTATTTTCTCAGCTATGATCACCCCGACGAAAGCCGAGAAGAGCGCGCGCGGGTTTGGCGGGTCGCGCTTGAAGCGAACGGGAATGTTACCGGCCCTATGCCGGTAGCCGATATTCCCGGCACCGACATCGCCGGTTTCAGCATCGCGCCAACCTCTGACAAGATCGCCTTGTGGGCCGAAGTAGCGCGCGATTGCGAGCGTTTTGGTTGCGAAAGCGATGAACAGACGATCGGTAGCGGGCGACTGTATGAAGGGGATGCCGGTTTCTATCGTCACTGGGATCGCTGGACGCAGCCGGGCGTTTTCAACCGCGTTTTCGTATTCGGGCTTGAGAACGGGGAGGCTGTCGGAGACGGTGTCGCGCTCGACGGCGGCAACAGTGAGGGTGCACTCGTCGGAAACACGCCCACCATGCCGTTTGGCGGGGGTGAGGACATTGCGTGGGCGCCCGATGGATCGGGTGTCTACTTCGTGGCGCGCAGAGCGGACGCGAAAGAGCCCGGGTCGACCGATCTCGACATCTACTGGTCCGATCTGACCGGAGCCGCTCCGGTCGAACTTACGGTCGCGAACGAAGCGCATGATTCTTCGCCCGCGCCGTCCCCCGATGGCAAGACGCTCGCCTACCTCGCGATGGCCCGTCCCGGCTACGAATCGGATCGCCTTGTGGTTCATCTGCGCGATCTTCAGACTGGAGAGACGCGGGCGCTGACACAGGATACAGACCTGTCGTTTGGTGGTCTTAGCTGGAGTGCTGACGGCAGCCATCTTCTGGCAACAGCTTCGAAGGTTCTCGATACCCCCGCCTTCCGCATCGATCCCCAAACCGGGGCAGTGACAGAGCTCAACCTGATGGCGGGAGCTGAAGCGCATATCGGCAATCTGACCTCGCTTCCGGGCGGGCGGCTGCTGTTCACACGCGATTCGATCGGAGTTCCGGCAGAGCTTTTCGTGTCGGACTTTGCGGAAACCGCGCGTCCGCTGACCAATGTGGTGACCGATCGCATGGGCACGATGGCCTCTACCCGGACGACCCGCTTCAGCTTTGTGGGTGCTGATGGGGACACCGTCTGGGGTCAGATCACCCGGCTTGAGAATCAGGAGGGTCCGATTCCGGCGATCCTCTACATCCATGGGGGGCCGCAGGGTTCGTTTTCCGATTCCTGGTCGAGCCGCTGGAACCCCCGCGTTGTAGCCAGCCAGGGTTATGCCGTGATCTCTGTCGATTTCCACGGAAGCGCCGGTTACGGGCAGGACTTCATGGATTCGATCAACCGCGACTGGGGTGGCAAGCCGCTCGAAGACTTGCAGAAAGGGCTCGAGGCCGCGCTCGAACTCGATCCGCAGATTGACGGCACCCGCGCCTGCGCCATGGGTGCCAGCTATGGCGGCTATATGGTCAACTGGATCGCGGGCAACTGGCCCGACCGGTTCGATTGCCTTGTCCAGCATGATGGCCTGTTCGACATGCGCAGCTTCTATTATTCGACCGAGGAATTGTGGTTCCCGCGCTGGGATTTCGGAGGCTCCTATTCCGAGGCGAAGGAGACCTATGAACGCTGGAACCCGGTGAACCACATCGACAAGTGGCAGACCCCGATGCTGGTGATCACCGGCGAAAAGGACTTCCGCGTCCCCTACACCCAAGGATTGCAAAGCTTCACGGTCTTGCAGGAGCGCGGCATTCCCTCTCAATTGCTTGTGTTCCCCGATGAAAACCACTGGGTGCTGGGCGCGAAGAACTCGCTGCAGTGGCACAACACGGTGTTTGCGTGGCTCGATCGCTGGCTGAAGCCGGAAGGTGAAGCCGAAGAATGACCGATCAGCCACTGCTGGCCGCACAGACCGCACTTGTCAGGAAGTACGGGCGGGATGAAGAGCGGATCGAGCGCCAGATTTTCCTGTGCGCTCTCTCGGAGAAGCAGAAATGCTGCTCTCGCCAAGAGGGCGAGGCGGCGTGGAGTTTCCTCAAGAGCCGGCTCAAGGAGCTCGGCCTGATCGGGCCCAAGCGACAGCCTGATCATCCCAAGGGCCCCGGAGGCATTCAGCGCACCAAGGCGGATTGCCTGCAGGTCTGCGGTGCCGGGCCGGTGGCCGTGGTATGGCCCGACGGGGTCTGGTATCATTCGTGCAGCCCCGAAGTGCTTGAACGCGTCATCCAGGAACACCTGATTGGCGGCCGTCCGGTTGAGGAATTTCGCCTGAATTCTCCCGCTTGAGTCAATCCTTCGCAGCCATGCTGCGCCTGCGAAGCAAATTGACAGAGTTGACACCGTCCTGAGCGGGTTTCTCCGGTTCAACCGTCTGATTTGGCTTTAAAAAAGCCGCCAAATCCGAAATTGACACTTATCCAAATATAAAAAATTTCCGGCTGCCCGATCCAATCATTGCGTCATCGCATGAAAGCACGGCTGTAGGAAAGCGGGCTGTCACCTATCCTCGTCGCGCTTGGACCAGAGCTCGTCGCTGTCTGGGAGCCGGTTGTCGACCGAGGCATCGTGACCTGTGCCGTTCGACAGGAACGCCAGACCCATCAAACCACCCGCGAGCAGCATCGTGAAACTGATGCCCAGGGCGACGGCGATGTAGAAATGCACCGACACCATGCCGTTGAAAGCGAACAGCACGCCGATTGCCACCACCACTGTCCCGACAGTGACGGCCATCAGGATTCTCATGATCTTGCGATAGCGCGCCCACGCGTGAGCCGCGTTTTCAGGATCGTCGAGCGGGGATTTCTGAACCATGGAGCCCACATGAGGATGCAAAGGAGGATTGGCAACCTTCTAGCTACGTGCCCCGAGCAAGTTCGGAGGCAAGCGGATGGTACGATTGCGGATTCGCCTTTTTGCCAAATTGATGGCACTTTCTCTGCCTGAGAGAGGAGTCCCATCATGACAATTGCCAAGATTATCGGCGATCGCAGCGCGGACGACATTATCGCCTGCGACGTCAGCACCCCGGTTGCGGAAGTCGTGTCGATGCTGGCGGGAAAACGGATCGGCGCGGTTCCCGTCCTGCGCGATGGCGCGGTGGCGGGTATCGTGTCGGAACGCGACGTCATCTATCGGCTTGCCGACAAGGGATCGGCCTGCCTCGATCTGCCGGTCGAAGCGATCATGACCTCGCCGGCGATCATGGTGGAACCGGGTACGAAGATTGACGAGGCGCTCGCCCTGATGACCCGGCGTCGGTTCCGCCATTTTCCGGTCGTGTCGGATGGCAGGCTGGTGGCTTTCATCTCCATCGGCGATCTGGTGAAGCACAAGATCGACGAAGTGGAACACGAAGCGGCTGCGCTGCGCGACTACATTCAGACGGCTTGAGCGATCAGGCCCGATCAAACGGGCTTGAGGAACCTCCGCACCCGTCCTATTTTGTAGGTATGGCCGAAGCTCTGACACTCACCCCCGCCGCAGCCAAGCGTGTCGCATGGATTGCGGACCGGCAGACGAAACCCGCGATCTTGCGGCTCTCGGTGGAGGGCGGTGGTTGCTCCGGCTTTCAGTACAAGTTCGATCTCGCCGATGCCCCCGATGCCGACGACAGCGTCAGCGAAACCGACGGGGTAAAACTGGTGGTTGATCCCGTCAGCCTTGATCTGGTCAGCGGCAGTGTTGTCGATTTCGTGGAATCGCTTGGCGGCGCTGCGTTTCGGGTCGAGAATCCGCAGGCTGCCGCAGGCTGCGGGTGCGGTTCCAGCTTCGGCATTTGACGATGGGGTTTGCGCTGTAAACGCGCAGCTTGCGATGGACGCAGGTGTGCCGATCCTGCATGGATGGCGCCATGAAAATCGCCACCTACAACATCAACGGAATCAAGGCGCGGCTTCCAAGGCTCAAGGAGTGGCTGGAAGAAACCCGTCCTGCTGTCGCCTGCCTTCAGGAAATCAAGAGCCAGGACAAGGACTTCCCCGCGTCCGAGTTCGAGGAACTTGGTTATCAGGTGGTCTGGCACGGGCAGAAGAGCTTCAACGGGGTAGCTATGCTGGCCGATGCGCAGGCAGGCTATTCGCTTGGCGAAGTCCAGCGGGGGCTGGGGATTGACGGGCCCAAGGAAGGCGAGGGCGAACAGGCACGCTATCTCGAAGCGGATGTTGCCAAGGACGGGCGCAGCGTGCGGATCGTGTGCATCTATCTGCCCAACGGTAATCCGCATCCCGGCCCCAAATTCGATTACAAGCTGGCGTGGATGGCCAAACTGCGCGAACGCATGGCCGCGATCTGGGCGGAAGAAGTGCCTGCGGCGATCCTCGGCGATTACAACGTCATCCCTGAAGACGACGACGTCTATTCGGTCAAGGCAATGTCTGATGATGCGCTGATGCAGCCCGAATCGCGCGCGGCCTATGCGCGACTTTTGGCCGATGGATGGACCGATGCGGTGCGTACCCTCAACCCGCGTGGCGGGGTGTGGACCTATTGGGACTATCAGGCGGGTGCTTGGCAGCGCGATCACGGGTTCCGGATCGATCACATCCTGCTTTCGCCCGAGCTTGCGGACCGGTTGCAGGCGGTGGGCGTCGATCGCGAACATCGCGGGCGCGAAAAGGCGAGCGATCACGCTCCGACCTGGGCGATCCTGCAGGACTGAGCGCAAAAAACCCCCACCCAATCAAGGGCGGGGGTTTCAAATTTCTGACGTCCGTTATCAGCGGTAGAAAATATGCGTGTCGATCTGCGCGAGCCGGGTTTTTGCGCGGCTCCAGCCCGGGCGGACGTATTTTGCGTGGAAATAGACCGCGCCATCAGCCTCGGTTTCCCACAATCCGTCATGTGCGATGCGGGCAACCGCCTTGGCGCGTAGCCATGCAGGCGAAGAGGTGTTGATGCTCGGCATCCGGCCTCCGCGCACGAAGGAGAATTGCGAACGCTGGTAGACGACGCCGCAATAACTTGCGGGCCAGCGGTTGTCTTCCGCACGATTGATCACGACTTCGGCCACCGCAAGCTGGCCGGCGAGGGGTTCACCGCGCGATTCGAAATAGACCGCACCTGCAAGGCAATGGAGTTGCTCTGTCAGTTCCTGATCACTGTCGATCGCAGCAACCAGTTCGCTGAGCGAAGCTGCGCTGGCGACGGGCTGTGCGGATGCTTCCGGAAGCGGTTGCACCACTTCTTCGGAAACGAATACGGATTGTTCGGGAACGATTTCGACCACTTCTTCGGTCGACGCCTCACCGGAAGCCGCCATTTCGACGACACCATCCTGGGCAAGGGCTTCAGCGCTGTCAGCGCTGGAGAAACTCAAACCGGCCATCGCCACAATTGCGACGGCGCTCAATGAATAAGTCTTGCGACTCATGGATTCTTCTATCTGGGCGGTGAGCGAGCTCCGACGCAGGTGAGGACCAGTAGCGAGTAATCGCTGACTTAGGGGTAGTCCGTAAAAAGCCTGCCGGCTGCCCCCCGTCTGCGTGCCCTTCAAACGACCGAATTGCCGTTGTCGGGGCCTGCGCACCTGGAAGCTCGCGGCCAAATAGTCGCAGATGTAACTACGTCAAGTTAACGCGGCAAAAGTTCGACGAACCGTTCTGCATTGGCGATATCTACCTCGACAATCCAGATATCCGGGTCCTGACGACGACGACGATCAAGGTATTCTGAAAATTCTTCTGGTTTTTCAAGGTCTTGAGATTTTGTCGCAAGAAAGGGTCGCGTTCCGTCCATTTGCGGCATTCTTTCGAATAGCCGAACATCCTCGCCGCGACACATGGTTACGATCAGGATCGTCCCCGCATCGCGCTCCCCCTTGGCGAGCACCATCGCGGTTCCACCCTGCGATTCGACAAGGCGAATGAGGCCGGACACCTCGAGATGGGTGGGAAGCCGCGTCATCCCTCAACAATCGTCAGGATGAATACCCCGGCAGGCTGGAAAGCGGGATGCGTGAGCGCATGAAGGTGCCTGTTCCACGTCCGATTTCATCGCCTTCGGAATCGACGAGCCGAGATTCCGCCACGAAAACCCGCTTTTTCCCGCTGATCCACCGGCCTTCCGCCACCACTTCGCCTTCGCGCACCGGCTTGGTGAAGTGCAGGTTGAAGCTGGTTGTCAGCAGGAATCGATCGGTAACAAGCGTATTCGCCGCGTAGAAAGCCGCGTCGTCGAGCATCTTGAAATAGATCGTCCCGTGCGCGGCGCCGGCGGCGTGATATACGTCGCGGGTCACGGTGAAGATCAGCCGCGCGGTACCCTCTCCGGTGATTTCGAGCCGGGAATTGAACAGGCTGTTGACCGGTGCGGAGGCGTATAACCGCTCCAGCGCACGGTGGTGCAGCCCGGCCCCTGGTGAATCAGGCGGCATCGCGCAGGAATTGATTGGTCAGCACGGCAAACAGTGCTTCGGCATCGGGAGCGTCGAGCAGCGCTGCCAGGATCGCGTCGTCACGGGCAATGCGAGAGATCGCTGCCAGCGCGTGAAGATGTGTCGCACCGGCGTTTTCCGGTGAAATCAGCCCGAAAACCAGCGTTACCGGGATGGAATCGGCGGACTTGAAGTCCACCGGAGCTTCCAGTTTCAGCAGAGCGACTGTGGGTCGATTCACTTCGGCGCTGCGACAATGCGGGATCGCGACACCGCGACCAAAACCGGTGCTGCCCAGCATTTCGCGCTGTTCGAGCCCTTCTTGCACGACGCCAGCGTCAACGCCGTATGCCTTGGCGAAGATCTGCGCCAGATCCTCAAGGATGTGCTGAGCACTGTCGATCCGGGCAACGGCAACAGCTTCTGGCAAGATTGAAAAGTTTACGTTCATTGCGAACTTGAAATCCCGAAAAAGTCTGGTCTGGCCTTTGGGGCGACCCCTGTAACGGGAACTGGCGCCGCTATGCAGCGAGCCGCTTCCTCACGTCCAAGGGCAGGACCTTCCTGGTCGATGTCACGGCTCCCTACCGTCTCCAGGTTGGTTTGGTCCTAACGCGGTTCGACCCATCCGATCGAGCCGTCGGAGCGGCGATAAACCATATTATGCCTGCCAGTGCCAGCATTTTTGAAGAACAGCGCCGGTGTGTCGCGCAGGTCCAGCATCATCACCGCATCGGCAACGCTGCCTTCGGGAATGTCGACGCTGGTTTCGGCGATGATCGGAGGAGCATCGGAGGTGACTTCCTCCTCGGTCTCATCAACGGCAAAGATGGTGTAGGCGGCCTCCTCTTCGGCGCGCGCCTGCTGGCTTTGTTCGTGGCGATCCTTGAGCCTGCGCTTGTACCGCCGCAGCTGCTTTTCGATCTTCGCCGCACTTTCGTCGAGCGCATGATGCGCGTCATGCGCGGATCCCTGTGCCTTGATGATCGTGCCTTGGGAAACATGGGTGACGATATCGCAGGTGAATGCACCGCCCGGCCCTTTCCCGAAAGTGACCTGCGAGGAAATCGCGCGGTCGAAGAATTTCTCGACGATCCCGCCGAGCCGCTCCGCCGCGTGTTCCTGCAACGCTGCTCCCGTTTCCATCTGGTGACCAGATACCCGGATTTCCATCGCTGCCGTCCTCCTCTTACCTTGCGCCCTGTGCCCAGATCGCATCCTTGATGCCGTTCAAGAAATCCGCATGCCGTGCGATTTCCTCTGCGGTTGCCGCATGGGGCCGCGGTTCGCGGAATGGGCGTTCAGCAGTTGTGGTGCTTGGTCTTGGTTGATCGACACGGGACGGCTCGTTTGCAGCAGCCTGATCGCTCGCCAACTCGAGGCCGATCTGCCTGCCACCCAGCAACTCGACATAGACCTGTGCCAGCAATTCCGCGTCAAGCAGCGCACCGTGTTTCACGCGGTGGCTGCGGTCAATTCCGTAACGGGTGCAAAGCGCATCGAGTGAATTCTTGGCGCCCGGATGCTTCTTGCGAGCGATGGCGACGGTATCGACCATCCTCTCCATGCTGATCGGTGCCTTGCCGATCCGTTCAAGTTCGGAATTGAGAAATCCGAAATCGAAGCCCGCATTGTGCGCCACCAACGGCGCATCGCCCAGAAATTCGAGCAATTCGTCAGCAGTTTCCGAAAAACGCGGCTTGGTCGACAGGAAGTCCGACGAAAGACCGTGCACCGCCTCTGCGGCGGCGGGCATATCGCGTTCCGGATTGTAATAGGCGTGATAGGTGCGCCCGGTTTCGATCCGGCCGATCATCTCGACGCACCCGATTTCCACCATCCGATCCCCGGTTTTAGGGTCCAGACCGGTAGTTTCGGTGTCGAAAATCACTTCGCGCATAGGGCGACTATCGTCCTATGGCCGCATCAGCGCAAGAGCCGCAGATGCGAAAAATCCACCTATTCGCCGCGCTGTGCAGCTTGCGCTCGCAACTTCGCGACAAGTGCCAGAACCTGCTCTTCGGTTTCAGCGAGAGAGGCGCCTGTATCGATAATGTGATCAGCCAATTCGCGCTTTTTCGCGTCGGGGATCTGCAAACCGAGTATGTGTTCGAACTTGTCCGGCGTCATACCGGGGCGGGCGAGGACCCGCTCCCGCTGAACCTCGGCCGGAGCCGAGACAACCACAACCATGTCGACGGCTTCGTGACCGCCGCGTTCGAACAGCAGTGGAATATCGAACAGGACGAGCGGGGCATCGGCATTATCCGCGAGGAACTGCGCCCTTTTCTGAGCGACAGCCGGGTGGACAATCGCCTCAAGCCGCGCGAGCTTTTCCTTGTCAGCGAATACCTGGCCACCCAAGGCCTCGCGATTGATCCCATCAGGGCCGGTCGATCCTGGGAAAGCGGCTTCGATCTGATCGAGCAGTTCTCCGCCCGGCCCCTGCATTGCGCGCACCTCGGCATCGGCATCGAAAATCGGCACTCCCGCATGTTCAAACATGGCGGCAACGGTGGATTTGCCCATGCCGATGGAACCGGTGAGGCCGATTATCAACGGTCGATCCGGAGCGTTCATCTCTGCAGCACCTCGAACAGTTCGGAATCGAATTCGCGCGGCGGAAGTGTTCCGTAGAATTTCTCGAACGCGATGGCCGCTTGCCCGATCAGCATCGCCAGACCGTTGATCGTGGCCAAGCCCAAGGCGCGGGCATTGGCGAGAAACCGCGTTTCGACAGGGCTGGTGACGATGTCATAGGCAATGCTGCCCGGTGGCGCATGGCTCCAGTCGAATTCCAGTTCGGGATTGCCTGTCATGCCCAGCGGCGATGCGTTGACGACCAGATCAAGGCACCCCTCACGATCATCGAAAGCAAAATCGGTGAAGCTCGAAAAGTGGCTGAGCGCGACAGCGTGGTGCTCACCCTGCGGAGCCAGCTCGTCGAGCAACAGGCGGGCTTTCTCGGGGTCACGCCCGGCAACCACGAGTGTAAACCCTTCATTCGCCAGCGCGGCGATAATCGCACGTGCAGCGCCTCCGGTGCCGAGGATTCTGGCCATCCGAAAATAGTGCGACTTGCCAAGCTCATTGCGCAGAGGCTCGAGGAAACCACTTGCATCGGTGTTGGTCCCCGCCAGCAACTCGCCAGACAAAGGGTAAATCGTATTCACGGCGCCAATCGCATCGGCGGGCGGTTGAATACTGGAGAGCAGCGGCATCACCGTCTGCTTGTGCGGCATGGTCACATTGCACCCGCGCCAATACGGGTCAGCCCGACGGTCGGCCAGATAATCGGCAAGACCATCCGGGTTCACATGCGTTGCGCGGTATTCGGCATCAATGCCCAGCTTCCCAAGCCAGAAATTATGAATTGTGGGGGATTTTGACTGTGCGACAGGATCGCCGATCACTTCGGCATAGGGGCGGGTCATGCGATCAACACCCCTTCATCACGCAATGCACCAAGAACCGGGATCAGGGGCATTCCCAAGACCGTGAACTGATCGCCTTCGATCCGTTCGAACAGCTGCACACCCATTGCCTCGATCCGGAAACACCCGACCGTGTGGCTGATCTCGGGCCATTCGTGGTCGAGATAATGCTCGATGAATTCAGGCGAGAGGTCACGGACGTGCAATCGGGCACAGTCGGCATGGCTCCACAAGCAACCATCGCCGCGAACGAGCGCCGCCGCACTATGAAGTTCGATCACCTTGCCGGAAAAGAAACTGAGGTGGCGCGCCGCGTCATCGCGTGAAACGGGCTTGTCGAACCTTTGCCCGCCGGCAACGACTAGCGAATCGCTCCCCAAGACAATCGCGGAAGGGTGGAGGGACCCAAGTGCAGCCGCTTTTGCCACACTCAGCGCTTCGGCGATTTCGCCCGGAGTCGCGCCGCGCAAGTTATCCTCGATGGCCCGTTCGTCGATGTCAGCCGGCATGGCGTCATATTTGACGCCCGCCGCATCAAGCATCGCACGGCGAGAGGCTGATTTTGAAGCAAGGATCAGCCCGGGCGCGGTTTGCGCTTCGATCATATCGGTTTGGCCACCCCGTCGAACGGACGGTCACGCCGTTCACGCTCTTGTGCCAGCCGGCTGATCGCCGCCGCGCTTTCCTCGATCGATCGACGGGTGACATCGATCACCGGCCAGCCGTTATCAGCAAACATGCGCCGCGCGAACTGGAGTTCCTCCTTGACCCTGTCGTTGTCGACATAGGAAGTCTCAGTCCCTTCGTTGAGCGACAAGAGCCGGTTGCGCCTGATCTGCACCAGTCGTTCGGGCGCTGTCGTCAATCCGACGACAAGAGGATGGCGCAGCCCGAACAACGCCTTGGGTGGGGGGCTTTCAACCACCAGAGGGATATTGGCCACCTTGTAGCCGCGGTTAGCAAGGTAGATGCTGGTCGGCGTTTTTGAGCTGCGTGAAACCCCGGCGAGGACGATGTCGGCTTCTTCCCAATCCTCGTGTCCGACACCGTCGTCATGGGCGATGGTGTACTGGATCGCATCGACCCGTTTGAAATAGTCTTCATCCATCAGATGCTGACGTCCGGGACGGCCGTGAGCTTCCTGTCCCAGTTGTGCTTCGAGTGCCGCTGTCACCTGATCAAGCACGGGTACCGCGGGCAGGCCGAGATGGCGGCAATGTTCTTCAAGCCGGGCTCGGGTATCGGGGTTCACCAGAGTGAACAGCACCAATCCCGGATTATCCGCCAGGTCGGGAACGATCCGGTCAAGATGCTGGCGCGATCGCACCATCGGCCAGAAATGCCGGTTGACCGTAGGATCATCGAATTGGGCCAGCGCCGCCTTGGCGATCATTTCAAGCGTTTCGCCGGTCGAATCCGAGACAAGGTGGAGATTGAGGCGGTTCATGAAGCGATTCGAAACACGGCTCGTCGACTTGTTGACAACAGGGGGCATAAACCACGGGAGAGAAGCGTCGACAAGCACGGGATCAAATTCGCTCCCCGATGCAGGCCATTCCGCCAGAGCATTTCTCTACACGCAGCAGAGAATGTCGACAGGCTGGGGACAATGGGGATAGATCGTGCTTGACCGCACAGGGCTGCGGATTCGCATGGAAGGGAAGAGGGGGCTTTTTGCGGGAGAACTTCGGCAACGCCGGGTAATTCCCGCTATCCACAGGGCCAACAGACTCCATCAATCCTTTTATAAATCATTTTTATTTGTTTAGAGGGATCCATGCCTGGTCCGTTGCTAGAAACCCTGAAGGGTCATCGCCAAGAAATCGCTCCCGTGTGGCTTATGCGCCAGGCCGGGCGTTATCTCCCCGAATATCGTGCTCTAAGGGCCGAAAAAGGCGGGTTTCTCGAACTTGTCTATGACAGCGAGGCGGCGGCGGAGATTACCGTGCAGCCGATCCGGCGTTTCGGGTTTGACGGGGCAATCCTGTTTTCCGACATTCTGATCGTGCCGCATGCAATGGGGCAGGGGCTTGAATTTCTTGCCGGGGAAGGGCCGAAACTCAGCCCGACGCTGCTGGAAACAGAGCTGGACTCCTTCACCGCCAAGCACGAACTGTTTGATCCCATCTACGAAACGGTGCGTTTGACCCGTAGCCAGATCGGCGATCAGGTCACCATGCTTGGCTTTGCGGGTTCGCCCTGGACTGTTGCGACCTATATGATCGCAGGCGAAGGGTCGAAGGATCAGGGGCCGGCGCGGCTTCTGACCTATCGCGATCCGGCCCGGATGCAGGCGATCTGCGATGCCATTATCGAAGTTACGATCGAATATCTGCGCGGGCAGATTGATGCCGGCGCCGAAGCCGTGCAATTGTTCGATAGCTGGGCGGGTAGCCTTGCTCCGGATGAGTTCGAGCGGTGGGTTATCGCGCCCAATGCGAAAATCGCCGCCGCGATCAAGCAATCGCACCCTGAAACACCGGTCATCGGGTTTCCCAAAGGGGCAGGGGCGAAACTGCCTGCCTATGCGCGGGAAACCGGCGTCGATGCGGTGGGGCTTGATGAAACGCTCGATCCGGCCTGGGCGCACGCTTCGCTGCCGGAAGGGATGCCGGTGCAGGGAAATCTCGATCCGTTGCTGGTCGAAGCGGGTGGACCCGCCTTGCCAAAGCGGGTCGAACACATCCTCAAGACGTTTGAAGACCGGCCGCACGTGTTCAACCTTGGTCACGGGATCGGCCAGTTCACTCCGATCGAAAATGTAGAGGAATTGCTGAAAGCGGTGCGAGGCTGATCATGCAGGATGTTTTCCCGAGTCTCTATCTCTGGCTCAAGATCGGCCATGTGGTTTTCATGGTTTTCTGGATGGCTGGCCTGTTCATGCTTCCACGCCAGTGCATCTACATGCTTGATCATGCGCCGGGCAGCGAAGGCGAGGCCAAATGGGCCGATCGCATGGGCAAGCTGCGCAAGATCATCCTTACGCCTAGCCTGATCGTGGTTTGGGCACTCGGCCTGACTCTGGCGCTCGGTCTGGGCGCTTTCAGCGGCGCGGGCTGGTTGCATGCCAAGGTGACGCTGGTTCTGGTGCTGACCGGCTATCACGGTTGGCTGGTCGCGCAGACCAAGAAGATGGCGCGCGGCGAGCGCCCGCTTTCGGAAAAGACGCTGCGCATGATCGGCGAAGTTCCCGGGCTGCTGCTGGTACTTATCGTCGCACTGGTTTACCTGCGGCCGTTCTGAGGGATCGCTTTACGCGATTGACCTTGTCCGCGCCCGATTATATTTAGAACCCACCCAATCGGCATTGGCCGCGCGTCCTGCTCGGCCGGGTCTGCTTTCTCCAAGCCCAGCTCCCGATGAACGGACATTATGATCATCCAAGGAGCGCCTCGTCCAAAGAGGTACTGACCAGCCGGCCACTTCCAGATATCGGAATAGAAAACAAATGCATCTCAAGGACTTGAAAGCTCGCACACCGGCCGAATTGGTCGCCATGGCGGAAGAGCTCGGCGTCGAAGGCGCCTCGACCATGCGGCGGCAGGACCTGCTGTTCAGCATCCTGCGCGAACTCGCAGAGGACGAGGAATACGAAGAAAAGATCATGGGGATCGGCACCATCGAGGTGCTTCAGGACGGTTTCGGCTTCCTGCGTTCTCCCGAAGCGAATTACCTTGCCGGGCCGGACGATATTTATGTTTCGCCCAACCAGATCCGCAAATGGGGTCTGCGCACCGGCGACACTGTGGAAGGCGAAATCCGCGCTCCGCGGGACGGAGAACGGTATTTTGCGCTGACCAGCCTCAGCAAGGTCAATTTCGAAGACCCCGAAGCGGTGCGGATGCGCACCAATTTCGACAACCTCACGCCATTGTATCCGGACGAGAAGCTCAATCTCGATACGCTCGATCCTACGGTGAAGGACAAGTCGGCCCGTGTGATCGACATCATCTCGCCGCAGGGCAAGGGCCAGCGCGCGCTGATCGTCGCGCCGCCGCGCACCGGTAAGACGGTGCTGCTGCAGAATATTGCCAAGGCCATCACCGACAACCACCCGGAGGTGTTCCTGCTCGTCCTTCTGGTCGATGAACGCCCTGAAGAAGTCACCGACATGCAGCGCAGCGTGAAGGGCGAGGTGATCTCCTCGACCTTTGACGAACCGGCCAATCGCCACGTGCAAGTTGCTGAAATGGTTATCGAAAAGGCGAAACGTCTAGTCGAGCACAAGCACGATGTGGTTATCCTGCTGGATTCGATCACCCGCCTTGGCCGTGCCTACAACACTGTGGTGCCAAGTTCGGGCAAGGTGCTGACCGGTGGTGTCGACGCCAACGCGCTCCAGCGGCCCAAGCGTTTCTTCGGTGCTGCACGCAATATCGAGGAAGGCGGTTCGCTCTCCATCATTGCTACCGCGCTGATCGACACCGGCAGCCGTATGGACGAAGTGATCTTCGAAGAGTTCAAGGGAACCGGCAACTCGGAAATCGTTCTCGACCGCAAGGTTTCGGACAAGCGCATCTTCCCAGCGCTCGATGTCGGCAAGTCGGGCACCCGCAAGGAAGAGCTGCTGGTCGAGAAGGACAAGCTGTCGAAGATGTGGGTCCTGCGTCGCATCCTTATGCAGATGGGCACCGTAGATGCGATGGAGTTTCTGCTCGACAAGATGAAGGATTCGAAGACCAACGAGGATTTCTTCGATACCATGAATCAGTAACGGGCCGGCTCACCAAGGGAGCAAGGGAAGGGGCGAATGCTTAGCCAGTATCTGTACATCAGCACCGCGCCCAGCCTCTCGCGTGACGAGGTGGATGCGATCCTGGCAACGAGCGCGCGCAATAATCCCGCGCGCGACGTCACCGGGCTGCTGCTCTACAATGGTCGCAACTTCTTGCAGTTGCTCGAAGGTGAAAAGGCCGAACTGGATGCACTGATGGGGCGGATCAGCACGGACCCGCGCCACAGTGGCGTTTCGATCCTCCACAGCGGCGAGGTAGCCGAGCGCACCTGCCCCAAATGGGCAATGAAGCGCGTGATCATCGCCGAGAGTGTCGCCAATCGCAGGCAGTTGCTCGAACAGGACCTGCCGCCGGGGTTGGAAGGCGAGGTGCGCCGGATGATCCTGAACTTTGCCGTACTGAACTGAACCGGATCAGTTGGCGGCGGCTTTTTGCCGTTCCAGTTGCGCCGCCATCATCTCCCAGACCTTGTTGATCGCCTTCAGGGGGCGCACCATCACCTTGAATTCGGTGATGAGGCCGTCGTCATCAAAACTGATCATATCGATTCCGTTGACGAGGATGCCGTCCATCTCGGTTTCGAATTCCAGCACAACCGTGCCTTCGCCAACGACTTCGCGCACATAGCGGAAGCTGTCATTCCCCAATGTCTTCCCTGCGGCGGTAAGATAGGCGACGACGATCGGCCTGCCCCTTTGAGGGGTATGAACGACGGGCGAGAGGAATACCGCATCTTCGCGCATGATGGCGGCAATCTCTTCGGGTTTGCTTCCTGCGGCGGCGACTTCGTGCCAGCGGGCGAGGGCTGATCTTGTGTCCATCGTATTACCCCAGATGTTCGGCAAAGAAGGCTGAAGTCCGCCCATCCGCGACATTTGCCGCGCGTTCGTCCCGGCGCTTGCCGATTTCAGTGGCGAAGCCGTGATCAAGGCCATCGTAATCATGCAGCGTGACACGCGGGTGATTGTCCAGTCCCGCATGCATCGCGGCCTGCGTCGCCTTGTCGACAAAGCCGTCTTCCGTCGGGATGTGCAGCATCAAGGGATTTGCGATGGCTTCCTTTTCACCCAACAGGCCATCGATGCCGACACCGTAATAGCCGACAGAGGCATCGATGCTGGTGCGCGCCGCTGTCATGAAGGCCAAGCGACCGCCGAGACAATAGCCGACGCAGCCGACCTTCTCGATGCCTTCGTGTTCGCGGATGAAGTCGATGGTTGCCTGAATATCCCGAATGCCGGCGTCCTGATTGAATTTGCCCATCCATTCGAGCGCCTGGTGAAATTCCGGCTCCACGTCCGAATCCAGTTCGATGCCGGGCTGCAGGCGCCAGAACAGGTCAGGGGCCAGCGCCAGATACCCTTCGGCTGCCAGCTTGTCGCATTTCTGTCGGATTCCGGTGTTCACTCCAAAAATTTCCTGAATGACGATGATCGCGGCTTTGGGGGTTGATCCCGGGCGCGCGACATAGGCGCCGAATTCCGAGTCTTTCTCGAGGGTGGGAATGGAAACCGTTGCCATTGTCGGGTCCTTTCGCTTGGGTTGGCGTGTCTGGGTTGGTTTGCGGTTTAGCCATTGCGATTGAACTTGGCCAAACCCAAATGTGGTGAGACAAGGCACATGACCCTGTTTCGACACGGGCGTGGGGAGGAAGCGATGAAGATCAACATTGAAATCGAATGCACACCGGAAGAAGCCCGCAGTTTCATGGGGCTGCCCGATGTGACCCAGGCCAACAATGTGTACGTCGACAATCTCACCAAGGCGATGCAGGGCGTGAGCAACCCCGATCAATTGCAGGAATATGCCAAGGCGCTCGCGCCAATGGGGCAGGTCGGGCTGAAACTGTTCCAAAGCTTTGTCGAAGGCGGGATGCGCGGGGCTTCGGGTTCGTCATCGAAGGGTGGAAGCAAGGACTGATCACGGACCTGCTGTCCGGACGCGCATGCAATGTCTGCAAATGGCTCAACCATCTTTGCCGTATCGAGCGGAGCACCCCCCTGCGCGATCGCGGTGATCAGGATCAGTGGGCCGGATGCCTTTGCCGCCTTGAATTCGCTGGTTGGTCGCGAAGTTGCCCCGCGCCGGCCCAGCCTGGCGAAGCTGTTTGGCAAGAATGGCGATTTGCTCGATGAGGCGCTCGTCCTGAAGTTTCCGGGCCCCGGTTCGGCAACCGGGGAGGACTGTGTCGAATTGCATTGCCACGGGGGAAGAGCGGTTGTTGCAGCGGTTTGCGCCGCCTTGGGGTCGCTGGATGGATTGCGACCGGCCGAGGAAGGCGAGTTTACCCGCAGGGCGTTTGCCAATGGCCGGATCGATTTGGCTGCCGCCGAAGGGCTCGCCGACTTGCTCGAAGCCGAGACCGAACTGCAACGCGCCGCGGCGCTCACCAACCTGGGCGGCGCGCTTTCGGCCAGGGTCGAAGCCTGGCGTGATGAGGCGCTTCGCCTGTCCGCGCAGGTCGAGGCGGCGCTCGATTTCTCGGACGAGGGCGATGTCGATGATCTGCCTGAGGGTTTCACGTGGAACGTCGATAGCCTGATGGCTGAGATGCGGGAGTTTCTCGAGCGTCCCCGGACCGAGAAGCTCAAGGAGGGTTTCAGGGTGGTGCTTGCTGGTCCACCAAACTCCGGAAAATCTACACTTTTCAACACTTTGATTGAGAGCGAGGCGGCGATCACGTCCCCAATCGCGGGGACTACGCGCGATGTGATCGAGCGGTCGGTCGCGATCTCAGGGGTCCCCTTTACCTTTGTGGACACGGCCGGACTGCGAGAGCATGGCGCGGAGGAGATCGAGGCTATCGGCATCGCCCGCGCCCATGCCGAGGTTGACCGCGCGGATCTCGTCCTTTGGCTAGGGGAAGAGGGGACAGGGCCCAAAGGTGCTTGGGAGATCGCCGCTCGCTCGGACGAGGCTGACCGGATCAAGAAGGCGCGCCCGCGCCATGTTGTTTCGGCTGTGACCGGCGATGGGATGGCCGATTTCAAGGCTGACCTTGTCGCCCATGCACGCCAATCCATGCCCCGTCCGGGAGAGGCGACGCTCAATCGACGGCAATACGCCCGGCTTGAGGAGGCTTTCGAGGCGCTCGAAACGGCGAAATCCCGGTCGGACCTGCTGATTGTGGGTGAAGAGTTGCGGCGCGTGCGCCTTGCGTTTGATCGCCTTGTCGGCCGGGCAACCACAGAGGATATGCTCGACGCGCTGTTCGGACGTTTCTGCATCGGCAAATAGCTCCGCGCTCGCGCATTGTTCCACGTGAAACAGCTTTGACGGGACGGGGCGCTGTCCCTATTTGGCGCTCATGCAATCCTATGAGGTAATCGTGGTTGGCGGCGGCCATGCCGGTGTCGAGGCCGCTTGTGCGGCGGCTCGCATGGGCGCACGCACTGCGTTGGTCAGCTTTGACCTTAACGCCATCGGCGCCATGAGCTGCAATCCGGCGATTGGTGGTCTCGGCAAGGGCCATCTGGTTCGGGAAGTTGATGCTCTGGATGGCGTGATCGGGCGTGCTGCCGATGCTGGGGCGATCCACTACCGGATGCTGAACCGCTCAAAGGGTAGTGCGGTCTGGGGTCCGCGCGTGCAGGCCGATCGGAAGCTGTTCAAGGCTGAGGTGCAGGCAATCGTCCGCAATCAGCCAAACCTGGACTTGATTGCAGGTGAGGCTGCGGCGCTCAAGTTGGATGGTGGGCGGGTATCAGGCTTGGAACTCGCTGATGGCGGCTTGATCGACGCGGAAAGGGTAATCCTTTGCACTGGAACTTTCCTCGGCGGTGTTCTGTTCCGCGGCGAAGAACGGTTTGAGGGTGGGCGAATTGGTGAGAATGCCGCCGCCCGACTGGCGGCGCAATTGCGCGCCGCAGATTTGCCCATGGCCCGCCTCAAGACAGGAACACCCCCCAGGCTTGATGGGCGAACGATTGATTGGGCTTCGTTGGAAGAGCAGCATTCGGATGCCGATGAGTGGACGATGTCGCCACTTACGTCAAAGCGCCCGAACCCGCAGGTGTTCTGTGCCATTTCGCGAACCACCCAGGCCGCGCATGATGTTATCCGCGCCAACTTGCACCGTTCGCCTCTGTTTTCAGGAGCCATCGGCGCGGCAGGCCCGCGCTATTGCCCCTCGATCGAGGACAAGATCCATCGTTTCGGTGATCGTGATGGCCACCAAGTGTTTCTTGAGCCCGAGGGCCTCGACACGCATCTGGTTTACCCCAACGGCATCAGCACCTCTCTGCCTGTGGATGTCCAGCAGGCCATGCTGCGTACCATGCCGGGGTTGGAGCGCGTGGAGATGGTCGTTCCTGGCTATGCGGTGGAGTATGACCACATCGATCCCCGCGCACTGACGCCTGACCTGCAAGTCCGCGCCATCCCCGGGCTGTATTGTGCGGGCCAGATCAACGGCACCACCGGTTACGAGGAGGCGGCGGCGCAAGGGTTGGTTGCTGGCCTCGAGGCAGCGGCTGCGCAGCTTGGCAAGCAAGCACCCCGACTTGATCGTGCGAATTCGTACATTGCGGTAATGATTGATGATCTGACCCTTCAGGGCGTGAGCGAGCCTTACCGCATGCTGACGTCACGGGCCGAATATCGCCTGCGCCTTCGGGCAAACAATGCGTCTTCGCGCCTCACCGGTCTTGGGATCGAAGCGGGTTGTATCGGTGATGAGCGGCGCCGGTGGTTCGAAGCGCGTGAGACGCTTCGTGGGCCAATTGCTGACGCTTTTGCTTCCAAGATCCACGGCAAGGAGCTTGCCGAGCATGGATTGGCAGTACGGCGTGATACCGGCGAGAAGCTCGCCTCTGAATGGCTGACCCATGATGGGATCGGTCTTGACGACCTGAGACCTTGGTTGGGCGATGGTGTCGATCAGGACAGGCAGCTGGCCGAGGAAATGGCTGAGGATGCGGCGTATGCGCCTTATCTTGCACGACAGGAATCGGAATTGCGTGATCTGCGTGCCAGCGAGGAATTGCCGCTAGCGTCCGATTTTCCCTATGCCAACGTTCCCGGCCTCTCAAACGAGATGATCGAGCGCCTGACTGCGGCTGCTCCCACCAGCCTGGCTGCGGCGGGTCGGGTCCCCGGAGTTACACCCGCCGCACTTTCAGCGCTTCTGGTGCACGCTCGTCGTTGGCAGTCAGCAGCATGACTACTGGACAGGCCCAGCTAGCCAGCGAGGGCGCGGCGCAACGCTACGTCGAGCAGTTGGCCACAGAGGAGGCGCTGGAGCGACTTAACCGCTACGTTGACCTGCTGCTTGCCGAAAACTCACGTCAGAACTTGATCAGCAAGGCATCAGAGGCCGAGGTCTGGCAGCGCCATATTGCGGACAGTGCGCAACTCCTTGAGCATGTTCCACGTGAAACATATCCGGAAGGCGCGGCTGGCCCCTGGCTTGATCTTGGTACCGGCCCTGGACTGCCCGGCCTCGTAATTGCCGTCCTGAGGCCTGAAATCCCCGTGGTTTTGGTCGAATCGCGGGCTCGCCGCGTAGAATTTCTCGAATCCTGCAAACACGAACTGGGTTTGGCCAATTGCCGAGTGATCGGGCAGCGACTTGAGCGGGTTGAGCCATTTCCTGCATGGATCATTTCGGCACGGGCCTTTGCTCCGTTGGAGAAGTTGCTGCGCTTATCCGCACCCTTCTCCACAAGGGGCACCCGCTACCTCTTGCCGAAGGGGCGCTCCGCGGCGCACGAATTGGAGGCAACCAAGCCGGCGATTCGGAAAATGTTCCACGTGAAACAATCCTTGACCGATCCGGAGGCTGGAATCATCGTGAGCGTCTGACCCTCACGCTGTTGAAACCGATCCTCGCCTGTCTGTTGGCGGAAACGACATAGGGAACGCACAATGCTTACGATTGCGATTGCGAACCAAAAGGGTGGCGTTGGCAAGACGACCACTGCGATCAATATGGCGACCGCCATGGCCGCAACCGGATGGCGGACCTTGCTCATTGACCTCGACCCGCAGGGCAATGCTTCGACCGGAATGGGTGTGGGGGCCGACTCGCGAGGTGTTTCGAGCTATGACGTCCTTGTTGACGAGGTTCCGCTTGCCGAAGCGATTGTCGAAACGGCCATTCCCGGACTCGATATCGTGCCTGCCACACAAGATCTCAGCGGGGCCGAGGTCGAACTTGTTTCGGTTGAGGATCGTGCAGCCCGTCTGCGCACCGCACTGCGCGATCACCAGGGATATGAAATCTGCTTCATCGACTGTCCGCCCTCGCTGGGGCTGTTGACACTGAACGCACTGTGCGCCGCAGACACACTGCTTGTGCCGCTGCAGTGTGAATTCTTCGCCCTGGAGGGGCTGAGCCAACTGCTGCAGACCGTCGAATTGGTGAAGCAGCGTTTCAATCCCTCGCTCGGCATTATCGGGGTGGCGCTCACCATGTTCGATCGCCGCAACCGTTTGACCGATCAGGTCGCAGATGATGTGCGCGATTGCCTTGGCAACGTCGTTTTCGACACCGTCATCCCCCGCAATGTCCGGCTTTCCGAAGCTCCGAGTTACGGGATGCCGGCTCTTATCTACGACAATGAATGCGCCGGTAGCCGCGCCTATATCGGGCTTGCGCGTGAGCTGATCGGGCGCTTCCCGGCAGAAAGGCAAGCAGCGTGAGCGGCACCACCAACGATCCGATCCGTTTCTCCGTCCCTCAGCGCAGTGCTGCTGATCGGAAGAAAAAGCTGGGCAAGGGGCTGGGCGCATTGCTTGGTGAAACCAAGCGTGAGGAACCTCTGGTACGAAGTGCACCGGAAACCAGCGGCTATGCCGCCGAAAATAGTCAACAACCCTCTGATTCTCCTTTGAAAAATCTGGCAGTGGCCGCAATCGAGCCATTGCCGGGAAACCCGCGCAAGCACTTTGACGAAACCGCACTCGATGAACTTGCCGCCTCGATCGCGGCTCGCGGCGTGATCCAGCCTGTCATAGTAAGGCCGCTTGGGGCAGGGCGATACCAGCTGGTTGCGGGCGAACGCCGCTGGCGTGCGGCGCAGAAGGCCCGACTGCACGAAATTCCTGCGCTGGTGCGCGATCTCAGCGAGCGCGAGGTTATGGCGCTCGCCCTTATCGAAAACCTCCAGCGCGAAGATCTGAACCCTGTCGAGGAAGCGCGCGCCTATCACCGGCTTTCGGAAGAAGAGGGCATGACCCAGGCCGAGATCGCCCGGATGGTGGAAAAATCGCGCAGCCACGTGGCCAATATCCAGCGATTGCTCAGCCTTCCTTCCGCAGTGCTTGATCTGGTCGAGGCGGGTCGTCTGTCCATGGGCCACGCACGCGCTCTCATCGGACAGGACGATGCCGCTGATCTTGCGCGCAAGGCCGTGAACGACAACCTCTCGGTGCGTGAGATCGAGAAGCTGGTTCGAAAGCTTGCCAAGGGCGTGAAGGCTGGCACCACTAACGCCGCCAGTTCCGCCGCCACCATCGCGGAAAATGCCGACATCGTGGCGGTGCAGAATCATCTTGAGGAATTTCTTGGGCTTACGGTCCGGATCAAGGCCGATTCGGACCCGAGATCCGGCTCCATCACCATCAAATATGGCACTCTGGATCAGCTTGATCTTGTGTGTCAGCGGCTTACGGGCGGGGATATTTAAGCCGCATTTCGCTGCATTTGAGCATCGGAAACGGCAGATTTCCGCCGTTTGACTGGCCCTGTCCGTCAATCCTTACCATCCGGGTAACCATACCCAAAAACGAACGTTGAACCTCGGGGTTCTACCTAGGCTGTGCGAACGGGGGGCTTTCCCGTTCGGCGGACATGGCCATTCGGCGCGATTCGGGTCGCAATTCTGGTCATGTGTGCACGGGAAAAGACCAGGTTTGAAAAGGACCAGATGATGAAAAAGACCATTCGTTTTGGCGCTGCTGGCGTTGCCATGTTTGCCGCACTTGGCATGAGCTCGGCTGCACACGCAGACACCGCGACCGCTGATGCCACTGCCGAAGTGCTCGATGCGCTCGTTCTGACTGCTGATACCACGCTTGATTTTGGCGCCATGGTTGTCAGCGGCAGCGGCGCTGTGACGCTGGGCTCCGATGGAACGCTCGATTGCTCGGCCGTGGACATCGTTTGCTCGGGTACCACCAGCGTTGCCAGCTTCTCGGTTGAGGGAACCGCCAACAAGGCCGTGACCATCAATCTGCCGGCTTCTTCGGTGGAACTGCGCCACTCGACCTACACGCCGCTCACGGCTGCTGAAACCAGCATCATCCTCGATTCGTTCACCTCGAGCGAAAACGGCGGCACCGGTCCTGAAGTGACCCTCGACGGTGCTGGCGATGCGACCTTTGACGTCGGTGGCACGATCACCCTCGATGGCACCGAAGTTTCGGGCATCTATGACGGCACCTTCACCGTCTCGGTCGAATATTCGTAAGATCTGATCGGCGCTTCCGGGCGCCACAGCATCTTTGACACAGGTTCAAGCCGCATCCCTCTCGCAGGGGTGCGGCTTTCCTTTTGCGTGACCGCGCCGCGACCGATCATGGTTTAGCTCTTCTTAACCCTGATCGGTTACCAAACTCCGTGAAAATACGTGGGCAGTCGGAAGGGTCCCGATTGTCCGACCCAGGGAGCAATCGACGCGATGTCATTCAAAAAAATAAAGAAAATCTCCAGTTTTGCCGCTGCTTTGGTTGCCGCCTCCACTGTCGCTCTCGCAGCACCGGTTCAGGCACAGGGTGACCTGCTGGTCGCACCGACACGCGTCATTCTTGATGGATCGCGCGGCACAGAGGTCATTCTCAGCAATATTGGCTCCGAAGAAGCAACCTATCGTATCGAACTCGAACTGCGCCGCATGCTCGAAAACGGCCGGCTTGAACCGGTCGAGCGGACCGATGCCAACGCCGTCGAGGAAGCGGCACTCGGAATGATCCGCTACGCTCCGCGGCGCATCACGCTTCCGCCCGGTCAGCCGCAGGCCGTTCGTCTGGCGGCCCGGCCCGGCGCGGATCTCGCCGATGGCGAGTATCGCGTCCACATGTCCTTCAAGGCAATACCGCGCCCGCGCGAGGTGAGCGATCAGGATCAACAAGCCGAAGGCGTGTCGATCCAGTTGATACCGATCTATGGCGTCACCATTCCCATCATCGTGCGCCAGGGCAGGGTCGAGGCGCAGGTGGCCCTCAACCAGCCCAGCATCGTGCAGGGTGAAGCAGGGCCGGAACTGGCGCTTTCGATCAGCCGGGCGGGCGAAAGCTCGACCTACGGGGTTCTGAGTGTGACCAAGCCGGGTCTGCCGGAGCCGATCGTCGAATTGCGTGGTGTCGCCGTCTATCCCGAACTCAACGAACGGGAAGTGCGGGTCCGCCTAACGCCCGACCAGAGAGCCAACCTGACCGGACAGCTGCGGATCGAATACCGCGAAATGCCCGAAGCCGGAGGCGGCCTTATTGCCGCCGTGGACAGCTTTCTGGGCTGAGCCGATGGGCTGATCGGACAAGATTGCCATGAGAGCGCTTCGCCATCGAACCCTGGGCGCAGCCGCGAGTATCGCGGTGGCGCTTGGCGGGTTTATGGCCGAAACGCCCGCCGAGGCCCAGAATTCCAGCGGAAACGCCAGTTATCAGCCTGCGAGCGCGCAATCGGCTTCGAACTGGCAAGCCAATGATGACGATTTCCTTTTCCTCCAGCTCGTCATTCAGAACTACAAGCTGACGTATGACGTGCGCGGTTATCAGACCGATCGTGGCATCTGCCTCGATCTAGCCGATGTCATCCAATCGCTCGATCTTCCTATCCGCATCGACAAAGAGTCGCGCCGCGCAACTGGCTGGTTGTTCGCGGAAGACCAGAAATTCACCCTCGATCGCGACTCCGGCACAGTACAAAACGTGAACACAGGTCGCGCGCCGGTTGCTCGGGACATTTATGACACTCCCGAAGGCTGGTGCGTCGATACCAATGCGCTGTCACGATGGTTTGGTATCACCTTCAAGCCCGATCTCTACAATGCGATCGTCAGGCTTGAATCCGACCGCGAACTCCCGTTCATGCAGGCGATAGAGCGCAGAAGTCGCGCCGCGCGACTTCGTGGCGGGCCAAAGCAATTCGACCTTTCCCAATACCCTACGGCGGAAATGGAATACCGCCCATGGCGCACTCCATCGGTCGACTTCGTCGCCCGTGCGGGGGTGAGGACAGGTGAGAGCAGCCGCGATGGCGCAGAAGCCCGCGTCGAACTCTACGCCGCGGGAGAGGCGTTGGGGGCCAGCTATTTCGCTCGCCTTGCGACTGATGACCAGCTCAAACCCAGCGCCTTGCGCGTGCGTGCCTATCGCAACGATCCGAACGGCGAACTCCTTGGCCCACTCAAAGCCACTCAGGTCGCTATTGGCGACGTTGAGACCGTTCCAGGCCGCCTTACGGCCCAGACTGCGATTGGCCGGGGTGCGTTCATCAGCAATCAGCCCATCGGACAGGTTTCGCGCTTCTCAACCACCACTTTGCGCGGTGTTCTGCCGGCAGGATGGGACGCGGAACTGTATCGCAACGGCCAGCTGATCGCGTTCCAGGACGATCGCGGCGACGGGCGCTACGAATTCCTTGATGTGGAACTGTTTTTCGGCCGTAACGACCTCGAAGTCGTGCTTTACGGGCCGCAAGGGCAGATCCGCCGCGACAAGACCTTCGTCCCCATCGGTTTCAACCAGATCGAGCCGGGCGAAACGCAATATTGGGCGGGAATTGTCCAGAACGATCGAGATTTGATCGATCTGGACTCCAGTGTGCAGACAATTCCGCAGAAATGGCGCTGGGGCGTTGGCGTCGAGCGCGGTCTGGATAAGAGAACCAGCGCTGCTCTCAGCGTGCAGAGCCTGTTCTTTGACGGACGACGTCGGAAGTACCTGGAAGGCGCGCTCATGCGCTCATTCGGGGCGATGCAGCTGGAATTCGGCGGTGCGCACGAATTCGGGGCCGGTTCGGTCGCCGAAGCACGGGCGCTTGGCCGTCTCGGACGCTTCAATTTCGGTGCGAATGCCCTCGTGGCCTTCGGAAACTTCACATCCGAGTTCGCGCAACAGCAGCTTGACTACAGGGCAGGCTTCAATTTCGATACTTCACTGGCGTTGGGCAAGTTTTCTCTGCCATTACAGGCAGATATCTCGCATTCGAAGCTCAAGGACGGTACAGAAGTTAACGAATTGCTAATGACGACCTCGCTCACTGCGGGCCGCTTCGCCGTGTCAGCGCAATTGAGCCATCAGGAACGCACCAGAAGCCCCGTCACTCCGGCTGATTCGGAAACCCGCGTCAGAATGCTCGCCAATGCCCGGTTCAAGCACTTCCGGGTGCGTGGCAATGCCACCTTCCTCACGTCCGGGCGTGACAAGGGCCTGGAGAGCGCGACAGTCAGGGTCGATACCAGCTTTGGCGAGGATTCTGATTTCCAGGCTCAGGTCGATTACACGACCCGGATCGACGAATTCCGCCTTACCACCGGCTATTCACACCGGTTTGACGAGTTCTCATTGCGCGGGGACGCCTTTGTAACTTCCCGCGGTGGCGTGGGGGCCTCGGTCCAACTGGCATTCAGCCTTGGCCCAGATCCGGTTTCCGGTGGCATCAGGGTGACCAACACCAAACTGGCTCGCAGCGGCCAGGCTGCCGTAACCGTCTTCCGAGATGACAACGGCAATTCGCGTCGCGATCCGGGCGAGGAAGTGCTCCCGGACGTAATGGTGGAGGCCGGCTTGCGCGGGACCGAGGCGATCACCGGGGCGAATGGCCGTGCGATTGTCGATGAATTGCGCCCCTTCCGTCCGGTATTGGTGGGGATCGATGAATCCTCGCTGCGGGATCCTTTCCTTGCGCCATCGGTCAAAGGCGTGGTCGTTACCCCACGCCCGGGCGTCGTCGCCCAGATCGAACTGGCCATTTCTCCCACCGGCGAAGTCGAGGGATCGCTGCTGAACCCGTCCGGCATCGAACAGCCCGGTGTGCGGCTGGAACTGGTCAATCTTCAGGGTGCCGTTGTGGCGGAGACTATCAGCGAGTTTGACGGATTCTTCCTGTTCCAGCGCGTGCCCTATGGCGAATACCGGCTGCGTGTTGCTGCGGATGCAGCGCGCACTCTGAGGGTTGCCGGATCTCTCAGCACCAGCAGCGGCCAGAGCGGGTTCAACCTTGGTCGGGAGGAAGACGTGATGCGTTTCGGCACGATCCGGCTTGTCCCGGAAGACAAGCCTGAACCGCCGGAGCAGCGTGCCCCGGTCATTGCTGCCGTCAGGCCGGAGTGATCCGGGGGATCAGTTGCCCTTGATATAGCGCGGAGGCGCGGGGCGCGGTGCTGGCGGGACAACCCGCGTTGCGCCGGGGATGACCTCCTCGCGCACGGTTTCCGTCACCACGACCCGCTGCTGCTGTTGATAGTGCACCGGCACATAAACGATCTGCTGTGGCGGCGCATAGCTGTAGCCGTAGTGAGGAGGCGCATACCCATAACCGTATTGCATCGGAGCTGCCGGGGCATAGGCAGGTGCCGGGATATAGCGCGCCGCGCCATGGCCGTATTGCGAGAGATAGCTGTCGAGCGCGGCCTCGCAGTCATAGTCACCACGATCATTGCGACCCCCGCCAATCAGGCTGCCGAGAAGCAGGCCTCCCAGCCCGCCAACCCCTGCACCGATCAGGGTTCCGCCGAGGCGGTCACCTGCGTCGGCAATACGATTTCCGGCGATGCCGCCCCCGATCGCGCCGAGCAGGGCGCCAATGATGCCGCCCCTCTCGCTGTCACCGCGATTGGCTGTGCGGCGTTCACATTCGGCGATCCACTGGTCGCGCTGGAACACGGCGGCCGCGGGAGCATGGGGAGCATGATGATAGGTCGGGGTATATTGCTGATACTGGTGTGCACCAGCGGGATAGGGGCTTGCCGCTTCGATCACGCGGGTCCGAGTGATGGTTTCGACCCCATTGGCGTCGATGGTCCGTTCCTCGAATTCCTCGATCGACGGTGCGGTTTGGTATTCCACCGGAAGGGCGCGGATTTCTTCGCTCGTCATCGGGGCGACGACCTGCGCCTGGGCGACGGCAGGCGCTGCGGCAGCTGCTATCGCGATACCGATGCCGCTACCGAATCCGAAGGCTGCTCGGCGAGTTTTGGACTTGAATTGCATGAGGTTCCCCCCGGAAGAATCGGCGCAAGGTGCGCGAACGTGACAAATCGTATGGTTAGCAAGTGGTTTACCACCTGCTTTGCCAGCTCACCAAGCGCCCTCGCCGCCGGTGTCTCGTTTCGGGGCGATTGCCCGGCAGAAACTAGATACGATCAGCCAGCATTTGCGCCAGCGCCTCCAGCCCGTCTGCGTCCGCTTCGGTGAACCGCGCCGGTTCGGGGCTGTCGAGATCGATAACCGCAACAACCTTCCCTTCGCGAATCACCGGAACGACCAATTCCGACCGACTCGCCGCATCACAGGCGATGTGGCTGGGAAAGGCGTGAACGTCTTCAACCAGTTGAGTCGTCTTGCTTTGGGCGGCGGTTCCGCAAACCCCGACACCCAAGGGAATCCGAATACAGGCCGGACGACCGACAAATGGTCCCAACACCAACTCACTTTCACCCCTGACATTCTGCCCCATCCGGTAGAACCCGGCCCAGTTGAGATCGGGCAGGAATTCCCAGATCAGCGCGGCAACATTGGCCATATTGGCGACGCCGTCCGGCTCCGTGCTGGTCAATGCATCGGCGGCATCGCGCAACTGGCGATAGCGCTCCGCCGGAGCGAGGGACGGGTCAGGCTTGAAATCGTACACTGGCTTTATCCTGTTGTCGGAAGCGGATGGCTCTTCTATCTCGCTTCACATGGGAATTCTTCGCAAACTCGCAATCGCTCTTGTCGTTTTCGCCGTCGTTGTCGCTGGCGGGCTCTATTATCTGTCGCGCGGGGACACCGCCGATCTGTCGGTTGAAGCGGTAGCGGGGACGGATCCCACGCTGCAGGCACCGGAGGCGGAAAGTTTCCCCACCGTCCAGATAGCCAAGCCGGTCGGCTGGGAAGACGGGCAAGTACCAGAGGCCGCCGAGGGCCTGACCGTCAATCGATTTGCCGAAGGGCTGGAGCATCCACGCGTGCTCTATGCTTTGCCCAATGGCGATGTTCTGGTGACACTGACCCGCGCGCCCGCGCCGGAAGGCGGTGACGGCGGGATCATGGACTCGATCAAGGGCTGGATCGCCTCCATGCTGCTGTCAGAAGCGGGCGCGACCGGCGCTTCGCCCAACCAGATCGTGCTGCTGCGCGATGCCGATGGCGACGGCGTTGCCGAAGTGCGCCAGACCATTCTTGAAGAGGGGCTGGATTCCCCTTCCGGCATGAGCTGGCGCGACGGCACTCTGTATGTCGCCAATCACAATGCAGTCCTCGCCTTTCCCTATGAGCTGGGTGCCGAAGCGGTGACGGGTGAACCGCGCAAGCTGATGGACCTGCCTGCAGGCGGGGGCCATTGGATGCGCAACATGGAGATCAATCCCGAGGGCAACCGCCTCTACATCGCCGTCGGTTCGGTCAGCAATATCGGCGAATCCGGCATGGCAGTCGAAGAAGGTCGGGCGATGATCTGGGAGTATGATCTGCAATCGGGCTCCGCGCGCCAGTTCGCGGCAGGGTTGCGCAACCCCAACGGGCTCGATTTCAGTCCTTGGTCGGGCGAATTGTGGACGACCGTCAACGAGCGCGACATGCTGGGTTCCGACCTTGTCCCTGATTATCTCACCAATGTTCCGGTGGGGGCGCAATACGGCTGGCCCTGGGTGTATTATCGCGACAACATCGACCGCCGTGTGAAGGCACCGATGCCGCGCTTCCTGCTCGAATACTCGCGCAATCCGGAATATGCGCTCGGCCCGCATGTCGCTGCGCTTGGTCTCGTGTTCACGGCAGAGGGCCACCGCATGGGTGACGCCATGGCGAGCGGTGCCTTCATTGCCCGGCATGGCTCTTGGAACCGCAAGCCGCCTTCGGGTTACGACGTCGTCTATGTCGCCTTTGACGAGCGCGGCAAACCGACGGGCAAACCTGTTCCGGTTCTCTCCGGCTTTCTCAACGCCGACGGCACCACAAAGGGTCGCCCGACCTGGGTCGAATGGGCCGGGGACGGGTCGCTGCTGGTGTCCGATGACACGGCCGGGATAATCTGGCGCACCCTTGCGCCCGACAGCGAGGCCGGTGCCGGGATCGCGCGCCTTCGCGGAGCGCCGCTGCGCCCGCAACGGGAACTGGTTGATCCGCGTGCGTCGTTCGAGGAAGACTACCTGCGCGAGCAGGCCGGGCAGCGCATCCGCTAAAGCGTCAAACCCGCGCGGCCGGCCAGTTCGCAGGCGAACTGGTACGCCGTGCGGCCCGAACGGTTGCCGCGCGCAATCGCGAAGGCGAGCACTTCCTCAGTGTCGACTTCCAGCCCGAGCGGTTCCGCATAGCTGGCGACCATCTCAAGATAGGTTTCGCGCCCACAGGGATGAAACCCGAGCGTAAGGCCGAACCTGTCAGCCAGGGCCAGGGCATTGTCGCGCTCGTCGCGTTCATGCACGGCCTCCGCCTCACCAGCCTCTCTCTGGACGATGGCCCGCCGATTGGAGGTGACCGCGATCCGGATGTTGCCGGGGCGCGCAACGATCCCGCCGTCGAGCAGGCTGCGCAACGCAAGGTTCTCCTGCGTACTGTCGGCCCCGAAGCCGAGGTCATCGACAAACAACAGAAACGCCCGGTCCTGTTTGGACAAGGCGGCAATCAGAGCCGGGAAGTGCGAAAGGGCATGCGGTGCGATCTGAACCAGTCCGAGCTTCCCGGCCGCGCCCGCCTGGACAGCGCTCACCGCAGATCGGATCAGCGCCGACTTTCCCATTCCGCGTGCGCCCCACAAAAGCATGTCATGAGCGGCAGCCCCGGCCGCAAGCCGTTCGAGATTGGCGCAAACCGCAGCCTTCTGCTGATCGATCCCGCGCAGATTTCCGAGCGGCAACGCCGGGATATGTCCAACCGGCAAAACCGTCTCACCACTCCAGAAATACGCCGGAGCCGAAAGCCAGTCGGTTGGTGCCGGGGCCTGCGGAGCAAGGCGCTCGAGCGCATCGGCAATCCGCGCCAGAACGTCCTGTTGCGAGGCCATCCCGATCAACCGACCAGTTTTTCGCTGGGTAGGGCGTAGAGCAGATCGGCCCCAGCCATCGCCCCGGCTTTCAGCCCTGCTGCTTCGGGTACGATCCGGTCGAGGAAGAACCGGGCGGTTACCGGCTTCGTCTCGGCAAGCGACGGTGCCGCGCCTGCGGCCACAGCTTCGACCTGCTTCGTCAATTGCCAGCCTGTCACTGCCACCGCTGCCATGGTGCAGAACGGGACGCTCCCTGCAAGACGATCATCAAGGCTCGCTTCGTCTCGCATCCAGCGGGCGATATCCATGCAGTCCTGCGCGAGATTGCGCAGACCCGGCTCGTCCTTGGCATCGGCTGCGATGGCGCCAAACAGGCCGATCATGGCTTCGCCGCCTTCAAGCCCCAGTTTGCGCGTGACAAGATCGGCGGCCTGGATTCCATTGGTGCCTTCGTAGATCGGGGCGATCTTGGAATCGCGCCAGTGCTGTGCCGCGCCGGTTTCCTCGACAAAACCCATGCCGCCATGAACTTGGATGCCGATCCCGGCGACTTCGACGCCGATATCGGTGCCCCATGCCTTCAGCAGCGGAACCAGGATCTCGGCCCGGTTCTTCGCATCGACATCGCCCAGCGTTCCGCGATCGACCTGTCCCGCGCAATAATAGAGCAGAGCTCGCGCGCCTTCGGTCAGGGCCTTCATGCGCAGGATCATGCGGCGAACGTCGGGATGCTCGATAATGGGAACCGGGCTCTTGTCGGGCGAGCCTGCGCGCGCCGACTGCACCCGGTCGCGCGCATAGGCCAAGGCCTGCTGGGTCGCGCGCTCGCCAATTTGCACGCCCTGATTGCCGACATTGATGCGGGCATTGTTCATCATCGTGAACATGGCGGCGAGCCCGCGGTTCTCCGCTCCGACCAGTTCGCCGATGCATTCGCCATTGTCGCCGTAGGACATGACGCAGGTGGGAGAGGCATTGATGCCGAGCTTGTGCTCAAGGCTGACCGGCCGGAGATCGTTACGCGGCCCGAGAGTTCCATCGTCATTCACATGATACTTGGGCACCACGAATAACGAGATCCCCCGCGAACCTTCGGGTGCGCCCGGCAGGCGGGCCAGCACCAGATGGATGATGTTCTCCGCCAGCTCGTGGTCGCCCCAGGTGATGTAGATCTTCTGTCCGGCAATGCGGTATTTGCCGGCGTTTGGCCCCTCGCTGATCGGCTCTGCAGTTGAACGCAGCGCCCCGACATCGCTACCGGCCGCTGGTTCTGTCAGATTCATCGTTCCCGACCATTTGCCGCTGACAAGGTTGGGCAGATACTTTGCCTGCTGATCCTTGCTGCCGTGATGTTCCAGCGCCTCAATCGCACCGACCGACAGCATCGGCAGCAGGTTGAACGCCATATGGGCGGCACCGAGATTTTCGAGCACGTTGCAGGACAGTGCAAAGGGCAGGCCCTGCCCACCGAAATCGGTCGAACTGGCAATCGAGTTCCAGCCCTGCTCGACATAGGCATCATAGGCCGCCTTGAACCCATCCGGCAGGCGGACGACGCCATTCTCTAGTTTTGCCCCTTCAAGATCGCCGATCCGGTTGAGCGGTGCGAATTCGCCGGCCGCGAACTGTCCCACGCCTTCGACGATTGCTTCGACCAGATCAGCCTCCGCATGGGCGAATTTTTCCGCCTCTGCGAGCTCTTCGATCCCCGCGTTCACACGGATCGCGAGCAATTGGTCCTGGGTCGGTGGGGTGTAAGGTGTCACGTGGGTAACCTGTTCTGTTTTGGTTCGTGTCGAGAAGGGAAAATGCCAGTATGTCTTGGCATGGATCATCGAAGAATATAGCGGCCAGAAGATGAGCGGCAAGAACGTTACGGAAGTGGTGCAAGCGGATGCCGAAGGTGTCGGGCGAGCGGCGCGAATCCTCGAATCGGGAGGGTTGGTCGCACTCCCGACAGAGACGGTTTACGGCCTTGCCGCGCGAGCTGACAGCGCCGACGCCGTGGCGCGCATTTATGCGACAAAGGGCCGCCCCGACTTCAACCCGTTGATCGTCCACGTCCGCGATCGCGTCCAGGCAGAGGAAATCGCGCATTTCGATGATCGCGCCCTCGATCTGGCCGAGCGTTTCTGGCCCGGTCCGCTGACGATGGTGCTGCCTTTGCGCGAAGGGGCGCAGATTGCTGGCGCAGTGACGGCAGGTTTGCCCACCATAGCTCTGCGCCAGCCCGCGCACCGTGTGATGCAGGCCGTTCTAGCGCAAACGGGCTTCCCTGTCGCTGCGCCTTCAGCCAATCGCAGCGAGGAAATCAGCCCGACCCTGCCCGATCACGTGGTCGCTTCACTGGGCGATGCTTGTCCGATGGTGCTTGATGGCGGGGCGAGCCAGAAGGGGCTCGAATCAACCATCGTGGCCTTGCGCGAAGGAGGTGAGTGGTCTTTGCTTCGCCCTGGCCCTGTCACAAAGGAAACGCTGGAACGCATTCTCGGCCCCGAAACGGCTGCGACTGACGCCGGGATTGAAGCGCCTGGCCAACTCTCCCGCCACTATTCCCCGGGCAAGCCCATGAAACTGAGCGCGAGCAGGGCGGAGGATGGAGAGTATTTCATAGGGTTCGGCGAACTGGATGGTGACTGCAATCTGTCACCATCGGGCGATTTGATTGAAGCGGCTGCCCGTCTCTATGATTGCCTGCACCGCGCCGCCGCCTCGGAAAAGCCTGCAATAGCGGTCGCTCCCATCCCCTATGGCGAAGTCGGCCGGGCAATCAATGATCGCCTGCGCCGGGCCGCAAGTCTGCCTGACTAACCGCGCTCGGGTTCAGCCGGAATAGTGGGCAGGATATCCTGTATCTCGGCATAAATCGCCTCGGCATCCCGGCAGGCTGAGCGATCGCCTTCATCGCATTGCTGCTGCTTTTCGCGATACTCTCGCTCCAGTTTGCCGAGCCGTTCTTCGCGCCTGCGTATTTCCCGACCCCTTGCCTCATCCGCCTCTGACTGGCTGGTGGTGGCAAGATCGACAGCCTTCGCGCCGACCCGCACCGGGGCGGTGACGACATTGGCCGCGGTCTTTACGATGCATCCCGACAGGATGAGCGAGGCGGCAGCAAGGGCCAGAAGCAAAGGAGCGCGCATGGCGTCAAGCATGCGCGCTCCAGTGTGGAATGCAAGCCGACAAAGGTCGGCCGTTGTTATTCGGTGCCGGGCTCTTCTGCGGCAATAGCTTCAGGCGCCGCTGCTCCCGGGGCCGGCTTGCAATCAAGCGTGCCCGAACCAAAGGAGTTGAGCGTGCATTTGGCACTGCCAACCACGGTGATATTGCCCGACCCGCCGATATTGGCTTCGACTTCACCATCCGACTTGAGCGTCACATCGCCCGATCCGCCAATCGAAATTTCGACGTCATCTGCGGTCAGTTCCGAAAAATCGGCACTTCCCGATCCACCGATCGATATTTCGAGCGCCTTGGCCGTGCCGGCGGCGAAAATCTCGCCAGCGCCGCCGATCACCACCTCAAGCTTGTCTGCCGCGACAGTGCCGAGCCTGATCGTTCCAGAGCCGCCGATGGTGGCTTCAGCGGTGGAGGCCACGCCCGATGTCTCGATCTCGCCGCTCCCACCGATCACCAGCTCGCGCGGGGCGGCCATGGTGATGCGAATGATCGCGGAACCCGAATCGCCCCAGGAACGGCTTTCCCGTGTGACGCCCAACATGCTGCCGTCGCGCACGAAGCGCAGGTCCGACACGGCCTCATCATCGCCTTCGACCGTGATCGTCAGTTCATCGCCTTCGGTAATGATGACCTTGTCACCCGATGCGACAACGATTTCATCCGGTACCGGGCCGCTCATGTCGAGTTCGGCCAGCGGCACGCCTTCCTGACCGTTGATGGTAACATCCATGTCACCGCACCCTGACAGCGCGGCACCAAGCGCCATGGCCGCGAGCGGGGCCATCCTTTTGATGAGCCGATCCAACATTCTTGCCTCCGTCTGCTGCAATTGCATCAATAGCGTGTTACTGAGTTAATACACTATGATCTGACTTGCAAGGAGCATGGCTTGTGCCGGGCGCGCAAAAGAAAGGGGCCACCCTTGCGGATGGCCCCGAATCTCTTTCGAAACGGCTGGGAAGGATCAGGCTTCTTCGCTGTTCTCGTAATATTGCGGCGCGTGTTCACGCAGCACTTCGAGGATCTTCTCCAGCGCGGTGGCCTCGTCGGTCTCCTCCATCGCAGCCAGCTCGCGGGCGAGGCGGCTCGACGCGGCTTCGAAGATCTGGCGTTCGGAATAGCTCTGTTCCGGCTGGTCTTCGGGGCGGAACAGGTCGCGGGTCACCTCGGCGATCAGCACGATCTCACCCGAATTGATCTTCGCTTCGTATTCCTGTGCGCGGCGCGACCACATGGTGCGCTTCACCTTGGGCTTGCCCTTCAGCGTGTCCATCGCTTCTTTCAAGGTCTTGTCCGAGGACAGCTTGCGCATGCCGATCGATTCAACCTTGTTGATGGGGACGCGCAGAGTCATGCGTTCTTTTTCGAAACGCAGCACATAGAGTTCGAGTTGCATGCCGGCGATCTCTTCGCTCTGAAGCTCGATCACCCGGCCCACGCCGTGCTTGGGGTAAACAACGTAATCACCAACGGTGAAAGCGTGCGCATTGCTAGCCATGCGAGTTCCTTTCTTGCGGCCTTCCGACTGCTGAAAAACGGACGAATTCCCTTACGGTTCTGCTGCTTGGGGAGGGCGAGAACCGGGTAAACGTCGTTCAGGACTGTCGTTGCTGGGTAGCGGCCTTTCTGGTTTTTCTTCGCCAACGCCGGGACCAACCGGCGCAGTTGCAGCATTATATAACACAACCGCAACAATATTGCGAGTCGCAGTTTCGAGTGCGCATCTTGCTCCGGTTGCCCGCTTTCAAATGCTCAGCAATGCCCATATTGGTCGCGCAAGGACAAGCCGAACCGCGGCTTGGGCAGTAAAGGTCTTCGCTGTGCTGGCATACTTGGCGCTTCCGGTGCTTCTTCAACTGGGCACTACAATGCCACCGGCATACACCCCGGACGCATCCGAACAGGTTCAGGCGATTCTGCTCGAACTCGATCAGATCGAAACCGAAGACCTGCTCGAACAGCTTGAATCGCTGGCGCAACAGGGCGACGACAGCGCGGCCGAACTGCTGGGCGAGATCCATTCCTTTGGCCTGTTTGGCATCACCCGCAACCGTGCGCTTGCTTGCGACTATTTCGAGCGGGTGAGCGATATGCGCCCCGACGGCCTGCACAATCGCGCGACCTGTCATTTTGATGGAGAGGGGCGGGAGCAGGATTTCGAGAAAGCCCGAAACCTGTATCGCCTCGCCGCGCAAGGGGGCTGGCATCAGGCCTGGTGCGCCTATGGCAACATGCTGATTCACGGGCAGGGCGGGCCAGCCGACATTCCCGAAGGCTTGCGCCTTTGCCGCATGGCAGCCGCAGCCGGCGACCGCGACGCCCAAACCGATCTGGGTGGCTATTTCCTGATGGGTGTCGGCATGGAACGCGATCCGGTTGCCGCCCGCTTCATGCTCGAACAGGCGGCCAGCCAGGAGCAGGCCAATGCGGCGTTTCTGCTCGGGCAGATTCACGAGAAAGGTGACGGAACCCCGGTCGACAATCCGGCCGCAGGGGAATGGTTTGCAAAAGCCTATGAATGGGGGCGAGCGGACGCTGCTTTTCGTGCGGGTTCGGCATTGGCCCGCCGCGGCTTCAGGATGGAGGGCGAGGAGATGTTCATCAACGAGCCGCTCATGCGCGAAGCCATCGAATGGTTCGCGCTTGCCGAACGCTTTGATCCGGATGCGGATACCCGGGCAAAGGCATCAGAAATGATTGCCAGTGGCTCCAGATTGATCGCCGCCGCCAACAAGGCGTCGCACGAGTGAAGCCCGAATCGGTTTAGTCGCCTTCGCCCGGCTCAGCGCTGAAGTATTTCTCGAACTTGCCCTTTTCGCCCTTGTGCTCATCGGCATCAGCGGGCGGTTCCTTCTGGCTGGTGATGTTGGGCCATTCCGCCGAATACTTCGTGTTCAGCTCAAGCCATTTTTCCAGACCGTCTTCGGTATCGGGCAGGATAGCCTCTGCCGGGCATTCGGGTTCACACACGCCGCAATCAATGCATTCGCTGGGATTGATCACCAGCATGTTCTCGCCTTCGTAGAAACAGTCGACCGGGCACACCTCGACACAATCGGTATATTTGCATTTGATGCAGTCATCAGTGACGACGTAAGTCATTGAGCTTCTTTCATCAGGACAAGATCGGCCGAACTGGCCGGGTTTCGGACTTACGCGCTGCTAAGAGCAATTATCCCCGGGGGTCAAGCTCACGATAATGAGACTTGGCCAACGCGGGCGATGCCCGCCGCTCCGGGATCGACAGCACCTCCACCACGCGCACATCGTTGCCGACCATGAGGGTCAGCACATCGCCGACTGCAACATTCTCGCTGGTCCGCATCACCCGCTTGGCGTTGCGCCGCAGACAATGCGATTCGATCATTGCCCTTGCAACCGACCGCGTCCGGGCGAAGCGCAGATAGACAAGCAGCCTGTCGAGCCGGATCGTTTCCAGCGCGTCCGCGCTCATCCGCGCAGTAAATCCGCCAGCTTGTCAAAGGCGCCACCGGCGCGCGCCGGGCCGGTGTCTACCGGCTTGGCCGCCTGACGGGGCCTTTCACCCTTGTCTCTCTTGCGCGCTCCCGGCTTTGTCCGTTTGCGGTTGTCATCGCGCTTGGCCTTGGGTCTGCCGCTCCGCCGATCCTCTTGCGGCCTGCGCAGTTTCTCACCCGGTCGCCGGGGGCGCCAGGTCCAGCCATCCGGGGCAACGGGGCCTTGCGCACCTTCGGCCAGAGGGCGCGCACGGTGCACGCGGAAGCCTGCGCTGCCAAGCAGCCGCCGGGCGTTTTCTTCCTCCAGTCCGATCGAAATCGCGAGCGAAAGGTCGAGCCGGAACTGTGCATTGCGATCCTTGCCTGCAACCTTTGCTCGCGCATCGAAGGCGGCACGCAGTATCTTTTCCGCCAGATCGACGCGGATCATCTGGCCTCCTGCAAGGCGGTAGCCTGCTGGTACCGGCCCTTTTTCACTCAAGACCGGAAGCATCATTTCCTGCAGGGGGCGCTGGTCAAGGTTCAAGGCGTGGAGCAAGCGCCGCGGGGCCGGTTTCAGGAGCGCCGCAGCGAAGACATCCAGCGCGCCGAAGGTCACGCCCAGCTTGCGCAGATAGGGGCGCATCTCCTTGGGCAGATGCTCAAGCCCGGCGCTTTCGCGGTCGATACTGCCGCGAGCGTCTATGAGAGTAATCAGCAGACCTCGAGCCTCGCTCCCTGCTTCGGGATCGCGGGCCGCCTCGGCGAGGCTGCGAAGGGGCGCCAGTGGCTCCAACTGCCGCTCAAGCCATGCGAGCAATCCCGATTCGAGCTTTGCTCTGTCCGCTTCCGCCAATGTTGAAAGCTCGCGCCCGAAGGCGAGGCGCGGCGTGCCGAAGTCGTCGGGCACCTCAATTCTGGCGAGCGCCTGCCCGGCCCATTCGATTGCACCATCACGGATCGAAAGTTCCGTGATTCCGTCGGACAACAGCCATTCTGCCCGCTGCGCCAGAATGGAAGGCAGAGCCCTTTCGCCGGCGGCGAGCAGCATCTTGCGCTCTCCCAGACCCGTGTCGGGATCAATCGTGAAACGGAAGCCGTCGAGACGGCCAATCCGTTCACCCTCCACGGTCACGGCTCCATGCTTTTCAAGCGATACGGGCAAGGCGGACCCATCCTGTCCGAGCGATTTCATAAGTATTGTCGTCCTCCGATTGACGAAACGTTCGGTCAGGCGCGCATGCAGCGCATCCGACAGCTTCGCCTCGACCGCGCGTGCACGCGCAGCCATTTCGTCTCGGGCCAGAACCCAGTCTGGCCGTTGGCAGATATAGGCCCAGGATCGGATCGCGGCTATCCTTCCCTGCAAGGTGTCGATGTCACCCTGCACCCGATCCAGTTCCGAGATGCGTGCGGCAACGAAATCTGCGCCCAGATAGCCTTCGCGCAGATCCTGCCACAGTCTTGCAATGAAGCGGGCATGGGGGTCCACCCCGACCTGGCGAAAATCCGGGAGCGAGCAGGCCTCCCAGAACCGCCTGACACTGCCAGCCCCACGGACGCTGTCGGCCAGGGGCTCGCTGGCCAGCCGCTTGAGAACGGAAAGGTCGATCGCCTCGGGTGCGCCGCGCAGCATCTCGTGTTCGGGCCGGGATTCAAGATCGCCTATCAACGCTTCAATGGTATCGAATCGCGGTTCGGCCTCGCGCCAGTTCAAATGGGTGAGCGGCGCGAAATTGTGCTCTTCGATCGCGAACACTTCCTCGTCGGTGAATTCGACCGGGGCTCCGGATCGGCTGCCTCCTCCGGTGAGGGTGCCAAAACTGCCGTCGCGTTGATGCCTTCCTGCACGCCCTGCAATCTGAGCCATCTCGGACGGGGTAAGGCGCCGTTTGCGCCGCCCGTCGAACTTCGTCAGCGCGGCAAATGCGACATGGTGCAAATCGAGGTTGAGCCCCATGCCGATCGCGTCGGTGGCGACAATATAGTCCACATCACCGTTCTGGAACAATTCGACCTGCTTGTTGCGCGTTTCTGGTGAAAGCGCCCCCATCACCACCGCCGCCCCGCCGCGAAACCTCCGCAAGGCTTCGGCCATGGCGTAGACCTGCTCGATCGAGAAGGCGACCACTGCGCTGCGCGGCGGCAATCGTGACAGCTTTGCTGTTCCCGCGTGCGAAAGGGTCGAGAAGCGGGGCCGGTCAATCATCTCCGCACCGGGGATCAACCGTCTGACCACAGGTTCGAGCGTGGCCGAACCCAGGATCATCGTCTCTTCCCGCCCGCGCGCATGCAGCAGGCGATCGGTGAAAATGTGACCGCGCTCGGGGTCTGCACCAATCTGCGCCTCGTCGATGGCGACAAACGCATGGCCGCCGCCCAGGCGGTCCATCGCCTCCATCGTGCAGCAGAAATACCGCGCGTCAGGCGGCTCGATCCGCTGCTCGCCGGTTATGAGCGCGACCTGATTATCGCCTTTGATCGCGCGCACCCGGTCATAGACCTCCCGCGCCAGCAACCGCAGCGGAAAGCCCATCATGCCCGAGGAATGACCGCACATCCGCTCAATCGCGAGATGGGTCTTGCCCGTATTCGTCGGGCCGAGCACGGCGCGGACCCGGCCATGGTCCTTTGGTCTTGCGGAATTGTTGAAGGTCACGCTGGCTCTTGTGTCAGGCTTGGGCGGGGCGGGCAATCCCGTGCGCGATCATAGCTGAAAGGGCTGTGAACCAGAAAAACGCATACGCAAAACGCCTTATCGCATGCGAGACTCGGCTGATCGCTGGTTAAGTGCAGATTTACCTTGATCGGCCATGGTCCCCGCGCAACAGACACAAACGACGCCGTCGAGCAACAGACCGTCGGCATCGGGGAACCGGAAACTTGGATCACACAGGCGAAATTCCAGAAAATGGAAGAACGGCCGACAGCGCCGGCGATCTTGCTTTGCCTGAAAATTCCGGACCGGAAAGTGCCGGACTATCCCCCGACGCGGCTCGCGAATTTGCACCCTATTTCCATCGCTCCCGCCAAATGGCGCCGCCAACGAAGAACACCCTCGTCAAGCGGCAGGTGCTCGCCCGGGTGGACGGTTTCGCCCAGCGCTATGACGAATGGAAGCTCAAGGCCGGTCACTGGTTCCACTCGCTTGATCTGACACCCGACCTTGCCGAAGATATCGGCAGTCGCCGCTGGTTCCGTGGACTTGGTACCATGGTTGCTCTTGGTGCGGTCGCATTCGCATTCTGGCCCAGCATGGCTCCGCTTGAAGCGCGTTCTGCCATGCCCCAAAGCGAGGAAATCCGCGACGAATTCCGCAGCCAGATGATCATGCCGCTCGCGCTTGGTGCAGACAGCGGGCGCCGGATGGGGCCGACGGCAGATGTGACCCCGCTCGAAAATGCACCGGAGCGCCCCCGCATCGATATGGTCGCGACGCTCGCTGCGGGAGACTCATTTGCAAGCATGCTGCGTCGTGCAGGCGTTTCCGCAACCGATATCGGCCGGGTAAGCGCCTTGATTGGAGGAGCGATGCCGCTGTCCGAAATCGAACCCGGCACGAAGATGGACATCGTGCTTGGCCGTCGCCCGGAACCAGGAGTTGCCCGCCCGCTCGATGCTCTCAAATTCCGTGCGCGATTTGACCTCGAACTTGAAGTCGGTCGCCAAGGAGGCGATCCGGCGACCGGCATCGGCGGCGAACTTGCACTGGTGCGCAACATCATTCGTGTCGACGACACCCCGCTTCGCGTCCGCGGCAAGGTCGGCTCCAGCCTTTACCGATCGATGCGGGCCTCGGGCGTCCCGGCCAGCGCGGTGCAGGATTTCCTGCGCGCGCTCGACGATCAGATTGACCTCGACCGCGAAGTCCGGGCCACCGATGAATTCGACATCATCATCGCCTATCGACGCGCCGCCACTGGCGAGCGACAGGCAGGACAACTTCTGTTCGCCGGACTCGAACGCGACGGCAAGGCAAAGACACAGCTGATGCGCTGGGGTAGCGATGGAAGGTTCTACGAAGCATCGGGTGTGGGTGAACAGCGCCGCGGTCTGGTCGCCCCCGTTCCCGGATCGATCTCATCCAGCTTCGGAATGCGCCGCCATCCCATTCTCGGATATCGCCGAATGCACTCCGGCATGGATTTCAGCGCACGTCACGGGACTCCGATCGTCGCCGTTACCGATGGAAGAGTGAGTTCAGCGGGCCGTGCGGGGGGCTGCGGTATCGCGGTCAGGCTCGATCACGGCGGCGGCCTTTCGACCCGCTATTGCCACATGAGCCGCATGGCTGTGCGCAGCGGGCAGGAAGTCCGGCGCGGGCAAGTCATCGGTTACGTCGGTTCCACCGGGCTATCGACCGGGCCGCACCTCCATTACGAAATGTATCGCAATGGCCGTGCCATCAATCCTGCGAGTGTCGACTTCGTCACCCGTGCCGTCTTGTCGGGCACCGAACTGATCGACTTCCAGCGCAAGTTGATCGAACTGCGCGAAATCGAACCGGGCGCGGCACTCGAAGACCTCGAACCCCTGCCCAGCGAAGTCAAGGAGCCCGAGCGCGAGATCGAGAAGATCGACCTGGCCCGGCGCATCAACTGAAGTCCGCCAAGCCGGGCGTACTCACACCGCAATTGATCGCGGCCAGCATTTGCGGCAACACCGCGCACATGACTGGCAAATATCCCAACACCCGCCTGCGCCGCACCCGCGCAACCGCATGGAGCCGTGCGCTCCACCGCGAGACCATGTTGACACCGGCCGACCTGATCTGGCCGCTGTTTGTTACTTCCGGCAACGGCGTCGAAGAACCGATCGCCTCCCTACCGGGTGTATCCCGCTGGTCGGTTGACGGAATTGTCGCCCGTGCAAAGGAAGCGGTCGAACTGGGCATTCCCGTGATCGCTCTCTTCCCCAACACTCCCCCCGAAAAGCGCACCGACGGGGGCGAGGAAGCGCATAATCCGGACAATCTGATGTGCACAGCGATCCGCGCGATCAAGGATGCCTGCGGCGATGCCATCGGCGTGCTCACCGATGTCGCGCTCGACCCTTATACCAGCCACGGGCAGGATGGCCTCCTCGATACCAAGGGGTATGTCACCAATGACGATACCGTTGCCGTGCTGGTCGATCAGGCGATCAACCAGGCTGAAGCCGGCGCGGACATCATTGCCCCTTCGGATATGATGGACGGCCGCATCCATGCGATCCGGATGGCGCTGGAAATGGGCGGGCACCACAACGTCCAGATCATGAGCTACGCCGCCAAATATGCGAGCGCCTTTTACGGCCCGTTCCGCGATGCGGTCGGATCACGCGGGCTGCTCAAAGGGGACAAGAAAACCTATCAAATGGACCCGGCCAATGGCGACGAGGCGCTGCGCGAAGTCGAGCTCGACATAGCCGAAGGTGCCGACAGCGTCATGGTGAAGCCGGGCCTTCCCTATCTCGACATCGTGCGCCGGGTGCGTGATGCTTTCGGGGTCCCCGTCTTCGCCTATCAGGTGAGCGGGGAATACGCGATGATAGAGGCCGCCGCTGCCGCTGGCGCCGGCGATCGTGACGCGCTGGTGCTCGAAACGCTGCTGTCGTTCAAGCGGGCAGGTAGCTCGGGCGTGTTGACCTATCACGCCCCGCATGCGGCGCGCCTGCTGAATGGCTGAATTCCGCCATGAAACAGACCGGCTGATCCTTCGCGACTGGCGTGAGGATTACTGGACCGAGTTCTGGCGCCACACCAACACACCCGCGGTCATGCGCTGGCTGGGAGGGGTCTGCGACGAGGCAAAGCGACAGGCGGCGCAAGACCGCTTGCTCTCCTATCAAACCGATTTCGGTCACACGTTCTGGGTGGTGGAACGCAAGGAAGACGGCGCGATCTTGGGCTTTTGCGGGCTAAAGCGATGCAACCAGCAAGGCGGTCCCGTCGGGATGATGGAGATCGGCTGGCGTCTCCGTGAAGATGCATGGGGCCACGGCTATGCGAAAGAAGCGGCCAGTGCATCGCTCGACCTGGCTTTTGAGAGGTTTGCGGCTGATGAAGTTGTCGCGCTGACCGTCGACGGCAACCGCCCGAGCTGGGGTCTGATGATCCGCCTCGGCATGCGGCGGCGCGAGGATCTCGATTTCGACAACGCCGACTTCGATCCGGAATCCGGCCGGATCATCGTCTATTCCATAACTCGATCAGACTGGCCCTGCTGACATGGCCGAAATTGTGCTTGAGACCCCGCGGCTGATCCTCCGCCAGATCGAATCTGCCGATCTCGATCTGCACATGCGACTGCTCAACACGCCTGCGGTAATGGAGCATCTGGGCGGGGTGCAGCCGCGCGAAGTGATGGCAGCGAAACATGAAGCCGCGCGCACAGGCTTCGCTGCCGAAGGGTTCGGTTTCATGATCATGGAAGAGCGCGCCACGTGCGAAATGGTGGGTCATTGCGGACTGCGGCGGGTGGTTCATCCTCAGGCGCCCAACCCCGGCGACCATGAAATCGGCTGGCTGGTACGCGAGGACCGCTGGCGGATGGGTTATGCCCACGAAGCGATGCGGGCGGTGGTCGATTGGGGCTTTGGCGTGCACCGTGCGCCCCACATCGTCGCCTTGACCTGCGAGGCCAATGTGGGCAGCTGGCGGCTGATGGAAAAGCTCGGCATGGAACGGCGCAAGGACCTCGACTTCGTCGATCCGGCCGACCCGGAACCGATCATCCAGTATGCGATCACCCGCGAACAATGGGACCAACAGCAATGACCGCCGATCCCGCCCGATTTCCCGGGGCCAACATCATTCCGATCCACGGCAAGACGCCGAAGATTCACGAAACCGCCTTCATCGCGCCCGGCGCGACGATCATCGGCGATGTCGAGATCGGAGCGGGCAGCTCGATCTGGTACAATTGTGTGGTCCGCGCCGATGTCTTCACCATCCGCATCGGCGAGCGCACCAATGTCCAGGACGGCAGCGTTCTCCACTGCGATCCGCCACGCCCCGGAGACGAGGAAGGGTGCCCGCTAGTGATCGGTGACGACGTGCTGATCGGCCACATGGCGATGGTTCACGGTTGCACCATCCATGATCGCGGGTTTGTCGGCCTTGGCGCGATTGTCATGAACAAGGCGGTGATCGGATCGGACGCGATGCTGGCGGCGGGCGCAATGCTGACCGAACGCAAGGTCATGGGCGAGCGCGAACTATGGGCGGGCCGTCCAGCAACCAAGCTACGCGATCTGCCCGAACCTGCGATTGCCGGTATGCGCGTGGGCGTCGCCCATTACGCCGAAAACGCTAAACACCATGCGGACGCAGTGCGGGCGGCGCTCGGCGATGGCGCGTCCGAAACCTGATCTCCCGCCTCCGGCACAAATCGCCGCCCTGATCGATGCCTTTGGCCGGCTGTCGATCAAGGCAACTCCGGGTGCCCGTGCCGAAGGCCTGTCTGTGAGCGAAGCCGTCCTCCACGCCAAGCTTCGGGCAAAGCCGCAGGATGGCGCAGCCAATACTGCCATCGCAGAACTCATCGCGCGCGGGCTGGGCATCGCGCCGTCGCGGGTCAGACTGGCACGCGGAGCGACATCGCGGAACAAGGTGTTCGTGATTGATCGACGCTAAGTCGATGCACTTTCCGTTTCAACGGCGAAGGCAAATCCCCAGAGCGTGATCGCAAGCAGCAGCCGCTTGGACCAGCCTCGCACACGTCGCAGGATCGTAGCGATGTATTTCAGGATGCGGGCTGTTTCAGATATTTCATCATGTAGCCGACATAATCCGCCTTGCCGACTGCCAAACCTTCTGCGCGCAGGATCGTATATGTGGTCATCAGGTGGAAATAGACCTGCGGTGTTGCCCAGTCGCGGCAGTATTCATGGGCCTGCATCGCGAAGGCCATGCCGTTCGGAAGATCGAATTCCACAATGTCGCTGCTTGCTGGCCAGGTCGCGGCGTCAGTATCGGCGACCAGTTTGCGCGCAGCGGCGATGCGTGAGTGGGCATCGGCAAAGGAGGTTATGTCGCTGTCGTCAGTGGACAGGTCGACCTGCCCGAGCCGCTTCAGCGCGGTCACCACCTGATCAATGGTAAAGCGTATTTGGGTGTGAAGAGGGAACATATCCTCTGCCAGTCGGGCGTGAAGCAGCGCCTCTCCTGCTTCGTGGCCCTCCGCCTTGGTGACGAGGTGGTCAAGGGTGGCTAGCGAATTGGCGTAAGTCGCAAGTGCTGCGGTGGCGTAGGACATTGTGCTCCCTCCGGTGAAGTTATCCCGGCAGTTAGGCGGCGCTCAGTCCTTAATCAATCCGCGCAAGCTTTCGATCCGGTCTGCCTCGTGCACCGGCTTATCCCAGCGGATGCGGTGGATGCGGGGAAACCGCATGGCGAGGCCGCTCTTGTGGCGTTTGGAGGCATGCACGCTGTCGAAGGCGACTTCGAACACCAGCGTTCGCTCGACCTCTCGCACCGGGCCAAAGCGGTTGACCGTGGTCTGGCGAACGAGTTTGTCGAGCTTCTTCAATTCCGCGTCGGTGAATCCGGAATAGGCCTTGCCAACCGGCAACAATTCGGCCCCCGCATCCGGATCACCGTCCCAGCAGCCGAAAGTGTAATCGGAATAGAAGCTCGATCGCTTGCCTGATCCGCGCTGCGCATACATCAGGACGCAATCGATCAGCAACGGATCGCGTTTCCATTTGTACCACAGCCCGACCTTGCGCCCAGGGACATAGGGGCTGTCCCGGCGCTTGAGCATCAGTCCCTCGATCGCTTCGTCACGCGCCGTTTCGCGGATTTGTGCAAGGTGATCAAAATCGCGCGCTTCGACGATGGCGGAAATGTCGAAATGTGATCGCGGCAAGCGATCCATCAGATTTTCGAGTGCGGCGCGGCGTTCTGACCATGGCCTTTCGCGCAAGTCCTCACCTTCAATGACAAGCGCATCGTAGAGCCTCACGAAGGCCGGATATTCAGCCAGCATCTTCTTCGAGACGGTCTTGCGGCCGAGCCTTTGCTGCAGCGCGTTGAAACTGGCCGCTCCGCCTTCTTCGCCTCCCTGCGCATTGCCCCGAACGAGCAATTCTCCGTCCAGCACCGCGTCCAGCGGCAACACGTCGAGCAATTCGGGGAAGGTGGCGGAAATGTCGTCGCCGCTGCGCGAATAGAGCCGTGTTTCGCCAGCGACGCGCACCAGTTGCACCCGGATGCCGTCCCATTTCCACTCGGCTGCATAGTCGGCGAGATCCACCACCGTTTCTTCAAGCGGGTGTGCCAGCATGAAGGGGCGAAAGCGCGGCGTGTTCGAGACATCAGGCGGGGCGTCGCCATTGGCCGCCCATGCGAACAGCTCGGAATAGGGCGGGGCCAGCGCGTGCCAGTATTCCTCCACCGCATCCACCGACACATCGAAACTTTGCGCAAACGCCGTCTTCGCCAGCCGTGCCGAAACTCCGACCCGCATTCCCCCGGTCGCAAGCTTGATCAGGGCGAAGCGGCCGTTCGCATCCAGCCTGTCGAGCAGCTTGGGCAGTTCTTTGGGCGCGGTGACGCGATTGAGGGCTGAGAGCATATCGACGACTTGAGCAACGGACGGCGGATCGTCATCCGCCTCGCTCTCCGGCCACAGCAGGCTGGCGGTTTCCGCCGTGTCTCCGACGAAATCGCGCGATAGTGTCCACAACACCGGATCGACCCGTTCCGCCATCAGCTTGCGGATGGTTGAGGATTTGACCGCCGGGAAATCCAGCTCTCCCGTCAACGCCGCCAGGGCCCAGCCGCGATCGGGATCGGGCGTTTCGCGCAGGTACTCCGCGATCAGCGCCAGCTTGCGATTGCGGCTGGTGGTATAGACGAGCGTGTCGAGCAGAGAGGCGAACGCCTTCATTCGTCCTCATCCTCTCGCCCCACCAGCGCGAGCGCCCGCGCCCGGCGCTGGCCCAGTTCGCACCAGCGCAGCAGCGCCTCTTCGCGTCCGTGGGTGAGCCAAACTTCCTGCGGGTTCACATCCTCGATTGTCTGCGTGAGTTCGTTCCAGTCGGCATGATCGGAGATCACCAGCGGCAATTCGACCCCGCGCTGTCGCGCCCGTCCGCGTACCCGCATCCAACCGCTGGCCATGGCGGTCACGGGCGAGGGTAGACGCCGCGACCAGCGGTCATTGAGCGCCGAGGGAGGGGCGATGACGATTTGCCCGCGCATCGCCTCCTTTTCGTGATCGCTGACGAGCCGCAATTCACCCAGATCCACCCCGTGATCCTGATACAAGCGGCACATCTTCTCCATCGCGCCGTGCAGGAAGATCGGTTGCGAATGTCCCGCAGCACGCAATTCCGCAATCACCCGCTGCGCCTTGCCCAGAGCATAGGCGCCGACCAGCACGCATCCTTCCGGATGCCCGTGCAGCGCACTGAGCAGTTTCGCCATTTCATCTTCGATCGGCGGGTGGGTGAAGACGGGCAGGCCGAAAGTCGCCTCGGTTATGAAGATATCGCAAGGCGTGACTTCAAACGGCGCACATGTCGGATCGGCGCGGCGCTTGTAGTCGCCGGTAATGACGACCCGCTCCCCTGCGTGTTCCAACAAGATTTGCGCGCTGCCGAGCACATGGCCCGCTGGAACGAAGGTCGCATCGACACCGCCCGGCAGGCGGATCGTCTCACCATATTGAACCGGTGTCGCGCCTTTGCGGGTGTTGTAGCGCAATTCCATGATGGCCAGCGTTTCCGGGGTCGCAATCGTTGCCCCGTGTCCGCCGCGTGCGTGATCGGCGTGACCGTGGGTAACAAGCGCGCGGTCCACGGCCCGCCCCGGATCGATCCAGACATCCGCCGGGACGACATGCACACCCCACGGTTCGGGCCGGATCCAGGAAAACGCATTGCTCATATCGGAATATACGAAAAGGGCGCGAGAGGGTTTCCCCAATCGCGCCCGTTCTGATCGATGATCGCCGGATCAGCCTTCCTTGTCGCTGCCCGATTCCTCGGGCTTCGGGTCGTCCTTCTTGGCGGCGGGCTTCTTCTTCGGTGCTGCCTTCTTGCGCGCGGGCTTTGCCTTGGGCGGAGCAGGGGTCAGTTCGAAGGCGGGCTTGCCGTCCTTTATGCTGACATGCACTTCGCCGCCATCGGCAAGCTTGCCGAACAGCAGTTCCTCGGCGAGCGGCTGCTTGATCTTTTCCTGGATCAAGCGGCCCATCGGACGCGCACCGTAGAGCTTGTCATAGCCCTTGTCCGCCAGCCACGAGCGTGCATCGCTGTCGAACTGGATGTGGACGTTCTGTTCGGCCAACTGCAGTTCGAGCTGAAGGATGAACTTGTCGACCACGCGGGCCACCGTGCTCTTGCCAAGGTAGGCAAAGGGCACGATCGCATCGAGACGGTTGCGGAATTCCGGAGTGAACATTTTCTTCACCGCTTCGGAGCCCGCATCTTCCTTCGACACGTCGCCGAAACCGATGCCCTGCCGCGCCATGTCGGCAGCGCCGGCATTGGTCGTCATGATCAGCACGACATTGCGGAAATCGACCGTCTTGCCGTGATGATCGGTCAGGCGCCCGTTATCCATGACCTGCAGCAGGATGTTGAAAAGGTCGGGGTGGGCCTTTTCGATCTCGTCGAGCAGCAAGACGCAGTGCGGATTCTGGTCGACGGCGTCGGTGAGCAGCCCGCCCTGATCATATCCGACATAGCCCGGAGGCGCGCCGATCAGGCGGGAGACGCTGTGGCGTTCCATATATTCGGACATGTCGAAGCGCTTAAGCTCGATCCCCATGATCGAGGACAGCTGACGCGCGACCTCGGTCTTGCCGACCCCGGTGGGGCCGCTGAACAGGAACGACCCGATAGGCTTGTCCGGATCGCGGAGCCCTGCACGCGAAAGCTTCATGGCGGTCGAAAGCCGGGTGATTGCCTCGTCCTGACCGAAGACAACATGCTTGAGATCGCGTTCGAGGTTTTCGAGCGCCTTCTTGTCGTCCTTGCTGACCGATTTGGGCGGAATGCGCGCCATAGTCGCGATCACGGCCTCGATTTCCTTGGCAGTGATCTTCTTCTTGCGGCGGCTGGGCGGCACCAGCATCTGCATGGCACCAACTTCGTCGATCACGTCGATGGCCTTGTCCGGCAGCTTGCGATCATTGATGTAGCGCGCCGACAGCTCCACCGCGGTTTTCAGCGCGTCGGGCGTGTACTTGACGTTGTGATGCTCTTCAAAGGCGGTGCGCAGGCCCTGAAGGATCTTCACCGTGTCCTCGATCGTCGGCTCGTTGACGTCGATCTTCTGGAACCGGCGCAGCAAAGCGCGGTCCTTTTCGAAATGGTTGCGGAATTCCTTGTAGGTGGTCGAGCCGATGCAGCGGATCGTCCCGCCCGACAATGCTGGCTTCAAAAGGTTCGACGCATCCATCGCCCCGCCGCTGGTGGCCCCTGCACCGATCACCGTATGGATTTCATCGATGAACAGGATCGCGTCAGGCATTCCTTCAAGCTCGTTTACGACCTGCTTCAGCCGCTCCTCGAAATCGCCCCGATACCGCGTTCCGGCGAGCAACGCGCCCATGTCGAGCGAATAGATCACCGCATTGAGCAGCACTTCGGGCACATCGCCTTCGACGATCTTGCGCGCCAGACCTTCGGCAATCGCGGTTTTCCCGACGCCCGGATCGCCGACATACAGCGGGTTGTTCTTTGACCGGCGGCAAAGGATCTGCACCGTGCGGTCTACCTCCGACCCGCGACCGATCAACGGGTCGACCTTGCCCGCCTTGGCCTTGGCATTGAGGTTGACGGTGAACTGGTCGAGAGCGGTTTCTTTCTTCGCCGCGCCTTCCTTGGTCGCTTCGGCCTGCTCGGCGGCCGGTTCCTCGGTACCCTGCGGCGACTTCGATTCAAGCTGGCGCCCGCCCTTGCCGATGCCGTGGCTGATATAGCTGACGGCATCGAGGCGGCTCATGTCCTGCTGCTGGAGGAAATACACCGCATAGCTGTCGCGCTCGGAAAACAGTGCGACCAGCACGTTGGCTCCTGTCACCGTGTCCTTGCCCGACGACTGGACGTGCAGGATCGCGCGCTGGATCACCCGCTGGAACCCGGCGGTCGGCTGCGGATCGGCGTCATCCTCGGTCTTGAGCGACTGGTATTCCTGATCGAGATACTGCTTCACCACCTCGCCCAGTTCGGCAAGGTCGACACCGCACGCCGCCATCACCTGTGCCCCGTCCTCGTCATCGATCAGCGCCAGCAGCAGATGCTCAAGCGTCGCATATTCGTGCCGACGCTCAGACGCATGGGCCAGGGCGTTGTGGAGGGTTCGTTCGAGATTCTGGGCGAAACTGGGCATGAGCGTGTCTCTATTGGGGGGCGAACGGTACTCCGGGAAACGGAGCGATGGAGAGGATCAGCAAACTATATGGGGAATGCGTAAACGATTGCGAATCCGAAGTGTGGTGCGCGGCCCGCTTCATGTGCCGGGCCTGCCGAACAGCGCGTCGGCTGCCGCACGATGCGCTGCCGCCTTTTCGCGGTGCGATTTGACCCGCGTGATTTCGGCCTCGAGCAAGGCGATCCGGTCCGTCAATTCGTCCTGGGAATAGGGGGAGAGATCCTCACCGGCCAGCAGGCTGGCGGCATCGCCTTTCGGGCGCGGAAGATTCTCGTCATCCATTGAGAGGAACATCGCAAGACTGCCCGCTTGCTGTCAATGCGCATGGTGGCTATTTGCGGGCCGCAATTGCGAAAACGCACTGGGGAATGCGTGAACCGCAACGCACACAGGGGGTTTGCACGATGGGTCGATCAGATACACCTCACATTCCGGAGACGATGCAAGCCATCGGCTTTGCCGCTCCGGGTGGGCCGGAGGTGCTTGAGACGGGAACTGTCGATACCCCTGCTCCTGGCGATCATGATGTGCTGATCCGCGTGGCTTATGCCGGAGTGAACCGGCCCGATTGCGCACAGCGCGCCGGCCTTTACCCGCCACCTCCCGGTGCATCGCCAATTCTGGGGTTGGAAGTCGCAGGTGAAGTCGTCGGCATCGGGGCTGAAGTGCCCGCCGAAATGTTGGGGCAGAGGGTCGCTGCGCTCACTCCGGGTGGCGGCTATGCAGAATATTGCATCGCGCCGTGGCAGCACTGCCTGCCCGTTCCCGACGGGATGGAAATGATAACCGCGGCGGCGCTGCCTGAAACGCTGTTCACCGTGTGGCACAATGTCTTTGAACGCGGCTACGCGCGTGATGGCGAGCGATTGCTGGTGCACGGCGGCACTTCGGGCATCGGCACGATGGCAATCATGCTGGCCAAGGCGTTCGGGCTGGAAGTGATCGTGACCTGCGGCGATGAAGAGAAATGCGCGGCCGCCCGGTCAATCGGAGCTGACCTCGCGATCAACTATCGCGAGGCTGATTTCGTCGAAGCGGTGAGGGCGCATACTGGCGGGGCGGGGGTCAACATCGTGCTCGACATGGTTTCGGGCGATTACGTGCCGCGCAACCTGCAATGCCTCGCCGAAGACGGGCGGCATGTCACCATCGCGGTGCTGGGCGGGGCCAAGGCCGAGCTGTTCATGCCGATGGTGATGATGCGGCGGCTCACGCTGACAGGGTCAACCCTGCGACCGCGTTCGGACGCGTTCAAGGCCGCTTTGGCCGATGAAATTGCGATCAACGCCTGGCCTTTGTTCACCAATGGCGAGCTTGCTCCTGTGATGGACCAGACCTTCGCACTTGCCGATGCCGCCGCTGCCCATGCGCGGATGGAAGCCGGGGAGCATATCGGCAAGATCATGCTCGAAGTCGCCGGCGATTGAGCGTTCGCGGCCTTCTGACGGAATTGCGTCACTTCGCTGTCACAAACCCGCGCTTTTTCTCCAAACCGTAACTGGCCTGTGAATCGCCTGTAACATTGCCCTGCCATGGGAAGCGGACCGAGCAAGAAGGTCCGAGGACGCCCCATGAACGGTTTTATGTTGTCCGATCTACCGCGAGATATCGACAAGGTCGCCAATCTGCCACTGCGCCAGCCTGCAAGGCCGGAGCCGGAAGGGGTCGAGCGGCGGCGCTATCGCACGATATGGATCAGCGATGTCCACCTCGGCACGCGCGGCTGTAACGCCGAAATGTTGATCGACTTCCTCGACCGCACCGACAGCGAAACGATGTACTTGGTGGGCGACATCATCGACGGCTGGCGGCTCAAGAAGAAGTTTTACTGGCCGGCAGAGCACAATGACATCGTCTGGCGCGTGCTCAAGCGGGCAAAGCGCGGGACGCGGATCGTCTATATCCCGGGCAATCACGACGAAATGTTCCGACAGTTCACCGGATTGAACTTCGGCGGGATAGAGATCCGCCGTGCAGCGTTCCATGACACAGCTGACGGGCGCCGCCTGATGGTGCTGCACGGCGACGAATTCGATGCCGTCATGCTGTCGCAACGCTGGCTCGCATTCGTCGGTGATTGGGCGTATCATACCGTCATGCGCCTGAATGTTATCGTCAACACGGTGCGCAAGGCGCTTGGCAAGCCGTACTGGTCACTGTCGAAGGCGGCCAAGCACAAGGTCAAGAACGCCGTCGAATTCATCGGCCAGTACGAGGAGGTCGTTGCCCGCGCCGCCGGAGAGCGCGGGGTCGATGGCGTTGTTTGCGGCCACATCCACACCGCTGAATTCCGGCGGTTCGAACATCAAGGCCGAAGTGTGGAATACTGGAACGACGGCGACTGGGTGGAAGGCTGCAATGCACTGGTCGAGCACTTCGACGGAAGGATGGAAATCCTGCATTGGGCCGATATCGTGGCGGACCGCGAACGTGGTGTAGCAGAGAAGTTTGCTGCCGATGCGGAAGCCCCCCGCGAACGAGAGGCAGCGTGAACCGGCAGACCGCCATCACCGCGGCTTTCGATTGCCCGAACCCGTTTGCAGGCAATCGCGGCGGTTCCGAGCCGCAGTCGATCGCGATCGTCACCGATGCCTGGTTCCCGCAGGTCAACGGAGTGGTGCGCACGCTCTCCACCACATGCGATATTCTTCGCCAATGGGGGCACGACGTCACCATCATCTCTCCCGAGCAATATCGGTCCTTTCCAGCCCCCACCTATCCTGAGATCCGGCTGGCGTTGACGGCTCCGGGTTCGGTCGGCCGCCAGCTTGCGCGGATCGGGCCGGACGCTGTGCATATTGCGACCGAAGGGCCGCTTGGATTTGCCGCCCGGCGATATTGCGCCAGCCGCAATGTGCCATTCACCACCGCCTACCACACCCAGTTTCCCGACTATCTCGCACGGCGCACCGGCCTCCCGGCGAGCTGGTTCTGGCGCTATATCCGCTGGTTCCATCGACCGGCGCAGCGGATCATGGTGGCAACCGAATCGATCCGGCAGCAGTTGCGCGAACAGGGTTTGACCCAGCTCAGCCATTGGAGCCGGGGGGTGGACCTGTCCTGCTTTTCGTCCGATGCGCCGCGCCCGTCGGAATATGAAGGTCTCGAAGGGCCGATCCTGCTTTATGTCGGGCGGATCGCGGTCGAAAAGAATATCGAGGCGTTTCTCGCCTGCGACTATCCCGGCACGAAAGTCGTTGTTGGCGACGGCCCGGCGCGCGCTTCGCTGGAGGCGAAATTTCCCGATGCGCGTTTCATGGGCAAGCGCAGCGGGGTCGAACTCGCGGGGTTCTACGCTGGAGCCGATATCTTTGTCTTTCCCAGCAAGACCGACACTTTCGGCCTCGTCATGATCGAGGCGCTGGCTTGCGGAACCCCGGTGGCAGCCTATCCGGTCCCCGGCCCGCTCGATATCGTGACCGACAACGTTGGGGCGATGTCCGAAGACCTCGCCCGCGCCATCGACGCCGCCCGCTATTGTGAGAGGAGCGCGTGCGTGGCGGCTGGCGCGGCGTTTTCGTGGGAAGCTGCAACCCGGCAATTTCTCGAAGGACTGGTCGCGCTGGAAGAGGAGGAATGCGTCTCCTTGCGCACCGCGCCTGCGATATAGGCTCTTTTCCTTGCCGTGGCGGCCAATTTGGCCTATCTGCCCCCTCGCAACGGCCGCTCCGAAAGGGGCGGCCCTTTACATTTTTACGGAGATTTCCCCATGGCAATCAAGGATCAGCCCAAGCCGCTGATGCCGCACGCCACCGCCACCTGGCTGGTTGACCACACCGGCCTTTCGTTCGAGCAGATCGCGGAATTCTGCGGTCTTCACATTCTCGAAGTGCAGGCGATGGCCGATGATCTGGCGGGCAGCAAATACACCGGTCGCGATCCGGTGCATGCCGGCGAACTGACGCTGGAAGAGATCGAGAAGGGGCAGAACGATGCTTCCTACTCGCTCAAGATGCACAAGGCCCCGGTCGAGGTGACCCGCACCAAGGGTCCGCGCTACACCCCCGTGTCCAAGCGTCAGGACAAGCCCGACGGCATCGCCTGGATCCTGCGGAACCATCCCGAAGTGTCGGACGCGCAGATTTCCAAGCTGATCGGGACGACGCGTAACACCATCGGCGCGATCCGCGAGCGCAGCCACTGGAACATCCAGAACATCCAGCCTAAGGACCCGGTGACGCTGGGCCTGTGTTCGCAGCGCGAGCTTGACGCGGTTGTCGCAAAGGCCGCCAAGCGCGCTGGCGTGACCGAAGCGGCAGAGGCAGTGGAAGGCATCGATGGCCGTTCTGACAAGGACAAGCTGATCGAGGAACTGCGTGCCGAGCGTGACGCCAACGCAAAGGCTGCAGCTGAAGCCGCTCAGGAAGCCGAAGCCGAAGCATGGCTGGCCCGCAAGCGCGAGGCTGAAGCGGCCGGCATCGAAGATCCGGCCCCTGCCTTCCCGGAAGAAACTTCTGAAGACGACGCGTCCGAATAAGGCTCCTGGAACCGGACACCAAAAAGGGCGTCGGACCACCATCCGGCGCCCTTTTTGCGTGTCCGAATGACGCTTGACGGGCTCGCTGCAACCAATGCTGCAAAAAATTCGCATTAGCGTACCAGCTTGCGCTTGTGCGAAAGCCGGGCTTGCGTCATTGTTACTGACATGAGTGTCAATACGCCCCCGTATCATCACCCTATCCCTTGGGGCACGTCATTTCCCCTGATGACGCTGCCTGAATTGCTGGAAAGCGCGGTACGCAAGAATCCAGATGCGCCGTTCCTGCATTTCCTCGGGCGGACATACACTTATGGCCAGATCCATCAGGATGCGCTCGAATTTGCGCTGGGGCTGGTGGAAATGGGGATCAAGCCGGGAGACCGGGTTGGCCTGTTCCTCCCTAATGTCCCGATCTACGCCTCGGCCTATTACGGCGCGATGATGGCTGGAGCGGTGGTGGTGAATTTCTCACCGCTCTATTCGGTCGAGGAACTGGCGTGGCAAGTCGAGGACAGCGGCACCCGCGTGCTCGTGACGCTCGACGTGCCGGAGCTCTATGCGACCGCCGCCGAAGTGCTGGCCGCTTCGTCGCTGGAAACGCTGGTGGTCGGCAGCCTTGCCGAGATGTTGCCATGGTACAAGGGTCTGGCGCTGAAGCTGCTCAAGCGCAGCCAGATTGCCGACGTTCCCTACGGTGGAGAGGGCGAGCCAATCCGCATGTGGAACGACATACTGGCGGATTGCAATTGGACATCGTGGCTTGAAGGCCGAACTTTCCCGCTTCCAAAGGTGACGCACGAAGACCTCGCCCTGCTGCAATACACCGGCGGCACGACCGGTCGGCCCAAGGGCGCAATGCTGGGCCACAGCCAGTTGACCCAGAATGCGCAACAAGTGGCCTCGATCAATCCCTTCGAAGACCCGTCAAAGGAAGTCTTCATGGGGGCTCTGCCGTTCTTCCACGTCTTCGCCAACACCGCGCTGCTCAATCATGCGGTTGCCGCCGGTGCCTCAATCGCGATGGTGCCGCGCTTTGATGCGGCGCAAGTGCTCAAGACGATCCAGAAATATCGCACCACCGGCTTTCCTGGCGTGCCGACGATGTTTCAGGCGCTGCTCGATCACCCGGACCTGGCGAAGACCGACCTGTCGAGCCTCAAGGTCTGCATTTCAGGCGGCGCGCCGATGCCCGCCCCGGTGCATGAAAAGTTTGAAGCGGTAACCGGCGTCCGGCTGGTCGAGGGTTACGGCCTGACTGAAAGCTCCGGCGTGGTCTCGGTCAATCCCTATGCGGGCACGCGCAAGCGCGGCACCATCGGGCAACTGGTTCCGGGCACGGAAATCGTGCTGCTCGACAAGGAAGACCCCACCAAGCTCGCGCCCGAAGGCGAGCCGGGCGAACTTGCGATCCATGGTCCGCAAGTGATGCGCGGATACTGGAAACGCCCGGAAACCGATGCCGACGTGTTTGTCACGCGCGGCAACAAGAAATATCTTCGCACCGGCGATGTCGCATTGATGGACGAGGACGGTTTTCTGAGCATTGTCGACCGGATCAAGGACATGATCGCTGTCGGCGGCTTCAAGGTTTTCCCAAGCGTGGTCGAGGATGTGATCCTGAAGAACGCGGCCGTCAAAGAGGCGCTGGTGATCGGCGTGCCCGAGGAATATCGCGGCGAAGTCCCGCGAGCCTACGTCACGCTCAATGAAGGATCAGGCACAGTTGATGGCGACACGTTGAAGGCGTGGCTCAACGAACGGATCGGCAAGCACGAGCGCGTTGATCAGGTGGTGATCCGCGAAAGCCTGCCGCGCACGATCATTGGCAAGCTGGATCGTAAGGCCCTGCGCGCCGAAGTTCTCTGAGGCCGCCAACAAGCGGCGTGCGCCGAAGTTCTCTGAGGCCGCCCGGAGGCGGTAAGATCAGTTTGCGATCTGCAGCTGGGGATCGGAGCTGCCTGAAGGCTTCGACAAGGAAGCCCCGGCCTGACGCTGGGAATTGGGCGAAAACCGCCCGTCCACCTGAGCGCCCTGTTCGATCGTCAGCGCATCGTAATGCACGTCGCCTTCGATCTTGGCGCTCTTGAGGATAACAAGCTCCTTGGCCGTGATCGAACCCTTGACCCGGCCCGACATGCGCGCGCTTTCCGCGGTGACGGCGCCGTTGATGACGCTCGACTCTCCCTGCACGAGCGAGGCGCACTTGATGTCGCCATCAACCTTGCCATCGATATGCAGGTCAACCGAGGCGCTGATGTCGCCGGTGATGACGACGTCGGAACCGAAAACCGAAAAAGTAGAGCTGCCTTGGGCCATGCTGCGTCCTCGGGAATTAGTCGCGGGTGCGGGGGGAGTTGGAACGGATTGCGTTCGATCCGCGGGCTTCTTTGAGAACATCGGGGGCGGCCTCCAGAAACGGGCGCGGATTGACCGCGCGGCCATTGATACGAACTTCGAAATGCAGGTGCGGACCTGTAGACCGTCCGGTGCTGCCAAGACCACCCAGAGTTTCGCCCGCATCGATGGACTGCCCCACCGCCACGTCGATCCGCGACAAGTGCGCGTAACGGGTCATCATGCCGTTGGGATGGCTGATTTCCACGCACTTCCCGTAACCGGACTTCCACCCCGCAAAGGACACCTGACCCATCGCGGCAGCGTAGATCGGCGAACCGAGAGGGCCTTTGAAATCGATCCCGCTGTGCATTGCCGCACGGCGGGTGAAGGGATCCCGGCGGTAGCCGAAAGCCGAAGTGATGCGCTGGTCTGCCGCCGGGGCGATCTGCGGGACACCATCTAGCGCCAGTTCCAGAGCGGACATGCGCGCAAGGCTCAGGCCCAGCCGTTCGAAGCGGGGATCAAGCGAACCGTCGGCGGTTGTTGCAAGAATCTCGAGCGGACCACCCATGGCTGCCTGCACATCGTCCCGGGTTGCGCGCTCCATCGCTTGCGGATCGAGGTTGAGCATCCGCAAAGCGCGCTCTGCGCGAGCCGCGCGCCAGTCGGCATAGCGGGTCATGTTCTCGACGAAGGCGAGCTGGCGTGCTTCGACTTCGGCAAGACCACGAGCCTGCGGGAAGTAGGCGCCGACTTTCTCAACCGTCTCTGCCGCTTCCTCGCGGGAATCGGTCACATTGGTATCAACCGCCTGAATATCTTCGGGAAGCATCTCGACCAGCGCATCGAGCGTTTCCTGCCGCGCCTTCAGGTCTTCAACCACTGAGTCGATGTTGTCGCCATAGGCCTTGAGCCGCTCTTGCGTGCTGGCCACCCGGGCTTTTTCCGCCTGGAATGATGCAATGCTGGATTCGGCGACGTAGTTGTTCCACGCCATGACCCCCATGGAGCCAGCCCAGCCAAGAGCCAGAACGGCAGCGGCCGCAGCAGCGCCCATCTGCATCCGCGAAGAGATCTTGATGAAGCGAACCTGTCCCTGGGATCGCATGAAAAACTCGCGGTCGGGAAACCACTCGCGCAGCCTCTCAACCCAAGGACGTGACGTTGAATTTTCTGACAAGACGGCCCCGGTTTCTTTTCTTGCTTTGCGGCCCGGGGCCTAACAAGAGCTGTTAGAAGAATCGAATCCCGCCAAAGCGCTAAAGGGCGAACCGAGAATTTATCACGGTGAGTCGTTCAGTTGCGAGCAAGACTCCTCCAAAATCCCGTTCTTGTCGTTTCCGTACAATCAGACCGAGCGGTAAGCGCGCGCCGAATCGGCTGGAAAAGCCGAGTCCCGCAATGCTCTCCTGACAGCGTCGGGAGCGGCTGCTATCCCGGCTCGGATGAATCGATCAGGCACAAAGCGCACCGGACTTCTGGGGGGCAGTTTCAATCCGGCGCATGGCGGGCATCGCCGTATCACCCTGTTTGCGATGGAAGCTTTGGGACTCGACGAGGTATGGTGGCTGGTATCGCCCGGAAACCCGTTAAAGCCAAAGGCCGGGATGGCCCCGTTGGCAGCGAGAATGAAATCGGCGCAATCGCTGGCTCGCCGCGCCCCCATTGTGCCGACCGCGATCGAGCAAGAACTCGGAACGCGCTTTACGATAGACACCTTGCGCGCGCTCAAGCGGCGCTATCCCCGGCGCGAGTTCGTTTGGTTGATGGGGTCGGATAATCTCGCGCAGTTTCACAGGTGGAAGGATTGGCGCGATATCGCCCGCACCATGCCGATTGCAGTGATCGCGCGACCCGGTTATGATGCGCAGGCCATGACGAGCCCCGCCATGGCCTGGCTCAGGCGCTATCGGGTGTCTGTCGCCGGTTTCAGGAAACGGGGGCAATGGAGCGCACCGGCACTGGTGTTCATGCGTTTCGATCCGGACTCAAGATCGGCCACGGATATCCGCCGTGCCAATGCCGATTGGGCCGGGCTTTATCGTGAAACGCCGGTGCGTGATCGGCTGACTTTTCGCCATATCCAGCAATGGCCGGACACAGGTGAGACCGAATGAGGCTTTTGGGGCCCTTTCACTCACTTCTTGCCATTCGGCGTGCCGACGCCCATTTCAACCCTACAATCTGGAGAATAAAGCTAGCCTATGACACAGGCACACACTGCTTCGGCAGTTCCGCCACGGGCTGTTCCCGCCATGCCGACTGATACGCAACTCGATAGCCTGCACGATCTGGTCATGCGCCAGCTCGACGATGATCAGGCGCAGGAAATCGTCTCGATCCCGCTTGAGGGCAAGAGCTCGGTGGCCGATTACATGGTAATCGCCAGTGGGCGCTCGACCCGCCAGGTCGCCGCGATCGCGCAAAAGCTTGCCGAAAAGGTCAAGCAGGCCGGTTTCGGTCCCGTCCGGGTCGAAGGCCTTCCGGCTGCCGACTGGGTGCTGATCGATGCCGGCGATGTCGTCGTGCACCTGTTCCGTCCGGAAGTCCGCAGCTTCTACAACCTCGAACGCATGTGGTCGTTCGAAGGCAACGAAGCGGCCGCAGGCCGGGCGTAATTCGCATTGTCGCAGCGCCGCCGCGCTGCGATGTCTTCGCTCACGCGGCCTTATGGCCGCATCGCTGCGGGCGGCCGGTCGGCCTTGCGGCCTGCAAGCGGGCCGTTCGACTCAAGGCTACGGATAAGACCGTCATTCTGCTTCACGTCATCGCTCGCGGTAAGATTGCCCGCTCGCCCGAAGCTGAGCTGGTCGCGCGTTATGAAAAGCGCATGACCTGGCCTGTCCGTCTTACCGAACTGCCCGAAACCGGCGGACGGATCCCCGATCCCGTCACTCCCTACAAGACGGTTTTGCTGGACGAGCGGGGCAAGGCGCTCGCTTCGGAGAAACTTGCAGATACTCTCGGGCGCTGGCGCGACGACGGCATCCGAGAAACCCGTTTTGTGATCGGCGCGGCGGACGGCCATTCCGAGCAGGAGCGGGCCGAAGCCGATCTGCTGCTGGCGTTCGGCCCGGCAACCTGGCCGCACCTGCTGGCACGGGCCATGCTGATGGAACAGCTGTATCGCGCGACAAGCATTCTTGCAGGCCATCCCTATCATCGGGCAGGATAGCGTCACCATGCGTCACGCCGCCACCATTTGTATCTCCATCGGAATTGCCGGAGCTTTGATTGTCGCCGTGCCTCAAGGCTGGGCCCAACGCGAAGTCGCTCTCCTTGAACCGGCCGAAGCGCAGGCCGAACTGGAGCGGGCGACACGCGAAAGCCAGCAGGCCGAAGCCCGCGCAGCGCGCCTCGCCAGCGAAGCTTCCGAAGCGGAAGAGGAGGCGGAAAAGACTGCGCGCGAGGCGGCATCCGTTGCCGCGCAGATCCAGGCATCGGAAGCCGATATCGCCGCCGCTCTCGCACGCTATTCGCTTGCCCAATCCGCCAGCGCGGCGCTGTCCGCGCGCCTGGCGGAACGCCAGCAGCCACTCGTCCGCCTGACCGGGGCCTTGCAAACGACCGCACGCCGTCCGCTCGCGCTTTCGGCTTTGCAGCCCGGTTCGCTCAAAGACGTCGTCTATATCCGTGCCGTGCTCGAATCCGCGGTGCCGGAAATCCGCCAGCGCACCGCCGCCTTGCGCTCGGAGCTCGAGCAACGCCGCAATCTCGAACGCCGCGCCGAACGCGCGCTCGCCAACCTGCGCGCCAGCGAGGAACAGTTGCAGGTCCGCCGGGCTGAACTGGCAAAGCTCGAAACCCGCCAGCGCCTCGCATCTCGTGAGGCCCGTGGTGTTGCCGCACGCGAGGCGGAACGGGCGCTAGCCCTCGCTGAAGAGGCTCGCGATCTCGACGGGCTGATCGACAAGATTGACGAAGCCGCAACGCTTCGCCGCGAACTGGCGGCCTTGTCCGGCCCGATCCTGCGCCCTGCCGATATCTCCGCCGGGCCGGTTTCCACGTCTGACCGATCAGCGATGGCGACCCCCAGCCCCAGTCCGTCCAGCACGCGGCTTTCCGGGTTCCAGCTTCCGGTTCAGGGCCGGACTGTGACAGGCTTCGGCGAATTGCGCGAAAGCGGGATGCGTTCGACCAGCCTTGAGCTCGCTCCGGCGCGTGGTGCCCAAGTGGTTGCGCCCGCGACCGGGCGGATCGCCTTTGCCGGGCCGTATCGCGGCTTCGGGCGAATCGTAATCATCGAACACGAAGGCGGCTGGACAAGTCTTGTCACCGGGCTTGACCGGATCGAGGCCGAAGTGGGCGATGCAGTGATCGCAGGCGCACCGCTCGGCGTGGCGGGCAGCGATGCGCCGCTCGTCACGATTGAACTGCGCCGGAATGGCGAACCGGTTAACCCGCTCAATTTCCTTGGTTAACCCGGCCATGGGGCCGTCGGCTTGCTGCGATGACGAGATCCGCGAATACTAAGACTATCGCGCTTAACTGCCCCGCACCGGGACGTTGAATTCCGCTCAATTGCTCTCATCTGGCGTTAAGCTGCACGAACCTATACAAAGTGTGCGAAAGGAGCCTCTGCCGCCTTATGAAAATTGCCGCCTTGCTTCGCAGCGCCGCTCTGGTCACCGCCGTCGCGTTGATCCCGGCCACTACCGCCACCATGGCTCAGGTCGATGGCCGTGCCGGGCCTGAACTGGCCAAGGTGTTCGCGGTCTACCAGCGCATTCAGGCCAATTATGTAGAGCCTGTCGATGACGAAGTGCTGGTGCGCGGCATGATCGACGGGATGCTGGCGGCGCTTGATCCGCATTCGGGATATCTCGACGGCAGCGATCTTGAACGGCTCAACACCATGATCGACGGCAATTATTCGGGGCTGGGCCTATCGGTGATCCTCGAAGATGGCGCGGTGAAGGTGATTTCCCCGTTCAAAGGCAGCCCCGCCGATCAGGTCGGGATCAAGGCCGGCGATTTCATTACGCACCTTGACGGCGAATTGATCGTCGGCGGCGAACTCGACGATGCTGTTGCCCGGATGCGCGGCAAGGCCGGGACTTCGATCAAGCTGACGATTTTCCGCCCCGGCCGTGACGAACCGATTGAAGTCGACGTCACGCGCGGCGTGATCGAGCTGGAGCCGGTCACCTACAAGCTCGAAGCCGGCAACATCGGCGTTATTTCGGTCAATGAATTCTCGGCTGATGTCGGCGCTGATGTGTACCGCGCATGGGAGGAACTCAAGAGCGAGGCGACCGGTCGCATGAGCGGGCTGGTGCTCGATCTGCGCTCCAACCCTGGCGGATCGCTGGACGAGGCGGTTGCGCTGTCGGATCTGTTCCTGAAGTCCGGGCGGATCGTTTCGCAACGTGGCCGCGCCCGCGGTGAAACGCTGTTGTACGATGCCGAAACCGTATTCCGCGGTGATATGGCCGAAGGTGTCCCGGTGATCGTGCTGATCGATGCAGGTTCCGCCTCGGCTTCGGAAATCGTCGCCGGCGCGTTGCAGGATCATCGCCGCGCGCTGGTCATGGGGCAGCGCAGCTTTGGCAAGGGATCGGTGCAATCGCTATTGCCGCTCGGCCCCGATGCCGCGCTCAAGCTGACGACGGCGCGTTATTACACGCCTTCGGGCAAATCGGTGCAGGAAGGCGGGATCACCCCCGATATCCGCGTGCCGCAGCTGTCCGATCCCGATTTCGCCCTGCGCGAGAAGTTCCAGACGCGCGAATCCGATCTGCGCGGCCATCTGATCAACGAGCTCGGCATCGCCGACGAGGAGATGGAATCTGACAAGATCGACGATCCGCGCTTCAAGCTGACTTCGGAACAGCTTGAGGAGCAGGGAATCGAGGATTTCCAGCTGCACTACGCGCTCGAAACCCTGCGCCGCACCACAGCCAGCTCGGTTGCGTTGAACACACGCCGCTGATCGATTGATCGCACTGGCCATTCGGCGCCGCGCTGCTTAAGTGGGCTGCATGACTGGTTTGCAGCAATCCCGCTTGCTCGCGCTCGCTGTTTCGGGCGGGCTTCTGGGCGGCGCCTATGTGTCGCAATATGGCTTTGGCCTGTTTCCCTGCGAAATGTGCTGGTGGCAGCGCTATCCCCATTTCGCCGCACTTGCGCTCGCGCTGGTGTCGTTCCTTGCAACACCGCAGCGGGTCTGGGTCGCGCTGGCGGGCCTCGCGATAGTTACCTCCGGCCTGATCGGCGGCTTCCACGCGGGCGTCGAATATGGCTGGTGGGAAGGCATCACCGGATGCAGCACCATGCCCAGCGGCACCGATGTGATGGATATCTCCGCCGCCCCGCTGGTGCGGTGCGATGTCGCGCCGTGGACACTCTTCGGCATCTCCCTTGCCGGGTTCAACTTCCTGATATCGTGCGTCGGTGGGGCAGCCGTGGTGGCTTTGGCTGCGTATAGGAAGTAAGTAGACACGAGATTCAGGAGCCGCTTATGGACCGCCAAGAACTTCACCGCATGATCCGGGTCGACCAGGCCGGGGAATTCGGCGCGACCCGCATTTACGAAGGGCAGTTGGCGGTCATGGGTGATCGCGGCCCGCACTCGGCGGAAATCCGCCACATGGCCGAACAGGAAGAGGGCCACCGCGCCCGGTTCGACGAAATGCTGGCAAAGCGCGGGGTCCGCCCGACGGCGCTGCACCCGTTCTGGTCTGCCGCCGGTTATGCGCTGGGCGCAGGCACCGCGCTGCTTGGGCCGGAAGCGGCAATGGCCTGCACCGCCGCGGTCGAGGAAGAGATCGACAAGCACTATACCGAACAGCTTGAGCGCCTCGCCGAAACCGGTGCCGATCCCGAACTTGCCACCATGATCGAGGAATTCCGCGAGGACGAGCGCCAGCACCGCGACGCTGCCTTGGCAAACGGAGCGGAGAACGCGCCTGCCTATCCGCTGCTGTCCGGCGCGATCAGGCTCGGCTGCCGGATCGCGATCAAGGTGAGTGAGCGGATTTAGCCAATCTGCACCCTTCAGTAGCGGTTCAGCGGCTGCTATGTAGCGGTCAGAACATCTTGAGCGCCGATCGCGCTCGCTTGAGAGGAACTCCAATGGCCATTCTGTCGCGCCTTGCCTTCGTCGCCCCCTTCGCCGCCGCCGTTTGCGCCTCACCTGCTTTCGCGCAGGAACCCGAACAGTCACCGACCGGAGAGCGGGTGAATATGGTCATTGCATACAGCGAGGATGAATGCCCCACCGCCAGCCAGCCGGGCGAAATCGTCGTTTGCGAAATCTTGGTCGAGGCTGAGCGGTATCGCATTCCTTCGAATCTGCGGCAGAGCGACTCGCCTGAGAACGAGTCCTGGACGAGCCGCGTCGAAAAGATCCGCTACATCGGTGACTTCGGCACGATGTCGTGCAGCCCCGCCGGTGCCGGCGGGATTACGGGCTGCACGCAGCAGATGATCAACGCCGCTTACGCCGACCGTGCCGAGGGCGAAAACGTGCGCTTCAGCCAGCTGATCGAGGAAGCGCGGCAGGAACGTCTTTCGACGATCGACGCCGATGCCGCCGCTGAACAGGAACGGGTCGAGCAGATCGAGCGTGAATATCTCCAGCGCCTCGAACGCGAACGCGATCAGCCGCTTCCGGGGGAAGATGAATTGCCCGCTCCCGCAGCCGAAGAAGAGCCTGGCAAGTGACTGGCGGAGCGCGATAATAATAACCGCGCCATTAACCGTTCCCTGACCGATCTCTGCTAAGGCCCAATCTCGTCATTCATAGCCGCCGCACAGGTCCGATTGGTCGTGCGGCAACGAGATTGAGAACGCGTGACCAGACCGATCAAGGCCCTGCTGATATTCGGCACCCGTCCCGAAGCCATCAAGATGGCTCCGGTGGTACGGGCGCTTGCGGCAGATCCCCGATTCGATGCGCGTGTCTGCGTCACCGCGCAGCACCGCGAAATGCTCGACCAGGTGCTCGATCTGTTCGGAATTGTCCCGGATCACGATCTGGACCTTATGAAACCGGGACAGGGCCTGCATGAAATCACCGCCGGGGTGTTGCTCGGACTGAAACCTGTCCTCGATGCAGAAGCCCCCGATATCGTGCTGGTGCATGGCGATACCACCACGACCCTCGCGGCTTCGTTGGCGGCCTATTACGCTCGCGTGCCCGTGGCCCACGTCGAAGCGGGTTTGCGCACCGGTAACATCTATTCACCCTGGCCCGAAGAGATCAATCGCAAGGTCGCCGGCGCAATCACGCGGCTCCATTTCGCCCCTACACAAGGGTCTCGCGCAAATCTGCTGGCCGAAAACGTGCCCGCCGATCACATTGTTGTGACAGGCAATACGGTAATCGACGCGCTGCTCGAAGTGGTGGAGCGCCTGAACCAGGATCCCGCGCAATCGGCTGCGCTCGACGCGCGCCTGGGTATCGACCGGAGCAAACGACTGATCCTTGTCACCGGCCATCGCCGCGAGAGCTTTGGCGGCGGGTTTGAGCGCATTTGCGATGCCATCGCCCGGCTTGCCGACCGGGGCGACACACAGGTGATTTATCCGGTGCATCTCAATCCGAATGTCAAAGGGCCGGTAGAGGCGCGGCTTGCCGCCCATCCCGCCGTGCACCTGATCGAACCGCAGGATTACCTGCCTTTTGTCCATTTGATGCAGGCCTCTGATATCATTCTGACAGATTCAGGCGGCGTGCAAGAAGAGGCGCCTTCGCTGGGCAAACCCGTCCTGGTCATGCGTGATACCACAGAGCGTCCCGAAGCAGTGGATGCCGGGACCGTTCGGCTCGTAGGTACCGATAGCGACCTGATCGTGCGCGAGGCGAGTGCCTTGCTCGATGATCAGACCGCCTATGAAGCCATGGCGCTAGCTCACAACCCTTATGGTGACGGCCTTGCCTCCACCCGGATCCGCGACGCCATCGTCCAGCACTTCGAACACTCACAGCCGGTGAACCCATGAGAAAACCCATAAGCAAAGTCTCCGTCATCGGCCTTGGCTATATCGGCCTGCCGACCGCAGCGATGTTCGCATCGCGCAAGGTCGAAGTCATCGGGGTCGATGTGAATCCGAAAACGGTCGATACGATCAATCGCGGTGACATCCATATCATCGAGCCTGACCTCGACATGGTCGTCAGCGCTGCGGTGAACCGGGGTTTCCTGCGCGCGACCATGGTTCCCGAACCTGCCGACGCATTCCTGATCGCCGTTCCCACCCCCTTCAAGGGCGACAATCACGAACCCGATCTTTCCTATATCGAGGCAGCCTGCAAGGCGATCGCCCCGGTGCTCGAGCCGGGCAATATCGTGATCCTCGAATCCACTTCGCCCGTTGGCGCGACCGAGGCGATGGCTGGCTGGCTTGCGACCTATCGCAGCGACCTGACTTTCCCGCAGCAGGCGGGTGAGCAGTCCGACATCCGGATCGCACACTGCCCGGAGCGGGTGTTGCCGGGCAAGGTCATGCAGGAACTGATCACAAATGATCGGGTGATTGGCGGGATGACTCAGCGCTGCTCGCTGACGGCAGCTGCGCTGTACAAGCTGTTCGTCACCGGAGATTGCGTCATCGCCTCGGGCCCGCGCGCCGCCGAGATGGCCAAGCTTACCGAAAACAGCTTCCGCGACGTCAATATCGCGTTTGCCAACGAGCTGTCATTGATCTGCGACGAGCTGGAAATCGATGTGTGGGAGCTGATCATGCTCGCCAACCGGCATCCGCGCGTGAACATCCTGCAGCCGGGGCCGGGTGTCGGTGGGCATTGTATCGCGGTGGACCCGTGGTTCATCGTTTCGTCCGCGCCCGATGCTTCGCCGCTGATCCAGACTGCACGCCGGGTCAATTCAGGCAAGCCGGACTGGGTGCTGGATCAGGTCAAGGCGGCGCTGGGCAATCACCTTGCCAATCACCCGGCAAAAACCGCCGCCGAGGCGCGGATCGCGGTCTACGGCCTCGCCTTCAAGCCCGACATTGACGATTTGCGCGAAAGCCCGGCGCTGGAAATCGCCGAAGAAATTCTCGCGTGGCACAGCGGGCCGATCTTGGTGGTCGAACCCAATGTCAATACCCTGCCCGCATCGCTCGAAGGCGCGGCGTTGGTGCAGCCAGCCGAGGCGGCACGGGCGGACATCCATGTGATGCTGGTCGATCACCAGGGCTTCAAAGGGAGCGCGCGGCCAGAGGGCGAAATCGTCGACACACGCGGCGTGTGGGCAGAGGCGCCACGGCTTTACAGCTTTGTCGAACGCCGGATGGTGGCCTAGACCGCGTAATAATCGCGATACCAAGCGACAAATTCCCGGATGCCGTCACGCACTCCGGTTTGCGGGGCGTACCCGGTCAATTCGCGCAATAGCGTCGCATTGGCCCAGGTCGCGGGCACATCGCCTTTTTGCATCGGCATGAAGTTCTTCACCGCCTCGCGTCCGCATTCCGCCTCGATTGCCTCGACGAAATCCATCAGCCGCACCTTGTCGCTGTTGCCGATATTGACCACTCGCCATGGCGCGGCAGGGGACAGCGAATCCCACTCGGGAATATCGTCTGTGCTTTCCGGGCGAACCGGCGCCTTGTCGATCAGCAGGCGGATGCCGCGCACCAGATCGGTGACATAAGTGAAGTCGCGGAACATCTCGCCATTGTTGTAAATGTCGATCGGCGTCCCTTCGAGGATGCCGCGCGTGAACTTGAACAGCGCCATGTCCGGGCGACCCCACGGGCCATAGACCGTGAAGAACCGGAACATGGTGGTCGGCAGGTTCCACAGATGGGCGTAGGAATGCGCCATCGCCTCGTTCGCCTTCTTCGTCGCGGCGTAGAGCGTTAGCGGGGTGTCGCATTTCTGACCCTCGTCGAACGGCATTTCCTCATTCGCGCCATAGACCGAACTGGTCGATGCCATGAGAAGGTGATCGACGCCCAATTCGCGCGCGCATTCCATGACGTTGAAAGTGCCGACAAGGTTCGCATCAACATAGGCGCGCGGGTTTTCGAGGCTGTAGCGGACCCCTGCCTGCGCAGCGAGGTGGACGATGATGTCCGGCTTTTCCTCCATCGCCAGCGAATGCAGCGCATCAAAGTCCTCAAGCATAGCGGTGACGCAGCGGAAATTCGGGTTCTGGAGCAGCATTTGATGCCGCCGCTCTTTCAACCGGACATCGTAGTAGTCGGTCATCCCGTCAAAGCCGGCGACGCGAAAGCCCTCGTTCAGCAGGAGGCGTGCGAGGTGAAACCCGATGAACCCGGCCGAACCGGTGATGAGGACTTTGCGCATTGCCACCCCTTGGCTTGGTCTCGTTCTCGCCAGTTTGCCTCAGATTTGGAGGCAGTAACCCCGGCGCTGTGCAAATGGAAAAGTTAAGTCTGCGCCGCCGTTGGAATTCTGTTAGCGGGAGCCGATTAAGAAATTACGGTAGATCAATCGTCAAGAAAGCGCGATATCGGGTGCATCTTCCTGTTTCATGCCGACGAGGTGATAGCCCGCATCGACGTGGTGCACCTCTCCGGTGACGCCGGATGACAGGTCGGAAAGGAAATAGAGGCCCGATCCACCGACATCCTCGATCGTGATATTGCGCCGCAGCGGCGAGTTCAGCTCGTTCCATTTGAGGATATAGCGGAAGTCGCCGATCCCGCTTGCGGCGAGTGTTTTGACCGGTCCGGCGCTGATCGCGTTGACCCGGATCCCCTTGGGCCCCAGGTCATTGGCGAGATAGCGCACACTCGTCTCCAGTGCCGCCTTGGCCACGCCCATCACATTGTAATGCGGCACAACTTTTTCCGCGCCGTAATAGGTCAGCGTCAGGATGCTGCCCCCACTTTCGGGCATCATTTCCGCTGCGCGCTTTGTCACCGCGACCAGCGAGTAGGCGGAGATGTTCATCGTCATCAGGAAATTGTCGAGGCTAGTGTCGACATATTTGCCGCGCAATTCGCTCTTGTCCGAAAAGCCGATCGCATGGACCACGAAATCGAGTGTGTCCCACCGCTGCTTCAGCGTCGCGAAGGCCGCGTCCAATGACTCCATATCGGATACATCACATTCGAAAGTGAAGTCGCTGCCCAGCTGCTGCGCCAGCGGCTTGACGCGTTTGGCCAGAGCCTCGCCCTGATAGGAAAAGGCCAGCTCCGCCCCGTGTTCGGCAAGCTGTTTCGCAATGCCCCACGCCAGCGACTTGTCATTGGCAAGTCCCATGATCAGTCCACGCTTGCCCTTCATCAGCTGGGTCATGCCAAGTGTCTCCTCAACTATCCTGTGTCTGCGCGCCGGCCCCGCCCACCTCGGGCTCGGCCAGCGCCGCGTTCAATTCCGCCCCGATAACGAGGCCAAGCCCGACGAGCCAGAAAAAGAACAGCGCGATGATGATGCCCGCCATGCTGCCATAGGTCAGGCTGTAGGTGAAAAAGCTCCGCAGGATCGGCGGCAGCGCCGTGGTAACGCCAACCCACCATGCGGCGGTGAACAGCGCGCCGGGCCATTTCGGATAGACCTTTGCCCGGTATTGCTGCGGGGTCAGCGTGAAGAACAAGAGGTAGAGCGACAGCGCCAGGCCGATCGCCGGTACAATCCGCGAAAGCCGCAATTCGTCGAGCACCTCGGACAATTGCGGGATCGTGGCGATAATAACCTGCTGCGCCGCGCCAATCGCGACCTGCGCGAACAGCGACACCATCAACAGCACCACCGATCCGAGGATGAAAGCCGCAGACAGCAGGCGGTTTTTCCAGAAGGCGCGGATCGCGCGGGTGCCATAGGCCCGCCGCAATATATCGCGGATGGTTTCGACGAGGCTCGATACCGTCCACAGCGCGACGCCCGCGCCGAGCCACAGCAGCCATCCGTCGCGGGCGTAGATGATCTCTTCCGCCACCGGGCCGATCGCGCTGCTGACGGTTGGCGGCATCGCCATCAGCACCGTTTCCACCAGTTCGCGCGCGCGATCACGCCCGCCGACCAGTTCGAACAGCGCGGCGCCGATGATGAAGAAAGGGAAGATCGCCAGCATCGAGAGATAGGCGAGGTTGCCAGCATGGATGAAACCGTCCTGCCATGTGCCCACCACCGTGCGCCGGACGACTTCGAACGGGCGCGTGCCGGGGCCTATCCGGCTGGCCAAGCCCGCGAGGCCGCCCAAGGCGGGCGGTGCAGCGGTATGACTGGCGGTGAAATGCACCGGCTGCGACATGGCGCGCAGCCGCCGCGCTTCGGGTGAAAGCGAACGGATTTCCAGCTCGTGAAGGTGCCATTCCGGGTGGCGGGGCGGGTGGCTTTCGGTTCCCAAGGCGCCGCCCGACCTACAGCCCGAATTTCGCCCGCGGGCTGGCCGGGTCCTTCCAGTCGCCGAGCCGTTCCTTCAGTGCTTCGATATCTTCGGGCATCTGGATTTCGAGCGTCACCAGCTGATCCCCGCGCAGCGGCCTGCCCTCGGCATCCTTGCCCGATTTCTTGGTCCAGCCCTTGCCCGAAAGCCTCATCACCGTGCCGCCGTTGATCCCCGGTTTCAGCGTCAGCATCACCGGGCCATCCACCGTCGGGCATTTCACCTTGCCGCCGTTCACCGCTTCATCGAGCGTGATCGGCAAGTCCATGCGGATATTGTCGCCATCGCGGCGGAAGAACGGGTGCGGACCGACTTCGATCATCACGATCCCGTCGCCATTGCCGCCGGGGCCGGTGTGGCCCTTGTCCTTCAGCCGCATCTGCGTGCCGTCTTCGACGCCGCCGGGCAGCTTAAGGTTGATCGCCTTGCCATCGGCCAGCGTGATGCGTTGGTCCCTGCCGGTCGCCGCGTCGACGAAAGGCACGGCCAGCCGATACTGGATATCCGCACCGCGCCGTGGCGGTGGTGGCGGAGGCCGTGTGCCAAAGCCGCGCCGGGGCGCTTCCTGTTGGCGCGCGCGGCCTCCGAACAACCCTTCGAACAGGTCGCCCAGATCGACGTCGTCGGCGCCGAAGCCCTGGAATTCGGAATCGCGAAAGCCGCCGCCCGGACGTGCGCCCGCCCCGCCGAAACCCCGGCCAAAGCCGCGAGCGCCGCCGCCCATGCCGCCTCCGCCCATTCCGGCAAAGGGGTTCATCGGATTGCCTTCGCCGTCGATTTCGCCGCGATCGAACTGGGCACGCTTGTCCTTGTCCGACAACAGATCATACGCCTTGGTCGCGTCCGAGAATTTCTCGGCGGCCTTGGGGTTGTCCTTGTTGCGATCGGGGTGAAGCTCCTTGGCGAGCTTGCGATAGGCGCTCTTGATCTCCTTTTCGGAGGCCGTGCGCGCAACGCCAAGGGTGCGATATGGATCGTTCATCTTGTGTGTTAGCTAGGTGAGACGGTGCCCGGGTGCAAGCGCGGGTTGTGGGGAGAGTGCGTTTCCGACTGCAGTTCTTAGTAGTCGGTGAGGCCTATTATGCCTTCACTCCGGCTACGTTTGCGAAGTCCGAGTAGGAAACCAAAAGTGTAGAGAATGCCACAAGCTCCGCAAAGGATTGCAAACGACGCGATGCGAATGGCCCAAATTGTTTCCTTGCCCTGCACCCAATCCATCGCTGGACCAAGCGCCAGCACGATTCCGGCCATCAAGATAGGGAATTCAAGGAGTCGATAAGAAAAAAAGAACCGGCTCTTCATGCCTGCGCGGACAGCGGACACGGCACCCCAGATGCAACCGGCGAAAATTCCAAAGAGCAACAGGTAAGCAAGACCGTCATTCATCCGCTTAGATTAACCTGAAGCAACTGTTGTTGAAAGGCATTTTGCCAAGACAAATGCGGCCTTCCTATATTGCTATACGCACGTGGCCTTGATCGGGTGAGACGGTGCCCGGGTGCAAGCGTGGGTTGCGAATAGATCACGAGACACCGCTTTCCTACCCGGTTTCGCCTGCCCTAAACACGCGCTTATGTCTGCATCGAAATCCGAACTCCTGATTCACATGCCGTCCAGTGCCGGCCCCTGCCAATCGTCGCGCCCCGGAGATCAGAGGTCACGGTTTTCGCTCAAAGGGTTACACTCGGGCGGCAAAAGTGACACTTAAGCCAAAGAGGGTGACACTTCGTATTTTTTATCATCAGGACCGTGTTCCACATGTTCCACCCTGTAGGACTTCAAAGCCAGGAAAGCCCGGAAATGAGCCAATCTGACCCCCTTAACCCGGCCCAATTGGGTGACACCATGATCCCGAGCGGTGCAGACCCCTATGCCCTGTTCGATTCTTGGTTCGCCGATGCGCAGGCGAGCGAGCCGAACGATCCCAACGCCATGGCGCTGGCGACGGCAACCCCGGATGGTGCGCCGTCGGTGCGGATGGTGCTGCTCAAAGGACACGGCCCGGCAGAAAGCGGGGACGGCGGCTTCACCTTCTTCACCAATGCTGACAGCCGCAAGGGTGGCGAAATCCGCGCCAACATGCAGGCCGCGCTGCTGTTCCACTGGAAGAGCCTGCGCCGCCAGATCCGGATCGAAGGGCCGCTGGAGGAAGTGAGCCCCGAACGAGCCGATGCCTACTTCCACTCGCGCCCGTACAAGAGCCAGGTCGGCAGCGCGGCCAGCGACCAGTCGCGTGCCTTGCCTGTACGCCAGACCTATCTCGACAGGGTGGAGGCAATCTGGGCCGAACACGAAGCGGAAGGCCGGGTGCCGCGTCCGTCGCATTGGACGGGCTTCACCCTGCGACCCGCCGCGATCGAGTTCTGGATGGACCGCGACAACCGCCTGCACGATCGCCGCCGCTTCACTCGCACGGCAGATGGGTGGTCGGACACACTGCTCTACCCCTGAGGAAACCCATGACACAGACGATCCCCTATTGGCATGTGGATGCCTTCAGCTCCGCGACCTTCGGCGGCAATCAGGCTGCGGTGATGGTGCTGGACGAATGGCTGCCCGATGATGTGCTGCAGGCGATCGGGGCGGAGAACCTGTTCGCCGAAACCGCCTTCATCGTGAAGGACGCAAGGGGCGAGGCGGATTGGGAACTGCGCTGGTTCACTCCGACGGACGAGGTCGCGCTGTGCGGCCACGCGACGCTGGCGAGCGGGCATGTGGTGCTGTCCGATCCTGCCCGCTTCGGAGCGAGCGATCGCGTCACCTTCCGGACCCGCAAGGCGGGGGTGCTGGAAGTGGTGCGGATGGATCAGGGGTATGAGCTGGCATTGCCGGTGACGCTGGTGGAGCCGAGCTCGCAGCCCGAACTGCTCGCTGCCATCGGCTTTCGCGGGGAGGCGTATCTGTCATGGCACGGAGCCGAGCAGACCGCGATCATCCTGATGGAGAGCGAGGACGAGATCAGGGCGCTCAAACCCGACATGGAAGCGCTGCGCCAGATCGATCTGATGGCGATCTGCACCGCGCCGGGGGCGAACCATGACATCGTCAGCCGCGTCTTCGTGCCGGCATGGGGCGTAGACGAAGACAGCGTGACCGGATCGGCCCATGCCGCGCTGGCACCGTTCTGGGCGGAGCGATTGGGCCGCGATACCATGACGGCGCATCAGGCCAGCACACGCGGCGGCGACCTTGCGCTGCGGCTCGAAGGCAGTGGCAAGGATGCCCGCGCCTGGCTTGGCGGGCCGTGCGTGACTGTGGTGGAAGGGGTGTTCTACCTTACCGGGTAAAGCGCCAGGACATCAGCGGCCTGTTGCAGCATCGGCGGGCGTTCCTCACTGTCCGAATGGCCGAGCCGGACGAGCGTAACGCGCTGCTGAGGCGAGACGATCACATACTGGCCCATGTGCCCGATCAGCGCGAACATGCTCGCGGGCGCGCGTTCAGGGAACAGCGGATGGCCGCCTTCGAGTTCGGGCTCGGGCCGGTTGAGCCAGATCTGGTAGCCATAGTGCTGCGACACGGGGCTGGGTTTCAGCATTGCCTCGACCCAGCGCGTGGGCACCAGTTGCTCGCCATCGGGGGCCTGCCCGCCGCGGCGCAGGAACTCGCCGAACCGGGCATAATCGCCTGCCGTCGCATGCATCAGGCTGCCGCCGATCAGCGTGCCCGATGCGTCGAACTCAGGCACGATGGAGGTCATGCCGAGCGGTGCGAACAGCCGTTGTTTGAGGTAATCGGCCACGGCTTTGCGCCGGGCATCGGGATTGTCGCTGTCGGTGAGTGCGCGCGCGGCGATATCGGCGAGGATCACGGTGGTATTGGACGAGTATTCGAACCGTTCCCCCGGCTCGGCTTCGAGCGGCTGCTCCTTTGCCCATTTCGCCATGTCGTCGCGCCCGTCGAGGAACAGCATCCGCACTTCCGAGGATTCGTAGGGCGGATCGCCTGCCTCGGTGTGGCGCAGGCCCGAGCGCATCTGTAGAAGGTGGCGCAAGGTGATGTCTGCGCGCGGATCGCCCTGCCGTTGCCAGAGCGGCACCGGAGCCGGCTCGTCCACGCTGAGCAATCCATCAGCCACCAGCATCCCGATCAGAACGGCAGTGACAGTCTTCGCCATCGACCAACTGACGAAGCGGGTGTCCGCGTCATAGCCGGGCGCATACCGTTCGGCAGCGACCTTGCCATCGGCCAGAACCAGCACGGCGCGCGTTTCGCCAAGCCCTTCCATGGTGAAAAGCTCGTCAACCTGTCGCGCCAACTGATCCTTGGGCGCCCCCGCATCCTCCGTCACTGCATCCAGCGCTTCCTGTGTCAGCGGCGGAAGGGCGGGGTCAGGGGCGGAGCCGCAGGAGACAAGGCTTGGCAGGAGTGCCGCGGCGGCGATAAGGGACAGCGGGCGATACGTCATCGCGCACTCATTTCTACAAGGGTTCCAACAAAGCAATGGCAAAAATGGGGTCGAATTCGCACAGCGGGCGGAGCGTCGCGGGAAGGGCTTCGTTCTGGATTATCGGCCTAGCGCTGGTTGGGATCGCCATTGCTGTCTGGTCCAATCGCACCGCCATCGGCGGCTATGCCGATGTGGGTACATCCTATGCAGCGCGGGTCGCCTGCTCATGCCGCTTTGTTGCCGGCCGCACTCTGGAAGATTGCCGCAAGGACAAACTGGCCGGGATGGAGCTGGTATCGCTGAGCGATGATCCGGAAGGCAAAAGCGTCACCGCCAGTTTCCCGCTGGTGACGTCCAACACCGCGACTCTGCGCGATGGCTATGGCTGCGTGCTGGAGCCCTGGGAGGGTTAAGCCGCGACGGGCGACGTCGAATCGATCCACCCGCCGCCAACCACGCGCTCACCCGCATAGATCACTGCGGCCTGACCCGGTGCCACGCCGAATTCGGGGTTTTCGAAGCGGATCGTGGTGGCCGCCCCATCGCCCAGCGGCCCGTCGAGTGTGATTGGAACGGGCTTGGCCAGGCTGCGGACCTTGGCAGTGAGTTGCACGCCTTCGGGCAATTCCCCGATCCGGTTGGTTTCGATCAGCGCCGCGCTTTCGACGCCGAGCATCCGTTTTGGCCCGACCCGCACCTCGCGGTTCGCAGCATCCAGACCGATCACATAGAGCGGTTCGGGCTGGCCGCCGATTTCCAGCCCTTTGCGCTGGCCGACGGTGAAATGGATTATGCCCTTGTGCTCGCCCAGCTTTTCGCCAGTCGCGGCATGGACGATTGCGCCGGGCGCTCCGCCTTCTGGGCGCAGCTTGGTGACGATCTTGGCGTAATTGCCGTCAGGGACGAAGCAGATGTCCTGGCTGTCGGGCTTGGCTGCATTGCGCAGACCTGCCTTTTCGGCGAGCTCGCGCACCTGGGTCTTGGGTAGGCCGCCCAGCGGGAAGCGGATGTAGTCGAGCTGTTCCTGCGTCGTCGCGTAAAGGAAGTACGACTGGTCCCGCGCCGGATCGAGCGCGCGGTGAAGATGCGGGCCGTCTGCCGCCATGACGCGCTGGACATAATGCCCGGTGGCAAGACAATCGGCACCAAGTTCGCGCGCCATGCGGAACAGGTCGGTGAATTTCGGCCCCATGTTGCAGCGTATGCAGGGCACAGGGGTGCGCCCGGCGAGATATTCGTCGGCGAACTGCTCGACCACATCCTCGCGGAATGCGCTTTCGTGATCGAAGACATAATGGGCGATGCCAAGCCGGTCTGACACGGCGCGCGCATCGGCAATATCGTCTCCGGCGCAGCATGCCCCCTTGCGCCCCGTTGCAGCCCCGTAGTCGTAAAGCTGCAAGGTAATCCCGATCACCTCTGCGCCGGTATCGGCCGCGAGTGCGGCAACCACTGACGAATCGACGCCGCCGCTCATGGCAACAACAATCCGGCAGTCCTTGGCCGACCGCGGAAGGTCGAACAGCGCAGCGGTGTCCAGCCCGAATGTCGAGGGCTGCGTCAAGGTGGAGGGGGAGGTCATGATCGCCGCGCCATATAATGCGTAGGATGCGATTGCGCCATAGGCGCCACCCAAACCTTTCCGGACGGTAAAGCTCGCCACACCCATTGCTCGGTATTGCGCAGCTTTACCACATTTTGACGTTCTTCGATCTAAAAGGTCCTTCATGATCGAAATGACCAATCCTCTTGGGCACCTGCAAGCAGCGCGAGTCGGATCCGACTCCGACCAGCGCGGCACGCTTCGCACCCTTGAGTGGCGGGAGTTAACCGCCCGGCTCAATGCCGCACGCGATTTCCGCCAGGTGCTCCTGAGCGAAGCCGCTTGCGGCACGCGCGCCGCCAGCAACAGCCTTGCGGATGCAGCGGTGCGTTACTTTCGAGCGAAGGACGATGAAAAACCGATCGTTAACCCTGTTGCTTTAAGCGAGAGCAAAGGCTCGCCTGTCATAGTCGACGGCATTGAAGGAGCAGATCAAGAAACTGCTCGGGAAAGAGGTCGCGTGACACATGGTGCTGCGAGAGAATATTGATGATTGAGAACCAGGATATCCGCCCGGCACAGGTGATCGGCCCGCTCGGTGAGCCGCTGACCATCGATGATTTGCCGTCACCCAACACCAAGCGTTGGGTCGTTCGCCGCAAGGCGGAGGTGGTTGCGGCTGTCAACGGCGGACTGCTGTCCATCGACGAGGTGCTGGAACGCTACAGCCTGACGCTGGAGGAATTCGCATCATGGCAGCGCGCGGTCGACCGTTCGGGCATGCAGGGCCTGCGCGTCACTCGCATCCAGCATTACCGCGACCTCTACGAACGCCAGCTGAAGTACTGATTTCGCACGCTGCGAACGCAGCTCGAATTGGCTGACAAACCTGCCAAGGTTCTCTTGCAGGCACAACTAGGTTAACTCTCATTCCATCTCGCAGCGGGATTCGCGCAATCCTTGCGCGACTGCGGGTATGGGAAGGGGAGATACCATGCTTGGTTTCATCTGGTTCATCATCATGGGCGGTATCATCGGCTGGGTTGCCAGCCTCGTGATGAATCGCGATGCACAGATGGGTTATTTCTGGAATGTCGTAGTCGGCATTGTCGGATCGTTCATCGGCAATTCGGTGTTCTCGTTCGTTCTTGGTAGCGGCGAGATCGGTGCCTGGCCACCTGACATCATGGGGATCATTTCCGCTCTGATCGGTGCCATCGTGCTGCTGGGCGTGCTGAATCTCATCCAGCGCGGCAACGTTCGAGGATAAGACTGACCGGGAGCTTCGGGGGAAGGGATTCCCCCGGCGAAAAGGGCGGCGTGGCCAAAGGGCTGTGCTGCCCTTGCCTTTTCGAGCGCCTGTTGAAGAACCTGTTCTAGTGCCGGAACGATCCGAAAGGCCATTCGTCTAGGCTCAAAGTCATCAGTCGAACCACGCGTTGCCCGGCTCGCGCACCATATCTATGAGGGATTGCGAAGGGTGACTTATATCTATAATACACTCGGCCGGGCGCAAACGGGCCCGGACAGGTGGGCGGCACAGCCTCCCCAACAGGGTTTGAGACAATGAATTACGCGACGACCATCACGGCAGAAACGCAGGACGACATCCCGACGGATGTCGATGCCATGCGCGATCCCACACAATCGTCACCCGTCGTGAAAAGGCTGCTGATTGCACTTGGCGGACTCCTCGTCCTGCTGGGCGCGATTGCCGCCTACTTCGCGTTCGCGGGTGGAGAGCCGGTGGCACCGGGCGATGACAAGACGCAGGCGCCGGTCGTGACGGTCATTTCGCCGGGCAAGACGACCATTGATGGCATGGTGGAGGCGCCTGGCACACTGGCCGCCCGCCGACCGATGCCCGTGGGTGTTGTTGGTGAGGGTGGACAGGTCCTCTCGGTGCGGGTGGATGCAGGCGACTGGGTGCAGCAGGGCGAAGTGCTCGCCGTGATTGATCGTTCGGTGCAAACCCAGCAGGCGGCCGCACAGGCAGCCCAGATCGAGGTGGCGCGAGCCGACGCGCAGCTGGCTCAGGCCAATCTTGATCGCTCGTTGCAGCTGGTTGACCGGGGATTCGTGTCCAAGGCCGATGTTGATCGCCTGACGGCGACGCGCGATGCCGCCGTCGCGCGGGTCAAGGTGGCTGAGGCGCAACTGGCCGAATTGCGCGCCCGCAACGCGCGGCTCAATATCGTTGCCCCTGCTTCAGGCTATGTGCTGGAGCGCAATGTCGAGCCGGGCCAAACAGTCGGTGGCGGAACGCCCGCGCTGTTCGTGATTGCGCGCGGCGGCGAAATGGAAATGCTCGCCCAGGTCAGCGAAGCACAGCTTGCGGGCCTTTCTACCGGTGTGATGGCCACGATAACCCCCGCCGGATCGGAAAAATCCTTTGAAGGCCAGGTCTGGCAATTGTCGCCCACGATCGATGCGGCAACGCGCCAGGGAACGGCCCGTATTGCGCTGTCTTATGCGCCTGAACTTCGTCCCGGCGGCTTCGCGACCGCGCGGATCAACAGCGGCAGCCTTCAGGCGACCGTCCTTCCGGAAAGCGCGGTGCTGGCGGATGACAAGGGCAGTTACGTCTATGTCGTGGGGGCCGAGAACAAGACCGAGCGTCGCTCGGTCACAACCGGGATGGCGACGGCAGAGGGCATTGCCATAACAGACGGCCTCAGCGGGAATGAGATGGTGGTGCTGCGCGCGGGCGGTTTCCTAAATGCCGGCGAGACAGTGAGCCCTCAGAAGCAGGAGCGTTGATCCATCCGATCAGGTGCGAATTGCGTAGCTGATACCGCGCGGCTGACGAACAGAGACACGATTGCAGGACAGGCAGAATACCCATGAACTTCAAGAACATATCCGCCTGGTCAATCCGCAATCCTGTTATTCCCCTAGTGCTCTTCACCGCGCTGCTGCTGGCCGGCATCATCAGCTTCGCGCGGATGGACGTGACGAACAATCCTGACGTCGATTTCCCTGCCGTCAGGGTCACCATCGCCCAGCCCGGCGCCGCTCCGACGGAAATCGAAAACCAGATCACACAGCGCGTCGAAAGCGCGGTTCGCGCCATCAACGGCGTGAATTCGATCCAGTCGACCGCGAGCGAGGGCAGTTCGAGCACCTTCGTGGAGTTCGAAATCGGCGTCGACATCATCGAGGCCGTCAACGAGGTGGAAACCGCCGTCAATTCGGTGCGCGCCAGCCTGCCCGATGGCATTCTGGAGCCGCAAATCGCGAAGGTGAACGTCGTTGGCGAGGCGATCGGTTACGTCGCCGTCGAAGCCGACGACATGACGATCGAGCAACTCAGTTGGTTCATCGACGATACGGTGGCGAAGCGGCTGCTGGGCATTGACGGGATGGCCGAAGTCCAACGCTTCGGCGGGGTTGATCGCGAAATCGAGGTGATCCTCGATCCGGCCAAGATGCAAGCGCTGGGCGTTACCGCATCGCAGATCAATTCGGTGCTGCGACAGAACAATGTCGATGCTGCCGGCGGTGTGGCCGAAGTGGGCGGCACCCGCCAATCGCTGCGCGTTCTGGGCAATGACGATTCGGCCTATGAATTGTCGCAACGCCAAATCCAGCTGGGCGGCGGGCGCACCATCCGGCTGGCCGATGTTGCAACCGTGCGTGATGGCTATGGTGAGCGGACATCGGTCAGCGAGGTCAAGGATCGCGAAGTCGTCAACTTCTTCATGAACCGTGCGCGCGGCGCATCGGATCTCGCCGTCTACGAAGCGGCGGTTGCGGAAATGGACAAGATCGAGGCGGAGACCGAGGGCGTCCGCTTCATCAAGATGTTTACCAGCACCACCTACACCGACAACCAGTACAAGAGCTCGATCTCGGCCTTGATCGAAGGTGCCGTGCTGGCCATCGTCGTGGTGTTCCTGTTCCTGCGCGATTGGCGGGCGACCTTCATAAGCGCCGTTGCCATTCCGTTGTCGGCGATCCCGACGTTCTTCTTCATGGACCTGCTTGGGTTCAACCTGAATTTCCTTTCGCTGCTGGCTCTGGCGCTTGTCGCCGGAGTGCTGGTCGATGACGCGATCGTGGAGATCGAGAATATCGTGCGCCACATGCGGATGGGCAAAAGCGCCTATCAGGCCAGTATCGATGCCGCCGATGAAATCGGCTTGCCGGTGGTGGCCACCAGCTTCTGCATCGTGGCCGTGTTCCTGCCGGTTGGCCTGATGCCGGGTGTGTCCGGGCAATTCTTCCAGAACTTCGGCCTGACGGTGGTGGTCGCGGTGCTGATGTCGCTAGCTGTGGCGCGCATGATAACGCCGCTGATGGCGGCCTACTTCCTGTCAGCCAAGGGTGCGGGTGCGCATGGCGAAGGCCCGTTGATGGACCGCTACATGCAGGTGCTGTCCTGGACGCTCGACACCGGCAAGCTGCGTGCGCGGCGTGCCGGTGTGGACGCACCGGTGGCGCGCAGCCGCTACACGCTTTCGCTGCTGCTGATCGTTCTGACGCTGCTTGCCATGACCATGATCGCGATGTTCGAGCTGTTCAGCGGTACCTTCTCTGCGATGTTGCTGCCAGAACCGCTGTGGCAAGGTCTTGCCGGGTTGGGCGTCCACGAGGACATTGCAACAGCCGTTTCTGCAGACACCAACAGCATGGCCCATGCCGTGGTTGCCAAGCTGTTCGAGGTCTTCTTCGTCATCGTGACTTCGATCTTCAGTCTTGCCGTCGGCATCGCTTCGCTGAAGGTGCTTGGTCCTGTGGTGACCGCCATTGCCCATCTTCTCTCCTGGGCGCTTGGCTGGGTGAAGCATCTTCTGCTGGGCTGGTTGTTCCAGAGCAGTGCGCCGGAACCGCTCGGCCTTCACCAGATCGGGCACGGTTTCCGCTGGGCGCAGGCGCGCTTCTTCGATCACCGCGTATGGATGCTCGGCATCGGCTGGTTCTCCTTGCTGGTCACAATCCTGTTGTTCGGGCAGATTCCGGCCCAGTTCCAGCCCACCATCGATGACGAGAATTCGACCGTAGAGATCGAAATGGTTCCCGGCACCACGCTGGAGACGACCAAGCGTGTGTCTGACCGGGTCGATGCCCTGCTGAACGAGCAACCCGAAGTCGAACGCACCTTGCAGCGTATCCGACTGGGCAATTCGACCATCTTCATCAAGCTGACCGATGATCGTAAGCGCACCTCGATCGAATTCGAACGGGAGCTTGCCCCGCAACTGGCGCAGATCCCCGATGCACGTGTGCGCTTCCGTTCGCAGAGCGGCGGCTTTGGCTCCGGCCGCGATCTGACCGTCATGTTGGCCGGCTCCGATCCTGAATTGCTTGACCGGACTGCTGCCGAACTGGTGGAACAGATGCGCGGGCTCGATACGCTGGTTGCGCCCCGCATCAGCGCAGACATCAACCGGCCCGAAATCATCATCACTCCGCGTGAGAAGATCGCTGCGGAATTGGGAGTTTCGACGCTCGCCCTGTCACAGACGATCCGCATCGCGACGCTTGGCGAGATCGAGCAGAATGCGGCGCGCTTCTCGCTGTCTGATCGCCAGATTCCGATCCGGGTAAAGCTGTCGGAAGAGGCCCGCGGGCGCCTTGCCACCATCGAAAACCTGCCGGTGCAGACGATCAACGGCGGCACAGTTCCCCTCTCCCGGGTTGCCGACATCACCTACGGCTCCGGCCCGACCGCGATCCAGCGCTACAACCAGAACCGCCGCGTGCTTGTCGGCGCGGATCTGGCCAGCGGCGTGCTGAAAGGCGAGGCACAGGCCGAGGTGGATGCGTTGCCCGTGCTCAAATCCCTGCCCGTCGGGGTGATCCGCGATGTCGTGGGCGAAGAGGAATGGCAGCAAGAGCTGGTGCAGAACCTCATCATCGCGATCATCACCGGTGTGCTGCTGGTGTTCGCGGTGCTGGTACTGCTCTACAAGCGATTGATGAGCCCGCTGGTCAACATGACCTCGCTGGCACTGGCGCCCTTGGGCGGCATCCTGCTCGTCTGGCTGGTCGGCTTTGCACAGAGCATGCCCGTCTACATCGGTATTCTGCTGCTGCTCGGCATCGTGTCCAAGAACTCGATCCTGCTGATCGATTTCGCGATCGAGGAAATGGAGCGCGGCACCAACAAGTTCGAAGCGATCATGGAAGCCGGGCACAAGCGCGCGCAGCCGATCGTGATGACGACGGTGGCGATGACGGCCGGGATGGTTCCCGTTGCAATCTCGATGTCGGGCGATGGCGCCTGGCGCCAGCCGATGGGGATCGTCGTGATCGGCGGCCTGATCATGTCGACCCTTCTCACGCTGGTGATCGTCCCTGCGGGCTTTAGCCTTGCCGACGGGTTCGAGCGGCGTGTCGGCCCGTGGCTGCGCAGCCGCCTGCTGACTTACAAGCCGGGCGACGACGGCCAGCCTGTCGCGCCGCCGCATGCACCCGACCCGACCCCGCCCTATCCGGGGCGTGGCGCAGGCCCCGCCATCCCGGCAACGCGCCTGCCGCCAGGGGCGGAACCTGCAGAGTAACGGCATCGGACTGTGGGTGATCGGCCTTGCCAAGGCGTGACGGCGCGGCGGTTTTCGGGCAGATAGACGGTCAGATGGAGAACGCGCGCTCAATCCCACTGAAGTTCGGCGGAGAACCGCTGACGGCTGATCGCGCGCGCCGCATGCGCTGGACCGCGACCGGCCTGCTGGCGGCGATGGCAGGCGTGTTCTTTTCCACCCATGCGCTCGCCCAGACGGGCCATCCCGCGTGGGGGTACGTCAACGCCTTTGCCGAAGCGGCGATGGTCGGCGGGCTGGCTGACTGGTTCGCGGTGACTGCGCTGTTCCGCCATCCTTTGGGCGTGCCGATCCCGCACACCGCGATCATCCCGTCGAACAAGGATCGCATCGCCGACACCATGGCGCAATTCCTGCGCGAAAACTTCCTGACCCCGGCCGTGGTTGCCCGGCGTATGTCGAGCATGAATGTCGCGCGCGCGATCGGCGATTTCCTTGTCGACAGTCCCAACAAGTCCGGTGACGACGCGCGTTCGCGCATCACCAGTGGCGCGGCGGAATTGCTGGCCGAAGTGCTCGAATCGCTCGATCCGCAGCGGCTAGGCAATCAGGTGCGCTCCGGCCTTGGTTCACAGTTGGCGAAGATCGACGTGTCGCCGCTTGCGGGCCGGATGCTCGAAAGCGCGATGACCGATCAGCGTCATATCCCGCTCATCAACGGTTTCATCCGCTGGGCAGGGCTGACGCTGGAGGACAATGAGGAAACCGTCCGCGAGATCATTCACAATCGCGTCGCCGGGGTGCTGCGCTGGGCAGGCTTGGATAAGACGATTTCCTCGAATGTCCTAGACGGTCTGTACAAGCTGCTGGCCGAAGTGCTGGTCAATCCAGATCACCCCTTGCGCGGCAAGGTGGAGGAAGGGCTGCACAAGCTGTCGCAGGATTTGCAGCACGATCCCGAAACCCGCGAGCGGGTGGAGGAAATGAAGCGCGACCTGCTGCAGAACCCGGCTGTGGCCGAATGGTGGATGGGCGTGTGGGAACGCATCCGCCTGTCACTGATCCGCCGTGCGCGGGAAAGCGACACGGGGCTGGGCATGGAAATGCGCAACGGCCTTGCCGATCTGGGTCACGCGCTGAAGCAGGACGAGCGGCTGCAGGTGCAGATCAACCGTTTCGCCCGCCGCACCGCTGTCGGTGTCGCCACCCGTTACGGCAGCGGGATCGTGACGCTGGTTTCGGAAACGGTGAAGCGCTGGGACGCGACAACCATCACCGGCCGCATCGAAAGCGCCGTCGGCCGCGACCTGCAATTCATCCGCATCAACGGCACACTGGTGGGTGGCCTTGTCGGGATGACGCTGCATTTCATTGTAAGCTTTCTTTGACGTCGCTGCCCCCTAGTGAGCGACGTAGGTGATGTTGGTCGTAATATAAGACCGCATCGGTTCTCCATCGGCATTGCGAGCCGGTTCGAACCGTGCAGTCGCGATTTCCTCGCAGGCCGGGGACTGCAAGGTTTCGGTTGGTGTCGCATTGTCTGCCATGCATCCGGACACGCTGCCGTCCGCTTCGACAATCACGGTGAAGGCAACCAGCGCTTCTTCGCGGCGCGCTAATGCCTTATCCGGATAACGCGCTTCAATCCTGCGCCTTACCTCTCCACTGTCGAGCAGGCGTGGCGGGACATAGGACTGGTGCTGTGCCGGATCGAGGCCCCATCGGCGCAGCATTTCGCTGGTGCAGGCGTTGAGCGCTTCAAATGGCGAACGCATGTTGCCGGTTTCAAACGAAAGCGTAACCCGGCGTTCCGAAATCACGACCCGGTCGATCGATCCTGCTTCATCAAGGTCAATCCCGGCGGCCCGAAGAGTTCCGCGTTCGAGGTCCGGGCCGATGTTATGGCCGCCAATGACGATGGCGCGTCCCACGCCTTCCAGTTCGCTACGGCCAAAGCGGTCAACTTCGTCCATTGCTTCATCGCGCTCCATTCCGATCTGGAAAGCGTCGACGCGCTGGAACCGCGTCAGAAGCGGCCCGGCAATCGTGAGGTCAAAGCGCCTGCGCGGCGCGCTTTGCTCGAAAACGAGCAAATGAGGCTCGCTCTCGTCCCCGAACCAACGCGCAAGGCGGCATCGCGCTTCGCCATATTCTAGGTTCCACGCCGAGGTGGGTTCCAGCCTCTTGGTTTCGTCTCTTTCGGCAAGGGCATTGGGATATTCCTCAGCAGCCACCGGTGAAGACAAAGCCATCAGGATAACTGCTGGCATCAACGACGTGCGACCCATAAGAAAAACCTCCGCTGCGCAGACTAGCGCGGCGGAGGTCTTCTTCAACCTTCAGAAATTCGAAAGGCTTACAGCGCCCCGGTGAGTTCCGGCACGGCGTTGTAGAGGTCTGCGACAAGGCCGATATCCGCGACCTGGAAGATCGGTGCGTCTTCGTCCTTGTTGATCGCGATGATGACCTTCGAATCCTTCATCCCTGCAAGGTGCTGGATCGCGCCGGAAATGCCGATGGCGATGTACACTTCGGGGGCGACGATCTTGCCGGTCTGGCCGACCTGATAATCGTTCGGGACATAGCCTGCATCGACTGCGGCGCGCGAAGCGCCGATGGCGGCGCCCAGCTTGTCGGCGAGCGGGGTGATGGTGGCTTCAAAAGTCTCTGCGTCTTTCAGCGCGCGACCTCCCGAAACGATCACCTTGGCGCTCGTCAGTTCCGGACGCTCGCTCTTGGCGATTTCCGAACCGACGAAGCTGGAGGTGCCTGCGTCACCCGGTCCGGCAGCGTCTTCGATTGCGGCTGATCCGCCTTCGGTTGCCGCCTTTTCAAAAGCGGTGCCGCGAACGGTGATGACGAGCTTCGCGTCGGTCGATTCAACCGTCGCGATGGCGTTGCCGGCATAGATCGGACGGGTGAAGGTCTTGGGGCCTTCGACCGACAGGATTTCCGAAATCTGCATCACGTCGAGATGCGCGGCGACGCGCGGTGCGATGTTCTTGCCGCTGGTGGTGGCGGGCGCGAGGAAGGCGTCATAGCCTGCCATCAGCCCGGCGACGAGCGGCGCGACGTTTTCGGCCAGCGCGTGCGCATAGGCGGCGTCATCCGCCTTGAGCACCTTGGAAACGCCGGCGATCTTGGCGGCTGCTTCGGCGACGGAGCCGCAGTTGTGACCTGCGACCAGCGCGGTGACGTCGCCCAGCTTGCCCGCTGTCGTGACCACGGCCAGCGTCGCATCATTGACGGTGTTGTTGTCGTGTTCGACCAGAACCAGAGTGTTCATGTCCTAAATCCTTCTCTCTCCGGGTCGCCGATCAGGCGATGCCCAGAGCCTTGATCTTTTCAACCAGAGCGGCGACGTCTTCGACCTTCACACCGGCCTGACGAACCGGAGGCTCGCTGACATTGGTGGTGGTGAGACGCGGGGTGATGTCGACCCCGTAATCGCCCGGCGTCTTGGTATCGAGCGGCTTCTTTTTTGCCTTCATGATGTTGGGCAGCGAAGCGTAGCGCGGCTCGTTCAGACGCAGGTCGGTGGTGACGATCGCGGGAAGCGTCAGCTTCACGGTTTCAAGCCCGCCGTCGATTTCGCGCTTCACGGTGACGCTGTCGCTTTCGACTTCGACGGTGTTGGCAAAGGTGCCCTGCGGACGGCCCATCAGCGCCGCCAGCATCTGGCCGGTCTGGTTCGAATCGTCCGAGATCGACTGCTTGCCGAGCAGCACCAGGCCGGGCTGTTCCTCATCGGCGATCGCCTTCAGGATCTTGGCGACGGCCAGCGGTTCGACTTCTTCATCGGTTTCGACGAGGATCGCACGGTCAGCGCCCATGGCCAGCGCGGTGCGCAGCGTTTCCTGTGCCTTTGCCGGGCCGACCGAAACGGCGATGATTTCCTCGGCTTTGCCGGCTTCCTTGATGCGGATCGCTTCTTCGACGGCGATTTCGTCGAAGGGGTTCATGCTCATCTTGACGTTGGCAAGGTCAACGCCCGAGCCATCGGCCTTGACGCGCGGCTTGACGTTGTAGTCGATCACCCGTTTGACGGGGACGAGGATTTTCATTGCGCTTCCTTTCCCAATAACGCCCCGCCGGGTTTGCGGCAGGACGACAAAACCATTCTGGCTGCCCCTAACTTGCGTTTACGTAAACGTCAAGCTGGTGGAGGCGGCTCTTATCGCTGTCAGCGCGCAGCCTTGCCAAGATCACGCGGCCTCGTCCATCATCTTTAATGCAAGGGAGGTTTGCCATGCTTCAATCCGTCTTCAGAGCCGTTGTGCTGCTTTGTGCCTGCGTTCTGACCCCTTCAGTCCAAGCACAGGAAACGCGGCTGGGGGGCGAAGGTTTCGAATCGCCCGCCGCCCGGCTGGACCAGATGGACTGGCTGGTCGGCCAATGGTCGGGCGAGGGTATCGGGGGTGCGCCCGCAATGGAAAGCTGGCTGCCGCCCACGGGTGACACGATGGTCGGCACCTTTGTGCAGTCGACCGAAGAAGGCGGCATCCGTTTTACCGAACACATGTATCTGATGGAGGAGGGCGGATCGATCGTCCTGCGGCTGAAGCACTTCAACGCCGATCTCACCGGGTGGGAGGAGAAAGGCGACATGCTGACCTTCCGCCTCGTCGCCATCGAGCCATGCGCGGCCTATTTCCACGCTCTGACCCTCAGATGCGAAGACCGCGACAAACCCGGAGCAGGGCTTGTCGCGGCCGTAAGGATGCAAAGCGGCGGGGAACTGCTGTTCCGCTTCGACGCTATGTAAGGCGCCCGCCCGAGTGGACGAGCACAACCGGATCAGGCCGCCTTCTTTACCTCGGCGACGATCTTTTTCGCGGCATCGCCCAGATCGTCTGCGGGGACGATCGGCAGGCCCGAATTGGCGAGGATTTCCTTGCCCGCGTCGACATTGGTGCCTTCAAGCCGGACAACCAGCGGAACCGAGAGGTTCACGTCCTTTGCCGCCTGAACGATGCCGTTGGCGATCACGTCGCATTTCATGATTCCGCCGAAGATGTTGACGAGGATGCCTTCGACCGCCGGGTCCTTGAGGATGATCTTGAACGCCGCCGTCACCTTTTCGGTGGTCGCGCCGCCGCCCACGTCGAGGAAGTTGGCCGGGAAAGCACCGTTCAACTTGATGATGTCCATCGTCGCCATGGCAAGGCCAGCGCCGTTCACCATGCAGCCGATGTTCCCGTCGAGCTTGATGTAGGCGAGGTCGTATTCGCTCGCTTCGACTTCGGCGGGGTCTTCTTCGGTCTCGTCGCGCAGCGCCTCGATTGCGGGGTGGCGATAAAGCGCGTTCGAATCGAAACTCATCTTGGCGTCGAGCACGGTAAGGTTGCCGTCCACGGTTTCAACCAGCGGGTTGATTTCGAGCATCGAGCAGTCAGTCGCCATGAAGGCATCGTAAAGCTGCTTGGCGAGCTTTTGCGCTTGCTTGTTGAGATCACCGGTCAGCTTCAGAGCAAAGGCCACGGCGCGGCCATGATGCGGCATGAAGCCCTGTGCCGGATCGATGGTGAAGGTGGTGATCAGCTCGGGCGTGTCATGCGCCACCGCTTCGATATCCATGCCGCCTTCGGTCGAAACAACGAAAGCCACACGGCCGGTCGCCCGGTCAACCAGCAGCGAAAGGTAGTATTCCTTGGCAATATCAACGCCATCGGTGACGTAGAGGCGGTTGACCTGCTTGCCTTCCGCACCGGTCTGCACCGTCACCAGCGTGTTGCCGAGCATTTCCTTGGCGTTGGCTTCGACTTCGTCGATGCTCTTGGCCAGCCGCACGCCGCCCTTGGCATCTTCGGGAAGTTCCTTGAACTTGCCCTTGCCGCGGCCACCGGCGTGAATCTGCGCCTTCACGACATAGAGCGGCCCGGGAAGGTTCTTTGCCGCCGCAACCGCTTCCTCGACAGAAAGCGCCGCATGGCCCGCGGGAACTGCGATCCCGTGTTCCTTGAGAAGTTCCTTGGCCTGATATTCGTGGACGTTCATCAGATTCGATCCCTTTTGATTGATGTCCCGGGGGAGAGATTCTTTGCGGAGGCCCTAAGCACGTATCGCGGCACTTGAAAAGTGTCGAAGCTGCCTTCAGGCGTCCTACCTTGGTATGCATCGCGGGAATGATCAAAAATGATAGATGAGGGTCGCTTTCTGGAGATCGTGCGCGAGGCGGGTCGCATCGCTCACGCGCGATGGCCCGGCGACGGGCACAAGCTGGAAAGCTGGGACAAGACTCCGGGCAATCCCGTCAGCGAAGCCGATCTTTCGGTCGACATCTTTCTGAAGCGGGAGCTTGGCCGCCTGCTGCCAGCGGCGGCATGGCTTTCCGAGGAAACCGCCGATGACAAAGTGCGCACCCGCAGCGATCTCATCTGGCTGGTCGATCCGATCGACGGCACACGCGATTTCGTACGTGGGCGGACAGGTTGGTCCGTCTCGGTCGCCCTTATCAGCGCGGGCCGCCCCTTGATCGGGATGCTTTCGGCTCCGGCACGCGGCGAGGAGTGGTTTGCGATTGCGGGACGCGGTGCAACGCTCAACGGCAAGACGTTGAAGGCGAGCACGCGCACCGAATTTGCCGGATCGCGGGTTCCGGTGGATCAGGTGCCGGCGGTCGATTCTGACCTCCTGCCGGTAGAAAAGCCCAATTCGATCGCCTTGCGCATCGCCATGGTCGCCGATGATCGCGCCGATCTGCTGGCGACCCTGCGATGGGGTTTCGAATGGGACATTGCGGCTGCCACATTGATCGCGCGCGAGGCAGGGGCGCGGGTGTCAGACGCTTTCGGCAAGCCGCTTGCCTACAACAAGCATGATCCGCGCGATTTCGGCGTGCTCGTATGCGCACCCGGCATTCACGACGCGGCGGTGGCCCGGCTGGCTGAGCGGGCCGAACAATTGCAGCGGGAAAAATAAAAGGGGCCAGACCATCGGCCTGGCCCCTTCGCATTCGGAGCAGTCGGATTACTGGCCGCGAGCGGCGCTTACGTCCTCCTGGCTGATCGGGATGATCTTGATCTCGACCCGGCGGTTGAGCGGCTCGTCAACGCCATCCGCGGTCTTCACCCGCAGGTAATCGTAGCTTTCGCCATATCCGCGCGTTTCGATGCGGCTGCGGGCAACCCCGCGTGCAGCAAGGTAATCGGCCACAGCCTGCGCGCGTTGTTCCGACAGGCGCTGATTGAGCGCGTCCGAGCCGGTCGTATCGGTAAAGCCGTACACATCGACGAGGCTGTTGGGATATTTGATCAGGCTTTCCGCCACAGCATTGAGCGAATCGTAGAAGCCGGGATTGATGTTGGCCGATCCGCGCGCGAAGGTGACACCGTCGGGCAAGCGCACCAGAATCGCGTCCTGATCGCCCACTTCCTCGACATCGACCCCTGTTCCCTGCAGCTCTTCATCAAGCTCGCGGATCTGGTCATCGAACTGCTTGCCGATGACGGCCCCTGCCGAACCGCCGATACCTGCACCAATGATGCGGGCCGTGTCGCCGCCGATCGCGCCGCCGAGCAGATAGCCAAGCGTGCCGCCCAGGCCAGCGCCGATTGCCGTGCGCGAAACCTTGCGTTCCCCGGTGTTGGGATCGGTAACGCATGCGCTCGTCCCGAGCAGCGCCAATGCTGCCGTTCCCGAGAGAAGAATCCGTGATGCTTTCATGTTTCGTCCTCCAGCCTTGTTTTACGGCACCATCATACATGATTAGTGCCTGATGTCCTGCGCATTCATCTGATGCCCAAGCCCGCTTTTCGCGAAGCTGAACGCATTTTTGCCAAGGGTTTTGCCAACGAACACTGGAACACCGCGCGATTTCTGCTAGCGACAGGGGGTGACACCGTTTCCCTGGCCAGAAGTCCTGATTATCGCCGGGCTGATCGTGCTCAATGGCGTTTTCGCCATGTCCGAGCTGGCGATTGTCTCCGCCCAGACGAACAAGCTCAAGGCGAAAGCCGAAGATGGCTCTGCCAGCGCGCGGATTGCCATCGGTCTTGCTGCGGAGCCGGGCAAATTCCTCTCCACCGTCCAGATCGGGATCACCCTGATTGCGATCATCACCGGCGCGTTCTCGGGTGCCAGCCTTGAAGGGCCGGTGGGTGAGCGGCTGGCTGCGCTGGGCGTGCCCGCCGACATATCGCAGGAAGCTGCGTTTGTGACTGTGATTGCGCTGACGACCTATCTGAGCGTGGTTGTGGGCGAATTGGTGCCCAAACAGCTTGCGCTGAGGGCGGCGGTTCCGGTTTCGCTGGTTATGGCACGCCCGATGGCGTTGCTCGCCACCATTGCGGCGCCGCTGGTCTGGCTGCTTGACCGCTCATCGGCGGGCATCGTTGCGTTGTTCGGCATTCGGGCAAAGGGTCAGACCTCGGTCACCGCCGAGGAACTGCAAATGATCTTCGCCGAAGCCACACGCTCGGGCGTGATCGAGGAAGAACAGCACCAGATCCTGACGGGCGTCGTCCGCCTGGCGGAACGCCCGGTGCGCGAAATGATGACGCCGCGTACCGAACTCGACTGGATCGAGGCCGATGCCGATGTCACGCAGATCAGGGAAACGATCGAACGCAGCCCTCATTCGCTGCTGCCCGTGGCAGAAGGCTCGCCCGATACGATCCTTGGCATCGTCAAGGTGCGCGAAGTGCTGGCGGCGCTCGTCGCGGGCGAGGAAGTCTCGATCCGGGCAATGATGCGCAAGGCCGAGGTCGTACCCGATCAGCTTGATGCAATGGATGCGCTGCGGGTGCTGCAATCCGCCGATATCGCCATGGCTGTTGTGCATGACGAATACGGCCATTTCGAAGGAATCGTCACGCCGGTCGATCTACTCACCGCCATCGCAGGGAGTTTCGCCAGCGACAAGGATCAGGGCGAAGCGCCCCAGATCGTCGAGAGGAGTGACGGATCGCTGCTGGTGTCCGGTGCGCTTTCGGCGGACGGCCTCGCCGACAGGCTGGGGCTGGTTTATGGCGAGGGCCGCGAATTCGGCACTGCGGCGGGGTATGTCCTGTCCATCATGAAGAAGCTCCCGCTTGAGGGCGAGAGCTTCGTCGATCAGGGCTGGAGCTTCGAGATCGTCGACATGGACAATCGCCGGATCGACAAGATTCTGGTGCGGCAAGTCGATGATGAGCCGGACGATACGCGCGGCTAGCCAACCCGCCCTGACTTAACCCGGAATAAGCGTCTGTGCCGCTGCGCCGTCACCCTGAGGGGCGGCGATGATGTCGCGCGTCACGCTGCCCTTGGCAACGGTGTTGGTGCCCGGATCGCCAACTTCGGAGCGGATGCCCGGAGCCGCGCTGCCGGCACGGTCAAGCGCGCTGGTTTCGATCTGGCTACGCGGCGCAGGGCCGCCGAACAGCGCTTCGAGTGCCTGTTCCGACGCGGTGCCTTCGGACGGGCGCGGTGCGCCGGGTGCCGGCGGAGTCAGCGTGAAATCGGGCGGGACCACCAGCGGAGCCTGCCGCTGGACGGCGAATTCATCGGGCCGGTCACGGTTGAAGATGCCGCTGCCTCCGCAAGCCGCCAGCATGGCGCAGCCGGATGCGAGCAGGATGGCCGATTTGAGGTTACGCATGTTCATTCTCCGCTTGGACGCTTTGCGCATCCGTATTTTCATCCTTTTCGCGCACGAACAGGCTGCGGGCAAGGATTATGAAAACACCGATGGTGATAGCCGCATCGGCGATGTTGAAAACGAGGAAGGGGCGGAACGTCCCGATGTGGAAATCGGCATAGTCAATGACATAGCCCAGTTCCCAGCGATCACGGATGTTACCCAGCGCCCCGCCAAGGATCAGCGCCAGCCCGAGAATGTCACTCAGCAGCTTTTCGCGCATCATCCATACCAGCACCACAAGCGCGATCGCGGCGGTGACAAGCACCAGCAGCCAGCGCATCTCCATCGTCGTCGCCTGGAACATGCCGAGCGAGATGCCGCGATTTTCGGTGTAGGTCAGGTCGAAGAACGGCAGCAGCTCGATATTGCGCACCAGACGCAGGTCGAGCGGGCCGATCACATACCACTTCACGATCTGGTCAATCACCGCGATGAAGGCGGCAAACCCCAGCCCGATCAGCCGGTTGCGGGTGAACAATCCGCTCATTGCGCGCCGTCCATCCCGGCAACCACGCTGTCGCAGCGCCCGCACAGCGCGCCGTCTTCGGGCACGTCGGGAAGCAGGCGCCAGCAGCGGCCGCATTTGTGGTCGGTGGATTTGGTGACTGTCACCTCTTCGCCTTGCCCGCGCGTCACTGTCCCGGTGATGAACAATTCGGCGAGCTGTTCGTCGCTGACCCCTTCGGGAACGGCCGATGCGGGCACGGTGACGACGGCTTCATTGCTCGAACGGATCACCTTTTCGCGGCGCAGCGGCTCGATCGCTTCGGTCACGCGCTCACGCAGTTCGCGCAGCTTTGCCCATGTTGCGGTGTCCGCCGGAACGGCAGGGACACTTGGCCATTCGAGCAAGTGGACGCTGCCGCCCTGTTCGTCGTCTTCGGGATAGCGGCTCTTCCACACTTCCTCGGCGGTGAAGACCAGCACCGGCGCGGCATAACGCACCAGCGCGTGGAACAGCAGGTCGAGCACCACGCGATAGGCATTACGCAGATCGCTGTCCAGCCCTTCGCAATAGAGCGTGTCCTTGCGGATATCGAAATAGAACGCGCTGAGGTCTTCGTTGCAGAAATCGACCAGCAGGCGGGTGTAGGTGTTGAAATCGTACTCGGTCGCCGCCTTGCGCAGCTTCCCGTCAAGTTCGGACAAGAGCGAGAGGACATAGCGCTCCAGCTCCGGAATCTCGCCCAGATCGCTCATGTCGCCAACCCAGCCGTCCAGCGCGCCCAGCAGGTAGCGGAAAGTGTTGCGCAGCTTGCGGTACTGGTCGCCCACGCCTTTCAGGATTTCATCGCCGATGCGGTGATCCTCGGTGAAATCGACCGACAGCGCCCACAGCCGGATGATGTCCGCGCCGGTCGTCTCCATCACCTTCAGCGGGTCGATGGTGTTGCCGAGCGATTTCGACATCTTCTTGCCCTTGGCATCCATGGTGAAGCCGTGGGTCAGAACCTGATCGTAAGGCGCCCGCCCGCGCGTCGCGCAGCTTTGCAGCAGCGAGGACTGGAACCAGCCGCGATGCTGGTCAGACCCTTCGAGATAGAGGTTGGCAGGCCATTGCAGGTCGGGCCAGCGCCCGGATTCGAGCACGAAGGCATGGGTGCAGCCCGAATCGAACCACACGTCGAGAATGTCGGTGACCATCTCGAAATCGTCGGGATTGTAATCGGGGCCGAGGAATTCGGCCTTGCGGCTCTCCTCCCACGCATCGACGCCCTGTTCGCGCACCGCGTTGACGATGCGGGCGTTCACGGCGGAGTCTTGCAGATAGGTGCCGTCAGGCCGCACGAACAGCGTGATCGGCACGCCCCATGCGCGCTGGCGCGAAAGCACCCAGTCGGGCCGCCCTTCGACCATTGCGCCGATGCGGCGGCGGCCCTTTTCGGGGATGAATTCGACGCGGGCGATTTCCTCCATCGCCCGTTCGCGCAGCGTCGGCGCGGCGCACAGGCTTTCCTCGGAAGGATCAATCGCGCCGCCTTCGCTTTCCCACGCCTTGTCTTCCTTGCTCTTGGGTTCGAGCCACGGAAGATCGCGATCCATCGGCACGAACCATTGCGGCGTGCAGCGATAGATGACCTTGGCTTTCGAGCGCCATGAGTGCGGGTAGGAATGCGCGTAATCGGCGCTGGCGGAGAGCAACGCCCCCGCTTCGCGCAAATCGTTGCAGATCGGCCCGTCGGGCGCGTTGAACGGCTTGTTGATGACGGAGCGGCGGCGGTCATCGTCCCCGCCCAGCCACGGCCAGTCGTCGCGATAGGTGCCATCGTCCTGCACCGCGAAGACCGGGTTGATCCCTGCCGATTTGCACAGGTCGAAATCGTCTTCGCCGTGATCAGGCGCCATGTGGACGATGCCTGTGCCGCTGTCCGTGGTGACAAAATCGCCTGTAAGCATCGGGCGCGGTGTCGCATAGAACCCGCCGAGATGGTGCATGGGGTGGCGGACCTTGGTTCCGGCGAGGTCGGAGCCTTTGCCTTCCCACATCCGCTCGAAAATCTGATGCGGCTCGCCGCTATCGGTGAGGAAACCGATGCGGTCGCCAAACTGGATCATCAAATCCTTAGCGACGAGGAAGGAGCGTCCGGTGGAACTTGGCCCGCTTTCAGGCAGAATTGTCTCGCGGACGAGCACGTAATCAACCTCCGGCCCATAGGCCAAAGCCTGGTTCACCGGGATCGTCCACGGGGTCGTCGTCCAGATCACCGCATGCGCGCCGACCAGTTCGGGGATCGGGCTTTCGATGATCTCGAACGCCACGTCGATCTGCGGGCTGTCGGTCAGGTCTTCGTACTCAACCTCCGCCTCGGCCAGCGCCGTCTTTTCGACCGGGGACCACATCACCGGCTTCGCGCCGCGATAGAGGTTGCCGTTCTCCGCGAACTTGCACAGCTCGGCAACGATCGTCGCCTCGGCCTGGAAATCCATCGTCAGATACGGATTGTCCCAATCGCCAAGGATGCCCAGCCGCTTCAGCTGCTCGCGCTGTGTATCGACCCAGTGCTGCGCATAGGCGCGGCATTCGGCGCGGAATTCCTTTGCGGGAACCTCGTCCTTGTTCTTCTTCTTCTTGCGGTACTGTTCCTCGACCTTCCATTCGATCGGCAGGCCGTGGCAGTCCCAGCCCGGAACATAGGGCGCGTCCTTGCCCATCAGGTTCTGCGTGCGGCAGACCATGTCCTTCAGGATATGGTTCAGCGCGTGGCCGATGTGCATGTCGCCATTGGCATAGGGCGGGCCATCGTGGAGGATGAACTTCTCCCGGCCCCGGCGCGCCTCGCGCAGTTTCTCGTAAAGACCAATCTCGCGCCAGCGCGCCGCAATGCCCGGTTCCTTCTGCGGAAGGCCGGCTTTCATCGGGAAGTCCGTCTTCGGCAGGAAGACGGTGTCCTTGTAGTCGCGTTTCGCGGTGTCGTTACTCATCGGGAAGGGCGCTTAGAAGCCTTCGCGCTTCGTCGCAATCCTTCTCCATCTGCGCCATCAATCCTTCGAGGTTGTCAAACTTCGCCTCGCCGCGCAGGAAGTGGTGGAAGGCGACCTCGATTTCCTGCCCGTACAGATCGCCGGAGAAGTCGAAGAAATAGGGTTCGAGCAGTTCCTTGGGCGGTTCGAACTGCGGACGGATGCCGATATTGGCCGCGCCTTTCAGCACTTGGCCCGTCGCCAGTATCTTTCCCGTAACGGCATAGACGCCGTATCTGGGCCGCAGGTAATTCTCGACCGAAAGGTTCGCCGTGGGATAGCCAATGGTGCGACCGCGCTTGTCCCCGTGTTCCACGATCCCGCGGATCGCGAATGGGCGCGACAGAAGCTGCGCGGCAAGCTGCGGATCGCCTTCGCGTAGGGCTTCGCGGATGCGGCTTGAGGAGATGACGCCGGATTCCTCCACCGCTTCGACCACGCGCGATTCGAGGCCGTTTTCCGCCCCGAAGGTGCGCAGCAGATCGACATTGCCCTTCGCCATCTTGCCGAAAGTGAAATCGCCACCCGTCACCACGCCATGCGCGCCGAAACGGCCGATCAGGATTTGCGTGATGAAATCCTCCGCACTCGTGCCCGCCAGTTCGGCATCGAAGTGGAACACCAGCATCGCTGTGGCCCCGGCGGCAAGGTACAGCTCCTGCCGCTGTTCGAGCGTGGTCAGGCGGAACGGCGGCACTTCTGGGCGGAAGAACCGCACCGGATGCGGATCGAATGTCGCGATGATTGAAGGGCGGCCCTCCTCATGCGCCCAGCGGATCGCCTCACCCGCCACGGCCTGATGCCCGCGATGGAAACCGTCGAAATTGCCAAGCGCGATCACCGCGCCGCGCAGCGCCTTGGGAACATCCTCGCGATGATCGAGCCACCTCATGGCGCTGCTTTCATCGGATTGAGCCCGGCTTGCAACACCCGAAGCGCGTTAAGGCCCATCGCGGCGCGGATTTCTTCCTCGGAGAAACCTTCGTCCATCAATGCCTGCGTCACCTGTGTCAGTTGTGAAGTGTCGAACCGCACGGTGACCGCGCCGTCATAGTCGCTGCCGAGCGCGACATGTTCGATGCCAACGAGATCGCGGATATGCTTCATCGCGCGGGCGGTGGCGCGCGGGTCGGTCGAGCACACGGCGCCCTCCCAATAGCCGACGCCGATCACCCCGCCGGTCGCGGCGACGCCCCGGATCTCGTCATCGGTAAGGTTGCGGTTGACATCGCAGGTCGCCTGCACCCCGCCGTGGCTGGAAACCACCGGGCGACGCGCCATGGCCAGCACTTCTGCAACGCATTGGTGCGAGCAATGGGCGATGTCGACGATAATGCCCTTGTCCTCCATGCGGCGGACGACCTCGCGGCCCATCGGGGTGAGCCCGCCCTTTTCCTCGCCATGCATCGACCCGGCGAGTTCATTGTCGAAGAAATGGGTGAGCCCAGCCATGCGCAGGCCGGCGTCATAAAGCTTGTCGAGATTGTCGGGATCGCCTTCGAGGCTGTGGAGGCCCTCTGCGCTAAAGAGGGCGCCGATGGGCCTTACAAAGCCGGGTGTAGCCAGACTACCATCTTCACGCTGAACGCCGAGTTTAGTTGAGCGAGCTTGGAGCAAGCTTTCAATCTGATCGGTGCTCTTGATTAGGCGTAACGCGCTGTTCGAGTCTGCCGCAGCCCGCTCCAGCTTCTCGCCATGATAGAGCCCGCGCTCAAGGATCGAGAACCACGTGCGCAGCGGTTGCAACTGGCCAATGGCAAGCATGGTGATGTTGTCGCCATCGGCGGAATTGCTGTCGTAATTCTGACCCTTTGGCGTCTTGGTGACGCTGGAGAACACCTGCAGCGCGACATTGCCTTGTTGCAGCCGCCCAAGGTCGACATGGCCCCGGTCGCTGTCCGCCAGCAGGCTGCGCTGCCACAGCAGCGTATCGGCGTGGAGGTCGACAATGGTCAGCGTCGCGTGCAGCGCCTTCGCCTCGTCGCTCACCGCGATCAGCGGCTCGCCGTCGATCTTGTTCATGCTCTCTTCGGCCATCCTTGGCGCGAACAGGAAGAACCCCGCTGCAGCGAGCACGACGAGGCCGAGCAGCCCGAGAAGAAGCTTGCGGATCATGCTGCCTCGCACGCCTCGCCTGCGTCGTCCTCGTCATGGCGCGCATAGGTGACGAAGGAATAGGCGGGTCGGCCATCCGTGGCGGGATGATCTTCGCGCGATATTTCGCGCCAATCATCTCCAAGCGGCTTCATGAAGGTGTCGCCGGGATAATCCGCGTGAATTTCGGTCACTTCGATGCGGTCTGCCATGGGGCGGAACACGTCATAGATCGCGGCGCCGCCGACGATGGCAATTTCGCCGGTTTCGTTGCCTTCAGCCGCCTTTGAAAGCGCTTCAGCCACGGTTCGAACGACTTCGGCCCCGGTCGAATCCCAATGTTCGCGCCGGGTGAGCACAATGTGGCGACGCCCCGGAAGCAGGCCTGGCAGGCTCTCGAACGTCTTGCGCCCCATGATCATCGGCTTGCCCAATGTCAGCGCCTTGAACCGCTTGAGGTCAGCCGGGAGGTGCCAAGGCAAGCGCCCTTCGTGGCCGATTGCGCCATTGGCGGCGCGCGCATAGATCAGGAAAATCTTGTTTGTATTCATGGGGTTCACGGCTTGCCGTGGCTGATCCCGTGAGACACGCGCGTGACATGGCCCATCTTGCGTCCGGCCCGGGCTTCGCGTTTGCCGTAAAGGTGCAGGTGCGGCTCCCCGGCTTCGGAAAGGATGCGGTGCGCCGTCAGCGCCTGTTCGCCGACGATGTTGCGCATTTCGATCTCGGCAAAGCGGGTCGCCGTCCCTCCCAGCGGCAGGGCGCAGATCGCGCGGATGTGGTTTTCGAACTGGCTCGCCGCAGCGCCTTCGATGGTCCAGTGCCCGGAATTGTGGACGCGCGGAGCCATCTCGTTGAAAACAGGCCCATTTCGTGTGGCGAAGAATTCGAGCGTCAGCACCCCGACATAGCCAAGCGCCTTGGCGGTCTTTTTGGCGATGGCGCGCGCCTCCTCGACCTGAGCCTCGACAATCTCACCTGCCGGCAGAGCCGAACGCACCAGCATTCCGCCTTCGTGGGTGTTTGCGGTCGAATCCCAGATGCGGATCGAGCCGTCGTACCCGCGGGCGAGGATTACGGAGAATTCGGTGTCGAAATCGACCAGCCCTTCGTAGATGCAGGTCTGTCCCGGAAAGCGCACCCCTTCGGCTTCGCGCAATGATCCGATCCGCCACTGGCCCTTGCCGTCATAGCCGTCGCGCGCGGTCTTCAGAATACCGGGCGCGCCGATCCGGTCGATGGCGCGGGTGAGCTCGTCGTCGCTTTCGACCCGCATATAGGGCGCGCAAGTCGCGCCGAGCTCTTCGACGAAGCGTTTCTCGTTCAGGCGGTCCTGCGCAATCTGGAGCGCGCGCGGATTGGGTGCGAGCATGCGTTCGGGGATCGCACCAACCGCCGTCAGCGGGACGTTCTCGAATTCCCATGTCACGACATCGCACTTGCTGGCGAATGCAGCGAGCGCAGCGGTTTCGCCCCAGCCGTTGTCGAAGAAGTCATCGCAAGCCGACGCCGCGACATTGTCGCCGGGCGGGGCGTAGCCGATGCAGCGATAGCCCAGCTGCTTTGCCGCGATGGCGAGCATCCGGCCAAGTTGGCCACCGCCAAGGATGCCGATGGTCGAACCCGGGGGAAGGGGTGCGCGTTCTGCCATCAGTCCACCGGTAAATCCGCAACGTCGCCGGTGCGGGCGGCGCGCCAATCCTGCAGCCGTTCCGACAGGTCTTCGTCACTCAGCGCGAGAATGGCAGCCGCCATCAGCGCGGCATTCTTGGCCCCCGCTTCGCCAATAGCCAGAGTGCCGACCGGAATCCCGGCGGGCATCTGGACGATCGACAGCAGGCTATCCATGCCCGACAGCGCCTTTGACTGCACGGGTACACCCAGAACCGGCAGATGCGTCATCGCCGCGATCATTCCGGGCAGGTGTGCCGCACCCCCGGCACCGGCGATGATCACGTCAAATCCTTCGCCTTCTGCACCCTTGGCAAAGGCGCTCATCCGATCTGGTGTGCGGTGGGCGGAGACGATCCGGGCCTCATGCTCGACCTCAAGCTCCTCAAGAAGCTCTGCGGCAAGGCGCATGGTCGGCCAGTCCGACTGGCTGCCCATGACGATGGCTACTCTTCCTCCCACGCGCAAAGCCCCTCAGCTATCCTTCAGATAGTACCGCTCGCCCGGCACCATGTTGTCATCGAAGTCATAGATGATCGGCTGGCCCGTGGGAATCTCCAGCCCGGTGATGTCCTCATCAGAGATATTCGAAAGGTGTTTCACCAGAGCGCGCAGGGAATTGCCGTGGGCTGAAATGATCACGGTTTCGCCGCTGGCCAGCACCGGCAGAATGTCGCTCTCCCAATAGGGCAGCACGCGCTCGATCGTCAGTTTCAGGCTTTCGGTGTTTGGCACCTCGATCCCGGCGTAGCGCGGATCGCCCGACAGATCATACTCGCTGCCCGGCTCCATCGGCGGCGGCGGCACGTCGAAGCTGCGGCGCCAGATGTGCACCTGTTCATCGCCGTGCTTGTCGCGGGTTTCCTGCTTGTTCAGCCCGGTCAGCCCGCCATAGTGCCTTTCATTGAGCCGCCAGTCCTTCGTCACCGGCAGCCACAGCCGCCCCATTTCCTCCAGCGCCAGATTCAGCGTCTTGATCGCGCGGGTCTGAACCGAGGTGAAGCAGACCGTGGGCAGCACACCCTTGTCCTTCATCAGCGCACCGGCGGCCTTCGCCTCGGCCACGCCCTTTTCGGTGAGGTCGACATCCCACCATCCGGTAAAGCGGTTTTCAAGGTTCCACTGGCTCTGGCCGTGGCGGACCAATATCAACTTTGGCACTTGGAAGGTCGCTCCTGCTTGGTCGGGCCTATATCATCGGGCTTGTGTGATCAGGAACGTTACGCGTTAGCTTTCGGAATCGTCCTTGGAAACCCCGTTATCGGGCGATTCGGCCTTCAACTGGCGCGATTGCGCTTTGCGACGCCGCAGGTTTTCACGCAGCTTCGCCGCCATGCGTTCCTCACGCGACATTTTATTGCTTCGGCCTTCACTCATGCGAAACCCATTGCCGTTAGAGGCGACAACCTTCAAGCCCCGCTTGACATTCGCATCGCGCGCGACAATAGCGCGCGCCTGCACCGGCAGGCTGCTGTAGCTCAGTGGTAGAGCGCACCCTTGGTAAGGGTGAGGTCGAGAGTTCAATTCTCTCCAGCAGCACCACCTCCTGCCCATGCCCGTCAGACCGGGTTTTTGCGGCACCAACACCCCATACCCACACTTTTGACGATACGCCTGCACGGCAGGCTTCGCTATCCCTTTGCCCATCACGGTATATGCGAGGGAGAGCGCACGATGGATCTGGGACTCAAAGGCAAGAAAGTCATCATGAACGGCGGCGCGCACGGGCTGGGGCTTGCCTCGCTCAAGCTGTTCGCGGCCGAGGGCGCCGATGTCGCCTTTTTCAGCCGCAAGGAAGACAAGATCGAAGCGGCCAAGGCTGCGATCGAAGCGGCCGGGCCGGGCAAGGTGTTTGCCGAAGTGTTCGACATGGCCAGCGGGCCTGACGCCTACAAGGCGTGGCTGGAAAAGGCCGCCGGCGAGCTGGGTGGCTGCGATATCTTCATCCACACCGCGTCCTCCTCCGGCACGGGCGGCACCGGTGATTGGCAGAGCACGCTCGACATGGACATCATGGGTGCGGTCAACGGGGTTGAGGTTTTGACCCCGCATCTCGCCAATTCGGACAGCGGCTCGATCGTGTTCATGAGCTCGACTGCGGCGCTTGAGACCTTCATCGCCCCGCAGGCGTTCAACGCGCTCAAGGCCGCGCTGATCACCTACGGCTCGCAATTGTCGCAGGCGCTCGCGCCGCAGGGCATCCGCGTCAACACCGTGTCGCCCGGCGCGATCTACTATCCCGGCGGTAACTGGGAAGTGATCGAAGGCGTCATGCCGGAGCTGTTCCAGGCGACGCTCGCCAAAATGCCGATGGGTCGTTTCGGCAATGATCAGGAAGTCGCCAACGCGATCGTCTTCGTTGCCAGCCCGGCTGTCCCCTACATGACCGGCGCGAATGTCGTCGTCGACGGCGGCTTCACGCAGCGCGTCCAGTTCTAAGCACCCCGATCCCAACAGGAAGGCTCTTACTCCATGGCTGAGATAGACCGCGACAAGCTGCTCGACATCTATACCCGCACGATGAAGGTGAACCGCACGGACGAGAAGTTCCGCGAACTGCTGATGCAGGGCAAGGTTGCCGTGATGTATTACTGCGTGCGCGGGCAGGAGCTGGTTTCCGCCGCGGCGATGGCTGCATTAGAGAAGGACGATTACGTCGTCTGCACCTATCGCGGCCAGGGCGAACAGACGGCCAAGGGCATTCCGATGGAAAAGTGGTGGGGCGAATGCCTCGGCAAGGCGACCGGCACCTGCAAGGGCAAGGGCGGCACCATGCACATCACCGATCCTGAAACCGGAATCATGGTGACAACGGGCGTGGTCGGATCGGGACTGCCGATTGCCAACGGCCTTGCCATGGCGAGCCAGAACAATGGCGACGGGCGGGTGACGCTGGTCAGCTTTGGCGATGGTGCGGCCAATATCGGCGGCTTCCACGAAGCGATGAACATGGCCCAGCTTTACAAGCTGCCGGTCGTCTTCCTGTGCCAGAACAACCGCTATGGCGAACACACTGCCTATGCCGATCACACCGACAGCCCCAATATCGCCAGCCGCGCCGCAGGTTACGGGATGCCGGGAGTGACGGTGGACGGCAACGACGTGAACCAGGTCTATCCGGCGGTGAAAGAAGCTGTCGATCGGGCGCGCCGCGGCGAAGGGCCAACGCTGGTCGAGGCCATGTGCTACCGCATGATGGGCCACTTCTTCGGCTCGGACTTCAGCTACATGCCGCCCGAGCATATTGCCGAGATGAAGGCCGAAGATCCGCTGCCCAAGCTCAGGCAGGTCATGCTCGAACACCAGTTCACCGAAGAGGAGCTGGACGCGATCGTCGCCGACATCGACGCGCAGATCAACGCGGCGGTGCAACACGCGCTCGACGCCCCGCTGCCTGACACTGACGAAATCTACAAAGACGTTCTCGAGGAGGTTAACTGACATGGGTCAGATCACCATGACGCAGGCGCTGAACCTCGCGATTGACGAGGCGATGGCCGAAGACGACGGCGTGTTCTGCCTGGGCGAGGACGTTTCGGCCAAGCAGGGCGGCGGGGTGTTCAAGGTCACCGCCGGGCTTACCGAAAAGTATGGCGAACACCGCATTCGCGCCACGCCGATCTCCGAAACCGCGATCATCGGCGCGGCGGTGGGCGCGGCGCTCGCCGGACAGCGCCCTATTGCCGAGATCATGCTGATGAACTTCGTCGGCGTGTGCATGGACCAGATCGTCAACCACGCGGCCAAGCTGCGCTTCATGTCGGGCGGGCAGACGCCGTGCCCGATCGTGATCCGCACCACCACCGGGGTAGGCGTGGGCTTTGGCGGACAGCACTCCGATATGCTCGAAGCATGGTTCGCGCATGTCGCCGGGATGCATGTCGTCACCCCGTCGAACGCCGCCGATGCGCGCGGGCTGATGCGGTCTGCGATCGACGCCAACGATCCGGTCGTCTTTATCGAGAACATCCTTTGCTATGGCCTCACCAGCGAAGACCCGGGGCCGGGTTACCGCGTGCCGCTGGGCAAGGCCGCGATTGCGCGTGAAGGCAGTGACATCAGCCTCATCACCTATGGCCGCACCGTGCTCGACGCGCTCGAAGTGGCGGGTGAGCTGGAGAAGGAAGGCATCAGCGTCGAGGTTGTCGATCTGCGCACCATCGCCCCTTATGACGAGGCGACCGTACTCGCTTCGGTCAACAAGACGGGCCGCGCGCTCACCCTGCACGAGGCGGTGCGTCCGTTCGGGACGGGGGCGGAAATCGCCGCCAACATTCAGGAAAAGTGTTGGGACAACCTCAAAGGTCCGGTGCGCCGCATCGGCGGGACCTTCTCCGCCGTGCCCTTCGCTTCGCATCTTGAGCAGGCGTGGATCCCGACCAAGGCGCAAATCGTCGAACAGATCAAGGCAAGCGTAGGAAAGCTCTGAATGGCCGAGGAAATCCGCATCCCCAAGCTGGGCATGAGCGCGACCGAGGTGACGCTCGCCGAATGGATGTTCGGCGATGGCGAACAGGTCAGCAAGGGCGACATCATCTACACCGCCGAAACCGACAAGACGACCGTCGAGATCGAAGCCCAGGCCTCCGGCGTAATCCGCCCCACTGGGGAGGAAGGCGTCAAATACAAGGTCGGCGACATCATCGGGACGATCGAGTGAGGGCCGGCGACGGTGAGTAATCCGCGTGAACTTCTGTCCGCAGTCTATGCCGCAGCGGGTGCGCGCGACTGGGACAAGGTTGAAAGCCTGCTCCACCCCGATTTTGTGCTGTACGAGGCGGAGTGCCTGCCGTTCGGCGGGGAATGGCGCGGCAAGGACGCGCTGCAACGCTGCGCCGCCGCGATGTACGGCACCTGGGCCGAGGCCAAGGTCGACATTCACGACATCACCGGCGGCGACACCCACGCCGTTACGGTGCTGACGCTGACGATGCACCCCAAGGACGGCAGCGCCCCCTTCAGCCAGACCGTCAACGAGATGGGCGTGTTCGAGGACGGGCTGCTCAAGGAACTGCGCATCCACTACTTCGACGCCGCCGAGGTTGCTGCGCGGGCTTGATTCGGGTGTGGGTGTGACAGCGAACCGGGTAATTTAAAAATATTCGGTCCTGCCCCAAACCACTGAACACAATAGGAAAAGCCGGATTTTCCGTAGGTGGGGGTGTGACTTTTCAGATTGATCGCTTTCCATCCTGATTGCACGCGTCCGGCGGACAGAGCGCCGCGCATTGCAACAGTATCGCCGGGATGCCGCCATGTAGGAAAGCGCCCATTTCAGCGCAGTTTGGCAGAAAGAGTGGGGTTACTGTCCTAACGGTTGCCGCGCGATCGGGCTAATGTCTGTTCATGGCACACAAACACACCATTCAGACAAAGGCCCCGCAGCCACGCCGCGTCGTCATGGTCGTCTATCCGCAGGCGCACATTCTCGACGTGGTCGGCCCGCTTGAGGTGCTGACCGGCGCGAAGCTGTTCCTGCCCGAAGGCGTCACCCCCTATGAAGTGCACGTCGTTGCCGAAAGCGCGGGCCGGGTCAGCACGACCAGCGGGCTGACGATCGAGGCCGACCAGAGCTTTGCCGACGCGCTGGCCGATGGCGCCCCGATCGATACGCTTGTAGTCGCAGGCGGGCACGGCACGGTCGAGGCGCTTGAAAGCCCGGCCTTGCTCGATTTCGTGCAACAGGCGGCAAGGCGGGCCGGACGCGTCGTGTCGATCTGTACCGGGGCGATGATCCTCGCAGAGATCGGACTGCTCGACGGGCGCCGCGCCACCACCCATTGGTGGTGGTGCCCGGTTCTTGCCAAACGCTATCCGCAAGTCTCCGTCCAGTCGGACGCGATCTTCATTCGCGACGGCAATATCTGGACCTCCGCCGGAGTGACATCGGGGATGGACCTGGCGCTGGCACTGCTGGAACAGGACTGGGGCCACGACATCGCGCTTCAGGTCGCGCGCTACAACGTGATGTACATGATGCGTCCCGGCGGACAGTCGCAATTCAGCGCGCATCTGGTCGCGCAGCGGGCCGAGGACCCGGCCATCAACGAAACGCTCGACTACATCCTCGGCAATCTGTCCGAACCGCTCAACATCACCGCTCTGGCGGCGCGGGCGGCCATGTCGGAGCGGACTTTCGCGCGAAAGTTCAAGGACGAAACCGGGGTTACGCCGGCGCATTACGTCGAAGCGGCAAGGGTTCAGGCGGCGCGGGTCGCGCTGGAGCAATCCTCTGCCCGGATCGACCAGATCGCGCTTCAGACCGGGTTCCAAAGCGCCGAGCGGATGCGCCGTGCGTTTCAACGCCACGTAGGCGTTTCGGCGACGGACTATCGCGAACGCTTCTGCCTCGGTGCCTTCAACGAAGCACCGGAGCCGCCTCCGTAAGACATTCGGGCAGCCCGCCCCGATCAGACAGGATCACCACCCGCAAGGGCGTGTGACCCTTCCACAAACCAACCTTCCAATTCCAGCGTCAGGGTCGCCTGCCGCAGCGGGAACGCTTGCCCGCAATCCATGCAAGCGACGCAAAAGAAAGGACTGAAAGACCATGATGTATTCTCAAAACACCATCCGCAACGTGAAGCCGCTGGGCGTGGGTTTGGCCGCGCTGGCTGCCTCGCTGGCAATGCTGGCAACGGCGTCGCCAACCCATGCACAATCCAGTGACGAGCATTTCCAGGGCGTCACCATCGGTGCTCAGGCCGGGTGGGAAGACCGTACAATCGACGCGACGGTGCTGCCCGATACGCTCAACACCGCGCTGGACGATAGAAGGGACGGCTTCGCCTATGCTGGATATGTCGGATACGATCACCAGCTTGACCGCTTCGTGATCGGCGTCGAAGCCGGTTTCGCGCCGGGCGGCAAGACCTTGCGGGCCAGCATTCCGGGCGGCTCGATCGAGCTTGATTCGAAATGGAGCGCCGACCTGAGCGTGCGTGGCGGCGTGACCGTGACTGAGCGGCTGCTCGCTTATGGCCGGGTCGGCTATGCGATCAACCGGTATCGCATCAGGGGCTTTACCACAGGTACCACCGCTCCTGTCGCCAGCGATGGCGAGACTGCCGACGGCGTGATCTTCGGCGGCGGGCTGGAGTACGCGCTCAGCGATAACGCGTCGGTGCGCGCCGAATACCGGCGCAAGGAGCTCGACGGTTCGCTGTCGTCCAACCAGGTCCTCGGAGGCGTCACCTTGCGCTTCTGACGATGGTCGGGCCGCTGCCGGAATCCCCAAATCTGCACCCCCGGGCGGTGGCCCGGCCCCATTTTCCCCGAACCATGAACCAAGGGAGTAACCCGATGTTTCGCACCTTTACTCTTGTTGTCGGGCTGGCGCTGATTGGAGGCGGTTGCACCACCGTCGAACAGCGCGCCACCCGCTATTCCACGCCCACCTGTGCCCAGCTTGCCACCGCGCTCGATTATGAGAAGCGCGGGGAGCGGCGCGCCCGGCGTACCGGGGTTGTCACGGGCATCGCCAGCATTATCGCGGGCGGTGATGACGGTGACCTGCTTGAGCTTGATTCCGACATGAATTTTCTTGAGGCCGATGACCGCCGCTTATCGGTTCGCGCGATCCGGGCCGAACAGCAGCGGCACTGCGTTGCGGCTGACGGTGCGCCTGAAACCTCTGCCTCGTGATCGACGGCTTCCGCGCTAAAGCGTCTGCCCGTCGTCCAGCACGAAATCGCTGCCCGTCACGAATTCCGCCGCATCCGAACACAGGAACAGCAGCGGCCCGTCGAGTCCCTCTTCGCCCATCAGGCGGCGCTTGGGGAAGCGGGCAATCTGTTTCTTGCCCATGTCGGTATCGAACCAGTCGTCGTTGATCGCGGTGCGGATGTAGCCGGGGGAGATCGTGTTCACGCAAATGCCGTAGCGCGCCCATTCGCGCGCCATGCTGCGCGCTGCCTGAATGACGCCTGCCTTGGACGCGGAATAGGCAACGAGGCCGGGCGAAGGCTCGAAAGCGGTGATCGATGCGATCATCACGATCCGCCCGCGCTCGACCTTGTTCGCGATCATCCGTTTTGCGCCTTCGCGCGCAGTCAGGATCGCGCCTTTGAGGTTGATCGCGAGCGTGCGCTCGATCTCTTCCTCGGGCATGTCGATGGCCATTCCCGCACCGTCGACCCCGGCATTGGCGATCACCGTGTCGACCGGGCCGAAAGCTGCCTCTGCCGCATCGAAACCGGCGATGATGTCGGCCTCTTGCGCGACATCCATGGCAATCGCGGTGGCGCTATCCCCGATTTCAGCGGCTAGCGCTTCAAGCCTGTCCTTGCGCCGTGCGCCGAGGGCGACGCGTGCCCCGTTCGCGGCAAGGATGCGGCCAAAGCGCGCGCCAAGCCCCGAGGACGCACCGGTGACGAGCGCGGTGCGCCCCGAAAGATCGACAGAAATGCTCATGGCTCGGCTTTCTGCCCGCTCAGCCCTTGGCGGGCAATTCGCCCTCGACATATTTCCGCAAGGTCGTCTGGAAATGGCGGACGCGGCTGTCCTGATAATGGCCAAGCTCCATCAGGCCCTCCTTCATCGTCTTCATCCCGGTCTGGACATGCGGCAGATTGGCCATGTCCTGATCGAACACATTGGCCAGCTGCGGCCCCATGATGTCGGCGGCCCATGCAAAGGGCTCGTCATCGGGGATGTAGGTCATTTCCACCGCGCGCGGGCGTTTCTCGCCCTTGGGCGTGGGGAACAGCAGACGGATTTCCATGATGCACCAGTCGGGTGTGTCACCCGGCAGCCAGCGATAGGTCAGCGTCGGCAGATAACCGATCCACGGCGCGAAATTGGGAAAGATGTTGTAGGTGAAATTGTCGAGCAGTTCGCTGTCCGATGCCTCGGAATAGTCATAGCCGTATTGTTCGGTGAAGCCCTGACGGCTGGCTTCGGCCAGCACCTTGCGCGCCCCCAGCGGATCGGCGGCGTCATAGCCTTCGCCGCCTTCTCCGGCAGCAAACCGCCGGTTGGTGTTGGCGTCCGCACCGCCCGAAAATTCGTTCATTTTCGACAGGACGTAGTCGGAATCCTTGCCCTTGAGATGCGGGCTGAGAACGCCCGAAGGGGTGATCGCGCGGTTGAAGTGATCGCCGATGTGATCGTAGCGGGTGTTGGCATCGCCCAGGAACGGCAGCAATTGCGGATGGGTGACGATCGAATGCCACGCCTCCATGAAGGCTTCCGCCGTCGCTTTCCAGTTGGCCGGGATCTTCTTCTGCACCCACATGCCGGTGTAGCGGTTTTCGAAGTCATAGCGTTCGTAATGCGAAGCCGCCGGGCCGAGCCAGGTCTTGAAATCGGGCAGGTCGTGGTTCTCGGTGATCATCACGAAACCCTGCCAAAGTTCGACGCGGGCTTCGGGCAGCGACAGGTCCTTGCCTTCGAGATGCTTGAAGTCCCACTCCGACGGGATTTCCTTCAAGCTGCCGTCATTGCGCCAGGTGAAGCCGTGGAACGGGCAGCGCAGCCGGATCGACGGGCCGCAGGTGGTGCGCAGCTTGCGCCCGCGGTGGAGACAGGCGTTGTAGAAAGCGCGGACCGATCCGTCCTTCTGGCGGATCAGCAGGAAGCTCTTGCCCGCGATTTCGAACACCACCGTGTCGCCGGGATCGGGCATTTCATCCTCGCGCGCGGCGAACAGCCAGACATTGGGCCACATCTTCTCGCGTTCAAGCCGGGCGAAATCTTCGGAAATATAGGGTTCGACCGGGATCGGATCGTCACCCATTTCGATGGTCGTTTCCTCGAACAGGTAATCGGGCGGGGTGCGCGTGTCACCGTTCAGCATGTCGGTGTAGCTGATGCCGGGGCAGCGATCCTCGCGGTTGACGTCCTTGATATCGTTCATGGGTCCCTCTCTCGATCCCTACTCGCACTTTGTGCAGTGTTCCGTCGGGAGAATATCACACAGGTTATCAGCCGGGTCACCCTATCGGATTGGAGAGGATCGATGGCGCTGTCGGGGAAAATTGCGGCTTTGGGCGAGATCATGCAGCTGGCTTTCGTGCCTGAGGACTTCGACGCCGCCGTCGCGCACTGGACCGGAACGATGGGCGTGGGGCCGTTCCACCTGATCGAGGGCATCCATCTCGACGGAATGAAATACCGCGGCCAGCCGACCGATGCGGTGTTCGACCTCGCGCTGGCTTATTGGGGGGATATCCAGATCGAACTGATCCGCCCGCGCGACGATCACCCGTCGATCTATCGCGGCGAATACGGATCGACCGGCAACGGGCTGCACCATGTCTGCATTCTGGTGGACGACATCGCCGAGGCGCGCAGGGTGTGTGCCGATGCCGGGGCCGAAGTGATGATCGAAGGCCGCTTTGGTGCCAGCGAAGTGATCTATGTCGATCCCGGCAGCGGCCCGGGCGGGCTGGTCGAAATCCTCCAGCAGGCCAAGGACGGGCCGGATCTGTTCGCCATCATCAAGGCCGCATGCGAAAGCTGGGACGGCACCGAGCCGCTGCGGAGGCTTTGATTGTTCGAAGGCGCGGATGCGCCTTCGTCCTCGGTGCTGCTCCTCGCTACGCTCGGGCACCTGCGGGGCGGCCGCGTGGCCTTGCGGTTGCTACGCAACCGATCTGCAAATATTCGTCAAATGCGCTGCTTCGACGCTGAACGCGTCGCAAGGGCGACTGCCCGCCCGCAGCGGGTGCGGTGCGCAGCAACGCACGTCTAGCGAGGATGAAGGCGCGGATGCGCCTTCGAAAACCCTAGGACGACGCCCCCAGATAGCCCAGCTGGCCGGCCTTAAAGATCGTCTGCGCGCGGTTGACGCTGTCGAGTTTTTCGCCCGCGCGGTGGATGTGATAGCGGATCGTCGCGTGGCTGCGATCAAGGATCATGCTGATTTCCTTGTCGGTCTTGCCGATCGCCGCCCAGCGCAGGCATTCGACCTCGCGCTTTGACAGCACGCAATCCGAAGGGATGCGCCGCTTGGTGCGGTTCGCCTGGACATAACCGGCGACAAAGCGGCGGATCAGATGCGCGAACAGCGTGCCGTAAAGCGCGTATTCTTCCGACAGGTCTTCCTTGTCGCGGTCCATGCTGATGAAGCTGCTGGCCGAAATCTGGCCAAACGGCAGGTGCGTCGGGATGACGATTGCCGCCTTGCACAGCGAACGCTTCTCGAAATCGGCGAGGTCGATTTCCTCGAGATAGGAATTGCGCCATTTTAGGTTGAAGCCTGTGGCGGTTCACCCAGAACGGTTCGCTTTCATAGCGGCAGGCGCGCGGCAGCGGCGAATGCAGCGCGAGGCGATGATCCTCCCACCAGCGCGCACCATCGTCCAGCCAGCGGAAGATGTCGGCATTCAGGATCGTGCCGTCGGCGTCGATCATCGGTTCCTTGGAGGAGATGTCGTCGCACACCGCGACCTGCATTCCCCGCTCCTGCGCGATGCGGGCCAGATTGACGGCGGCATCGTGGATGTCTTCGGGGCAGGTGATCGTCACCTGTTCCAGCAATTGCTCGAGATTCTCGGTGCCGTTCGGCGTGCGAAGTTCAACGACATTGGTGGCCATGATAAGGCTCACTCCTCTCCTCTTGCTCCCGTCCGACCAGACTATCTTATTTCGCGCGAGTCGCCTCATACTTTACGTAGGGGCAATGCACTTTATCGCTGGTTAGGCACGGCTACTCTAACGGAGATTGCGACCATGTTAAGGCAGGATGGCTTCTGGGCGGGCGAGAATTTCGGAATCGCACTGAAAGCCTTGGCTCAAGGTATCGATTCGGCGCGCCCGGCGCTGGTTCATGGGGAGCGGATCGTCACCTGGGGCGAATTCGATTCGCGCACCGATGCGATTGCCGCCGGCCTCAAGGCGCATGGTTTGCAGCCGGGCGACATTGCCGGGCAGATGCTGCGCAACAATCCCGATTACATGCTCGCCTATTTCGGCTGCGTGAAAGCGGGCGTCGTCCCGGTGAATGTGAATTACCATTACAAGGAGCGCGAGCTTGCGGACATCTTCGCCCGCTTCGGGCTGAAGGCGCTGTTCACCGAAAGCGATTTCGCCGAACTCGCGCGCGAAGCGATGGCGCCTGATGCGCTGACGGTGGATGTCGGCGGGGCGGAATGGGACGCGCTGCAAGCAACCCCGCTGCCCGATGGCTTCGCGATCCATGACGATCCGCAGGCGCTGTTCCTGACGGCGACGGGCGGCACCACCGGCATGCCCAAAGCGGTGATGTGGCCGATGGTGGAAGCATGGCAGGCTTTCAGCATCTCGGTTTGGCAGCGCGGCTTTGGCGAACCGCCCTTTGTCGCGACTTCGCTGGAAGCGCAGGTGAAGGAAGCGGCAAGGACCGCGCCGGATCACCCCGCCAGCACTTCGCCGCTGCTGCTGCTCAGCCCGCTGATGCACGGGGCGGGGCAGTTTACCGCTGTCATCCACCTGCTCAAAGGCGGCACGCTGGCGCTGCTGCCCGCGCACAAGTTCGACGCCGACATCGCGATTGACGAAGTGAAGCGGCTGGGCGCGCGGGGTGTTTTCATTGTCGGCGATGCCTTCGCCCTGCCGCTGGCCGATCGGCTGGATGCGCGTGCCGACGCCGCCGAGGCGATTGCCAGCCTGCGCAGCGTGACATCGTCAGGCGCGGTGTTTTCCGAACATCTCAAGAAACGGCTGATCGCGCACAATCCCGCGCTGGTGGTGATCGATGCGCTGGGATCGTCGGAAAGCAGCGGTACCGGGATCGTCATCACCACCGCGCAAGGATCGACGGGCGGGGGCAAGTTCCAGCCCTTGCCGGGGCGCGAGACCAAGCTGTTCGACGAAAACCTGAAAGAGATTCCCAAGGGCAGCGAAGGCGTCGGCATCGTCGCGCGCACCGGGCCGTTGCCGCTCGGCTATCTGGGAGAGGACGAAAAGAACCGCCAGACCTTCCCCGAAATCGACGGCAAACGCTGGCTGATGACGGGGGACCGCGCGCGCTGGGCGGCGGACGGCAGCATGGAATTCATCGGCCGCGACAACATGTGCATCAACACCGGCGGCGAAAAAGTCTTCCCGGAAGAGGTCGAGGCGGTGCTGCTGGAACATCCGGGCGTCAAGGACGTGCGCGTCGTCAGCCTGCCCGATCCGCGCTTTGGTCGGAAAGTCGTCGCCGTGGTGCAGCCGGAGGGCGAAGTGTCCGAGGACGCGCTCGACGCCTGTGCCCGCGCCGGGTTGGCGGGCTACAAGATTCCACGCCTTTACGTGATGACCGATAACTCGCTCAGGCTCAACAACGGCAAGCCTGACTACAAGACCGCGCAGGCACTCGCCGAAGCAGAGTAATCGACCATCGGTTTACCGTTTCTAAGACTGTCTCGGCTAGAGGAGGAGCCGCAGCCTCAGTTTGGGATCGATTTGTGAGCGATATCGACAATTTGATCGGTCGGAGACAGGCGAGGCGCCGGTCCGTAGAGATCATGGGAACGCTGCTTACCCCGAGCCGGACGCAGCCTGTGCTGATCAAGGATGTGTCCGCGACCGGTGCAAAAATCCTCGTCAGGCGACCGGTCAGGGACAAGACAGGGCTGCTCGCCTGGGAAGACCGCAAGGTCTGGTGCGAAGTCGTCTGGGTCGACGGCCTGATGCTGGGCTTGCACTTCCTCGAGACACAAGCCGTCGAAGAAGACGATCTCTGACTGGGCTATTCGCGCTGCCTTACCCGGTCGCGCGATCCGCCTTGTCCTTCTCGTTGCTGCCCTTGATCATCGCGCGCATCTGCTCCCATTCGGCATCGCCCAGCGCGTGGAGCATGGGGTAGAATGTCCCGCCATTGGCCTGATAGCCAGCGCCGTCGATCGCAATGGTCTGCCCGTTCACATATTCCGCGCCCGGGCCCATCAGGAAGACTGCGAGGTTCGCCAGTTCGTGCATTTCGCCTGCGCGGCCCATGGGATTGAGTTCGTTTTTCTTGTTGTCGCCGCCGCTGCCCGGGTTGAGGCGGGCGTTCATCCCCTTGGTCGGGAAAAGCCCCGGCGCGATGGCGTTGAAGCGCAGGCCATAGCGTCCCCATTCTGTCGCAAGGCTTTGCGTCATCGCGTTGATCGCGGTTTTCGACATGGCGGATGGCACCACGAAGGCGCTGCCCGACCACACCCAGGTGGTGAGGATCGAGAGGAAACTCGCTTTCTTGCCTTCGGCAATCAGGCGTTTTCCGATGTCGAGCGTGACGTAGAACGTGCCGCGCATCACGATATCGGCAATCGCGTTGAAGCCGTTGACCGAAAGGTCTTCGGTGCGGCTGATGAAATTGCCCGCCGCGTTGTTCACCACGCCCGTAAGCGCGCCGCCATCGGCCCAGATCGCATCGACCATAGCGTGAATCGCGTCCGCATCGCGGATGTCGCAGGCGTGGGCGACAACCTTGCCCCCATGCGAGGCCATCAGTTCGGCAGCGGTTTCGTCCAGCTTGTTCTGGCGGCGGCCGCAGATGTAGACGGTCGCCCCCAGCTTCAGGAAACCTTCGGCCATTTCACGGCCCAGCCCGGTTCCCCCGCCGGTGACAAGGATGCGCTGGCCATCCATCAGGCCATCGCGGAACATCAGCTTCGATACGTCCATTGGTACTTCCCTCTCAGAGACCGAGGACGGTCTTGGCTATGATGTTCTTCTGCACCTCGTCCGATCCGCCAAAGATCGTCGCGGCGCGATTGTTGAGATAGCGGCCCATTGCGGTTTGCGCCATTTCGCTGCCCACCGGCTCGGGCGCTTCATTGCCGTAAAGCGGGCGCTCCAGCGGCAATTGCAGCGCGTCGGGGCCAAGCAGTTCGAGCCGCAGCGTATCGACCGCCTGCCCGATGTTCGCCCCCAGCATCTTGACCAGCGAGGTTTGCGGCCCGGGTGAGCGGCCTTTCGCCAGTTCGGCAAGGATGCGCAGTTCGGTGAATTCGAGCGCTTCGGCCTCAAGCCGGGTGCGCGCCAGCCGGTCGCGGAAGCGCGGATCATGCGCAATCGCCCCGTTGACGCCCGAAGGCTGTCTTTCCGCCAGCTCCGCCAGCTTGTCGATGCTCTGCAACAGGCGCGGGGCAAAGCACGATCCGCCGCGCTCGTTCTCGAGCAGGAACTTGGCGATGGTCCAGCCCTGGCCTTCCTCGCCGATGCGGTTTTCAACCGGAGTGCGCGCGTCGGTGAAGAACACCGCGTTGACTTCGTGATCGCCCGACATCGAATGGATCGGCGTCACCTCGATCCCCGGCTGGTCCATCGGCAGCAGCAGGAAAGTGATGCCCGCCTGCTTCTTCACCGTGGGATCGGTGCGCACCAGCGCGAAGATCCAGTTGGCGTGATGCGCGTGGGTGGTCCAGATTTTCGAGCCGTTGACGACATATTCGTCGCCTTCCAACCGGGCCGAAGTCTTAAGGCTGGCTAGGTCCGATCCGCTGCCCGGTTCGGAATATCCCTGACACCAGTAATCCTCGCCGGAAAGGATACGCGGCAGGAAGCGTGCCTTTTGTTCGGGCGTGCCGAAAGCGCAGATCACCGGGCCGACCAGTCGCAGGCCGAGGATGGCGAGCGCGGGCGCTCCGGCCAGCGCGCATTCCTTTTCGAAGATGAATTTCTGCGTCGGGGTCCAGCCGGTGCCACCGTCTTCCTTGGGCCAGTGCGGGGCGACCCACCCTCTTTCATTCAGGATGCGGTGCCATTCCATCCCGATATCTGGTTCGACAAACACGCCGGGCGTGCGCCGGGCGCCATCGCGCAGGTGCTGCGGCAGCTTTTCAGCGAGGAAATCGCGCACTTCTTCGCGAAACGCGATGTCTTCGGGGGAGAATGTCATATCCATTGGCTGTGTCCTTCAGTCTTCCCGCATCGCCCAGCCAATCGAGCGGCGCAGAAGATCGTAATAAACATCGTAATTCCACGCGCACATTTCCTTGTGCGGGTAGAAATCCTGCATTCCCGGCAGGTCGTAATGGCCGCGGCAATGGCCCAGCGTGTTGTAGACGATCCGCCCGGCGCCGATGTCGCGGGTGTAGAGGATCGGCACCGCCGTCTTGTCCCATTGCCCGTCGACAAAGCCGGTCGCCTCGCCTTCGAAAGTGGTCTGCATCAGCGTGTCGATTTCGGCGGTGGTCTTGGACAGGTACAGCTCGTCCACCACTTCGAAATTGTCGATCCCGCGGGTCAGCTCGTGATCCTTGTTCACCACTTCGACTTCGAACGGGCCGATCGGCGGGTGCGCCTTGAATTGCGTTCCGAGCATGTCGAACACGTCGGGGCGGTTTTCCGGCGCATCGACCAGCCCGTCCTCGGTGAAGACGAGGATCGAATTGGTGCCGTGCAGCGCCAGCCACTTGCCGCCCGCTTCCAGCCAGCTGCGAAGCTGCTTCGCCTGTTCCTCGGTCGGCATCAGGTCACAGGTGTAGGTGACGAGGAAACGGCACTGGTCCAGCCGCTCCAGCCCCGAATAATCACAGGCGACAGTGGTGCGAATATGCGGGTGCTCTGCCAGCAGCTTGAGCACTTCCAGCCGCGGATAGTCGATATCGTGATACTTGCCCGCAGCGATGAAATGCGCGTCGATGCGTTTTGCCGGTTGTTCGCCCATGTCCGTCAGCTCCTGATGCTGCCGCCGCCATCGACGGTGAAATCGCAGCCGGTGGTAAAGCTCGCTTCGTCGCTGGCGAGGAACACCACCGCCTTGGCCACTTCATCCGGCTCGCCGATGCGGTTCATCGGGTGCGTGGCGGCGAAGTTCGTCTCGATATTTTCCGGCGTGTCCGCGCCCGAATATTTGTAGCGTTCATACATCGGGGTGCGGATCGCGCCGGGGTGAACCATGTTGGCGCGGATCGGCACGCCGCGTTCGGCGCAATCGAGCGCGACGCTTTGCGTAAGACCGCGAAGGCCGGATTTCGAGGCGCTGTAGGCCGCAACGAAAGCGGCAGGGCGCATCGCGATCATCGACCCGATGTTGACGATGGCACAGGGTTCGCCGCTCGCCTCCATCGCCGGGATCGCCGCTCGCATTCCGTAATAGGGGCCGTTGAGATTGATATCGATCGTGCGTTCCCAAACGTCGAGCGCGCCTTCGGGCACATTGCCCGGCTCTGAAATGCCGGCAATGTTGCACAGCACGGTAAGCTTGCCGAACTGCTCCTGCGCGAATTTCACCGCTTCGTGCCATTGATCGAGATTGCGCACGTCGAGCTCGAACGCTTCGGCATTGTCGCCCAGCTCGTCCGCCAGCTGGCGCGCTTTCTTGATCTGTATGTCGCACAGCAGAACCTGTCCGCCCTCTGCGACGATCATCCGGCCGACCGTGGCTCCGATCCCTTCCGCGCCGCCGGTGACGAGCGCCACCTTGCCTGTCATCTTGCCCATTTAACGCTCCAGAATCGCCACTGCCGAAAGCCCCGGTGCGCCGTAGACGTGGCTGTATCCCGTCTTTGGTGCGCCGCCGTGGGCCTTGATCACCTGCCGTTCGCCCGCGCGCCCGCGCAGCTGCTCGACATTCTCGTACACTTGCCGCAGGCCCGATGCGCCGATCGGTTCCCCACAGGCGAGGCATCCGCCATCAGTGTTGATCGGCAGCTTTCCGTCGCGCCGCGACCAGCCATTGGCGAGCCATTCTTCCTGATCGCCATCCTTGCAGAAGCCGTTTTCGGCCATGTGCATGATTTCCGCGCCGCTTTCGGTGTCCTGAAGCTGCGCGACTTCGATGTCTTCGGGGCCGATCCCGGCACCTTCGAACGCGGCCTTTGACGCGAGCACGGTCGGCTTGCCGCCTTCCTTGACGCTGACACCCGCCTGAAACACCTCGAAGCTGTCAGGCGGACGGGTCCGCACCGCGATCTTGGAAATCTTCACCGCGCCATTGTTATTGAGCGCGCCCAGCTCCTTCGCCTTTTTCTCGCTCGCAAGGATCAGGGCAACACCGCCCTCCGCCGGAGCGCAGAACATGAACTTGGTCAGCGGATCATTGATCATCGGCGCGTTCATGATCGTGTCGAGATCGATTTCGCTCCGCCGCCATGCATGCGGAGTGACGGCGCCGTTGATGAATGCCTTCTCCGCGACCCGGCCCAGCGTCGTGCGGCTGATCCCGTGCAACTGCATGTAACGCTGGATCTTCAGCGCGAAGAACTGTGTCGTCAGCATCATGCCGGTCTGTCCGTACCATTCTGGCAGGCCGTAATCGGAGGGCTTGGCGTTGAAGGCGCCGCGTGGGTGCTTGTCGAAGCCCACAGCCAGAGCGAGGTCATACATCCCGCTTGCGATCGCCATCTGCGCCGAAACCAGCGCGCTGCCGCCGGTGGCGCAGCCATTGGCGACATTGGTGAAGGGCAGCGATGTCAGGCCCAGCTCGTTGACCATGATATCGGCATTGCCGGCCGCCGCGCTGCCGCCATAGGCGCATTCCATGTCGGCCCATTCGAGCCCCGCGTCCTTCAACGCCTCGCGCACGGCATAGACGCCCTGTTCGCGGCCCGATCGTTCGTCGGTGCGGCCAAAGGGATGGATGCCTGCGCCGATGATATAGACATTCTCGCTCACGCGGCTTTCTCCTGTGAAGAGGCGATGGGGCGGAAGGCGAAGGTGTCGTGCGTATCGTTGAACGGCACCACGCAGAACTCCATCGGCATGTCGAGATGAAGGTCTTCCAGCTTCGCATCGACGATGTAGCTTTCGACGATCACTTCGCCCGGCAATTCGACATAGCCGAGCAGAAAGGGCACGAAATCGGGCGGTCCCTGATCGGGGCCGGAGCCGGGGCCTTCGTAAGGCTCCTTGGGCAGGAACCCCTGCGAGGTCCAAGACCACAGTCTGCCGTGGCGTGAAAGCTTGTAGGGTTCGACATCCTTCGCCGCGTCACCCTGCGGCATCGGGAACACGATTTCGCCCGAAGGCAGCCTGCCGCCCATCAGGTGCGGTTGCGGATCGTCGCTCCACAGGTTCGGATCGATTTTCTGGCCCATTTCGGCTCCTGTTCCTTGCTCTTGTCAGGCTGCCTGCGCGTATTCGGACAGCGCGGCATCGGTGTCGCCAAACAGCCGTGCGAGCACCATCACCCGCTTCATCGCGTGGCCGATTGCCAGTTCGTCGGTGATCCCCATGCCGCCGTGCATCTGCACCGCTTCGCGCGCGATCGCGTCGACATTCTCGCCAATGAAAGCCTTCGCCCCGGCAGAGGCACGCTGCCATTCTTGCGCATCGCCGCGATCGGTCAGCGCGGCGCGATACAGCATCGAACGGCACTGCTCGATCCGGACGTAGCATTCGACCAGCCGGTGCTGGAGCGCCTGAAACGTCCCGATTGCCGCCCCGAATTGCTCCCGCTCCTTCACATAGGCGAGCGTATCGTCGAGCAGCCGTTGGCCCAGACCAACCATCTCCGCCGCGGCATAGGTCCGGACATCGGAAATAACCGCTTCAATCGCGGGAAGATCGAGATCGAGCCGCGCCGCCTTCTCCAGTTGCACGCGCGTCAGTCGCAGTTCGCCGGCAATGCTGCCGTCCGCCAGACGATAGGCGCGCACTTCGACCCCTTCGGCATCGCGCGGCACCACGAAACAGGCGGTTTGCGATCCGGCCTTGGCGGTGACAAGGAACAGGTCGGACAGCAGCGTTCCCATCACGAATGTCTTTTCACCCGACAGCGTGAAACGGTCCCCGGTGTATTCAGCGACGGTGGCGGCGGGTTCGAGATTGTAACGTTGCGCCCGTTCGGCCCAGGCGAGGGTCGCGATTGTCTCTCCGCTCAACACCGGCTCCAGCAACGCCTCACCCCCGCCTGCCGCCAGCAGCAAAGCGGGCAGCACGCCGTGCTCCAGCCAGGGATCGGGCGAATTGGCCTTGCCGATGGCTTCTGCCACCAGTGCAAGATCGATGGCCGAACCGCCCATGCCGCCCGCATCCTCAGGCGCGGCGAGCGCGATCAGGCCCATCTCTGCAAGCTGGCTCCAGCGCCCGCGATCATAGCCAGTGGGCGACAGCCGCAAACGGCGGCGCGCCTCGACATCGATCGGCGCGGCGAACCGCTCGACCGAGCTGCGGAACATTTCCTGTTCTTCGGACAGATCGAAATTCACGGGATTCAGCCCTTCCTGGTGAAGGTGATTGGCAGGCGGGTCACGCCGCGCAGCAGGATGTTGGGCAGGACCTTGATCCCGTCCGGATCGGCGACAGCGAAATGGTCGAGCCGTTCCAGCAGCTCGTCGAAGGCGACCAGCATTTCCTTGCGGCTGAGCATGTTGCCCACGCACATGTGCGGCCCCTTGCCGAACGCCAGATGCGCGCGGGCATTGGTGCGTTCGATGTCGAACTTGTCGGGGTTTTCAAACTTCTTCGGATCGCGGTTGGCGGCGGCATAGCGCAGTTGCACGATGGCCCCTGCCGGAATGTCGGTATCGCCCAGCCGCGTGTCCTGCTTGACGATGCGCCACATCCCCGCTGTCGGCGTTTCGTAACGCAGCGCCTCCTCGACAAGATTGCCGATCAGCTTGGGATCGCGTCCGCCGGCTGCGGCCTTGGCCTTTTCCATCTGTTCGGGATTGCGGATCAGCTGCAACAGCCCGCCCGCCAGCGTCGAAGTGGTGGTTTCGTTACCCGCCACCATGAATTGCTGCATGATCGACATGATTTCCGGATCAGTCAGCGGCTTTTCGCCTTCGACCCGCGCTTCAACCAGATCGGTCAGCAGATCGTCCCCGCCATTGGCGCGACGATCGTCGATCAGGCCTTTCATGTAATGCTGGTATTCGACCAGGCTGCGGGCGCATTCCTTCTTGCGTTCGTGATCGACCATCTGGCTGAACCGGTCGACCGCCGCATCCGACCACATCTTCACCTGCTTGGGGTCCTTGTCGAGCCCGATCTGCCCGGCGATCATGAACACCGGTAGCGGGATCGCGAATTCCTCGACGAACTCGCACTCACCCTTGTCGGCGAAGGCTTCGATCAGGCTGACGCTCTTTTCGCGCATCGTCCCTTCGATCGCGTTCACGCGCGGCGCGGAAAAGGCGAGGTTGACCAGCTTGCGGTTGCGGGTGTGGACGGGGTGGTCGGCGGTCAGCAGGGTGGGCTCATCCGGCCAGCCTTCGGCGAGGATGGCGTTGATCTCCTCGTCCTCCTCGCGCCCCATCAGAGCGGTGAAATCGTTCGAGAACACCTCGGGCTTGGTGTTGGCCTCGCTGCACAGGTCGTAGCTGTAGACAACGTAGGTGTTCATTTCCGGCAGATGCTCGATCGCGATCCCGGCATCGTGGATCGCGCGGTAGTAGTCGAACGGATCAAGCAGCGTTTCCGGCGCGAAGATGTGCGCGTCCTTGATGGCTTCGGGCTTGTTCATGCGGGCGGCTCCCATCGCAAGGAATTTCGAGCCTGATTTCTAGCCACTCCCCGCCCGCCAGCGCGATGCGCGAATGTGTTAGGGTTGCGTCATCTGCATGGCGTCAAAAGGCTGCCGCGACGCTTAGCTACCCGCCAGATCGCCAAATTCCCGGACGAATTCGGCGCTGTCGAAATAGTCACGCCAGCGCGCGATCTTGCCTTCGTCGTTCAATTCGAAGGTGCCCATCACCCGGATCGAGCGTTTGCGCCCCTTCATCTGGAACCAGTCGGTCCGTTCAGTCAGCACGACATTGCCATTGGCGGCGATATGGTGGGTTTCGAACCCGCAGGCTTCGACGCCGGGGAAACCGTCCATCTTGGCCCGGACCTGCGCGATCCCGTTCACGGTGGAAAGCGGGATGTCGCTCCATTCGATGTCCTCGGCCATGAAGGAATAGATCTTCTCCAGATCGTATTCGTCCCAAGCGGCGATAAAGGCTTCGATGGTTTCGATCGGGGTCATGCGGTTCCTCCTGAAGTGTATTCGAGCGCTTGTGCGAGCATCCGGCGCACATGCGGGTTGGCATAGGTATCGGGCCCGTCGCCGAATTGCAGATAGACGAGTGGGGCGGGGCAGGTCCGGCTTTCCCAGGCGACGCAATTGCTGCCCTGAGGGTGATCCCAGTCGTCCCGGCTGAACATCTCGCCTGCGACCGCATTTGCCGCCGAGTAGAAATTGTCGCGTGTGAAATCGAACCCTTCGCCGCGTGCCAATGGTGTGATCGCGCTTTCATCGATCGGGCAGAGATACAGCTCGTCGGTAATGGGGAAGCTTTCTGGCAGGCCGAGTGTCACGGGATGACTGGTCACGATACGCGCTTCGTAGGCCACATCGTGACGATAGCCGGAATCCGGGCCATGCTTTCCGGGCTGGTAGTGAAACTGCCCGCCCAGCCATTCATGCCATTCCGGCCAATCGGCCCACCCGGCCAGCGCATGATGCATCGCCACCGCGCCTTTGCCTGACAGGAACCGGTGCGTGATCGCCTTGCGGAAGGCTTGCGAGGGCGCTTGCACCGCCACTGTTCCATCGGCGAAAGTATATCCGCCCATGTCGTAGAACAGCAGCGCGTCGGCAAGGTTCAGCGCCCCTTCGGCGACCTTCTGCTCCGCTTCGGGATGCACCAGATGGGTGACATCCCAGTTGCCGAGTGCATGGATCAGCTCGTCGAACGGTCCTTCCTCGTAGGGATGGCCACCGGACAGGACGAGCAGCGATCCCATCAGGCGATCTTGAGGATCATCTTGCCGTCATTGGTCCCGGCAAACAGCCGCATGAAGCTGTCGAAAGCATGTTCCAGCCCTTCATCGACATGTTCGTCGATGGTGAGTTTCCCGGCAGCGGCCCATTCGCCCATCTTCACCGCGCCTTCGCCGAACCGTTCGACATAATCCGCCACCAGCAGCCCGCGGATATGCGCACGCTTGACGATCAGCTGCCACAGGTTGCGGATGCCGCGCGGCTCGGTGTTGTATTCGCTGATCAGGCCGCACAGCCCGACGCGCGAGTGCAGGTTGAGGTTCATCAGCCCCGCGTCGAGGATGATCCCGCCGACGTTTTCGAAGATCACATCGACCCCGTCCGGGCAGGCTTCTGCTATCGCGGCGGTCAGCGCGGCCTCGTCCTTGCCGCGATAGTCGATTGCGGCGTCGAACCCGTATTTCTCCGTCAGCCGCGCGCATTTCGCTGGGCCGCCGGCGATGCCGACAGCGCGGCAACCGTGGATTTTCGCCAGCTGTCCGACAAGGCTGCCAACCGCGCCCGCCGCGCCTGAAACCAGCACGGTTTCACCCGGCTTGGGTTCGCACACCTCCAGAAAACCGAAATACGCCGTCATCCCCACCGCCCCGAAGATCGAGAGGTAATTGGTGACGCTGGGCACCAGTGACGGGTCGATCGGCTGGGTGAAGCCGCCTGCAACGCCGATGGAATAATCCTCCAGCGCGTTGAGGCCCATCACCCACTGGCCTTTTTCGAACCCGTCCGCGCGGCTTTCCTCGACCACGCCGATGGTGCTGGCGCGCACCGGATCGCCCAGGGGGATCGGCGGCATGTAGTTCCCGCCCGCGTCCATCCACCCGCGCATCGCCGGATCAAGCGAGGCGTAATGGTTGCGGATCAGGAATTGCCCCTCCGCCAGTTCGGGCGTCGGCTCGGTAACAAGCTCGAAGTCTTGCGCGACGGGTTCGCCATCGGGGCGACGCTGGAGGAGGAAGCGCCGGTTGTCGGGCATGGGAAATCCTTTTGTTCGTTACGGGTCAGGCGGCGACAAGCTTCACCGGGATCGCGCTTTGCAGCGCCTGTCCGGTGATCGGATCGTAATCCACCTCGTCGCTGGTCAGGCGGTTGGTCGAAGAGCCGCGCTCGCGCACATCCTCTTTCGACGCGTCGGCATCGCCATAGGCATGCGCCATCGACACGAGGCCACGGCGCACCTTGTTGCTGGCCTTGACCACGCCATGAATCGTGGCGTGCGGGCTGGTGATCTCGACAATCCCGCCTTCTTCCAGCCCCAGCGCGGCAATGTCGTCCGGGTGGATATAGGCCGGGTTGGTCGTCGTCTTTTCACGCAGCTTCTTGAGCGGGTGCCCGATCGAGTTGAAGCGCGTTTTCGAACGGCGGCTGATCAGCTTGAATTCGTAACCCGCACGCGCCGCCGGATTGTCGGCATAGCGCAGCAATTCGGCGGGCATGTCGCCTGCGGCAAGGTTGAAGCGGTGGAACTCGCTTTCCTCCACCGGGCCGACGACCGGGTGCTTGTCTTCATAGACCACCGCTGCGCCGCCCGCCGCCTGCGCATCCTTGCGCACCTGGCTGGGCGGGACGATGCAACCGGCTGTCATCAGATCGAGGAATTCCTCCTTCGACGGCTTGCGATCCATCGGCAGCGGTCCGCCCGCCAGGTTCATCTGCACGCCCAGATGCTTGGCCAGCGTCCAGAACATCTCGTATTCGTCGATCACGTCACCGGGAGGCGTCGCGACCGCTTCGACATAGCGGGCATAGGCGGTTTCGTGCCACCATTCGGACAGGTTGGTGATGTCTTCACGCTCAAGGCATTGCGACGGGGCGAGCACGACACCGGCGCGCTTGGCGCTGGCGCTCATCCACGGGTCGATCTGCACGAACAGCTCAAGATCGTCGAGCGCACGCACCATCTTCTGCTGGTTGGGGAAGCCCACCACCGGATTGCCGCCGACCGAGATCAGCACCCGGATCTGGCCTTCGCCGGGGGTAAGGATTTCATCCGCCAGCACATTGCACGGCATTTCGAAGCCGAGCTGGCCGAGCCCGCGAAAGCGCGATTTCGCCATGCCTTCCGCGCCGAACATCGGCATCGGCGGGCCGACCTGCGCACGGCGCGGGCCGTTGATATTGGTGAAGACACCGGGGATCGCCGCCTTTTCCCCTTCCTGCTTGAACCGGGCGCAGATGGTGTTGAGGCAGGTGACGAGATATTCGGTCAGCGTGCCGTTGCCCGCCATTTCCGGGCCGGTGCCGGTGACGGCGCAGCCTTTCGATCCGCCTGCGAACATCCGCGCGGCGGCGATCAACTGATCCTTGTCCACCCCGGCTCGCTCTGCCGCCGCTTCGGGCGTCATCGGCTTCACCGCTTCGGCGAGTTCTTCAAACCCGTCGACATGGGCGGAGACGAAATTGCGATCATACAGCTCTTCGGAAATGATCACGTTGAGCATTCCGGCGAGCAGCGCGGGATCTTCGCCCGGCTTCACCGGCAGGTATATGTCCGCCAGCCGCGCGACATCGCTTTCACGCGGGTCCGCGACGATCACCTTCATCCCTTCGGCCTTGCGATCGCGGATGCGGCGCGACGGGCTGAACGGCGGGACACCGCCCGGCGGGGAATAGTGCGAGACGATGGGATTGTTGCCGACGAGCAGCGCGACATCGCTTTCCGAAAAGGTGTTCGGGCCGCCCATCCATTTGCCATAGCGCGCGGTGGTGAACACCTTGGCAGGCTGATCGAGCGTCACCGAGGTGTAGAAATTGCGGGTGCCGATGGCCTGCGCGAAGCTGAGCGAGGCGGCCATGGCGGCGCTGTTCTGATACCCGCCCGATCCCATGAACACGGCGACCGCATGCGGCCCGTGTTCGTCGATCACGCGTCGGATCGTCTCTGCCACATGGGCGAGTGCATCGGGCATGGCGGTTTCCTGAAATTCGCCATTGGCATCGCGCACCAGGCTGTGGTGCAGGCGATGTTCCGCATTGTGCGAATCCGGCAGCTCGCGCCCTTTCAGGCAGGTGTATCCACCGAAAGCGGGATCATCGGGATCGCCGCGCACTTCGATGACCTTGCGCCCGGCTTCGGTCACCTCGACATCGACTTCCATCGCGCAATTGGCGTGGCAGAAACGGCAAAACGTCTTGTGAGTCTCGACACCCATGACTTCTCTCCTTGCTGCAAGAGATACCAGAGCGCCGCCGTGCAGCGACTGACACTTTTGTCCGTGGAGGCATCGGGGTGAGGTGCGCATTACAGGCGGCGAAGGAGAAACGCCCATGCCCACCACCACCCGCCAATGGCTCTTGAACGGACATCCGCGCGGCCGGGGTATCGCCGAAGATGATTTCAAGCTGGCCGAAACCCAATTGCCCGACCCGGGCCCGGGGGAAATGGTGCTGGCGACCCGCTATCTCGGTTTCGATCCGGCGCAGAAGGGCTGGATGGAAAACATCGCCGACTATGTCGCGCCGATGGCGATTGGCGACGTGATGCGCGGCAGCGGCATTTGCGAGGTGGTCGAAAGCAATGGCGGCAAATTCGCGGTCGGCGACTTCGTGTTCGGGACGACCGGCTGGACCGAATATCTCATCCATGATGGCAAGGAACTGACCAAGGTCGAAACCGACCTGTCGCCCACCGCCGTGCTTTCGGTGCTCGGGACGACAGGGCTGACGGCCTATTGCGGGCTGTTCAAGGTCGGCAAGCCGGTTGCCGGGGATACCGTGCTTGTCTCGGGCGCGGCCGGGGCGACGGGCAGCATCGTCGGCCAGCTCGCCAAAATCGCCGGGTGCCGCGCCGTGGGCATCGCGGGCGGCGCGGAAAAGTGCGAATGGCTGGTCAAGGAAGCCGGATACGACGCCGCCATCGATTACAAGGCGGGCAATGTGAAGGCGCAGATCAAGGAGCTGTGCCCGCGCGGCGTCGATGTGATCTACGACAATGTCGGCGGCGCAATCCTCAACGACATGCTCGCCTGCATCGCCACCGGAGCCCGCGTCGTGATATGCGGCGGCATTAGCCGGTACGAAACCGGCAGCCTGCCTGCCGGGCCGGAGAATTACTTCAACCTGGTGTTCCGCCGGGGGACTATGGCGGGCTTCATCGTGCTCGACTGGGCCAGCGAATTCCCCGGCATCCGCAAGCGGCTCGAAGGGTTCGTCAAGGATGGCAGCCTGAAATATCAGGAAGACATCCAGCACGGCTTCGAAAACGCGCCCGACACGCTCCAGCGGCTATTCACCGGCAAGAACCGCGGGAAACAGATGCTCAAGCTGTAGGCGGCAGATCGCCCGGAGTGTTCACATTCAGCAGCGGCGGGTCGAATGCGATCCGCCGCGCTCCGGCACCTTCGGCAAACCGATAAAGCGCGCGCCCGCCGTCATCGAGGAACGAGGCCAGCACCGGGGCAAGTTCGACCGGCCATAGCCCCACCACCGGCTGGCTCTGCACGATTGCCGCGCCGTCACCGGCAAGCGTCTGTGCGAGGTCGTGCGGAAGGTTGGGGGCATCGCACCCCGCGCTCAACACGTGGCTGAACCCCTGTGCGCGAGCGTGGTGCAGAGCCGCGTTCAATCCGCCGAGCGGCCCCATTCCGGCTTCGGGCAAATCGGGGATGCAGTCAAAACCCGGTTCATCGCGACCGCACACCACGATTGCTTCGCATTGGGCGCTAAAATGATCGAATACGAGATCGATCAGCCGGAACCCGTTGTAGCGCGCATGCGCCTTGTCGCTGCCGAAGCGGCGTGCCTGCCCCCCGGCGAGGATCGCTCCGAGCAGCCTAATCGAACGCCTCGGTCGCCTGACCTTCGGCGTTGTAGACCGGCCCTTCTGCATCGACGCGGTATTTCTTGCTGGCGGCGCCCGTCAGCCCGAACTGGCCGATGTGATCGCGCATCCCGGCATAGGCGGCATTGGCGAAGTGGTGGGCCAGCGCTTCCTCGCTTTCCCATTCCTCGAACACGTTGACGCGTGCCGGATCGTTGCCGTCGGCGCTCCAGTCGTATGCGATGCAGCCGTCCTGCGCGAGCGCGGCGTCGATATGCGGCTTGGCAGTCCTCAACGCTTCTTCGCGCTGGGCGGGGTCAAGGTCGATCTGGGCGGCAATGACAATCTTGGCCATCGGTTTATCCTTCTTGCGGGTTGTATTCGGCGACGATCCCGAACTTGCGGTGAGTGAACACCCACGCGCCGTCGATCTTTGCCAATTCGTCTTCGTAAAGGCCGCCGACAACGCGGGTCTTGCCGTCCTTCATGTGGAGGATTTCCTGCGTCTGCACGCGTGAAGTGGCGGTATCGCCGGTGACTTCGATCATGCAGGGCACGCAGTGGAAGCTGACGGCTTCGATTCCGCTCATCGCCTGTTCCCAGAAGCCGACGATCGCCGCCCTGCCTTCGAACAGATTGCCGAAGAAATCCCAGGTGGCGTTTTCGGCCCAGACGGTGCCCCATGTGGCCGCGCTTTTGCGCACCACGCCATCGGCATAGGTTCCGTTGAGTTCGGCGATCGCCTGACGGTCTTCGGCTGGTCCTCTGAACATAGCTGGCCTCTCCCTTGATACCCTGCCCCTATCCAAGAGCGTGCGGGGATGAACAATGAACACTTTTGGGAAGGGCATACCTGCCGCGCTCTGGCTAGGGTGGAGGGCAATTCGATCAGGAGAGAATTCATGGGCCAGTTGGAAGGCAAGAGCGCAGTCATTCTGGGGGCTGCAAGCGTGGGCAACATGGGGCAGGTGATCGCCCGCCTGTTCGCCAGCGAAGGCGCAAAGGTGATGGTGGCCGGGCGCAAGGAAGCCCCGCTCGCCGCGCTGGCGGAGGAAATCGGCGGCACTTACGCGCTGTGCGACATCACCAGCCATGACGAGGTCCACGCGCTCGCACAGAAGGCCAAGGCGGAATACGGACGGGTCGACGCCGCGATCAACTGCACCGGCTGGGGCCTGCTGGCGAACCTGCTGGAAACCACGCAGGAACAGCTCGACCAGATTACCGACCTGCAATTCAAGGGCGTGCATCATTTCCTGCAAGCCTTCGTCAAGGTGATGGGCGAACAGGAGCCGACCGGCGGCTCGATCATCTCGCTGTCATCGGCGACGACCAAGGCGCTGATCAACAATCACGCGGCCTACATCGGCACCAAACGGGCAGGCGAAGCGATGATCGAATGCGTCGCCAACGATTTCGGCCATCTGGGCATCCGCGCCAACACGGTATCCCCGGCCTTCACCGAAAGCCCGATGACTTCGGAAAGCTTTCAGGTGCCCGGCCTTGTCGATGCCTTCATGCCGAAATACCCGCTGGGGCGGCTCAACACGTCAGAGGATGTGGCGCATGCCTGCCTGTGGCTGTGCACCGATCATGCCTTTGTCACCGGGCAGAACATCCAGCCCAACGGCGGCTTGACCCTGCGCGGCAATCCGCAGGCAAAGGATATCGAAGCCGCCGTGGGCGCGGCGATGGCGAAATTGCAGGAAGGCTGACCCGAACCGCGTCAGTATTGCGCGGTTCCGCCATCCACGCTCAGCATCGCGCCGGTAATCCCTGCCCCTTCCTTGCTCGCCAGCAGCAGCGCCATGGCAGCGATTTCCTCGACCTTGTTGGGGCGCTTGATCGCGGCTTCGGATGCGAACATCGCGATCATGTCGTCAAACTCCATGCCCATCGCCTTGGCGGTTTCGGGGCCGTTGTTCTTGATGATGTCGGTGACGACGAGGCCGGGGCAGATGGCGTTCACCGTCACCCCCTGTTCGCCGACTTCGCGGGCGAGGCTTTTGGTCAGGCCGTTCACCGCGTGCTTTGCGGCCGTATAGGCGGTGAACACCGGCTTGCCGTGCTTGCCCTCCATTGACGAGATGTTGATCACCCGCCCGTCCTTCTTGGCGAGCATTGTCGGCAGGGCTCTGCGGGTCGCCCAGAAGGTGGAATAGACGTTCCACTTCATCGCCTCGTCAAAGGCTTCGTCGGACAGGTTGACCATCGGCTGAAGGTCGCCTGCGCCGCCCGCATTGTTCACGAGGATGTCGAGCGTGCCGAAAGCCTCTACGGTCTTGTCGATGAAGCCTTCGACATCGGCCTGGTTCATCACGTCTCCGGGCACGAAGATCACCCGGTCCTTGCCGCCGCGCCCGACGCGCAATTCCTCGACTACGCGCGCGCCCTTTTCGGGATTGCGGGCGAACAGCGCCACCTTCGCGCCTTCATGCAGGAATGCCTCTGCAATTCCGCGCCCCAGCCCCGCCGTGCCGCCGGTGATCGCTGCAACCTTGCCTTCGAGTTTCATGCCGTCTCTCCTTTGCAAGGATGCGTAGCGAGAGGACGGGCGCTGCGCACCTTGCCAAAATGACGGGTTGCCCGATTGGCCGCGCGCGGCGTCTATGTGCCCATGAGCGATCCCGATATCATCATCCTCGGATGCGGCCCTGCTGGAATGACCGCCGCGCTCGCGGCGCACGAAGCCGGAGCAAGCGTTGCCCTGATCGAACGGTTTGACCGCGTCGGCGGCACCGGGGCGATTTCGGGCGGGGTGATCTGGGTGGCGGACAATCCGCGCCAGCGCGCCGCCGGCAAGTCCGACAGCCGCGAGGAGGCGCTCGCCTATTTCCGCGCGCTCGATCACGGCGATCTGGTGGATGAAACGCTGCAGGCATTCGTCGACAGCGGCCCTGATGCGCTCGCCTTCCTCGAAGGGATCGATGCGCTCAAGGTCGCGCTGCTTGATGGCTATCCCGACTATTACCTCGACCGGCCCGGCGCGAAACCCGAAGGCGGGCGGGCGCTTGACCATGATCTGTTTGCGCTGGGCGAACTGGGCGAATGGGCGGGCCGCATCACCGCGATCGAGGAACTGAAGCCGATGATGCTGCGCGAGACTCCGCTGGGCGGGGGCAGCGGCATCGTCCCGCCGGAAGAATTGCAGCGCCGCATCGCCAATAATGAACGCGGGTTCGGGCAGGCGATGGTCGGGCGTCTCCTCAAGGCGTGCCTTGTTCGCGGGATCGAGGGAACACGCGAGGGCGCGCCGTATGCGCTAAGCGCGAAAAGCGGCGTGATCATCACCACCGGCGGCTTCGAATGGGACGAAGACATGCGCCAGACGTTCCTGCGCGGCCCGATGGACGCCCCCGCCTCCCCACCCACTGCCCGGGGAGAGGGGCTGAAGCTGGCGATGGCGAGCGGCGCGAAGCTGGGCAACATGACTCAAGCCTGGTGGGCGCCGACGCTGGTGATCCCCGACAATCCATGGCCTGCCCCGCAATTCGCCGGGCAGCAGCGCGCCGCCCCCGTGCTGATCGAGCGGACGGTGCCGCATTCGCTGATGGTCAATCGCAAGGGAGAGCGGTTCTGCAACGAAGCGGCGAATTACTCCGCGCTGGCGGGCGCGTTCCACCAGTTCGATCCGCAGACCTATGACTATCCCAACCTGCCCGCGTGGCTGGTGTTCGATCAGGATTATGTCGATCGCTATCCCATCGGGCCGCGCCTTCCGGGGCAGCCGGTGCCCGACTGGGTTGCGCGCGCCGACACGCTTGAGGCGCTGGCCGGGCGTATCGGAGTTCCCGCCGATGCGCTGGAGGCTACGGTGGCGCGCTTCAACAATCATGCGAAGGCCGGGCACGATCCCGATTTCCAGCGCGGAACATCCGCCTACGATCACTTCTATGGCGACCGGACGCGAGAAGGGACTGCCGTAACACTGGGCGCTGTGGAGCGTGGGCCGTTCTACGCGGTCGAGATCCGCATGGGCCTGCTGGGCACGAATGGCGGTGCACGGACCGATGGGTCGGCCCGCATTCTGGGGCATGACGGCAAACCCATTCCCGGTCTTTATGGCGCGGGCAATGCCATCGCCTGCCCCACCGGCGGGATCTATGCAGGGGCGGGCGGGACGCTCGGCCCGGCGCTGACATTCGGATATATCGCCGGTCGCAGCGCGGCGCGGGCCAACGCCTAGCGCCGCTTCGGCTCGAATTCGATGTGCAGCTCCTTGAGCGAGCGCAGCAGGAAATGCGGGTGATAGGCAAAATCGTTCTTGCCCGGCGCGAACCACATGTCCTCGAACCGCTCGACCACGGCGGTAAAGCCCCAGATCAGCTCCCTGCGTGCCAGCGGCGCGCCCAAGCAGTGATGCGTGCCTGAACCAAAACCCATGTGGCTACCCGCCTTGGGCCGGTCGAGGTCGAGTTTCTCCGGGCATTCGAAAGCGCGCTCATCGCGATTGGCGGCGGCAAAGCGGACATTGACGATCGCGCCCGCCGGGATCGTGACCCCGGCCAGTTCTGTCTCCTCCTTCACGAAGCGCATCAGCGACTGCACCGGGCTTTCCAGCCGCACCACCTCTTCGACAAAGGTTTTCATGTAGCGATCGGGATCGGAATTGAGCTGGTGCCACACGTCCTTGTTCTCGATCAGCAGCTTCATCCCTGCCGCCAGCGCGTTGGTGGTCGTCTCGCTGCCGCCGACAAATGTATCCGCCATCATTTCGGCATGCAGTTCGTTATCGGTGAGCGGGCGGCCCCATTCCTCTATCACGGTGTTGACGAGCACGCTGATCAGGCTGTCGTCCGGGTTGGCGCGCAGCTTTTCGAAGATCGGCTGGAAATAATGCTGCGCCTCGATCTCGCGGTCCACCATCTCCAGATGCCTGTCTTCGGGCAGCATCATCGAAATGCGCTGGAAGAAGGCGTCGGTCCAGCGCTTGATCCGCCACATGTCCTCGCGCGCGGCACCCATCTGTTCGCCGATGATGAACAGCGGCAACGGCACGCAGAACTGGCGCACCCATTCGCATTTCCCTTCGTCCAGAAACCCGTCGATCAGTTCATAGGCGAGGCTTTCCACCTGCGGGTCGATCGCCTTGATCTTGGATGCCTTGAACGCCTCGTTGAACATAGCGCGCATCTGTTTGTGATTGGGATCGTCGCGGCCATTCAGCGTCGGGGCGGGCACCCATCCCTTCGCCTCGAAGCGTTCCATCACCTTGCGCGCACGCTCGACATCGCCATCGGAAGCGCGGAACTGCGTTTCGGAAGCCGAGCTGGGAAACCGCGCCGGGTCCATCAAGACTTCGCGCACGTCGTCATAGCGGCTGACGACATACATCGGCGTGCCCGGAATATTGTAGACAGGCGCCTCGTCCCGCAGGCGCTTGTATGCGTCATAGGGGCATTGCTGCAGATCGGGATCGAACAGGTTGATGTCGCTTTTCGTGGCCAAGCTTCCCTCCCGAAACTGCGAATGGCGTTGCAGTCAGGATCAGTCCGATAGTGTCTGACAACAACTGACGGATTGGAGAGGGTGCGATGGACGCGAAACTTCAGGAACTGCTCGACAAGCAGGAGATCGGCGAGGTGATCCAGCGCTATTGCCGCACATTGGACTGGCTCGATGCCGAAGGGCAGGCGAGCTGCTATTGGCCCGATGCGCAGATCGAATACGGTTTCTTCACCGGGCGCGCCGAGGATTTCCTGCCCGTCGTGATGGAGACGGAGAGTAATCTGGCTCGGCGCTGGCACATGCTCTCGCAACCGCTCATCCGGTTTCATTCGCCCTCGTCCGCCAGCAGCGAATGCTACGGCATTTTTGGCGGTGGCAGATGGCAGGATGACGGCACCATCGCCGGGGACATGATCGGCGGGCGCTATCTCGACGAATGGGAGAAACGCGCCGGAGAACACGGGGACGAATGGCGCATTGCTGCGCGCACCTATATCCTCGACTGGAAATCGCCTCTCACCGGCCAGCCGCTGTTCGAACCCGATCCCGATTTCCCGCTGCCGACCTATCGGATCGATGCGGCCGGTCATCCGGCCTATCGCAAGCTTTAGGCCTCGACCGGAGGGTCCATGTAGTCGCGGTAATAGGTCAGTTGGCCATTCGCGACCTTGTAAATGCCGCAGCCGCCACGCGATCCTTCGGGTGAATGCATCGTCCAGCGCGCCCAGCAGGCGTGATCGTCGCCGCAGATTTCATCAACGGTGAAGTGGATTTGGCGCTCGCCCATTTCCTTCACCATCGTCGTCATGAAACCCAGGATCGCCTCGCGCCCGTTGTAAGTGCCCCAGACCGGGTCTTCGACCACGGCATCCTCGGCAAACAACGGGGCGAGTTTGGTGTAGTCGCCTTCGTCCTGGATCGCCCAGAATTGCTCGATCACGCGCTGCGCTTCGCCTGCCATGCCACTCTCCCTTGCTGGTGCGACAATGCCACGAAGGGTGCAGCCTGCACCCCTGCGAAAATGTGGAGGGGCCATCGCGCCGGGGCCGGGTCTATCCTGCACCCCGCATTAGGAGAGGCACCATGTCCACCATCCCCCGCGTATCCTCGGCCATAGCAGGAGAGCCGGCGCATTTCGGCTCGGTCCTCGCGCACCAGCCTGCGATCGCCGCCGCATTCACCCGCCTGTATGGCCGTTTCTGGGGCAGCGATGTGCTTTCGGCCCGGCTCAAGGAAGTCGCCCGGATGCGCAACGCACGGGTTACCGAATGCGGGTTCTGCCGCAATGTGCGTTTCGACAAGGCGCTGGGGCAGGGTCTGGGAGAGGATGTCGTCGATGATATCGACTGGGGTTATGAAACCTCGGACAGGCTGACGGACGCGGAAAAGGCGGTGCTGAAATTCACCGATGCCTTCATCCATGATCCCGAACTGCTCACCGGCGATGCCGAAGCCGCGCTTAAGCGCCATCTTTCGCCCGAACAGATCGCGGAGCTGGGCCTGGGGCTGACGTTGTTTCTCGCTTTGGCCAAGGCGCTGATCACGATGGGGCTGGAGCCGGAAGTGATGGATCGCACCGTCCTGCCCACGCCCGCTCCGACGGAGCCGGTGCAATGAACGGCCCGGTTGCCGAGGCGCTTGCTGCCAATCCCGATTTGCGCACGGGGTTTGAGGAATTTCGAAAGGCCGCGCATGAAGCGCTTGGCGAGGAGCTGACAGCGCAGGTGCGTCACGCAGTGGCCGGGGTGCACGGGATTGATCTGCCGCCGCCTGTCGGAACCGCGCCCCCGGCAACGCTGGCCTATGCCCGGCGCATTCCGTTCGAGCACACCGCGATCACCGATGAGGAAGCCGCCGCGGTGGTGGCGGAATTGGGAGAGGAGCGGTTCGTTGCTTTCAGCGTGGTCGCAGCGCTGGCGGATGCCGAATGCCGGGCGGAAAAGGTGGGGCTGACAGGGCTGAGCGCCTAGCTTCGCTGCAATTCGCGCAGCACATCCGTCCCGTCCCAGTCGCGCGCTGCATCGTGCACCATCGCGTAAAAGCCGAGCAACGCCTCGCCCGGCTCGTAGAGTTCAATCATGTGGCCAAGGGTGGCGTTTGCATCCATGAAGGCAAAGCGTGTCCCGCCTTCCACTTCCGAAAGCTGCGCTAGCGGATGCCCGCGTGCTTCGAAATCGGCGATGGCGACGTCGAGTTCTTCGACGAACACGGCCATGTGATGCAGTCCGAATCGCCCCGATCCCGCAGGAAAGAGATCGTGCATCGCGCTGGGTCCGTCCCCGTGCTGTTCGACGAATTCGATCATGACACCGCCCCATTGCCCATAGGCTGATGAATGATCGAAACGATGCGGCACGCCGCGATGCTCGCTTGCCGCGAGCGGGATGTGGCGCAGCACGAAGAACGGGCCAGAGCCAAAGTTTTTGCTATGAGCGCGTGCGGCGGCTTCGATGTCGGGCACGAAATAGGCGACCTGCCGGATCGCAAGACTGCCTGCGTCCTGCATCAGTTGACCGCGCGATCCTTCCCTTCCCAATAGGGCGCGCGCAGTTCGCGGCGCAGGATCTTTCCGCTCGGGTTGCGCGGCAGCGCGGGGATGAAGTCGACCGACTTGGGGCATTTGTAGCCCGCGATATGCTCCCGCGCGTGGGCGATCACTTCGGCCTCGGTCATTTCCTCGCCCGCCTTCACGACAACGCAGGCCTTCACTTCCTCGCCCCATTTTTCCGACGGAATGCCGATCACCGCGACATCGGCGACCTTGGGGTGGGCGTAGATCGCGTTTTCGACCTCCGCCGGATAGACGTTTTCGCCGCCCGAGATGATCATGTCCTTCACCCGGTCGTGGATGTAGAGATAGCCATCCTCGTCGAGATAGCCCGCATCGCCGGTGCGCAGCCAGCCGTCCGCGTCGATGGTGTCGGCGGTGGCTTGCGGGTTGTTCCAGTAACCGCGCATGTTCTTCGACGATCGTGTGGCAATTTCACCCACGGTCCCTGCCGGCACCGGATTGCCCGTTTCATCGATGATCTTGATTTCGACGCCCGCCAGCGGCTTGCCCACGCTGCGCATCCGGGGGGAGCCTTCGGGCACGTGATCTTCGGGATCAAGCGCGACGATCGTGCCGCTCGTTTCCGTCATGCCGTACATCTGCACGAACCCGCAGCCGAGCACCCGCATTGCCTGTTTCATCAGTTCGAGCGGGATCGGCGACGCGCCGTAGGTGATGTATTTGAGGCGGCTGAAATCGACCTCGTGCACGCGCGGATGATTGAGCAGGATCTGGATCGCGGCGGGGACAAGGAAGATTTTCGAGATGTTGTAATTCTCGATCAGGTCGAGCGCCTTGCTCGGATCGTATTCGGGCAGGACGATCGAATTGCTGCCCGCCACCATCGTGCCGATGCCCGTCCCGGTGCCGCTGATGTGGAAGCACGGCATGGCGAGCAATGTGACATCGCCCGGGATCGGCTCCTGCCATTCGCGGTCATACCCTTCTGCCCGGCTCGAAAGGATTGATCCGTGGGTCATCACCGCGCCCTTGGGCTTGCCGGTGGTGCCCGAGGTGTAGAGCTGCAACGCGTCATCCTCCAGCCCGACGCGCGCAGGCACCGGGTCCGGCGGGAAGCCGTCGCGCCAGGTGCGGTAATCCGCTCCGGAATGGTCGGGTGCGTCGATGCCGATGACCTGTTCGACCTTTGGGCAGTCGCTGCGCACCTTTGCCAGAATGTCGGCAAAGCCTTCGCCCACGAACACGATTCGCGCCTCGCAATTGTCGAGAATGTAGGCGACTTCGGGCGCGGCGAGGCGCCAGTTCACCGGGGTCATCACTGCGCCGATCTTGGCCGCGCCCAGCAGCGCTTCGAAATAGAGCGGATGGTTCTTGCCGAGAAAGGCGACGCGGTCGCCTTTTTCGACCCCCATCGCGACCAGCGCATTGGCCACGCGATTGCTGCCTTCGTTCAGCTCGGCAAAGCTGATCACCTCGTCGCCATAGGTAAAGGCGGTGGTGTCGCCCGAGTGCAAGGCGTGTTCACGCACGATATCGCAAAAGGAAGCTGCGCTTTCGAGCGCGCGGGTAAGTGTGTCTTGTGCCATGGGCGCAAGGTTAGGCGCAGCGCAGCGCATGGGGCATTGGCACAAATCATAGCGGGAAGTGCCGCGCGCGGTGGTAAGGTGGCGATCATGGCCGACCGGAACAGCTCAGACGCCGACATTCCCGAGGGATACGAACCCGCCGGTTTTTCGCCGGGATTTCTCGATCATGGCGGGCCGTATTTTCTGAAAGCCCGCCCCGGCAGGCCGAGGCTGGTGGGTCTGCGCATCTCACCGCACCACATCAATTATCAGGATGCGGCGCATGGCGGTGTAATCTCCACCCTTGCCGATGTCGCGCTGAGCCATGCGATCTATGATGCGGAGCGGCCACGGCTGACTCCTTCGACGATTGCCCTGCAGGTTAATTACCTGCGCTCGGCTCGTCTGGGCGACTGGCTGGAAGCGCAGGTTCGGATTGACCGCCTTGGCGGGCGCACGGCCTACACCAGCGGCGAAATCGTGTGCGATGGCGAAGCCGTGGCGACGATGAGCGGTGTATTTGCGATAAGGCGCGGCTAGCCGAGCCAGCGCGCCACCACCGGGGTCGAAGGATCGCGTTCATCGTGAAAGCCCGATGCGCCCTCCGGCGTGTCGGACAGGTCGACCCCTTCGACTTCGCGGAATTCGCGCCAGTCATAAAGGCCGGTGCGCTGAGCGATGCGCCATTCGCCGCTTCGCTTTTCGAACCGGTCGACATAACGGCCCGCGATGACGGCAGAATAGATCTTGCCCTTGTCCGGGAAGACATCGGGGATCGGGTATCCGGCGGGAATGGTGTGCATTGCCGTCATGTAGGTTTCGGTGTGGCAGACCGTGTCGCCTTCAAATCCGAACTGCACCTGTCCCAGCTGGTGCTGTGTCGCGAGGCACGGATCGATGATCGCACGCGCCTGATCCACGAACCCGCGCCAGTCGCCTTCCACCACGCCAAAGCGGAATCGGGCATCCTCGTGAAACAGATGCTCCATCATGCTCCATCGCCGCCGGTCGATCGCATGGGCATAGGCGGCGATAATGTCGCGGATGGCTTCGCGGTCTTCGATCCTGATGGTCATGCGTCCAGCTCCACTATCACCTTGCCGATGTTGCCGCCGGTGAACAGCTTTGAGTAGGCGGCCAGCGTGTTCTCTAGCCCGTTCGTGACGTCATAGGGCATGATCAGCTTGCCTTCGTCGACCCAGCCCCTGAGCCGCGCGGTCAGCCGTTCGCCCTGATCCATGAAATCCGGGCTGAAGAAGCCCTCGATCCGGAGCCTTCGCATCAGCACCTGATCAAATTCGCGTGGAGAGGTTCTGGCGGTGCTGCCATAATCGGCCAGCAGCCCGCACACAGCGATGCGGCCATAATGGTTCATTCGCGTTAGCACCGCGTCAAGCAGATTGCCGCCGACATTGTCGAAATAGACGTCGAACCCGCCGGCCTGGTCCAATTGCGCGCCGACGCCGCCGGCCTTGTAATCGATCGCCCCGGCAATCCCCAGATCGCCGGTCAGGTAACGGCATTTCTCCGCCCCTCCGGCAATGCCCCAGGCCTCGCAGCCCAGCAGCTTCGCGATCTGCACCGCGAGTATGCCTGTCGCCCCGGCGGCGGCGGATACCAGCACGCGTTCGCCCGGTTTGGCAGCGCCGGTTTCCTCGATCCCCCACAGCGCGGTCCAGCCATTCATTCCCAGCGGGCCGAACCATGCCCGCCTGTCCGCGACCGAACGGTCAAGCTTCACCGCGCCCGACATCGTCGCATCGACCTGGCTGATGTCGCCCCAGACGCCGAATGCGCGCACCAGATCGCCTTCGGCGAAATCGGGCGCGCGGCTGGCGATGACTTCACCCAGGACGAGCCCCGTCATCGGCGCGCCCACGGGCAGCGGCGGCTGGTATCCGTCTTCGCGGCTGGTGAGCCATAGGCGTGTGCCAGCATCCATCGAAAGCATCGCGTTGCGGATGCGGATTTCGCCTTCGCCGAGTTCGGGCAGAGGCTCTTCCACCAGCGCCAGAGCGCTTGCGAAATCCGTCCCCTCCGGTCGGCGTTCTATGCGCCAGTATCTGTTGTCCATGGAGCCGGTTGTCCAAGCGCGCCGACGCAACGACAAGCCGCGCTTTTGCTAGGGTGCTATCACTTTGGCGCGGTGCGGGGCGCTGCTCTCCTTCGTAGTCTCGGGCAAACGAATTGAGGGAGAGAGAACATGGCACTTATCACGGTGGTCGGCGCATCGGGCAGGCAGGGCATGGCGCAGGTCCGGCAGGCATTGAAGGCCGGGTATGACGTGCGCGCGATTTCGCGTCAGGAAGACCCCTTCGGCGGCGCCAAGATCGACGGGATCGAACGGGTCGAAGTGCGCCCGATGGACCTGTATGATCCTTCCACCTTCAAGCCCGCGCTCGAAGGGTCGGACTACATTTTCTACACCCATCCCCTGCAGGCCCGTGCCGATCGCGCCGTGTTGATCGGCGATCTCGGCAAGGTCGGGGCGGAGATCGGGGTCAAGCGGCTGGTGTGGAACACCTCCAGCTGGATTCCGGACAAGCCCGGCGATCCTTTCACCTATGGCGAGAACACCAAGGGCATCAACGCGCTATGGCGTTCGGGCTGCCCCGGCACGGTGTTTGGCAGCGTGTTGTTCATGGACAATCTGCTCACCAACTGGGCACGCCCCTTCATCGTCAACGAAGGGCGCTATGTGTACCCGCACAACCCCAATCTCCAGGCCAACTGGATCAGCCTTGATGACGTGGCGAAATTCATGCTGACCAGCCTTGAACGTCCCGACATGGAAGGCGCATGGCTCAACATCGGCGGGCCGGAGCGGCTGGTGGGCAAGCAGGTGACGCGGTACCTGTCCGAGGCGCTCGACAAGGACATCACCTACGATCCCTGCACACCCGAGGAATTCGGCCGCTATCTGGTCGAAGCCGCCGGGGATTCGATGCCGCCCGAAATGCGCGAGGATTTCGCCAAGGGCATTCAGGCTTTCTACGAATACAACAACGAAGCGCCAACGCGGCCCTTCGAAGTCGACATGGACCACGTCTACGAACGCTTCCCCGAGCTTGACGGCAAGCTGGAAACGCTGGGCGAATGGACCAAGCGGCAGGATTGGGGCGAAAGCAACTTCCGGCCTGCCTTCGGGTAGGGCTGGCGCATGACCCGCAGGGTTGAAGGCAAAGTCGCATTGGTGACCGGCGGCGCATCGCGCCCCGGTCTTGGCTTTGCCATTGCCGAACGGCTTGCCGAAGAAGGCGCGATTGTAATCCTGACAGATGTCGATGCCGCAGGGGTCGAGGAAAGCGCGCGGCTGATCTGCGAGCGGAACCTCGCGGCTGAGGCGATGCCGCAGGATGTCGCCTCGGAATCCGACTGGACGAGGGTGGTCGATGATATCCTTGCCCGCCACGGGCGGCTCGACATCCTCGTCAACAATGCGGGTATCCTCGACATTGCCGCGATTGCCGACGATCACGCTCTTGCCGGGCTGCGGCGTCAGCTGGAGGTCAATGTCGTCGGCTGCTTCATGGGAACGCAAGCAGGCGTGCGGGCGATGCGGCAATGCGGCAACGGCGGGGCGATCATCAATCTTTCGTCAGTCGCGGGGAAAGTGGGCTTTCGCGGCAGCGCATCCTACGCGGCGACGAAGGGCGCAGTGAAGCTGATGACCAAGTCGGTGGCGCTCGAAACCGCGGCTGAGGGTATCAGGGTAAACTCGGTCCATCCTGGCATTATCCGCACCAACATGCAGCAGCAGGGGCTGGAGGACAATTCCGCCAATTACGATGCCATCGTCGCGGCCATTCCAGCCGGGCGGCTGGGCGATCCGCGCGACATCGCCAATTGCGTGCTGTTCCTCGCCTCTGATGAAGCGGGATATGTCAACGGAGCGGAGTTCGTCGTGGACGGTGGATACACCGCCCAATAACTCCGCCTGAAGCGCTACTCCGCCGCCTGACGCTGCTCTGCGGCGAAGATTTCCAGCAGTTCCTCGTCGCTCGCATTGGTCAGCTTGGCAGCCCATTGGTGAAAGACCTGTCCGCCCCGCTCGTTGCGGCCGAACAGCACTTCCTTCATCAGCCCCGATTGCAGCGCCTCGTGCTGGCGCTTGCCCGTCTTGTAGTCCTCGTCACGCACCACGATTTCGAGGAAATCGAACTGTTCGTGCGCCGATTTGACGTCGGCTTCGGTTTCGGGCCGGTTTTCCATGACATAGAACTGCGTGGTGTAGCTTTCGCCCACGGTTTCGCCGGGGAACAATTGCGAGATCATCGCCCCGCGCTGCCCGCCGCCGTAGAAGCTGGCGATCGAGATGTGCGGGAAGATCGTCCACACGCCCTGCACCAGCACTTCCTGCGGCAGCTCGTCATCCGACAGCACCTCAAGATCCATCTGCTGATCATCATCGCCCGATACCTTGATCGCGAATTTCGACGGGGTCGAAAGCCGCTGGTGCGGGCCGAAAGCGAAATAGTTGGCGCGGTTGTAGAAATCCGCGCCGAAAGTGTCCTTGTGCAGCACCGGCAAGTGGTAGAAATCGAGATAGCCGTCGTAGGCCGTCTTCCAGTTCGGCCCAGCCAGAGTGCGCTGCGCGAACAAAGTCCAGCCTTCGAATTCGAACGCCTTGAGCAAATCGTCATAACCGCACAGGTAATCCGCGATCGACAGCTTGCTGTCGGGATCGAGCGTCGCCCAGATCAGCCCGGCGCTTTCGTAGACCGGGAAGCGTTTGAGGCACAGCGCAGCCTTGTCCACCGCGCCGAAATCCTTGGGGCTGGCAACGCCGACCAGATCGCCGTCGTTCTTGAACGTCCAGCCGTGATAGCCGCAGGTAAAGCGCGTGCCCTTGCCGGTGCCGTTGGGAACCACCGGGTTGCCGCGGTGGGTGCACATGTTGAGGAACGCGCCGACGGTGCCGTCACGCTGGCGGGTCAGCAGCAGCGGCACGCCGCAGATGTCCATCGCCTTGTAATCGCCCGGCTCGGGCAATTCGCACGAAGGGGCGACCATCAGCGGCAGGCGGCGGAAGATGTTGCGCTTCTCCTTCTCGAACAGGTCGGGGTCGGTGTAGCTGCTCGCGGGAATGCGCACGATCTCGTCGGCATATTCCATCGTGTCCGCCGCCCCGTGCGCGACAAGGTTGCGGGTCATCGAAATGAGTTCTTCGCGCGACATGTGTCCGTCCTCCCAATTTGCCTGACAGGATGCGCTGTCATGATCGCTTGCCGCAATGCGTGTTTTTAAGAGGCGCGCACGCCGCATATGGGCAAACGGAAACGGGCGGACCTTTCGGCCCGCCCGCTCGGCCCCCACGAGGAACATGGGGGAGTGGAGAATGGATCAGAAGCGGAAGCTCGCCTCCACGAAGATTTGGCGTCCACGGTTCTGAGTGAACACGAGATCGTCGCCTGCAGGAAGCCCAGCCGCGTTGCCCGGAGGAGCAAGGAACGGACGACCGCCCGAGGTGATGACGAAAATCTCGTCGGTCAGGTTGTTCGCGATCAGCGACAAGCGCCAGCTGCCATCGGGGGCACCGACCCCGACCGTAGCGTCGAGCGTCCAGAAGCTGGGCTGGACATAGTCGTTCAGCGTCGCTTCGTCGGTGATATAGCCATCGTTGTAGGCCGCGTTACCCGAAAGCAGGAACTCGAAGCTGTCGCCCGCAGGGATCGTCCAGTCGAACGAGAAGTTCCCTGCCCATTCGGGCGATTGGCTGGCGCGGCGACCGTCGAGGTCGATCGTGCCGCCGGCACCGCCCGGCTGGAGGAAGGTGTCGGTGTACTTCGCGTCGAGATAGGACAGGTTCGCCCCGATGTTCAGCCCGTCGACAGGGGTCCGCCATGCGAACTCCAGATCAACGCCCTTGGTGGTGAGTTCGCCCGCGTTGCTGGTGACGAACTGGATGGTGGTGGCGTTGAAGTTCTGCACCTGAAGATCGGTGAAGACGTAATAATACGCCGTCATGTTCAAGGTGATGTTGCGATTGTCGAACTGCGACTTGATCCCGATTTCACCGCCCTCGGCCTCTTCCGACTGGAAGATCAGGCTGCTGAAGTCACCCGACAGCGCGGCCACGCTGAGGCTGTTCGACGGCAGCGCCGAGTTGTCGATACCGCCCGACTTGTAGCCGGTCTTGTACGAGGCAAAGAGGTTGATGTCGTCCGATGCCTGATAACGCAGCGTGACTTCGGGCGAGAAATTGTCGTCCTTGAAGTCGATCGGACCCGAGAAGAAGCCCGGCGAAACGAACCCGGGGCCCTGCAGGAATGTGTGCAGGTAAGGCACCGAAATCGTCTGGGTCTTGCTTTCATCGGTGTAACGCAGGCCGCCCGACAGCTCGAGTCGGTCGGACAGGTCGATGATTGCGGATCCGAAGAACGACAGTGCCTCGGTCTTGGTGATGTGTGTCTTGTCCCAGTCGTAGGTGAAGCCCGTGACGGGGTCAGGAGCGAGGAACGAGATGTTTACGCCGTTCTGAGCGGTGTCGAAAATGATTGTGCGATCTTCGTAGAAGGCGCCGAGCATGAAGTTGAACGGGCCGTCGAGGTCGGATGTCAGGCGCAGTTCCTGAGTGTACTGCTCAAGCGCGTTGATCGGGTCCGAACAGCCCGAGTTTCCGGGCAGCGATCCGCCCGCACCATCGGGCAGCACGCCGACATAGGCGTAACAGTCGAAGTCGACCGAATCCATGTCGAGGAAGCCGGTGACCGAAGTCAGGGTCAGCGCATCCGAGAAATCGAGGTCGAACCGCAGACGGCTGAACAGGATGTCAGTCTTGCCGAACGGCACACCGTTGCGACCGGCGGCTTCCGACGGGGTCGGAATGCCAGGTGCCAATTGCGGTGCCGCATCGGAGATCGGATAACGCTGATCGGTGACGTTACAGTCATTGCCCGAAGGGATGATGACCGCCCCGCTCAGAAGGAAGACCGGGTCAGCCAAACCATTGGCGCCGCAGCTGATTTCGGCAGTGCCGATCGCGCCGTCATTGCGGTTTTCCGAATATTGCACCTTGAGATTGGCCCGGAAGCGCGCTTCGGGCTGCCAGTCGAGGGTAAGGCGGGTGATGAAATCGGACAGCCCGCGTTCCCGGTTTGCCGTCGGCACCCCGTCCTGGATGATGGCGAATTCATCGATATCGTTCCACTGAGCGGCAAGACGAATGCCCAAAGTGTCACTGATCGGGCCGGAGACATAGCCGCTGAGGAGATATCCCTTCTCTTCGAATTCATACGAGGCCTTGCCGCCGACTTCCCAGTTGGGGGTCGGATCGGCGGAGCGGATCGCGAACACGCCCGCCGTCGCCGACTTCCCGAAGAACAGCGATTGCGGACCCTTGAGCACGTCGATCTGGGCCGTGTCGAAAAAGCCCGGCTGGACAAGGCGCATGGTCGACGCGGTGACCCCGTCGAAGTCGAAGGCGACCGCCGAGTCGAACGCGGCCGAGATGTTGGAGGAGCCGACGCCGCGCAAGCTGAGCTGACCGCCCGAACCCGAACCGCCGACCTGCACGTTTAGGGTCGGCACGCGGCTGGTCACGTCCGCCACGTTGTCGACGCTGAATTTCTCGAGAGTGTCGCCGCCGATGGCGGTGACGGTGACCGGCACTTCCTGCAGGCTTTCGTTCTGCTTGCGCGCCTGGACGATGATGACCGGCCCGGCGTCTTCGGCTTCTTCATTGTCCTGCGCCATCGCGGTTTGCGGAACGGCAGCCAGGCCGGCCATTGCAGCCCCGCTCAAAAGCGCACGCCTGAAACCTGTGGCGCCGATTTTGGAGGCAATCCGGGTGTTATATGTGGTCATATGCTCTCTCCCTTGAAGGCGCAGAGGCATCGCCCCGGCGCCCAGTTCCCCAGTCCCTGTGCCGTTTTTCCCCACGGCTATCAGTAGGCCTGAGACTGTATGGAGAGGGGTTTCTCCGCTCATCTAGCAAAAGGGATAGTAAGCCTCGCAAAGTGCGCTAATTTTGCCACTATGCCCTGCAAATCCTGTTTTCCGTAGCGTCATTTTACGTAAGCGGAAAGACTAGCGAGCGGGTTCACACCCCGGTTGCCATTTCCTCGACGCGCGGATCGTTCGGCCAGACCCATTCCTTTCCGATCACCGGTTCGACGCGCAAGCCATCAGGCACGTTGTCGATCCCGATCATCCGGTCGAGCGTCTGGTGGAACGAATAGATGCGCGCTTCCTGATAGGACAAAGGCACGCTCTTGAACGCGGCGCTTTGCATCGAATGCTGGATCGCTTCCCCGAATTGCGTGTCTTCAAGGATGATCGGGCTCATCTGCCTGCCGTTCGGCTGGCTTTCGTCAGGCACCGTCCACAGGTCGGGCGGGGGTGCATCGCCCCAGTCGAGCGCCATCGTCACCAGTTCCAGCCGGGTCGTGCCAAGCGAAGTCGGCCAGAACATCAGCGGCGGCACGAAGTAATTGGACAGCGGTGAAACCCAGTTGGGAAACAGCGTGTAGCTTTGCGTGCAGGTGCGGCCCAGTTCGCCCACGGTCTCGATCTGCTGCCATCCGGGCGGGCTGTCGATCGCGCGGGCATGCTCGCGGTCGGTCTGGCGCGGGGCGGGGGCCAGCATGCGGGCGTGGCCATTGGGATAGATGGTGTTGAGGTTGCGCTTGCTGTCCACCAAAGGGGCGACCGTGTCGGGATGGATGAATGGCACATGGTAGACTTCCATGTTGGCCTCCATCGCGACTTTCCAGTTGCACTTGAGCTCGAAGGAATGGCGCGCCGCCAGCCGCACGCGGTCAAAGGCAAATTCGTCCCATTCGTTCATCAGCGGGCCGAGCCATTCGGTCAGCGGCATGGCTTCGTCGTCGAAATTGACGAAGATAACATTGCCCAGCATTTCGCACCGCACCGGGATCAGTCCGCGACAGCTGAGGTCGAAGTCGGCCGGGAAATCCTGCCGCTCGGGCACGCCCACCAGGCTGCCGTCGGTCTTGTAGGTCCAGTTGTGATAGCCGCACATCAGGCGCGAGGACTTGCCCCGATCCTGTGTCACCACCGGCGCGCCGCGATGGCGGCAGGTGTTGTAGAAGGCGCGCACCACTCCATCCATGCCATGCACGATAACGATGGGATCGCCGGCATTGTGCCAGCGCATGTAGCACCCCGGCTCGGGAATTTCGTCGATATGACCTGCGAACAACCAGCTCTTGCGAAAGATATGCTGCTGTTCGAGCGCGAAATATTCCTCGCTTGTGTAGCGCGCGGCGGGCATGTCGGGGAGCTTGGGAAACCCCTTTGGCGGAGCCGTGCGGCGGCCTTCCCATTCCATCAGCGCCTTGAGGCGCGCGACTTCGGCATCATCCAGCATCTAACCTCTCCCGAATGTCAGGATAGGCCTGCCTTGGCGCGGCGCACCTCACATTTTTCCCATCGCTTTAAGTAGTGGTGCGAAGCGCAGCGCCTCTTACTCTCCCATGAAAACACAACGCTTTTGGGAGAGGGCGATGAACGACAACAAGAAGGGACGGCTGGCAGGGAGGATTGCGCTGGTCACCGGCGGAGCGATGGGGCTGGGCAAGGCCGATTGCGAAAGGCTTGCCGCCGAAGGTGCCAGCGTCATCGTCACCGATCGCGAGGTGGAGCTGGCGCATCAGGTGGCCGATTCGATCAACGGGGACGCGATGGCGCTCGACGTCACCAGCGAAGAGCAATGGCAGGAAGTCATGACTGCCGTTTCCGAACGCCACGGCGGGCTCGACATTCTCGTCAACAATGCGGGCAATGTGATCTTCGAAAATGTCGAGGAATGCTCGCTTGCGCATTTCAAGCTGCATCTCGACATTCACGTGGTCGGCACCTTCCTCGGCTGCAAATATGCGCTGCCGTTGATGAAGCACCGCCACAAGGTGAACGGCGGTGGCGGATCGTCGATCATCAACATGGCCTCCACCGCGGCGCTGATGGGATATGGCAATATCCCGGCCTACACCGCGGCAAAGGGCGGCATTTCGTCGATGACGCGTAGCATCGCGACCTATTGCCAGGACGAAGGCTTTGGCATCCGCTGCAACGCGCTGGCGCCGGGCGGGATCGAAACCCCGATGGTGATGGGCGTGTCGGGCCGCGCGGGCGAACAGCCGATGGAAATCCCCGCAGGTCCGTTGCCAGCCGATGCGCTGGGCCATCCCAATGATGTGGCGGGCTGCGTCGCTTTCCTTGCTTCGGATGACGCGCGGTTCCTCAACGGCCTGACGATCCCGGTGGACAATGGCCTCGACGCCCGCCCCCACCACTGAGGCATCGCCCGCCCCCACCACTGAGGCATCGCCCGACCCGGCTGACGCGCCCGAAGGCTCCTATCGCTGGTACGTGCTGGCGCTGCTGACGCTCACCAGCATGTTCTCCGTCGCGGACCGGCTGGTGTTCGGCATTCTGGTCGAGGACATAAAGGCGGAATTCGGGCTTTCCGATTTCGAGCTGGGCTTGCTCGGCGGCGCGGCCTTTTCGCTGGTTTATGTCATCGCCGGGTTCCCCGCCGCGCGGCTGGCCGATCGTTCGGTCCGCAAGAATATCGTCGCCGCCGCGATCAGTTTCTGGAGCGTGATGACCGCGATGTGCGGGCTGGCCATCGGGTTCTGGACCCTGTTCCTCGCCCGTGTCGGCGTGGGCGTGGGGGAAGGCTGTTCCGGCCCGGCCTCGCAAAGCCTTGTCGCCGATTTCTTCCGCCGGGGTGAGCTTGCCAAGGCGATGGGTTTCCTCACCATCGGAGCCAGCATGGGAACAGCTGGCGGGCTGGTGGTGGGCGGACAGCTCGCCGAGATGTTCGGCTGGCGCTACGCCTTCGTGCTGATGGGCCTGCCCGGTGTGCTGATCGGGCTGCTGCTCTACCTGACCGTGCGCGAGCCCCGGCGCGGACGCTATGCCGCCGAAGGCGCACGGATCGAGCAACAGGGGCTGCGCGAAACCGTCACGCAATTGCTCGGCAACCGGGTGTTCATGGGCCTTTCGGCCGGCTGGGCGCTGCAATTGCTGATCGGTTACGGCCTTGCCTTCTGGATGGCGGCGGTGATGCTGCGCCAGTTCGACATCTCGACCGGAAACGTCGGCTTGTACCTCGGCCTTGCATTCTTCATCGGCGGCATTCCGGGGCCGATCCTTGGCGGATACGTCACCCAATGGCTGACCAACCGACACGAACACTGGCGCGCACTGGTTCCGGGCCTGTCGAGCCTGTTGTGCGTCGCCCCGCTTGCGCTCAGCCTTACTTCGGACGCCTTCTGGCCCTTTCTAGGCTGGTTCGCGCTGGCTTATGCCATCTATGTCGCCAGTCAGGCGGGCATCCTTTCAGGCATTCAGGCCGCAGTAGAGCCCTCGCAGCGCGGATTTGCGGTGGCGACCGCGCTGTTCATGAACAACCTTGTCGGGCAGGCTCTGGGCCTCGCCGTGATCGGCTGGGTCAGCGACTGGCTTGCCCCCACGCAAGGGGCCTATTCGCTCAGTATCGCGGTGTTCGGCGTGTGCCTTGTCGCGGGGATCGTATCGATGGCGGTGTTCGCCTGGACAGCCGCGCAGATGGGGCCGAGTGGCTATCTCGAAAGGATGCGCGAGGCCTAGCGGGCGGGGCTAAAAGCCCGGATGCACCGCCATCATCGCGCCGTCGACCAGCATTTCCGCGCCCGTCATGTACGGGCATTCATCGCTGGCGAGAAAGGCGATCGCGGCCGCGGTTTCCGCCGGATCGGCGAGGCGTTTCAACGGAGAGGTCTGCGCCACCGCATCTTTCAGCCCGGGCATAAGGTTTTCTGCCTGAGCAAGGATATCAGTGTCGGTCGCGCCGGGGATCACGGTGTTGCAGCGGATGTTGTAGCCTTTTTGCGCGCAATGCACCGCGATTGACTTTGACAACACCCGCACCGCGCCCTTGCTCGAACAATAGGCGACATCGGTGGGAAGGGCGGCAATCGCCGAGGTCGAGGCGATGTTGACGATCGCGCCTGATGATCCGCCGGGATTGACTTTCATCGCGGCGATGGCCGCGCGGCAACCGGCCATCGTGCCCTTGATATTGATGTCGTAAATGCGGTCCCACGCCGCGTCCGTGACATCCTCGATCGAAAGCGAGGAGACGGTGCCGGCGTTGTTGACGAGGATGTCGAGCCTGCCCCAACGCTCCACCGCTTGGGCGACGATCTGCGGCCATGTTGCGGTATCAGTCACGTCCTGAACCGCGAAGGCCGCTCCGGTTTCCTCGCACAGCGCAGCGCCCTTCTCGGCGTTGATGTCCGTCCCCAGCACCTCGGCCCCGTCAGCGCGCAGGCGCCTGACGGTCGCCGCGCCGATGCCGCTGGCGCAGCCGGTGACGATGGCGATTTTCCCCGAAAGGTCGGGCATTATTCCGCCTGCTGCCAGATCGCCGCACAGGGCCGCTTGTTGTGGGTTTCGACAAAGCGGGTGAGGTTGTTCGCGCCTTCGGGGATTTTCCAGCCCACGGTGAAGCCGAAATTGGCGAAGGCGAAGATCAGCAGGTCGGCAAAGGTAAATCGGCCCAGCGCGATGTGGTTGCTTGCCCCCAACACGCTGTCGAAATAGCGCCACTTCTCGTCCGACATGGCTGACAATTCGGCTCCGGCCTCGGGCGAAACCACGCTCATACGCGGTTCGAACATCGGGCGGCCAGCGCCTGCGCGGAAGCCCATGGTCATCGGCACGACGACTTCCTGATCGAACAGCCGCGCCCATTTGCGCACTTCGGCGCGTTCTTTCGCTGTCTCTCCGAACAGGTTGGGCGAGGGGTGCATTTCCTCGATAAATTCGCAGATCGGCCAGCTTTCGGTGAGGCAGGTGCCATCGTCGAGCTCCAGCGTGGGGATCGTGCCGAGCGGGTTCTTCGCCATGTAATCGGCGTTCTGCCGGTTTTCGCCGGTGATGATGTCGTAATGGACCCGCTCGAAGTCGCGCCCTTCCTCCAGCCCCTTTTCGACCATGAACATGCGCACCAGGCGCGGATTGGGGCCGAGGCTCGAATGCAGGATCGTCATCTGTTTCTCCTTCGCGTTGCGGCGATTGTTTGCACCCTATTCGCGTGAAGGCGGCAAGTCGCCCTCGCAAATGCGATAGGCCAGCCGGTCTGCTCCAGATCCTCAATTTGCCCCTTGCACCGCAGCGCCGGGGCCAGCATCTAGATCACATGAGCGGAAACGATCAGGACGATCCTCAAAAGGATTCAGCCGGAGGCAATGGCGAAAGCAGCCGCGCGCGCCAGCTGTTCGGTCACAAGAGCGGCGCGAGCCCGTGGGAAAAGCCGGAGGCCGGATCGCCAACCGCAACCGCGACCGCTGCTGCCCAACCTGCTCCGACCGCTTCGGCACCCTATCCGCGCGATGCGCAATACACGCCCCGCACTCCGATTGCGGATGCCCCGCCACCGGTAATCCCTGCCGGTGTCGACGATGACGGCGAGCTGACGAAGCTGCACCCCAATTACCGGCTCGTCATGCGGATCGGAGCGATCTTCGCCGGGCTGGCGATTACTGTCGCAGCGATCATTGCCGAAGCGGCGCTGCGGGACAATTTCGATCTGCCCACCGGCATCATCATGCTTCCCGCAGTTGCCGTTGCGCTGTTTCTTGTCATCCGGATACCCAACGCTCGCTTCAACGCTCGCGGATACCAGATCAGCCGCGATCGCCTGCGGGTGGTGCGCGGTGTCATGTGGCACAGCGACACCGTGGTGCCGTTCAGCCGGGTGCAGCACATCGATGTCGATCAGGGCCCGATCGAACGCGCGCTCGATATCGCGACGATGACCTTGCACACAGCGGGCAGCCACAATGCATCGGTCAGCCTGCCGGGTCTGGGGCATGAACTGGCGGTGCAGATGCGCGAGGAAATCCGCGCGCACATCAAACGGGAAAACCTGTGAACGAAGGCCCGCAACCGGAAGGCCAGAACACCGATCCGCGCACGATTCTGGTGGGGGTGCTGTCGTCCGCACAAAGTGCAGTCATTCCCGCCGCCTTCGTCATGTTCGGCAGCGGGGGATTGGGGCTGGTGGTGGCCTTGCCGGTGTTCGCCGGGATCATCGCTGTCGGCACGCTGTTCAGCTACATCGGCTGGAGGCGGCTGACCTACACCATCGGCACGCAGGACATTCGCGTCGAAAGCGGCGTGATCAGCCGTTCGGCCCGTTCGGTTCCGTATGAGCGCATTCAGGACGTCAGCCTCGAACAGAAACTGCTGCCGCGCCTGCTTGGCCTTGTATCGGTAAAGTTCGAAACCGGGGCGGGCGGGGGCGAGGATCTGTCGCTGTCCTATCTGACCGAGGAACGCGGTGAGGAATTGCGCCAACTGGTGCGCGAAATGCGCGAAGAGGACGCGTCCTCACCCGACAGGCAGCAGGGCGAGGCGGCGGCCAAGCCAGCTGTCGAAACCGCCGACGCGCTGTTCACCATGGGACCGCAGCGGCTGCTCACATTCGGCCTGTTCGAATTTTCACTGGCGGTGTTCGCCGTGCTTGCCGGCTTGCTGCAATATGCCGACAGCTTCATCGATTTCGAAATCTGGGATCTGGATGTCTGGCGCGGATGGGTTGACCGCTACGGCATTGATTTCGCCGCGCTGGATGCAAGCCTGCAGTTGCTTGGCGCGATTGCCGGGCTGGCCGGCCTGCTGGTGATCGGATCGCTTACCGGGATGGTGCGCGTCTTTGCCCGTGAATGGGGCTTCCTGCTGGAACGCACGCCGCGCGGTTTCCGGCGGCGGCGCGGATTGTTCACCCGCACCGATGTCGTCATGCCCGCGCACCGGGTGCAGGGGGTGAAGATCGACACCGGCTTCATCCGCTATCGTTTCGGCTGGCACGGATTGAGCTTCATCAGCTTGGCGCAGGACATGGGCGCTTCGAACCACGTGGTCGCGCCGTTCGCCCGAATGGACGAGATTGAGCCGATCGTCGATGCCGCCGGGTTCCATCTGCCTGCCCCCGACATCGAATGGCATCGCGCCAGCAATCGCTATCTGGTTGATTCTTCGTTCGGCGATGCATTCTTTTTCCTTGTCGGGGCAGCAGCAGCTTTCGTCTCGACCTCGCTTTATGCCCCTGAATGGACCGCGCTGGCGACCGGGATACCACTGGTGCTCGCGGGGTTTGCAGCGATAGCCAACGCCTTGTCGTGGAGCCGCCAGCGCCACGCGCTCGACACGACGCAGATCATGGCCATGAAGGGCGTTTTGTCCCCGCGCAGCCAGATCGCGACCCGGCTGAAGCTGCATTCGGTCGAAATTTCGCAAGGCCCGGTTGCGCGGCTGCGCGGCTATGCGACGCTGCATCTGGGGCAGGCGGGGGGAGAATTTTCCATCCCCGGCGTCCCGATTGAACGGGCCCGCGAAGTGCGGCGCAAGGTGCTTGAAACTATCGCGGCGACCGATTTTTCACGGCTTGAAAGCCAGCAGGCGACCTAGGCCCGAAGATCGGCCCAGTCAGGGTTCGCGTCGAACTTCTTTTCGACATACCAGCATTGCGGGACGATCCGGAATCCCTCTTCGCGCGCATCGGCGATCAGGGCATCAACCAGAAGGCCCGCAATTCCGCGACCGCCGATGGACTTCGGCACGACCGTGTGCGTTGCAATCCGCACATCATCCGATCCGCCCGGCTCCCATTCGAGGTAGCCGGTCGCGCTCTCGCCGGCGATTTCGGCGATATATTTGCCGCCCTTGCCATGCGGGTGATGGGTGATCGTCACAGATGTTTCGGTGTCGCTCATGTATCGTCCTTCTTGCGCTCTGACGCATCGCGGTTAGAGGCGGTTGCCGCGATGACTCAGATCAAACCCTTCCTCTCCGACAACGCCGCCCCCGTCCACCCCCGTTTGTGGGAAGCGATGAGGGCAGCGGACAGCGCCGACAATCCCTATGATGGCGACGCGCTTTCTGCCGAGCTTGACGCGCGCTTCACCGATCTGTTCGGGCGCGAATGCGCCGCGCTGTGGGTGGCGACGGGGACGGCGGCCAACTGCCTTGCGCTTGCGACCCTGTGCCAGCCGCATGGCGGAGTGGTGTGCCATGAAGAGGCGCATATCGAAGTGGACGAAGGCGGCGCGCCCGGTTTCTACCTTCACGGAGCAAAGCTGATGCTGTGTTCGGGCGAGGGCGCCAAGCTGACGCCCGAAGGCATTGCCGCCTTGATCGACCCGATCCGCGACGACGTGCATCAGGTGCAGCCGCACGCCATCGCGATCACACAGGCGAGCGAATACGGGTGCACCTACACTCCGGGCGAACTGGCCGCCCTGTCTGAATTCGCGAAGGCGCGCGGGCTTGGCCTGCACATGGATGGCGCGCGGTTTGCCAACGCAGCCGCATATCTGGGCGGTTCTGCCGCCGACGCGGCGCATGGCGTCGACAGCCTTGCTTTCGGCTTCATCAAGAACGGCGGAATGAGCGCCGAGGCGGTGGTGCTGTTCGATCCGGAAGCAGCCGCGCTGGTCAAATACCGTCGCAAGCGTGGAGGGCACCTGCAATGCAAGGGGCGCTATCTCGCTGCGCAGATCCTCGCCATGCTCGACGGCGATCTGTGGCTCGAAAATGCACGCCATGCCAATGCCGCCGCGCAGGAGATCGTTGCCGGTTGCACCGAACGTCTGCTGCACCCGATTGAAGCGAACGAGATGTTCCTGCGCCTGACCGCCCAAGAGCGCGAGGCGCTGCGGGCGCAGGGCTTTGCATTCTATGACTGGGGCGACAATCTGGCGCGCTTCGTCACGGCATGGGACACCCGCGAGGAAGATGCGGTCGCGCTGGGCAAGGCCATCGCCAGCCTATGAACGCGGGCGAAACCGGGCAGGGGCCGCCGATGTTGCGGCTAGGTGTGATCCTGCCCTTCCTAATCACCGGCACGATCTGGGGATCGACCTGGTTCGTCATCACCGGGCAGATCGACGGCGTGCCTGCCGCGTGGTCGGTGTTCTACCGTTTTGCTCTCGCCACGCCCGCACTTTTCATCGTCGCGGCGCTGATGAAGCGGCGGCTGGTGCTGACCGCGCCCGAGCACAGGCTCGCCGTGATGGTCGGCCTGTTCCAGTTCAGCGGCAACTTCCTGTTCGTCTACCATGCCGAGCTTTACGTCACTTCGGGCATTGTCGCGATGATGTTCGGGCTACTGATGGTGCCCAATGCGCTGCTGGCGCGCTTTTTCCTGGGGGAACGGACGCAAGGCGGGTTCTGGCTGGGCAGCGCGATCGCGATTGTGGGGGTGTCGTTCCTGTTGCTGCACGAATGGCGCGCCAATCCCGATGCCGGAGTGATCGGCGGCAATGTCGCGCTTGGCATTGTGCTGGCGATGCTGGGCATTCTGGCGGCGTCGGTCGCCAATGTGATTCAGGCCAATCCGGTGGGACGCGGCGTGCCGATGGTGAGCCTGCTCGCCTGGGCGATGCTGTATGGCACGGTGTTCGATCTCGGCTTTGCGTTCCTCACCGAAGGCGCGCCGCCCGTCCCTACCAGTGCCACCTATTGGGGCGGAATCGTCTATCTCGCGCTGGTCGGTTCGGTCGTTACCTTCCCGCTGCATTACAATCTGGTGCGCGAGATCGGTGCGGGGCGGACGGCCTATAATTCGATCCTGACGATCAGCGTGGCGATGGTGATTTCGACCCTGTTCGAAGGGTATCAATGGACCCTGCTGACCGCGATCGGAATGGCGCTGGGCGTTATCGGCATGATATTCGCGCTCCGTTCCAAGCAGAAGAAATAGTCCGTCATCACCCGATCAATCGGCCCACCGGGCCGCAAGGGCGAACGCCCGCCGGCGCTTGAGGTCAAAACAGGGAATCCAACCCCTCCACATAGGTCGGATATTTCGGCTGCCAGCCCAGCACGCGCTTGGCCTTGCCGTTGGCGACGCGGCGGTTTTCCATGTAGAAGCCGCGCGCCATTTCGGACAGGTTCGCCTCCTCCAAAGTTTCGAGCGCCGGCGGTTCGACACCTAGCAGTCGGCATGCGTGTTCGGTCACTTCATTGCCACTGGCAGGCAGATCGTCGCCGAGGTTGTAGGCTCCCGCAGGCGCGTCTCCGGTCAGCGCGGCGACCACGCCGCTGGCGATGTCATCGACATGCACCCGGCTGAACACCTGCCCCGGAAGATCGATCCGCCGCGCCTTGCCCTCCCGCACCCGGTCGAGCGCGCTGCGGCCCGGTCCGTAGATGCCCGGAAGGCGGAACACACGCGCGCCCAGCGTCAGCCATGCAAGGTCGGCCTCGGCGCGGGCGTTGCGGCGACCCTCTCCGTTTTGGGCGATGGTTGGCGTGGTTTCATCCACCCACGCGCCTTCCCGGTCGCCATAGACGCCGGTGGAAGAGAGGTAGAACAGCGGCTTTTCCGACAACGCATCGCCATAGGCTTCTAGCACAGGGTCGGATTCCGCCTTGCGATCAGGTGGCACGGACGAAAGCACATGGCTCGCCTCCCTCAGCCCTGCGAGCACTGACCCGCGGTCGCAAAAATCCACGTTCCCGTCACTACCGGTCGCATCGACACGCCACCCGTGCGCCTCCATCGCTGCCTTGATGCGTTTCGCGGTGTAGCCCAGCCCGAAGATCAACAAATGCGACATAGCTTGCGTCAATCGGTTGGACGAAGGGCGAAATCAATCTAAATCACCGCTCATGGATATCGCGACCGCTCCCCAGAACCCCGAAGGCAACACCGAAATCGCCGATGCGGCCCCCACGCCCAAGGAGCCGCCGCTGATCCGGCGCGAGGATTACAAACCCTATCCCTGGGCGGTGCCGAATACTGCGCTGCAATTCGATCTCGGGCTGGAAAAGACGCGCGTCACCGCCACGCTCGAAGTCGAGCGAAATCCGGCGGCCGAGCCGAGCAATGAATTGCGGCTCGATGGCGACGGGCTGACCGCGCTTGGCGTAAAGGTCGATGGCGAACCGGTAAACGACTGGCGCATGGATGGGCCGGACCTGATTCTGACCCTGCCGGGTGACAAGCACACGGTCGAAATCGTCACCGAGATCAATCCGGGGGCCAACACCCAGCTGATGGGCCTTTATGCCTCGAACGGGATGCTTTGCACCCAGTGCGAGGCGGAAGGCTTCCGCCGCATCACCTTCTTCCCTGACCGGCCCGATGTGCTTTCGACATATTCGGTGCGGATGGAAGGCCACAAGGCGCAGTTTCCGATCCTGCTGTGCAATGGCAATCGCACTGCTGAAGGCGACAATGACGATGGCACGCACTGGGCCGAATGGCACGATCCATGGCCCAAGCCGTCCTATCTGTTTGCGCTGGTGGCGGGCGATCTGGTTGCCAATTCCGCGCCTTTCACCACTGCTTCGGGTCGCCAGGTCGAATGCAACATCTGGGTGCGCAAGGAAGACCTCGCGCGCACCGATCACGCGCTTGAATCGCTGCATCGCTCGATGAAGTGGGACGAGGAAGTGTTCGGGCGCGAATACGACCTTGATCTCTACAACATTGTCGCCGTGTCGGACTTCAACATGGGGGCGATGGAGAACAAGGGGCTCAACGTCTTCAACACGAAGTATGTGCTGGCCGATACCGACACCGCGACCGATGCCGATTTCGACGCGGTCGAAGGGGTGATCGCGCACGAATACTTCCACAACTGGTCGGGCAACCGCGTGACCTGCCGCGACTGGTTCCAGCTTTCCCTCAAGGAAGGTTTTACCGTGCTGCGCGACCAGCTTTTCTCGCAGGACATGCGGGGCGAGGCGGTCAAGCGGATCGAGGACGTGCGCATCCTGCGCGCGGCGCAATTCCCCGAGGATGCCGGGCCGCTCGCGCACCCGATCCGCCCGGACAGCTACCGCGAGATCAGCAATTTCTACACCGCCACCGTCTACAACAAGGGCGCCGAAGTCATCCGCATGATGCGTTCGATGGTCGGGGTGGAACGGTTCCGCAAAGGCACCGATCTCTATTTCGACCGCCATGATGGCGAGGCCGCGACCTGCGAGGATTTCGTCAAGGCGATCGAGGACGGGGCGGAGATCGATCTCGGCAATTTCCGCAAGTGGTATTCGACCGCCGGAACCCCGGTGATCAAGATCAGCCGCAAGGGCCGCCCGCGCGATGACGAAGATGATCTCATCTTCACCCAGGTGCTGCGCAAAGCCGATGGCAGCGAGGAGCCTTCGAGCTTCACCATCCCGTTGCGGATGAAGCTGTTCGGCAACGGGGTTGATCCGGAGGAACGGCTGGTCATTCTCCAAAACCCGCAAGAGACGATCCAGATCGACACCTACACCGATGCGATCTCGATCAACCGCGGCTTCACCGCCCCTGTGATCATCGAACGCCACGTCAGCAACAGCGAGCTTTCGATGCTCGCAAGGGTCGATGACGATCCCTTCGCCCGCTACGAGGCTCTGCAGGAACTGGCGCTCAACCGCCTTGTCAGCGCAGCCAGCGGCAGTTTGAGCGATGAAGCCGAAGCGGGCACGCGGCAGGCGCTGGTGCGGGCTTTCAAGGCGATCCTCACCGACGATGCGCTCGACGATTCGATGCGCGGCGAGCTGATGATGCTGCCGAGCGAGACGTACCTGTTCGAAGCGATGGCGGTGGGTGATCGCAAGGCCGATCCGGGCGCCATTCATGCGGCTCGCGAGGCGTTGAAGGCGGTGATCGGGCGCGAGTGCGCGAATGAGCTTCACGCCCTTTATGATCGGGCCGAGAAGGTCGCGCATGATGATCCGGCAGGGCGCGGTGCGCGCAAGGTCAAGACGCAGGTGCTGGTCTATGCCGCCGCCGCCGACCCGGCCAAGGCGGCAGAGCTGGCCGCGCACCAGTATGACACCGCCGACAACATGACTGATCGGCAGGGCGCGCTGATGGTGCTGTGCGGGCTGGATTGCCCCGAACGCGAGGGCCGGCTCCGGGACTTCTACGCCCGGTACAAGGGCAATGATCTGGTGATCGACAAGTGGTTCACCCTTCAGGCGCTGTCGCTGCATCCCGATGTGATCGCGCAGGTCGAAACGCTTGCCGATCATCCGGACTTCACCATGAAGAACCCCAATCGCGTGCGCTCGCTCTATATGGCGTTTGCGGGCAATCCGCAGGGCTTCCACGACGCGAGCGGCGCAGGCTACCGCAAGGTCGCCGACGTGATCCTCGCGCTTGATCCGATCAATCCGCAGACGGCTGCACGGTTTGTCTCGCCATTGGGCCGCTGGCGGCGGATCGAGCCGGGACGCGCCGCGCTGATGAAGGCGGAGCTGGAGCGGATCGCTGCTGCCGGAAATTTGTCGCGCGACACTTATGAGCAGGTGAGCAGGAGCCTTGATGGCTGATCCCGACCCCCTCGACACGCCTTTCGATATCGCGCGTTCGCCGTTGCTCGAAGGGATTCCGCATGGGTTTTTCGGATCGCAGGGCGGTGTCCATCAGTTCGGCTATGGTGGGCCGGGAGATGAGCAGGCGGTGAAGCGGCTGAGGGCGCGCGCTGCGAAGGCGATTCTTCCCGGTGCCCCTTTGCAGGCACCCCATCAGGTCCATTCCCCCGAAGTCGTCACCATTGCCAAGGTTTGGCCCGATGCCGCGCGCGATCGTCCGGTTGCCGATGCGGTCGTCACCAATCGCACCGATGTTGTGCTAGGAATCGTCACGGCCGATTGCGCCCCGGTCCTGATGGCGGATCGGGAGGCTCGGGTGATCGCCGCTGCCCATGCCGGTTGGCGCGGCGCAGTCTGTGCCGAACGCGGCAGCGTGCTCGAAAACACGCTGGCGGCAATGGAGGGTCTGGGCGCCCGGCGCGATCGGATTGTCGCGGTGATCGGGCCCACGATCGCGCAGAGCAGCTACGAGGTCGACGCTGCCTTTCGTGAACATTTCACGGATCAGGACGATGTCCATTTCGCCGCAGCTCCCATGCGAGAGGGTGTGGAGCGTTGGCATTTCGACCTGCCCGGCTACATCATCGCCCGTCTTGGCCGGGTCGGTGTGGTTGATGCAGTCGATCTGGCTCAGGACACTTTTTCGCAGGATCAGAAATATCATTCCTATCGCCGCGCCGCCTTGCGCGCAGAGCCCAACTACGGTCGGCAACTGAGCACTATTGCGCTAAAATAGGCCCGCATAGACCAGACAGTTGCGCACAGGTGAACGGCGCATGTTCAAAACACGGTTGGAATCGTCACGATTTGCCGTATAGGGCGCGCAGATTGTGGATCGAATGCGCGTCTAGTGCGTTCGTGTGGCAATTGGGATAAATCTTAAAGGCTCCGGCACGGCTGATCGATCCGGAGGTTTTCACCAGAACCGCGACGGGAGCTCCCGCCGCGTCAAGTTGAGCAGGGTAATACGTTATGGCTTCCACTGCAGAGGGCATCCGTCGCCGCGACTGGATCCATGTTGCAGCCATCAGCACCGCCGGCGTTGGTGGTGCATCGGTACTGTTTCCGCTGATCAGCCAGATGGCTCCGACGGCTGACGTGCTTGCCGCATCGACCACCGATGTCGACGTGTCGAGCCTTGAGCCGGGCCAGTCGGTGAAAGCGACCTTCCGCGATCAGCCGCTGTTCGTGAAGCGCATGTCGCCCGAGGAAATCAGCGAAGTGCAGGCGGTGGATGCCAGCGGCCTGCGCGATCCGCAGTCGCTCGAAGATCGACTGGGCGAAGGCAATGCCGACATTCTCGTCCAGCTTGGGGTTTGCACCCACCTTGGATGCGTGCCGCTGGGCGCGGGCGAAGGCGAGGACAAGGGCGAGTTCGACGGATACTTCTGCCCCTGCCACGGTTCGCACTACGATGCGGCCGGCCGCATCCGCAAGGGCCCTGCGCCGACCAATCTCGTCGTTCCCGAATTCGCATTCGTCTCCGATGGAGTCATCCGCGTCGGCTGACGTTTCGTAGTTGTTGATAAGCCACGTTTTTACACGCTGATAAATCGCAAGAGAGCAGCATTATGAGTTTCGCCTGGGCAAATCAGTATGAACCGAAGTCCGCTTTCACCAAGTGGATTGACGAGAAACTGCCGCTTCCGCGGTTGGTCTACAACGCGGTGGGTGCGGGCTATCCGGTGCCGCGCAACCTCAATTACATGTGGAACTTCGGCGTTCTCGCCGGTTTCTTCCTGATGTTCCAGATCATCACCGGCGTCGTGCTGGCGATGCATTATGCTGCCGATGTCTCGGTCGCCTTCGGCTCGATCGAACACATCATGCGCAACGTGAACTACGGCTGGCTCCTGAAATATGCCCACGCCAACGGCGCGAGCTTCTTCTTCATCGTGATCTACCTGCACATCTTCCGCGGGTTCTATTACTCCTCCTACAAGGCCCCGCGTGAGATGATCTGGCTGCTGGGCGTTGTGATCTTCCTGTTGATGATGGCCACCGCCTTCATGGGTTACGTGCTGCCGTGGGGCCAGATGAGCTTCTGGGGTGCGAAGGTGATCACCGGCCTGTTTGGCGCGATTCCCTTCATCGGTGAGCCGCTTCAGGTCTGGCTCGTCGGCGGCTATGCCCCGAACGATTCGACCCTGAACCGCTTCTTCTCGCTGCACTTCCTGCTGCCGTTCGTGATTGCGGGCGTGGTGATCCTGCACATCTGGTCGCTGCACATTCCCGGATCTTCGAACCCGACCGGCGTCGAAGTGAAGAAGGAAAGCGACACCGTGCCGTTCCACCCGTATTACACGGCGAAGGATGGCTGGTTCCTCGGCCTGTTCCTGATCTTCTTTGCGACCATCGTGTTCTTCGCTCCGAACATGCTGGGCCACCCGGACAACTGGATCGAAGCCAACCCGCTGTCGACCCCGGCGCACATCGTTCCCGAATGGTATTTCTATCCGTTCTACGCGATCCTGCGCGCGTTCACTGGTGACCTGACCATTCCGTTCACCGGCATCATCCTGATCGAGGCAAAGCTTCTGGGCGTGATCGCGATGTTCTCCGCGATCCTCGTCTGGTTCTTCCTGCCGTGGCTGGACAAGAGCCCGGTTCGTTCGGGCGCCTATCGCCCGCTGTTCCGCAAGTTCTTCTGGTTCGGCCTGGTGCCGTGCATGGCCGCGCTGTTCTACCTCGGTGGTGCGACCCCGGAAGAGCCGTACATCGTGCTGAGCCAGCTCGCGACGGCATATTACTTCCTGCACTTCCTGGTGATCCTGCCGATCGTCAGCCAGATCGAAATCCCCAAGCCGCTGCCGTTCTCGATCACCGAGGCCGTGCTGGGCAAGGATGGCGACGCCGCTGCACCGTCGGCTGCCGCCGGTTCGGCCAAGCCCGAAGGCGACGCTCCCGATGGCGCGTTGCAGCCGGCTGAGTAAGCTATCGCACGATCCGTTTCACTGACCCGATAACGAGAAAGAGTTAGGTCATGACCATTCGTCTTGGAGGCATAATCTTCGGCCTGGGCCTCACAGCCGTTCTGCTGCTGTGGTCGCTGCTGCCGGGTGCCATCAACTTCGCCTTCCCGGAAAAGCCGGACTATTACGCGTTCCAGGAAGAGAACATCGCCCCTGAAGGCGGCTTCTCGTTCGAAGGCCCGCTGGGCAAGTGGGACACGCAGCAGCTTCAGCGCGGCTATCAGGTCTACAAGGAAGTCTGCGCCGCCTGCCACAGCCTGCAGTATGTCGCATTCCGCAACCTACAGGACCTCGGCTATTCCGATGCGGAAGTGCGCGCCGAAGCCGCAACCTGGCAGGTGCCTTTCCAGAACCCGGAATCGGGCGAGATCGAAATGCGCGCAGGCGAGCCGACCGACCAGTTCCCGCCGGTCTACTACCTCGGCCAGGGCAACCCGCCTGATCTTTCGCTGATCACCAAGGCGCGTCCGGACGGCACGCACTACGTCTATTCGCTGATGCAGGGCTATAACGAGCCCGATCCCGAAGACGTGGCGAAGTCGCCCGAGTTCGAAACCCCGCCGGGCCTGTACTTCAACGAGTACTTCTACAACATCAACATCGCCATGCCGCCGCAGCTGCTCGATGGCATCGTGACCTATGCTGATGGCACCGAAGCGACGACCGAGCAGATGTCGCAGGACGTTGCCGCGTTCCTGACCTGGGCGGGCGAGCCTTCGCTGATCCAGCGCAAGCAGACCGGCTGGTTCGTGATTGCCTTCCTGATCTTCGCGACGAGCCTCGGCTTCCTGTCGTACAAGTCGATCTGGGCAGGGATGAAGCCGAAGAAGAAATAAGCTTCTTCGAACCGCTAATCCGCATGCTGCGCCCCATCATCGCTTGCCGATGGTGGGGCGCTCATGCTTTTAGGGACAGGCGTTTAAAGCAAGACGGGGGCACGGCATGAGCGCTGCAAATCTGACACGGGACGAATTGAAGCAGTTGATCCGCACCGTGCCGGATTTTCCCGCACCCGGCATCCAGTTTCGCGACATCACCACGCTGATCGGCCATCATCAGGGCATGGCGGCGAGTGTGCATCACCTTGCAGAACTCGCCGATGCGGCAGGCGCGCACAAGATTGCAGGGATGGAAGCGCGCGGCTTCATCTTTGGTGCCGCGGTCGCGGTGCAACTCGGCATCGGCTTTGTTCCGGTGCGCAAGCCGTGCAAGCTCCCGATTGAGACAATCGGCATCGATTACGCGCTCGAATACGGCACCGACCGGCTCGAAATGGATCCTGCCGCCGTCGAGCCCGGCCAGAAAGTCGTGATTGTGGACGATCTCATCGCCACCGGCGGGACCGCGTTCGCATCGGCGGAACTGCTGCGCAAGGCAGGGGCGCAAGTCGACCACGCGCTGTTCGTCATTGACCTGCCCGATCTGGGCGGAGCGCAGCGGTTGCGTAATGCCGGGATCACCGTCGAGGCGCTTATGGACTTCGAAGGCGATTGACCTTTTCGGAACACCGCACGCACCTTGCGCGTAGGTAAGGCAAGGTTTCGAAAAACTCATATGACATCACAAGCACTTGTAATCGCCGCCGTGGGCGCTCTGGGTATCGGGGCGCAATGGCTGGCGTGGCGGACCGGATGGCCCGCCATCGTGCTGATGCTTGCAGCGGGCTTCATCGCCGGGCCCGTGACAGGCCTGATCGATCCCGAAGCCACATTCGGCGATTTGCTTGACCCGATGATCAGCGTCGGCGTCGCACTGATCCTGTTCGAAGGGGGGCTCAGTCTCGACCTGCGCGAATTGCGCCATTCGGGCAAGGCGGTGATGCGGCTTGCGACGGTAGGCGTGCTGATCGGCTGGGCTCTGGGCACGCTGGCTGGGTTCTATATCGCCGGGCTCGTCTGGCCTGTGGCGGTGCTGTTCGGCGGCATCCTGATCGTCACCGGGCCGACTGTGGTCATCCCGCTGCTGCGGCAGGCCAATGTCCAGCCGCGCCCCAATTCGATCCTGAAGTGGGAAGGCATCGTCAACGATCCCACCGGCGCGCTGTGCGCGGTGATCGCCTATGAATATTTCCGCTTCGTACAGGAAAACCCCGGCGCGACCCCGCTTGACGTTGTGCCGCCGCTGATCATAGCCGCGCTCCTCGCAGGTCTGGTTGGCTATGCGGCGGCGCGGGCAATCGCCTATCTCTTTCCGCGCGGCGCGATCCCCGAATATCTCAAGGTCCCGGTGCTGTTCACCACGGTGATAGGCGTCTTCGTGCTGACCAACCAGATCGAGCATGAGGCAGGTCTGGTCGCGGTAACCGTGATGGGCATCACGCTGGCCAACCGCAATGTTTCGAGCATCCGCTCGATCCATCCGTTCAAGGAGAATGTCGCGGTACTGCTGGTCTCGGGCATATTCATCCTCCTGTCTTCCTCGCTCAAGTGGGAGGAGCTGACCTATCTCCAGACCAGCATCCGCCCGCTGCTGTTCCTCCTGGCGCTCTTGTTCCTTGTCCGCCCGCTGACTGTATTGATCAGCCTGCTGGGCACCGATGTCCCGTGGAACGAGCGGTTGTTTGTCGCGTGGATCGCGCCGCGCGGGATCGTGCTTGTCGCCATTTCCGGCCTGTTTGCCCTGCGTCTGGGTGATCTCGGCATCGAAGGCGGGCAATTGCTGATCGGGCTGAGTTTCGCGGTGGTGGTGGTCACGGTGATCGCGCATGGTTTCACCGTTAATCTGGTTGCTCGGTTGCTGGGGGTGAAGGGCACATCGCGGCCCGGCCTGCTCATCATCGGATCGACTGCGTGGACGATCGAGCTCGCCAAGCAGATGGAGGCGATCAAGACACCGGTGATGATCGTCGATCAAAGCTGGCAAAGGCTGGGCGCGGCACGGCGGGAGGGTCTGCCGTTCTACCACGGCGAAATCCTCAACGAGGCGACCGAACACAACCTTGACCTGTCACCGTTCCAGGTGCTCGTCGCGGCAACCGATAACGAGGCGTATAACGCACTCGTCTGCAATGAGTTCGCGCATGAGATCGGCCGGGATTCGGTCTATCAACTTGGCGAAAACAGCGAAGGCGACGATCGCCACGCCTTGCCCGAAAGCATCCGTGGCCGTGCCCTGTTCACCGACGGCTTCGGCGTGACCGATGTGAACGAGCGCCAGCGGCAGGGCTGGGCCTTCAAGAAAACCCGCCTGTCCGACGAATTCGATTTTGACGATGCGCGCGAAAAGCTGCCCGACAGCGCGACAATGCTGCTGCTGGTGCGCGAAGACGGGACGCTGCGCTTCTTCACCCACGCAGCCACGCCAGAACCGCGTCCGGGCGACACGATCATCTCCTTCGTTCCGCCCAAGTCGCAGGAGGAACAGGCCCACAAACGCGCCGCTCGCGAAAGCGCGAAAGGCGAAGCGGCCAAACCCGGCACCCTTCCAGAAACCAACCCGAGGACCCGATAGACATTCCGTTGAGTTCCCTGATGCTTGCAATGACAAAAACCAGAACACCCATTCTCACCCTTGCTCTGATCGCCGCACTCGGCGCCTGTGCGCCGACGGATGAACCGCCCGAAGACACAGCGCCGACAGTCAATGTCGAAGCCGAACCGACCCCAGAGGCGAGCGAGACAATCTCGATCTTGCGGACCGATATCGAACAGCCGGATAAGCCCGAAACCGAGCTTGAGCCGTTGGAACTGACTATCGGCTTTCCTGCCGGAGGAACCGCGCTCGATACCGCTGCGGTTGCCCAGGTTCAGGCGGCGCTGGCTTCCGAACAGATTGCCCTTGGCGGGCCGATCATCCTGCGCGGCCATAGCGATGCGGGCGGCAATGACGCGGCCAATTTGCGCGCCTCGCGCGCGCGGGCCGAAACCGTCCGGGACTGGCTGGTGGAGAACGGCACCGCCGCTGATCGCATCGAGATCATTGCGTTCGGCGAGCAGAACCCGGTTGAGCCCAATGCGCTGCCCGACGGATCGCCCAATACCGAAGGCCGTGCCGCAAACCGCCGGGTCGAGATCGAGATTGCCCTACCGCTCAAGGACAACCCCAACCCGGCGATCTCAACTCCCGCGGACGAGTCCTAAGACCGTATCCGCATATTCCAGCCGACAGATGAGCAAGTCGGGCAGGTAAGTGTCTTCGCGATTGTAGACGGGCGGCGATCCGTCGATCCGCGAACAATGCAGGCCATACGCCTGCGCCACGGCGACAGGGGCGCAATTGTCCCATTCGTACTGACCGCCCGAATGCAGGTAGATTTCCGCCTCCCCGCGCACCACGGCCATCGCTTTGGCCCCGGCGCTGCCCATTTCGAGCAACTCGCCGCCCATGGCCTTGGCGACGGCAACGGCCTCTTTCGCAGGACGCGTACGGCTGACGAGGAAGCGCGGGGTGGGGGCCGCAGGTTTCAAGGGTTCGACAATATCGCTGCGCAGCACCACGCCGTCATCCAGCCCCGGCAGCGCGACCGCGCCGATGGTGGCCACGCCGTCCACTGCAAGCCCGACATGCACCGCCCAATCGCTGCGCCGCTCGCCATATTCGCGCGTGCCGTCGACCGGATCGACAATCCACACCCGGCTCATTGCGCAGCGTGCGGTGTCGTCCTTTTCCTCCTCGGAAAGCAGCCCGTCCTCAGGTCGCGCCGCGCGGATCGCCTCACACAGATAGGCGTTGGCGGCGGCATCGCCCGCCTTGCCCAGCGCTTTGCCCTCAAGCCCGCTCGTTTCGCGCACATCTTTCAGGATGCGCCCAGCCTCCACCGCCAGCGTGGCGGCAAGTTCGGCATCGGAGAGATCACACAAGTTCACTTCAGCGGCATTATCTGGCTGATGATGTATTCGGCAGCCTCCTGAGGGGTCATATCCACCGTGTTGACCCGGATTTCCGGCGCTTCGGGCGGTTCATAGGGGCTGTCGATCCCGGTGAAGTTCTTGAGCTCACCCGAGCGCGCTTTCTTGTAGAGGCCCTTCACATCGCGTTGCTCGGCCACCTCCAGCGGGGTGTCGACGAAGATTTCGATGAATTCACCTTCGGGCAGCATCGCCCGCACCATCTGGCGCTCCGCACGGAAGGGCGAGATGAAGGCGGTGAGCACGATCAGCCCCGCATCTGCCATCAGCTTGGCAACCTCGCCGATGCGGCGGATGTTCTCGATCCGGTCAGTCTCGGTAAAGCCGAGGTCCTTGTTGAGCCCGTGGCGCACATTGTCGCCATCGAGCAGGAAGGTATGGCGGTTCATCAGCGCCAGCTGCTTTTCGACCTCGTTGGCGATGGTCGATTTGCCCGATCCCGAAAGCCCGGTGAACCACAGGACGCGCGGCTTCTGGTTTTTCAGATTGGCGTGATCCTCGCGCGTCATGGTGGTCGGCTGCCAATGGACGTTCTGCGCGCGGCGCAAGGCGAATTCGATCATCCCTGCGCCGACAGTGGCATTGGTGAACTTGTCGATCAGGATGAACCCGCCCAGCTGGCGGCTGCTGGCATAGGGTTCGAACACGATCGACCGGTCGGTCGCGAATTCGGCAACCCCGATCGCGTTCAAGTCCAGCGTCTTGGCCGCCAGCCGATCGAGGCTGTTGACGTCGATCTCGAATTCAGGGGGCTGGATCGTCGCGGTCACCATCTGGCTGCCGATCTTGAGCCAGTATCCCCGGCCCGGCTTCATCGCGGTTTCGTCCATCCACACGATGGTGGCCCTGAACTGGTCCGATGCCTCGGGCGGATCGCCCGCCGCCGCGATCACGTCCCCACGCGAACAATCGACTTCGTCAGCCAGCGTCAGCGTGACCGACTGGCCCGCTACCGCCTCTTCCAGATCACCGTCAAAGGTGGAGATCGATTTGATCGTGCTGGTCTTGCCCGCCGGAACGATCCGCACCGGATCGCCCGGACGGATCGTTCCGCTGGCGATCTGGCCGGCAAAGCCCCTGAAATCGAGATTCGGGCGGTTCACCCATTGCACCGGCATACGGAAAGCGCGTTCCTGCGCGGCGGTGTTCGCGACTTCGACGTTTTCGAGGTGATGGATGAGGGACGGGCCATCATACCACGGCGTCTGGGCAGAGGGGGCGAGGGTGATGTTGTCGCCCTTGAACCCCGAAATCGGGATTGCGGTGAAGCTTTCGATGCCGACTTCCGCAGCGAAAGCGGCGTAATCGGCGACGATCGCGTCGAAGGTCGCCTGATCGTAGCCGATCAGATCCATCTTGTTCACCGCCAGCACCAGATGCCGGATGCCGAGCAGGTGGACGAGGTAGGAATGGCGCCGTGTCTGCTGCAGCACGCCCTTGCGCGCATCGATCAGGATCACGGCCAGATCGGCGGTCGACGCGCCTGTCACCATGTTGCGGGTGTATTGTTCATGCCCCGGCGTGTCGGCGACGATGAACTTGCGCTTCTCGGTCGTGAAGAAGCGATAGGCGACATCGATGGTGATGCCCTGTTCGCGCTCCGCCGCAAGGCCATCGACCAGCAGCGCAAAGTCGATCTGGTCGCCTTGCGTCCCGTGCTTTGCGCTGTCGCTTTCCAGCGCGGCGAGCTGGTCTTCGAAGATCATCTTCGAATCGTAAAGCAGCCGCCCGATCAGGGTCGATTTGCCATCATCCACGCTGCCGCAGGTGATGAAGCGCAACAGGCTCTTGTGCTGATGCGCGTCGAGATAGGCGTCGATATCCTCGGCGATCAAAGCGTCGGTTTGGAAGGAAGGGGCGTTGGTCATCAGAAATACCCCTCCTGCTTCTTGTCTTCCATGCTGGCCGACTGCCCCTTGTCGATGGCGCGGCCCTGACGTTCGGACCCGGTGGCGAGCAGCATTTCCTGGATGATGGCGTTCATGTCGGTCGCCTCGCTTACCGTGGCGCCGGTAAGCGGGTAGCAGCCGAGTGTGCGGAAACGCACCGAACGGGTCACCGGCTCTTCGCCATCCTCCAGCCGGAAGCGGTCATCATCAACCACCAGCACCATGCCGTCGCGCTCCACCGTGGGGCGCGGGGCGGAGAAATAGAGCGGCACGATGTCGATCTTTTCGAGCGCGATATATTGCCAGATGTCGAGCTCGGTCCAGTTGGACAGCGGGAAGACGCGGATGCTTTCGCCCTTGTTCTTTTTCGCGTTGTAGAGGTTCCACAGCTCCGGGCGCTGGTTCTTCGGGTCCCAGCGGTGGGCAGCGGTGCGAAAGCTGAAGACGCGTTCCTTGGCGCGGGCCTTTTCCTCGTCGCGCCGCCCGCCACCGAATGCCGCGTCAAAGCCATGCTGGGTCAGGGCGCGCTTGAGCGGATCGGTAAGCTGCGCCTGCGAATAAAGCGCGCTGCCGGTGTCGAACGGGTTTATCCCCTGCTCCTCGGCATCCTCGTTCTGGGCGATGATCAGCTCAAGCCCGTATTCGCGCACCGTCTTGTCGCGATGAGCCAGCAGGTCTGCAAAGTCCCAGCCGCTCGCCACGTGGAGCATCGGGAAGGGCGGCGGTGCGGGGTGGAACGCCTTGCGCGCCAGATGCAGCATCACCGAGGAATCCTTGCCCACCGAATACAGCATGACCGGGTTTTCAGCCTCGGCCACGACTTCGCGGAAGATATGGATGCTTTCGGCTTCGAGCCGTTCGAGATGGGTCAGTTTTCGCATGCCCCGCCAGCTAATGCGCGAATCCTGCGAACAACACAAAGTTTTGGTTGTGGGGGGGCAACTTTGATCTGCGTCCCAAGCCACCCGCTCCCTCCACCCTTCCACCCGGATTATCACGCCGGGTTAACATCCGGGTGGAAGGGTGGAGGGAGCGGGTGGCGACGGCTGCGAGCATAGGCGAGCCTAAGTCTGAAATTCTGGAGCGGGTAAGGGGAATCGAACCCCTCTAGCTAGCTTGGAAGGCTAGAGCATTACCACTATGCTATACCCGCCCGCTCAGGCGAGGCCCATTGCCATCAAAATCGGTCTTGCGTCAAGCAGACGCTTCGCCTTGCGCATTCCTGGCATCGGCGCGGTTGGAACGCACCGACGACCAGAACGCCAGCCCGATCAGCACCGCGCCGATCAGCCCGGTGATGACTTCGGGAATATGCGCGAAGGTGTTGATGTACATGATCACCGAAAGTGCGAGGATCGCGTAGAACGCGCCATGTTCGAGATAGCGGTATTCCGACATCGTCCCCTGCCGCACGAGAAAGATCGTCATCGAACGCACGAACATCGCCCCGATTCCCAACCCGATGGCGATGATGATCAGATTGTTCGTCAGCGCAAACGCGCCGATCACCCCGTCAAACGAGAAGCTGGCGTCGAGCACTTCGAGATAGAGAAACGCGCCGAACCCGGCCTTTGCCACGTCGCCAGTGGAAGGCGTGGGCGGTTCGAGCACGTGATTGACGATCTCGACCGCGAGATAGGTCAGGATGCCACCGATGGCCGCAATGATGAAGGTCAGCGCATCGGCATCAGATAGCATGGTTGCGGTGGCCCAGGTTCCGGCCAGAACCAGCCCGATCGAAATCGCCTCGATATCGGCCACGCGGGCAAGCGGTCGCTCGATCGCGTCGATCCAGTTCAAATGCTTGTCAGAATCGAAGAAGAATTTGAGCCCGACCATGCCGAGGAACGCCCCGCCAAAGCCCATCAGGCCGATATGCGCATCGCTGACGATGCGCTGGTATTCGGCCGGCTTGCTGAGCGCCAGCTCGATGGCCTCTATCGGCCCGATCCCGGCGGCGACCATGACAATCACCAGCGGGAACACGATCCGCATCCCGAACACCGCGATGGCAATGCCCCAGGTCAGGAACCGTTGCTGCCACACCGGGTCCATGTCCTTGAGAATCGAGGCATTCACCGCCGCGTTGTCGAAGGATAGTGACACCTCCAGCACCGCCAGAACCGCGCAGATCCACAAGATGCCGAGCATCCCGTCGATAGTGCCATGCAGCACCCAGCCGTAATAGCCGCCCAGCGCAAGGCAGACGGCGGTGAACAGGAGCGAACCCCAGAAATGCTTCAACATCGAATGTATCCCTTCGCGCCCGTCAGCCGACCGCCATGTTGTCGATCAGCCGCGTCCCGCCAATTCGCGCAGCTACCAGCAACCGCGCCGCTGCGCCAGAAAATGCGGTGAGTGGCCGCAAGGAGCTGGCATCGGCCAGAGTGGCGTAATCGACGCTGGCGAACCCCGCGCCAAGCAGTTGCGATTGCAGTTCGGCGAGCGCAGCGCCGACTTCCCCGCCGCCTTCGATCGCCGCGATCGCTTGCTTCATGGCTTGTGGCAGCGCGGCAGCGGCGGCTCTGTTTTCGGGCGAGAGATAGCGATTGCGGCTCGACATGGCCAAACCGTCAGCCTCGCGCACGGTGGGCACGCCGATGATGGAGCGGAAATGCGGCTGCGTCAGGTCAAGATCGCGCGCCATCGCCCGGATCACGGCGAGCTGCTGGAAATCCTTTTCGCCAAAGAATGCCATGTCGGGGCGGACCTGGTTGAACAGCTTGCACACCACCGTTGCGACCCCGTCGAAATGGCCGGGCCTGGCCGCGCCGCACAGCCCTTCGCTGACCTCGCGCACCGAGACATTGGTCACGAACCCGTCTGGATACATCTCCTCGACAGTGGGCGCCCACAGCAGCGCGCAACCTTCCGCCTCGAGCATCGCCGCATCTTCCGCCAGCTGGCGCGGATAGGCGTCGAGATCCTCATTGGGGCCGAACTGGGTCGGGTTGACGAAGATCGAGGCGACCACGTGATCGCAGGCCTCGCGCGCGCGCCGGACCAGCGTGAGGTGCCCCTGGTGAAGCGCGCCCATGGTCGGCACAAGTCCGATGGTTGCCCCGCCTGTGCGCAGGCGATCAACCTGCGTTCTCAACACATCGAGTGCATGCGCGGTTTGCACGGAGATTTCCCCTCGGATACGATTGGCGGAACAATTCCCCGCGCATTAGCCGCTTGCGGCGCCGCGCTCAAACCCTCTCGGGAATGGCGGTGCAATGCCGTCGTTCCGCCGTTCATGGAAGGCCAGCCAGGATGACCCGCATGCCCGCCCACCGTATTGTTTTTGCCAATGAAAAGGGCGGCACCGGCAAATCGACCACGGCGGTGCATGTCGCGGTGGCGCTGTCCTATATGGGGGCGCATGTGACCATGCTGGACCTCGATCCGCGCCAACGCACTTCGCATCGCTACATGGAAAACCGGTTCCACACGATGCAGCGGCGCGGGATCGAGCTGCCGACGCCTGCATGCGAGGTGTTCAGGGAAGGGGATGAAACTGCCCTGCTGCAGACGATCCGGCGGCTTGAGCAGGATTGCGATTTCCTGATCATCGACAATCCGGGCCGCGACGATCCGCTGGCGCGCTGCGCGGTGGAGAATGCCGATACGCTGGTGACGCCGATGAACGACAGCTTTGTCGATTTCGACCTGATCGGGCAGGTCGATGCGGAGAGCTTCAAGGTGAAGAAGCTCTCGTTCTTTGCCGAACTGATCTGGGAAGCGCGGATGAAGCGAAGCCGTGCGACGATTGCGGAAAAGCGCCCCGAGATGGACTGGATCGTGGTGCGCAACCGCACCGGCTACACCGAGGCGCGTAATATGGCGCGTATCGAAAAGGCGCTGAACGAAATGTCCAAGCGTGTGGGCTTTCGCGTGGTTCACGGCCTGTCCGAACGCGTGATCTATCGTGAGCTGTTCCCCTCCGGCCTGACCCTGCTCGACAAGGGGCATCTGGGCGATCTTGGCACCAGCCATCTGGTCGCACGGCAGGAATTGCGCGCCCTGCTCAAGGCATTGAAGCTGCCCGAATTCGCCAAGGCGCAAGCCTCGCTGGAGCTGGCCTGATCCATGCTCAAATATGCGATCATCCTTGCGCTGATCTGCGTGATGTTCCGCTGGGCCATGGGCGAGTGGCCTTGGAGCTATCTGACCTCAAAGCCGACGCGCGGGCAGGCGGTGCTGAACGCGCGCAAGCTGCTGCGGGTGGAAGAAGGCGCCAGCCGCGAACAGATCCTCGCCGCGCACAAACGCCTGATTGCCGTGGTGCATCCCGATAAAGGCGGATCGTCGAAACAGGTCCACGACGCCAACGACGCGCGCGATCTGCTGCTTGCGGAATTGCCTGATCGCGAGGACGGCCAAGAATCGGATTAACCGTCGCAAGTTTAACATATTTGCGTTTAAGGTGATCGGCACAGACCAAACAGTACAACAGGGACTTCTCCGATCATGGCTCACCAATTCCACCCCACCGTGCTGCGCGAATACGACATTCGCGGGATCATTGGTGAAACGCTGGGCGCGGACGATGCGCGGGCAATCGGGCGCAGCTTTGGTTCGCTGCTGCGCCGGGCCGAAGGGGAAGACGGACCCGCGCCGACCGTGGCCGTTGGTTATGACGGGCGGATGAGCTCACCCATGCTGGAACACGCGCTGGTCGAAGGGCTTACCGCGAGCGGCTGCAATGTCGTCAAGATCGGGCTGGGGGCGACCCCGATGCTGTATTACGCCGAGGCATCATCCGAAGATGTACAGGGCGGCATTCAGATAACTGGCAGCCACAATCCCCCCAATTACAACGGCTTCAAAATGGTATTTCAGGGGCGACCGTTCTTTGGGGCGGACATCCAGAAGCTCGGGGAACTGGCAGCACGCGGGGACTGGACTGACGGGACGGGCAGCGTCAGCTCGCGCGACATCCTGAGCGAGTATGTCGAGCGCCTGCTCGAAGGATTGGCCGGCGTCCCCGCAGAGGCCCTGTCCGGCCTCCGCGTCGGTTGGGACGCGGGCAATGGCGCCGCCGGACCCGCTCTGGAGGCGCTGGCCGCGCGGCTTCCGGGGGAGCATCACCTGCTTTTCACCGATGTCGATGGACATTTTCCCAATCACCATCCTGATCCGACTGTTGAAGCCAATCTGGCGGACTTGCGGGCGCTCGTCGCTGCAAAGAACCTCGATTTTGGAGTGGCTTTTGATGGCGATGGCGACAGGATCGGGGCAATCGATGGCGAAGGTCGCGTGATCTGGGGCGATCAATTGCTGATGATCTATGCCGAAGACGTGCTGAGAACCCACCAGGGGGCAACGGTTATCGCCGATGTGAAGGCCAGCCGCGCGCTGTTCGATCACGTCGCCACGCATGGCGGGGAGCCGCTGATGTGGAAGACCGGCCATTCGCTGATCAAGTCCAAAATGAAGGAAACTGGCTCGCCGCTGGCCGGCGAAATGAGCGGGCACGTCTTTTTCGCCGATGATTACTACGGCTTTGACGATGCGCTTTATGCCGGGGTGCGGCTGCTTGCGGCGTCGGCACGGCTGGGCAAATCGGTGACACAGCTCCGCAGCGCCATGCCCGCTATGCTCAACACCCCCGAAATGCGTTTCCAGGTGGACGAGGTGCGCAAATTCCCTGCCATCGCCGAAGTGACCGAGCGGCTGACGACCAATCCCGGCCCCGAGGTCGAAAGCGTCAATGCGACCGACGGCGTCCGCGTGAACACGGCAGACGGCTGGTGGCTGCTGCGCGCTTCGAACACGCAGGACGTGCTCGTCGCCCGCGCCGAGAGCGACAGCGAGGAAGGTCTGGAGCGGCTGATCGCGCAGATCGACGAGCAACTGGCGCTATCCGGCCTCGAACGCGGGGAGAGCGTTGGGCACTAGGTCTGACAACTGGCCTTGGTCGGCACTCGGCATTGCCGAGACGACTGACAGGGACGCGATTCAGGCCGCCTATACGGCGCGCCGGGCGGATCTCGACGCGCAGGCAATGCGCATTTCCGCCTTTGCCGAACTGACCGAGGCGCGCGAGAAGGCGCTGTTCCTCGCCGCCGCCATGCGCCGGGAACAGGGCCAGACCGAGGCGGAGCCGCCTGTGTCGCGCGCACCCGTGCCAGCGCCGGAACCGGTCTTAGCCGCCCCGATTGACACGCCTGCGCCCGTGGAAGAGGCGCCCGCCGAACCCGAACCCGAACCCGAACCCGAACCCGAACCCGAACCCGAACCCGAACCGGAACCCGAACCCGAACCGGAACCGGAACCGGAACCGGAGCCGGAGCCGGAGCCGGAGCCGGAACGCGCGTCCCCCTGGCAACATGGCGGCGGCTACAAGGTCACCTATGATCCCCCTCCGCTTGATCGGCGCGAGGAAGCCATAGGGCTTGATCCCGATCCTGACCCGGAATGGAGGCACGCGGGCAAATATGTGCCCGAGGCCGAGCGCGATGCCTTGCTTCCGCCCGCTGCCGGACAGAACCCGCAGGTCACGCTGTCCTTGTCAGACGAGTGGACCCTGCTACGCAACAACTGGCACTGGGGCTTTCTCGGCCTCGTCCTTTTGGTCGCCATGTGCAGCGGCGACGATGATCGGGCGGAGCGGACGGGCGATTATCCCGTGGTCGAGCGTCCGGCCCGGCCGGTCGAGACAGGGCCCGCGCCGGGCCGGATCGATCCCGATCAGGTCGAGGCGATGATCGACGAATTGTTCGGCGCCAGCCTCGATTATGTCGGGCTGGTTTCCGCCGATGGCGCGCTTGCGCCTCAATTGCTCAAGCGGGTCTCCGCGCAGCCCGGCGATTTCGCGCAGGCAAGGGCCTATCTGCGCCAACGCATGCTCGCCGCGCGCTCCTCCGCGACCCCCGAACAGGCGCTGGCGATTGCCGAACTGCGTCTTGCCTGGCTCACCACCGCGCAGGAGGCGGGTGCCGACGCCTGTGCCGAAGTCACCACCGCCAATTTCGGTGCCGACATGCCGGAAATGCGCGAAGACTGGCGGCGGTTCGAACAAAGCGTCGCCATGGGCCTGCTGCGAACGGGCGGTTTTGCCGCTGCGCCTGTACCGGTCGATGATGCGGCCCCGCCAGATTGGGCGTTCGATGCGGCCGCGGCGCGGTATGAGGTGGAGCCTGACAAATTGCGTGAATGGCTGTCCGGCGATGACGGCCCCAGCGAATGCTCGGCGCAGATCGCGCTGCTTCAGGCGATGCTCGAACGGCGCGAGGATGTGACGCCCGCGATGCTTGCCACGTTCTAGGGTCAGGCCTCAGGCGGGTGGAATCGTAACCATTGGCAGGGCATAGTCCGGCAAAACAAAAAAGAGTGAGGAACCGCAGATGTCGATCAAGCGCACCCTGTTTGCAGCCACCGCCGGGCTTTCGCTGGCCTTGGCTACGCCTGCCATGGCTCAGGATGACACGGACGATCTCGCCGCGTCGAAAGCGGAGCTGGAACAGGTCATGGGCGCGCTCGGCACGCTGTTTCCCAAGGAACCCCTGACGCCTGAGCAGGAAGCGCGCCTGCCCGCCGCGCAGCGGATTGTCGCTCTGATGATCCCCGAAGGGACGATGGGCGATATCATGGGCAAGATGATCGACGATATCGTCCGTCCGATGATGCAGTTCGGCGGTTCGCAGGCCAAGTCGACGCTGGCGCGCAATATCGGCGTCAGCCCGTTCGAAATCGACCTGTCGGAGCAGGATTCCGCCGCGCTCGCGAGCCTGTTCGACCCGGCATGGGCCGAACGGCAGGAGCGTGAATTCGCGGTCTTCCCCGAAATGATGCGGCAGATGCTTACCCTGATGGAGCCGGGCCTGCGCAAAGCCTTGGCCGAAGCCTATGCCATGCGCTTCACCGATAGTGAGCTGGCCGATATCGCGGCTTTCTTCAGCACCGAAACCGGCGCCAAATATGCCCGCGAAAGCTTCGCCATGGCGAGCGATCCGCGCATGATGGGGGCGAGCATGGAGGCCCTGCCCGCCATGATGGAGGCGATGGGCGATATCGAGGCACAGGTGGCCGCTGCGACGGTCGATCTGCCCCCGGTGCGCAGCTATGACGATCTCAGCCCGGCCGAGCGCGAGCGGGTGATAGCCGCTACCGGCTTCACCGATGCTGAAATCCGCGCGGCTCTCGCTCCAGGGGAATGGGCGGAGGACGAAAACTGGGCGGAAGAGGCTGCGGCTGAGGAAACCGAGTTCGAGGAACTGATCGAGCCCGAAGGCTAATTGGGAGTGATAGGTCCAGCCGCTCTTGCGGTGGGCCGTGGCGATTGCCATCACGTGACTGGTGAGCGCTTCCCCATCCATTCCCGCCGAAATCCAGAGCTGGTTCGACGCGCGCGGCTGGCGCGTGCGGCGGCACCAGCTTGAGATGCTGGCCAAGGCGCGCGAGGGGCGCGATGCCTTGTTGGTGGCGGATACGGGCGCGGGAAAGACGCTGGCCGGGTTTCTACCCACGCTGTGCGATTTCGCCCCATCGGGCGGGGTGGCACCGGGGGAGGGGCTGCACACGCTCTATGTCTCGCCATTGAAGGCGCTGGCGCAGGATGTGAAGCGCAACCTGCTGACCCCGATCGAGGAAATCGGCCTTCCCATCCGGGTTGAAACGCGCAGTGGAGACACTCCTTCGGACCGCAAGAAGCGCCAGCGCGAAAGGCCGCCGCACGTCCTTTTGACCACGCCCGAAAGCCTTTCGCTGCTGCTGTCCTATCCCGAAAGCGCCGATCTGTTCGCAGGGCTGAAGCGGATCGTGATCGACGAGATTCACGCCTTTGCCAGCCAGAAACGCGGCGATCTGTTGGCGCTGTCGCTCGCCCGGTTGAACCGCATCGCCCCCGCTGCGCAAAGGGTTGCGCTGTCGGCAACGCTCGCCAATCCGCTCGACTTTCAGGAATGGCTCTGCCCGCAATCTGCCGATGGCACCGGAGAAATCGCCGCCGCCGATCTGGTGCTGGGCGAGAAAGGTGCGGAGCCGGAGGTCGAAATCCTGCTGCCGGTGGAAGAGCGCGTGCCATGGGGCGGCCATGCCGGGCGCTGGGCGGTGGATCAGCTGTATCAGGCGATCCGCGAGAATCGCACCACGCTGGTCTTCACCAACACGCGCTTTCTCGCCGAATATATCTTCCAGTGCCTGTGGGATGTGAACGAGGACAAGCTGCCGATCGGCGTGCATCACGGCAGCCTTTCGACCGAGGCGCGGCGGCGGGTCGAAGAGGCGATGGCGCGCGGCGAATTGCGCGCGCTGGTGTGCACCGCCAGCCTCGATCTCGGCATCGACTGGGGCGATATCGATCTGGTGGTGCAGATGGGCGCGCCCAAGGGATCCTCGCGCCTGCTCCAGCGCATCGGGCGCGCGGGCCACCGGCTCGACACCCCCAGCAGCGCTCTGCTGGTGCCGGGCAACCGGTTTGAATTTCTCGAAGCGATGGCGGCCAAGGACGCGGTCGACGAAGGACAACGCGACGGCGAGGATTTCCGCCCCGGCGGGCTCGACGTGCTGGCGCAGCACGTGATGGCTTGCGCCTGCGCGGGGCCGTTTCACGAAGCCGAGCTGCTGGCCGAAGTGCGCAGCGCGTTGCCCTATGCATGGCTCGACGAAGCGGGTTTCAACCGCGTGCTCTCCTTTGTCGAGAACGGCGGATATGCCCTGCGCGCCTATGACAAGTTCAAACGGATCGTACGTGACAAATCGGGCGTCTGGCGGCTTGCCCACCCCAATCAGGCGCAGCGCCACCGGATGAACGCCGGGATCATCGTCGATTCCGAAATGCTCACCGTCCGCTTCAGGAACGGGCGCAAGCTGGGCAAGGTTGAGGAGCGCTTTGCCGCGCAGCTATCGGCGGGGGACACGTTCTTCTTCGCCGGGATGAGCCTTGAAGTCGAAGGCGTGAAGGACATGGACGTTGTGGTGCGCGCGGCGAAGAAATCCGCGACCATCCCTTCCTACGGCGGGCTGCGGCTGCCGCTCACCACCCATCTGGCGACGCGGGTTCAGGCCATGCTGGATGATCGTGCGGGCTGGGGGCGCTTCCCCGACGACGTGCGCGAATGGCTGGAAGTGCAGGATTATCGCAGTCGCCTGCCCAAACCCGGCGAATTGCTGGTCGAAAGCTTCCCGCATCACGGCAAGCATTACACTGCCTATTACACTTTCGAAGGGTGGAACGCGAACCAGAGCCTCGGCATGCTGATAACCCGGCGGATGGAGTCGCTGGGGCTGATGCCCGGCGGGTTTGTCGCCAATGACTATTGCCTCGCCGTATGGGGGCTGAAGCCGGTGCACGATCCCGCACCGTTGTTGTCACCCGACATTCTGACGCATGAATTCACCGAGTGGGTGACCGAAAGCCATTTGCTGCGCCGCGCCTTCCGCGAAGTCGCGGTGATCAGCGGCCTTGTCGAGCGCCAGCATCCCGGCAAGCGCAAGACCGGCAAGCAGGTGACGTTCTCGACCGACCTGATCTACGACGTGCTCAAGAAATTCGAGCCCGATCATGTCCTGTTGGAAGCGGCATGGGCCGATGCCCGAGCGCGGATGACGGATGTGGGCAGGCTCGCCGACCTGCTGGAGCGTTCGCGGCATGAACTCGTCCATGTCGAGCTGGAGCGGGTGTCTCCGCTCGCGGTGCCGGTGATGACGATGATCGGGCGCGAAGCGGTGCCGCAGGGCGCGGTCGATGAGGAACTGCTGCTGGAAGCTGAAAGCCTGGCAGGTGCGGCGATGCGGATTCACCCGCTTGAGGCGGGGCTGCTTGAGGATGATCAGGATATGCTCGATGGCTGAGCGTCATAAGGGGGGCGCAATGCCGCGCCGCCCCTTGTGCTATTGCTGGCCCTGCTTCAATCGAGCTGCGCGTATTTGTGATTGCCGATGAAGGCGAAGCGTTTGGCCCCGGCCTCCTTGATCAGGACGATGGTCTGGGCCGAGGCGTCGTAGCTGGCCAGCGCGGCGGGTTCGAATCGCAGCAGCGGTTCTTCGGGCAAGGCGGCAGCGGTGCTGATCTGGGAGGAGAGCTGTTCCCGCGTGACCGCGACGCCATTCCAGAGCAATTGGTCTTCGGCAGTGATCGCGACGGTGTTTTCATCGAGGTTCATCGTGCAGGTCAGGCAAGGCTGGCTGCTGGGCAGGTCGATGGTGGTCTCGTGCACCTTTATCGGGATCGCCATGATCAGCATGATGAGCAGCACCAGCAGCACATCGATGAAGGGGGTGACGTTCATCTCTCCCATGGCGCCGCTGCGATGGCGGCGGTTGCGACGGTCATAGGCTTCGGCGAAGCGGCTGCGGCGGGCGGTGTTTGCGTGGATCATCAGGCATCTCCTCACAGGTTGCCGGACCGGCACAGGGTAGGGTTCAGCCGGCCCGGTAAAGTGATGTTATAACAAAGTGTGATAGGTGCCTAATCGAGACTGATCTGGTTGAGGGTGCGTCCGAGCCCACGCTGCTTTTGGCCAACAAAAAAGGCGCCGCGGTTGCCCGCAGCGCCTTCGTGTTTCGTGCCGTGTGGCGCGAGCGATTATTCGCCCGAGCTGAACTGGCGATATTTTTCGTTGCCGACGAAACCGAACTTGGTCACGCCCGAGCTCTTGATGATCTGCAGCACCTTGGCGGCGAGATCGTAGCTGGCTTGCGCTTCGGGTTCGAACTGCAGTTCCGGCTCGACCGCGAAGGTCGTGCTTTCCTGCAGCAGCGTCACGAGCTGACCCTGGTTGATGGTTTCGCCATTCCACAGGATCTGGTCGGTCGAGGTCAGAACAAGCTTGTTCTTGATCGGATCGACCATGTTTTCGGTTGGCGGCGGATTGCCCTGCGGCAGGTCGATATCGACCGAGTGCGTCGCCACAGGGATGGTGATGATGAACATGATCAGCAGAACGAGCAGAACGTCGATCAGCGGAGTCATGTTCATGTCGATCATCGGTTCGCCGTCGAGTTGGCCTCCGGACATACCCATGTCAGTTACTCCTTAAATTCGTAAACGAGGTCGATGAAGGCGATCAGCCGTTCGGATCGACCGGGTTCGAAATGAAACCAACCGTCGGGTAGCCAGCAGCCTGCACCTGATAGATGGTGCCGGCGACACAGCGCCACGGAGCTTCCTTGTCCGCGCGGATGTGGACCTGCGGGATCGCTTCCGGATCCTCGATGATCGCCTCTGCCCCGCCCGGATAGGCCTGAACGATGGCGTCAAGCCGGTTGAAGGCCCGATCATAGAGTTCCTCGGAAGAAACCGGGGTGATGTTGTTGAAGTACACCCGGCATTCGCCCGTACGCGTCGCGCCGGTGAAACCGCTGCGGATGACCCCCGCGGTGCGGCCCTCGGCGTCCGTGGTGGTCACGGTCAGCTGCAGGTTCTCGACCTTGTCTTTCGATTCGATCGATTCGAAGATCGGAATTTCCAGCTGCTCAACCGTCTGAATCGCCACCGGAACCGCGATGAGGAAGATGATCAGGAGCACCAGCATCACGTCCACCAGCGGCGTGGTGTTGATGTCGGACATCGGGGTCTCGCCCCCGCCTCCCATCGAAATCGCCATTGTGAATTCCCTATCTGCTCAAACAGAGCGTTGCTTGCAAAGTCGGCGCGGTTTTTGTTGCGCCGTCCCGAATGTGTGAACCCGAAGGGCCGGCGGGGACGGGGATTACCCGCCCCCGGCAGCCTTGTGGTTCTTACTTCTTCGCAGCGGCTGCGGCGGGCTTGGCAGCCGGAGCAGCAGGCACAGCCGGCTTCACCGCACCGTTCGAACCGATGAAGGTCACGATGTCGTTGGCGAAGTCGGTCATCAGGGCGTTGATGCGACGGTTGCGCGACTGCAGCCAGTTGAACGCAAGCACGGCAGGCACAGCCACGAGCAGACCGATGGCGGTCATGATCAGTGCTTCACCGACCGGGCCGGCAACCTTGTCGATCGACGCCGAACCTTCGATGCCGATGTTGATCAGTGCGCGGTAGATCCCGATCACGGTGCCGAGCAGACCGATGAACGGTGCGGTAGCGCCGACCGATGCGAGGAACGGCAGGCCGCCCGACAGAGACTGGTTGATGGTGTCCTGCGAGTGAGCGAGTTCTTCTTCGACGAAGTGGATCTCGTTGCCGGCACCTTCCATCTTGGAGTGGTGCTCCTGAGCGGTCACCGCGTCGTCGGCGAGCTGGCGCCATGCGCTGTTCTTTTCGAGCTTGGCAGCGCCTTCCTTGAGGCTGGCTGCGCGCCAGAAGGTGCCACGCACGGTCTGGTACTGCTTCATCACCTTGTTCTGTTCGAACAGCTTGGTGAACAGGATGTAGAACGAGCCAACCGACATGATGATCATCACGGCAAGGATCGACCAGGCGACCGGGCCGCCTTCTTCCATTGCCTTCATGAAGCCGAATTCGTTGACCGGCGCTTCGGCATCTGCAGCAGCTGCCAGAATATAGGTAAGGTTCATTGCGAGTAGTCCTCTTGAAAAAGTGTCCCCAAGGCTGCCGACCCATCCCCGAGCCGGCCGCCCAGTTGTTTCGTCAGTTCAATCGATAGGTGATACGCGTCGAGTACGAGCCCGTCGTCGGATTGCCGGCAGCGTCAAGCGCCGGATTGAAGCGGGCATAACGTTCCATCCCGGCGCATGCGGCCTGGTCCAGAATGCTCGACCCGCTCGATCCGGTGACCTGGCAGTTCGCTGCGCGGCCATCGGGCGTGACGGTGACGCGAACGCCAACGGTGCCTTCGATTTCCTCACGCAGAGCGCGTGAGGGATAGTTTTCCTGGATGCGCGCAGCCCAGCGGCGTTCGTCGCGGGTGCTCGCTCCACGGGCCTGTGACGGCGGCGGGGGCGGCGCGGGCGGCGCTACGGGGGCGGGCGGCGGAATCCGCAGCGCCGGCGGAGCAGGCGGCGGAATCGTCGGCTGCGTCTGGATCGGCGGCGGTGCCGGCGCGATGTTGATCGGCGGCGGCGGAGCTACCGGGGGTGGCGGTGCCACTTCCTGCGGCTGCTCGGGCGGCGGCTCGTCCGGTTCCTCAGGGGGCGGGGGTTCCTCAATGTCGACCGTGGTAACCCGCTCAACGACCTGTTTCACGGCCGAAATGGCCAGGCCGGAGATGAGCAGATACCCGATCAGCACATGGATCAACGCCACGATGATAATGGAAGTTACCTTACTCCCATTCATTTGTTGGTCAGCGTAGGCCATCCAGTCGCTTTCTCTCCATAACAAAGTCAGGCGGATGCCCGACACAAATCTTCACGGCACAGGTCAATCCAGAACCCCCGATTCGCTCAGAAGCGCTGAGTTAGACCCGGGTCCGTGAATCCCAGAATCTTGATCTCCCACCCGGTTCTCGATTGTTTCGGCACCGCTCGTCAACCCGGTGAGCAGCAACGCGAAAATCCAGACCCGGTAGGCTGCCGTGCCCACCCGCAAGCGAGTGAATCCGAACAGCAATGCCCGTCCCGATCTTGTCCCCAACCTCGGTGCAGGCCATTTGGGCTTTAACGGCCATGCCCGGGGCAATCAAACGCTTTTACGGTTCAGCGCCGATTCACTGGGGACAGCCTCCTATGAAACAGACTGTCGAGCCAATGCACTCCAAGACACGGGAAATTCTGAAAATGACGGGCCTTAACGCAATTTTAAGAAAGAAATTCAGGCACCTATTCGTCATCCCCGGGATTGTCGCGGGCGCTGCTATCGGGTCGGCTGCGGCGCAGGCCCAGGCGCCCGAAGCCCCCATCGCAACCCCTGCCCAGCGGGCGACTTACGCCGATCTGGTGACGCTGGCGGAACGCAGTGACCTTGTAATCAGGGTCGAGATTCGCCGTCAGATTACGGTCAAACCCGAACGCGCGCCCGGCCTCGCTCCCGGATTCGCGCGGCTTTACATCGAGGCGCAGACGCTGGCGCTGCTTTCCGGGCCATCGGCGGTGGGCGAATCGCTCAACTATCTGGTCGATGTGCCTATGGATGCGCGCGGACGGCCCGAACGGTTGAAAGACCGCGAAATGCTGCTGTTCGCCGATCTCGTGCCGTCGCGTCCGGGTGCCATCCAGCTGACCGGGCGCAACGCCCAGCTCGACTATTCACCCGAGATCGAAGCCCGCGTCCGCCCGGTGCTGGCCGCGCTGGTGGCGCGTGACAAGCCGCCGGTGGTGAACGCGGTGAGCGACGCTCTGGCAGTGCAGGGGACGCTGGTGGGCGAATCGGAAACGCAGATATTCCTCGCCACTCAGGATCGCTCTCCCGTGTCGATCAGCGTGCTGCGGCGTCCGGGCCAGCGACCGGTCTGGGGCGTGTCGTGGGGGGAGATCATCGATTCGTCCGCGCGCCCGCCGCAGCCCGATACGCTGCGCTGGTATCGCCTCGCCTGCACATTGCCGCCGCGACTGCCCGCATCCGCCAATCTGGGTCAGGATGCCAATGCACGCCGCATCGCCGAGGCCGATTATGCCTTCGTGATCGAGCAGCTTGGCCCCTGCCGCCGGGAAATCACGCAGGAATTCTGAAGCCCTTCGACCCGCGACTGGCCCAATCCGCGCTTGACGCGGGCGCTTATGATCGTCAGCGCTGCGCGTCCTGTTTCTATTGCACCGCAGCATCGGAGCCTTGCCCGTGGCCACAAATACACCGCTTCGCATCGCCATTGCCGGACTTGGCACGGTGGGCGTAGGCGTGATCCGCCTGCTTGAAACCAATCGCGATCTCGTCGCCGCGCGGGCGGGCCGGGCGATCGAGGTGGTCGCCGTAAGCGCGCGCGAGCGGCACAAGAACCGTGGTGTCGATATCGCCAGCCTTGCGTGGGAAGACGACATGACCGCGTTGGCCGCGCGCGACGATGTCGATGTGGTGGTGGAATTGGTCGGCGGGTCTGACGGCCCCGCGCTCGCGCTGTCGCGCGCCGCCTTGTCGGCCGGCAAGGGGCTCGTCACCGCGAACAAGGCGATGATCGCGCATCACGGCATGGCGCTGGCCGAGCAGGCCGAAGCCAAGGGCGCACCGCTGAAATTCGAAGCGGCGGTGGCGGGCGGCATACCGGTGGTGAAGGGGCTGCGCGAAGGGACCAGCGCCAACGCGCTGACCAAGGTGTACGGTATTCTCAACGGCACCTGCAATTACATCCTGTCGGAAATGGAAGCGACCGGAGCCGATTTTGCCGAAGTGCTCTCCGAAGCGCAGCGGCTCGGCTATGCCGAGGCCGATCCGACATTCGACATCGAAGGCATCGACGCCGCGCACAAGCTGGCGATCCTTTCCGCCATCGGGTTTGGCGCGCGGATCGACTTCGCGGCGGTGGACGTGCGCGGCATCGTTCAGGTGCGCGCCGCCGATATCGCACAGGCCGACGGACTGGGCTTCGTCATCCGCCTGATCGGGGAAGCCGATGTTGAAGGCGAAGGCGATGATGCCCGCCTGCTTCAGCGCGTGCGCCCCTGCCTTGTCGGAAAAGAGCATCCGCTTGCCTCGGTCGACGGGCCGACCAATGCCGTGGTCGCCGAGGGCAATTTCTCCGGGCGGCTGCTGTTCCAGGGCGCAGGCGCGGGCGACGGGCCGACGGCGAGCGCGGTGGTGGCCGATCTGATCGACATCGCGCGTTCGGCAGTTGGCGCGCCGTTCTCTATCCCCGCGCAGCAACTCGCCGCGCTGGCTCCGGCACAGCCGGGCCATCGGACAGAGCGCACCTATCTGCGTTTCACGGTCAATGATCGCCCCGGCGTGCTCGCCGAAATCACCGCCGCGATGCGCGATGCCGATGTTTCGATCGAAAGCCTGATCCAGCAGGGCCGCGCGCATGGCGGGGGCGAAGTGCTGGTGGCGATGGTGACGCACGAAGGGCCGGAAGCCAATGTGACCCGCGCGCTCAAGCTGCTCGAAGGTTCCGACAGCCTGACCGGCGAGCCATTGGTGCTGCCGATCCTGCCCGATTGATCAGCGTTATTCCCCGCTGGTCACCGGCGGCAGCCCGCGCGCGATCCTGTCCGCGTCGGAACCGGGCGGCGCATCCGGCAAAGCAGGAATGTCGATGATCAAAGCGGGTGGCGGCGGATAGCCGAACTTCGCGCGCACGCTGATCCCCACCATCGGCGGGGTCGGATCGACTTCGACATTGGGCGCCTTCACCCCTTGCGTCACCTCGGCATAGCGGCGCTCGAAATCCTCCTGATTCCACGAACCGTCGGTGGTTTCACCAAGCGACCGGCACACCACGATTTCCCCCGCAATGCGCGCCGCGTCGGCTTCTTCCTCGCATTGCCGCTGCGCTTCGGGATCGACCGGCTCGGACGGCGGGGGAAGGGTCAGGTAAATTACCAGCCGACCTTGCTCGTCCACGCTTTCTTGCCCGGCTACTTGCACTGCGGCGGGAAAGGCGGACAGCGCCAGCACGATGTGCAGGTGCCTGACCGGGATCGTCATTCAGGGACGGGCGGCGCTTCAAGCCCTAGCGCGCGGCGGCGGCGGGCGATTTCCTCGGGCGAAAGCTCAGGATCGCGGCCCAGCGCCGGCAATCCGCGCGCGATCCTGTCCGCATCCGATCCGGGCGGCGGTTCGGGCAGGGCCTCGATATCGATCATGATCGCGGCTTCGGGCGGGCAGGGCGGGATCACGCACAACCCGCCGACCGTCGCCTCGCCGCGGAAGATGCCGCCGCCTGCCACATCGGCCTGGGCGTTACCCATCGTCCGTTCGGCATAGCGGCGTTCCCAGTCTTCCTTGTTCCATGCCCCGTCGCTTGCTTCGCCCAGCTGGCGGCAGACAATGATTTCATTGGCAATGCGCGCGGCATCGGCCTCTTCCTCGCAATCCTCTTCGAGCAACCGGTCGGATTCGTTGCGCGGCACGGTGACGGAGAGGTTGAGCCGTTCGCGCGGACGGGCCGGGGGCGGGGGTGCGGGAGCAGGTTCTTCGCCAGCCTCTGCTTCCTGTGTCACGCCTGCGTCATCCTGCGCGGCCACGGGCTGCGCGGCGAAGGCAAGCGCCATCGTCACCGCAAAGGAAATGGCAACAACCCGCCCCGATCTGGGAATGGACACCGCAGCATTGCTCGACAAGTCCGTTCCTCCGGGTCTAAGCGCGCAGGCGAAGGCAAAGCCTAGAAGGACTGAATTTCGCATGAACACCCCTAGTGACACAGATGTGCTGGCCGCAAAAGACCAGGTTTCCGAAAACGCGATTGACCGCGTGCTGGTGCTGGAAATGGTGCGCGTCACCGAAGCCGCCGCCGTTGCCGCCGCGCAATTGATCGGGCGCGGGGACGAAAAGGCCGCCGATGCCGCCGCTGTGGAGGCGATGCGCCGGGCGTTCGATACGCTTTACATGGACGGCACAGTGGTGATCGGCGAAGGCGAGCGCGACGAGGCGCCGATGCTGTACATCGGGGAAAAGGTCGGCCTGGGCAAAGGGCCCAAGATCGACATCGCGCTCGACCCGCTTGAAGGGACGACCATCACCGCCAAGGCCGGGCCGAACGCGCTGGCCGTGCTCGCCGCGGCGGAAGAAGGGCACCTGCTCAACGCGCCCGACGTATACATGGACAAGCTTGCCGTGGGCCCCGGCCTTCCGGCCGACATCATCGACCTCGCCAAATCGCCGACGCAGAATGTCGAGGCGGTCGCGGCGGCCAAGGGCGTGAAGCCATCCGACATCAACGTCTGCGTGCTTGATCGCCCGCGCCACGCCGATCTGATCGCGGAGCTGCGCGGGATCGGCTGCGGTGTCTATCTGATCGGCGACGGCGACGTGGCGGGAGTGATCGCGGTGACCGATCAGGACACCGGTATCGACATGTACATGGGTCAGGGCGGCGCGCCCGAAGGCGTGCTGGCCGCAGCCGCGCTGCGCTGTGTCGGCGGGCAGTTCAACGGGCGGCTGGTGTTCCGCAACGACGATGAAAAGGCGCGGGCGAAGAAGTGGGGCATCACCGACCTCAACCGCATCTACAAACTCGACGATCTGGCCAAGGGCGACTGCATCTTCGCCGCCACCGGAGTGACCGACGGATCGCTGCTCGACGGGGTGAAGAAGCGCAAGAAATCGACCGGTGCGACGATCATGACCACGCACAGCGTGGTGATGCGCGCCTCATCGGGGACGGTGCGCTGGATCAAGGGCGAACACCGTATCACCCCGCATCGGAGTTGATCTGACGACAACCCGGCTTCCTCTGTTGCAAATCCATGACTCATCGCTAGGCGGGTCGCATCATCTGCCTTCGGGGATTCGCGCGCCATGAAGATCATGTCCGGCAATTCGAACCTGCCGCTCGCCCGGGCCATTGCGGCCTATCTCGAAATCCCGCTCACCGATGCCAGCGTGCGCCGGTTCGCGGACGAGGAAGTGTTCGTCGAGATTCACGAAAATGTGCGCGGTGAGGACGTGTTCCTCGTCCAGCCGACGAGCTTCCCGGCGAACGACAATCTGATGGAACTGCTGATCTGCATCGACGCGCTGCGGCGCGCCTCGGCCAAGCGGATCACGGCGGTGGTGCCGTATTTCGGATACGCCCGGCAGGATCGCAAACCCGGCCCGCGTACGCCGATCTCGGCCAAGCTGGTTGCCAACCTCATCACTCAGGCCGGGGCCGACAGGGTGCTGGCGGTGGACCTCCACGCCGGGCAGATCCAGGGCTTCTTCGATATTCCGACCGACAACCTTTACGCAGCCCCCGTCATGGCGGCCGACATTCAGGCGCGGTATGGCGATCAGGATCTGATGGTCGTTTCCCCCGACGTGGGCGGCGTGGTGCGCGCCCGCGCACTGGCCAAGCGGCTCGACAACGCCCCGCTCGCCATCGTCGACAAGCGGCGCGACCGCCCCGGCGAAAGCGAAGTGATGAACATCATCGGCGACGTGTCCGGCCGCCACTGCATCCTGATCGACGACATCGTCGATTCGGGCGGAACGCTGTGCAACGCGGCAGAGGCGCTGCTGGAAAACGGAGCGAAGTCGGTTGCCGCCTACATCACTCACGGCGTGCTTTCGGGCGGCGCGGTGGCACGGATTGACGGTTCGCAGCTGAAAGAACTGGTGATCACCGATTCGATCCGCCCGACCGAAGCCGCTGAACAATCGCAGCGCATCCGCATCCTGCCCATCGCCCCGCTGGTGGGCGAAGCGATCCGCCGCATCGCGGACGAAAGCTCGGTCAGCTCGCTGTTCGATTGATGCGCCCGCGCATCGCCCCTCCCTTCGCTCTTGGTATCGCGCTGTCGGCCTGTGCGCAGGGCTCGGCTGAAATCCCGGTCTACCAGCCGCCAGCCGGATCGAATGAAGTGCTGCGCGGTCCGATCGAGGCGGCTCCCGGCCATTCGCTGGTAACCGCCGATATCGTTCTGGGCGCGGGCGGGCGCGTGCCCTTGCACTATCATCATGGCGAGGAATTCCTCACCATCCTTGGCGGGTCGGCCACTGTCCTGCGGCCCGGCATGCCCGATCTGGTGCTGGCACCTGGTGAAGCCTTCCGGATTCCGCCCGGCACCGTCCATGCCGCGATTGCCGGGCCAGAAGGGCTGCGCGCCATCGCAAGCTGGGTTGTGCCCGATGGCAAGCCGCTGCGCGTCGCCGTGCCCGAGGAGCAAGGCCAATGACTCCCGCCGACCTCGCCCTTGCCAATCGCCTTGCCGATGCCGCGGGCGCTGCCATCCGCCCCTTGTTCCGCGGGGCATGGAGCGAGGAGCGCAAGGACGATCGTTCCTATGTGACCGAGGCTGATCGCGCCGCCGAAGCCGCGATGCGCGCCATTATCGAGGCGGAATTGCCCGCCGACGGCATCATCGGCGAGGAATACGGCACCCGCAACGAAGGCGCGGGCCGCCAATGGGTGCTCGATCCGATCGACGGCACCACTAGCTTTATCGCCGGTCGCCCGATCTTCGGCACGCTGATCGCGCTGTTGCAGGACGGCTGGCCGGTGCTGGGCGTGATCGACCAGCCGATTTCGGGCGAACGCTGGGTCGGGCGGATCGGCCACCCCACGCTGTTCAACGGCAAGCCTGCCAAGACGAAGCCGCTTAAGGAACTGTCCGACGCGGTGCTCGCCACCACCAGCCCGCACCTGTTCACCAATGAAGAGGCCGACGCCTTCATGTCGGTGGCCAAGCAGGTCGCCGAAAAGAAGATCATCTTTGGCGGTGATTGCTACAGCTACGGCCTTGTCGCCAGCGGCCATATCGACGTGGTGATAGAGGCCGGATTGAAGCTCTATGATTACGCCGCGCTCGTCCCCGTTGTCGAAGGGGCAGGCGGCATGATGGCCGACTGGCAGGGCAACCCGCTGGACGCTGGCAGCGACGGCACGGTCATTGCCCTTGGCGACCCCGCGCGGCTGGAGGATGTGCTGGAAGCGATGGGGTAGGGGCGCCGGGTCTTCGCCTCGAATTTGGTCCACCCCGGAATCCGTCTTGCAAAACACGCGGTTGCGTCGCATCCCGTCCGCCAATGATCATCCGACATTTCTTGCGCGCCACGGCTGCGCTGCGGCTCGCGGCGCTTGCTCTTTTCATGGCTCCGGCGCTTACTGCATGTGACAGCATTGCCATGCTGTCGGGGCCGACCGAAGAATTCGTATTGCAGGCCGATCTCGCAGCGCTTGGCAAGGATGCGGATACCGAAGCGGAAATCGCGGAGACAATGCAGACCAGCATCGCCGTGATTGAACGCAGGCTAAGCCAGACCGGGGTCTACATCCATGAAATCGCCGATGCGGGCGACGGGCGGCTGGTGCTGAAATTGTCGGGTGATGACCCCAAGGCTGCGCTTGAAGCGATGCTGGCCTATCGGGGGAAGCTTGAATTTCGCATGGCCGACATGAACGCGCTGCCTGACATGGTGGAGCAGGGCATTGCCCCGGTCGGCTCGGAAATCCTGCCGATGCGCGACAACGCCTATCCGCCAATAGCGGTGCGCCGGAAGGTCGCGGTTGACGGCAGCCGCATCATTGACGCACGGCAGGGGGTCGATCCCTACACCGGGCAGCCGGTCATCAATATTCAGTTCGACGAAGAAGGCGGCAAGCAACTGGCCGAAACGACCCGCAGGCACGTTGGCGAAGCAATGGCGATCGTGCTGGACGATGTCATCGTGATGAGCCCGTTCATCAACGAACCCATCGTCGGCGCCAGCATGCAATTGCATGGCGGCTTTGACGAACAGGAAGCCTTCGGACTTGCCGTGGTGCTGCGATCAGGCGCCTTGCCTGCGTCCTTTGCCATCACCGGGCAATCGAAGCTGAATTGAAGTCGGTGTCCGGGGACGAAGCTGTCATGCCGGGCGCAAAGAAGTAGGCGATGGCCAGGGCGCGGCTGCCTGATCGTATCCCGCACGGCTTTGGCCTCGTTACGGTCGGGCTGGCGGCGGTGATCCTGATCTGGGCTTGGTGGAGTTCGGATCGCGAATTCACAGGGTGCTTCAGGATCGATGCCGATACCGAGCTGGTGATCGGCCATGCAGGGGCCGAGATCCGGCACCACGGCGCGATTGTCGATCGGGCGCAAGTCGTCGGCACGCGAAGGGTGCGCGGATACCTCTTCACGCTAGATCGCCCCTTCGATGCGGCGGCCTCCGATCCTTCGGCGATTTTCGGCGGGCCGGGCGAAGCGGAGGGCGTGGTCACAGTGCTGCAAAACTGGGGCGAACAAACCCATGTCGCCGCGAACACGCCGGAAGGCCGGATTATCTGGCCGCAAGTCGAATGTATGTTGACCCCAAAAATCTGACCTTGCGTTGGCGCCGCCGCCGCTAAGAGTTGAAATATTCGCTGGAAATTGCGCTTGTAAATGCCAGTCGCAATCACCATCTACTTGTAAGCTACCAGTCGCAATCGACGGCCACCGCTTCCAAAGTCGGAAGCCCTTTCCTTCAGTTCCGCCTCTTAGTCGCAGCCGGGTCTATTCTGGCGCGCTGCACTCACTTGAAGGAATCAAGTATGACTATCCCAGGTCGCGTCGCTGTATTTACAGCGGCGCTCATCTATGCTGGTTTTTCAATAAGTATTATTGCAAATCTTGCCTCAAATATATGAGGTCACAACGGTTGTAATTCACGCCAGCACTTCCCATCTATAGACCAGCTACCAGTTGCAATCGACGGTCACCGCTTCCAAAGTCGGAAGCCCTTTCCTTCAGTTCCGCCTCTTAGTCGCAGCCGGGTCTATTCTGGCGCGCTGCACGCTTACATGAAGGAACGAAACATGACACATTTTGGCAAGATCAAGAGCTATGACAGCAGCATGGGCACGGGATCAATCACCCCTGAAACGGGTGGTGACGCGCTCCGCTTCAAGAAGGCGGACCTCCAGCAGGAAGACCAGATGCCGAAGGTCGATCAGCGTTTCAGTTATGAAACCAGCGAAGTCGACGGCGGCAAGAAGCGCGCTGTGAACCTGCAGCATCAGCAAGGCGAAGGCCCGAGCCAGAAAGAACAGGCTCGCACTCAACAGGGCTGACAACGAATGAGCGGAGCCGGGAGATTACAACCCCGGCTCATGCTCACTCTCACTTACAAGGATTATCTGCCATGCCGATGAATCAATTTCTGTTCGACCACCAGCTTGCCGCCATGCGGGTCGACCGCTCTGGATCGGCAGAAGATCGCAAGGAAGCTGTCCTGGAGTTGGGTCGGCGCGCAAAACAGCTGACAGAATGGCGAAAAGCGAACGGCCTATCCGGTCTGGGTTGGCCTCGCGACGAGCGCCCTTTCGCGAAAAAGGAGGGATGACATGAGTATGAATCCCACAGCATCTCAGCCGGGAACCGGTGAATGGGAAAGCGAAGGCGGCTCGCTCAAGCCAAACGATCAGCCCCGACTGCCAGACGGTGTCACTGCGGTGACATCGATCCAGTATCTTGTCGGGAATTACTCATATACCCGGCTTGAAGACGCGTTGGCAGAGCATCAACGCCAAATCAGCCCGGAACGATCGTGATCCCACTGGCCTTGAGATGAGGCCAGCGTCACGTCTCTTATAGAGCATCCGCCAGTTTCCCGCCTGAGACGATACTCTGAGAGCCGACTGGAGGGGTGTTTACCCCATCCCATCCTTTCGCGCATATGCCGCTGTCACCGAACATCCGCTGCCCTTCGACAGGTCCGCAGCGAGCTTGTATGGCTGAATCATGACCCGGCCCACCCACCTCTTCTTCTACGGCATCCTTCAGGAAGGGCTTGGCCCGGATGGCGGGGATTGGCCGTTTCTGGCTGGCCTTGGCATGGGCGCTCCTGCGACGACGACGGGGGCGCTTTATGCCATTCCGGCGGCGGGCGGCGAGGGGGCAACCGGCTGGTTTCCCGCGCTGGTGCTGACACAGGCGCGTTACTCCACCGTGGTGCATGGCATGATCCATGATGCGGGCGAAGTCGATCTGGCGGTGGTGGATGCGTTTGAGGGCGCTGAGTACATGCGCCAGCCGGTGCAGGTCGATGGCTGGGACGGGTTCGGCGAAACGCTGGCCGATGCCTATGTCTGGACCGCCGATCTGCCCGATGGGGCGGAGCCGATCGCTTGCGGGAACTTCGCCGAATGGCTCGCGCAAACCGGGCGCAGGCCGTGGTCTGGCGAATAGCGCGCGCGTCTCTTGCGTTTTCCTACCGCGAGCGCCGCCGCTATAATCCGCGCGGCTTTTTCCCATTGTCGATAGCTGTTTGCGAGGGTGACACTTGCCCTGTGCCAAAGGTGACACTTTCAGGCCTTCAAGAGTGTCACTCCGGCCGGATCGGGTGACACATCGGCGTGTGTGGGTGACACCCGGGCGCCAAAGGTGACAGTTTGCGGGGCAATGGTGACACAATCGAGGTTTTTTCCCTTGGACCGTGTTCCACCTGTTCCATGCTGTAGGGTTTGAGCGCCAAGGCGAGGTTCGAATCACTTGCAATTCGGGGCCGGAACGCTATGTGGCGCGCTTCACTGACACAGAACACCGAGTCCGGCCTGGCGACAAGGGCTGCCAGGGCTGGTCCAATGTGTCCCTGAACAAAGGAGACGAAAATGCCCAAACTGAAGACCAAGAGCGGTGTGAAGAAGCGCTTCAAGATCACCGCCACCGGCAAGGTCAAGCACGGCGTCGCTGGCAAGCGTCACCGCCTGATCAGCCACAATGCGAAGTACATCCGCCAGAACCGCGGCACCGACGTCATCTCTGACGCCGATGCGAAGACGATCAAGAAGTGGGCACCCTACGGCCTCGATTGAGCCGTAGCGACGCATTGCTGAATTCAGGAGGTTAAACCATGCCACGCATCAAACGCGGTGTTACCACCCGCGCCAAGCACAAGCGGATTCTCGACCAAGCCAAGGGCTATCGCGGTCGCCGCAAGAACACCATCCGCATCGCCCGTCAGGCGGTCGAAAAGGCCGGCCAGTACGCCTACCGCGACCGCAAGGCGAAGAAGCGCAACTTCCGCGCGCTGTGGATCCAGCGTATCAACGCGGCTGTCCGCGCCGAAGGCCTCACCTATTCGCAGTTCATGCACGGCGCGAAGCTCGCCGGGATCGAGCTTGATCGCAAGGTGATGGCCGATCTCGCCATGAACGAAGAAGGCGCGTTCAAGGCCGTGATCGCACAGGCCAAGGCAGCTCTGCCCGCCTGATCCGATTGACTGCCCGCGCCTTCATGCAAGGTGCAGGGTCGGTTGCGGAAACGCACAAAAGGGGACTCCGGCGCGACATGGTGCCGGGGTCCCCTTTGCTTTTGCGCGAGGGTGCGCTTGTAGAGAATCGTCAGCGTCCTTGTATGTTCGCGCCAATTTGGCATGATGAGGCCAAGGAATCGGACAAGACGGGTCGGGCAAACGCGCCATGAGCGATGCAACAGGCATGGGTGCAGCCGAGCACCGGACAGCGCAGACTGTTGTCAAAAGCCAGTTCTTCCCTCCGCCGAGCCAGTTCGACGGCTGCTTCACCACCTTCTACCATGCTGATCTGAAGGTCGCCGGCGGTGGCACGGTTACCGACTATCTGCAGCCCGAATGGAGCAACATCCGCTTCTTCGCCGGTGCCTGTCCAACGTCGCAGATCGGCGACTCGCACGTCAGCGGAGCAAGATTCAATGCGACCGGGCCAAGCTCTTTGCCGTGCCACTTCGAACTCGGCTCATCGAGCATGTGGGGGGTCGGTTTCCTCCCGCTGGGGTGGGCGCGGTTCATGGATGCGCCTGCCTACGACCTCGCCAACATCGCCTGTGATGGCGCGCGACATCCGGTGTTCGCCAAGTTCGATTGCTTGTCAGATGTCCTTTGCGATCCGGCTTTGACGATGGAGGCCCAGCACGAGGCGATCATCGACATGCTCGGGCGCCTGATGCGGCCCAATCGTGACGAACCGCGCATCATCAAGATCCACACAGCGCTCGTCAGTGGCGAGTTCTTGGCGGTGGGTGACCTCGCCGACGCCTGCAACATGAGCATCCGCACGCTGGAGCGGATGTGCCACCGCTACTTCGGGTTTACACCCAAGCTGCTGATGCGGCGCCAGCGGTTCATGCGTAGTCTCACCAGCTTCATGCTCCACAAGGGTTCACGCTGGACCGAGGCGATGGACGGGGAATATCACGACCAGGCGCAGTTCACGCGCGAGTTCTCAGAATTCATGACGATGACGCCAAGCCGCTATGCCTCTCTCGACCACCCGATCCTTTCGTCTTTCATGGAGGCACGTGCGCGGATCTGGGGCAGCGCGGCGCAAACGCTGGATCCGCCTGTGAATGGTGAAGGCGGATGATGCACCCGGTATTTGCTGTTTGCCCGCGAATTCCCTAGCCATGGTCGTACCGGCTGGAACAAGCCAGTGATCGGATCGCGCGGGAAGGGATTGCGGTAAGTAGGAATGCACGCGCAGACAGGAAATGCGATCCGGATACGCTTTGCGCTACCCAGCGCGGAATTGCGCCCCTTTGTAACCACCTATTACCACACGCAGGTTGTCACGGCGCCAACCGACCAGCCGGTTGAAGACTACCTTCACCCCGAATGGGCAAACCTTCGCTTCATGGAAGACAACTGGGCGCAGTCCGCGATCGGGAATGCTCCGCTCGGGCCTTGTCCGGGTTTTGCCGTGACCGGGCCCACCAGCAAGGCAACCCGTTTCCGGATCAGCTCGGGCAAAAGCTGGGGCATTGGGCTGATGCCGCTTGGTTGGGCCATGTTGTTCGACGCGCCAGCCTGCGATTATGCCGATCAGGTAGCAGACGGGATGGCGGATCCTGTCTTTGCCGCGCTCCGGCCGCTGGCATTGAAGCTGCGCGAAACGGGTGCGAGCTTTACCGAGGAAGTGGAACTGATCGACAAGCACATGGCCACGATCTTTACCGGTCCGACGGCACATACCGAGCAGATAGCAGCGATCAATGCGGCACTTGTCGACCCCGAAATCGCCAGTGTGGCGGCCTTGACAGACCGGGTGGGGATGAATGTCCGCTCATTGGAAAGACTTTCAAAGCGCGCCTTTGGCTTCACGCCCAAGCTGCTGCTGCGGCGCCAGCGTTTCCTTCGCAGTTTGTCGCAATTCATGCTTGATCCCTCGCTCAAATGGCTGAGTACACTCGACTGGCAGTATCACGACCAGGCTCATTTTGTTCGTGATTTCAGGCGTTTCATGGGCATGAGCCCCACCGCCTATGCCAAGCTCGACAAGCCTCTGCTGGTTGCCGCCGCGCGCGCACGGATGGAGATTGCCGGGCAAGCGGTGCAGGGGCTCCACAATCCTGCATAGCGCGAAAGCGGAAATCGCTGCGAGGCTGAGCCAATTGCTCCTTTGCAACTGACGCCATTTGGCGCTAGCGGACCCGCTCACGCTAGCAGGCTCTAAAATGACTGAACTGACATCGCAAAAACAGGCGGCGCTGGAAGCGATTGCCGCCGCAACCACGCTTGACGCGCTTGACGAACAGCGCGTGGCCGCGCTCGGCAAGAAGGGCTGGGTAAGCCTTGCCCTCAAGACGCTCGGCCAGATGAGCCCGGAGGAACGCAAGGACGCCGCTCCCGCAATTCAGGCGATCCGTAGCGAAGTCGCCGACGCGCTCGAATCGAAGAAGGCAGAACTCGAAGCAGCAGCCCTCGAAGCGCAGTTGGCGAGCGAACGCCTCGACCTGACCCTGCCTGCCCCCGAAGCGCCGCGCGGCAGCATCCATCCGGTCAGCCAGGTCATGGACGAGCTGGCCGAAATCTTTGCCGACCTCGGCTTTGCCGTGGCAACCGGGCCGGAAATCGAGGACGATTGGCATAATTTCACCGCGCTCAACATGGATGAAAGCCATCCTGCGCGCGCCATGCACGACACGTTCTATTTCCCGGATGCGGCGCCCGATGGCTCGGCCACGGTGGGCCAACAAGCAAGCCAGATGCTTCTCAGAACACACACCTCGCCGGTGCAAATCCGTTCGATGAAGCAGCAGGGCGCACCGATCCGCATCATCGCACCGGGCCGCGTTTATCGCAGCGACAGCGATGCGACCCACACGCCGATGTTCCACCAGGTCGAAGGTTTGGTGGTGGACAAGGGCATTCACCTCGGTCACCTCAAATGGACTCTCGAAACCTTTTTTAAGGCGTTCTTCGAGCGTGAGGACATCACCCTGCGCCTGCGCCCCTCCTACTTCCCCTTCACCGAGCCTTCTGTCGAAGTCGATGTGGGCTATTCCAACGAAGGCGGGCGTCGCGTCGTCGGTGGGCACGGTGATGACGAAGGCCATGACTGGATGGAACTGGGCGGCAGCGGCATGGTGAACCGCCGCGTGCTCGAATTCGCCGGGATCGACCCGGACGAATATCAGGGCTTTGCTTTCGGTCTCGGGATCGACCGGATCGCAATGCTCAAATACGGAATGAACGATTTGCGTGCCTTCTTCGACGGCGATCCGCGCTGGCTCACCCACTACGGCTTCTCGCCCTACGACCAGCCAACCCTTTCCGCCGGTGTGGGAGCGCGCGCATGAAGTTCTCGCTGACATGGCTCAAGGATCACCTCGAAACCGAGGCTTCGCTGCAGCAGATCCTCGATACGCTCAACGCGATCGGGCTGGAAGTGGAAGGGGTCGAGGATCCGGCAGAACGGCTGGCGGGCTTCCGCGTCGCCAAGGTTCTGACTGCGGCCCCGCATCCCGATGCAGACAAATTGCAGGTCCTCACGGTCGATACCGGGGAAGGCGATCCGCTGCAGGTGGTTTGCGGAGCGCCCAATGCCCGTGCCGGGATGAAGGGCGTACTGGGCCTGCCTGGGGCGGTCGTGCCAGCCAACGGAATGGAGCTGCGCAAGAGCGCCATTCGCGGCGTCGAATCGAACGGCATGATGTGTTCGGTGCGCGAGCTCGAACTGGGCGACGAGCATGACGGCATCATCGAATTGCCCGATGATGCGCCGGTCGGGCACAGCTTTGCCGATTATCATGGCTCATCGCCGGTGATTGACGTGGCGATCACGCCCAACCGCCCGGATTGCATGGGCGTCTATGGCATCGCCCGCGATCTTGCCGCAGCGGGATTAGGCACGTTGAAGCCCATCGCCATTCCGGCATTCGAAGCATCGGGTGCCTGCCCGGTAGAAATCCGCACCGACGATCCCGAAGGGTGTCCGGCGTTCCGGGGCCGGGTCGTGAAAGGCGTGAAGAACGGCCCTTCGCCCGAATGGCTTCAGGCGCGGCTCAAGAGCGCGGGGCAGCGGCCGATATCGTTGCTGGTGGACCTCACCAACTACCTGATGCTCGCCTTTGGTCGTCCGGCACACGCCTATGATTTGGCGAAGCTGCATGGAGCGGTTGTTGCCCGGCGTGCAAAGCCGGGTGAACAGGTGCTGGCGCTCAATGAGAAGACCTACACGCTGGATGACAGCATGGTGGTGGTCGCGGACGAAAAAGAAGTCCACGATATCGCCGGGATCATGGGCGGCGAAAACTCAGGGGTTTCCGAGGATACGACCGATCTGCTGCTGGAAATCGCCTATTTCGACCCGGCGCGCATCGGCGTGACGGGGCGCAAGCTGGGGCTTGCCTCGGATGCCCGGACCCGGTTTGAGCGCGGCGTCGACCCGGCTTTCCTCGAAGACGGGCTTGATCTGCTGACTGGCCTCATCGTCGAGCTGGCCGGAGGGGTGGCAAGCGAGGCGGTGCAGGCCGGCGATCCTCCTGCCGAGCCGAAAGTGGTCAAGTTCGACCCCGCACTCACCACGCGTCTGGGCGGTGTCGAAGTGGCCGAGGACGAACAGCGCCGGATTCTCGAAAGCCTCGACTTCACCGTTGATGCGGATTGGCAGGTAACGTGCCCGTTGCGCCGCCACGACATCGAAGGCCCGGCTGATCTGGTCGAGGAAGTGGTTCGTATCCACGGGCTCGACAAGGTTGAGAGCGTGGCTTTGCCGCGTGTCGATGGCGTTGCCCGGCCGACGGCAACCCAGCAGCAGATGTTGGAGCGCAAGCTGCGCCGCGCGGCGGCCGGAAGCGGTCTGAACGAAGCAATCACATGGTCATTCCTTCCCGAGGATGCTGCGGAGCATTTCAGTGCGACGGACGATCTTTGGAAGCTCGACAACCCGATCAGCGAAGACATGAAGGTGATGCGCCCCTCGCTCATCCCCGGCCTGCTGCTCGCGGCAAAGCGCAATGCGGATCGCGGTGCCGATACAACCCGGTTGTTCGAATTGGGTCGGCGCTATTTCCGGGCCAAGGACGGGATGAGCGATGAACGCCCGACCTTGGGTGTGGTGCTGGCCGGTGAAAAGGCGCAGCGCGGCTGGGCGACCGGCAAGGCTGCGGCATTCGACGCCTATGATGCGAAAGCTGCGGCGATCACGCTGCTGGAGGCGGCTGGCGCGCCGGTGGCGAACCTGATGGTGATGGGCGAAGCAGGCGATCAGTTCCACCCCGGCCAATCGGCCACCTTGCGGCTCGGCCCCAAGAATGTGCTTGCACGCTTCGGCATGCTGCACCCGGCGACGCTCAAGGCGTTCGACATGGATGGCCCGGTCGCGGCGGTCGAACTGTTCCTCGACGCGATTCCGGCGAAGAAGGGTGGCGCCAGCTTTGCGCGCCCCGGCTTCACCCCGCCCGCGCTCCAGCCCGTGACCCGCGATTTCGCCTTTGTGGTCGATGCAGACCTTGTCGCCGAAGATCTGCTCAAGGCAGTTCGCGGAAGCGACAAGGCGAACATCACCGCCGCGCGCGTCTTCGATGTCTTCACTGGTGGCAACCTGCCTGAGGGCAAGAAATCGCTCGCCATCGAAGTCACGCTGCAACCGCAGGAAAAAAGCTTCAAGGATGCCGATTTGAAGGGGATCGCGGACAATGTGATCGCCGCAGCGGCAAAGCTGGGGGCAGAGCTGCGCGGCTGACGCTGTGGCCTGATTGCCATGTCGAACAGAAGAACCTTCGCGATCATTTCGCACCCTGACGCGGGCAAGACCACGCTGACGGAAAAGCTGCTGCTGCAAGGCGGCGCGATCCACCTGGCCGGTGAGGTCAAGGCGCGCGGTGCGGCGCGGCGTGCGCGGTCGGACTGGATGAAGATCGAGCAGCAGCGCGGCATCTCGGTCACTTCGTCGGTGATGACTTTCGAGCGCGAGGGTGTGACTTTCAACCTGCTCGATACGCCGGGTCACGAGGACTTCTCGGAAGACACTTACCGAACGCTGACGGCAGTCGACAGCGCGGTGATGGTGATTGACGCGGCCAAGGGCATCGAGCCGCAGACCCGCAAGCTGTTCGAGGTGTGCCGCCTACGTTCGGTTCCGATCATCACCTTCGTCAACAAGGTCGATCGTGAAGGCCGCGATCCGTTCGAGACGCTGGACGAGGTTGCGGACATGCTCGCGCTCGACGTCAGCCCGCAGATGTGGCCGATCGGCATGGGCGGCCAGTTCGAGGGCCTGCTGGACTTCGCTTCGGGCGAGGTGAGCCGCCCCGAAGGGCCTTCGAAGGAGTTTCTGGGCAAGCGAGACAGCGACCCCGCCATCCCTGAAGAATACGCCGAGGAAATCGAGCTGGCTCAGGTTGGCTATCCCGAATTCGACCTCGAAGCATACCGCAACGGCGATCTGACCCCGGTGTACTTCGGGTCCGCGCTGAAGAATTTCGGCGTGACCGAGCTGATCGAGGCGATTGCCCGTTTCGCTCCGCCGCCGCGTCCGCAGCCTGCGGGTGAAGGTCAGATCCCGCCGACCCGCGACGAAGTCACCGGCTTCATCTTCAAGGTGCAGGCCAACATGGATCCCAACCACCGCGATCGCATCGCCTTCATGCGGCAGGTGTCGGGCACATTCAAACGGGGCATGAAGCTGACGCCCAGCGGTCTGGGAAAGCCGATCGCGGTGCATTCGCCGATCCTGTTTTTCGCGCAGGATCGGGAGATTGCGGACACCGCCGAAGCGGGCGACATCATCGGCATTCCGAACCATGGCACCTTGCGGGTGGGCGATACCTTGTCCGAGCGGAACCAGGTGCGCTTTACCGGCCTGCCCAACTTCGCCCCCGAAATCCTGCGGCGGGTCCAGCTTAAAGACCCGACCAAGACCAAGCAGTTGAGGAAGGCGCTGGACGACCTTTCCGAAGAGGGCGTGATCCAGGTGTTCTACCCGGAGATTGGTGCGAGCCACATTGTCGGTGTGGTCGGTCAACTTCAGCTGGAAGTGCTGATTTCGAGGCTGGAGGCGGAATACAAGGTGGAAGCCGCGCTTGAGGCATCGCCATTCGCCACTGCACGGTGGCTGAAGGGTGATGAGAAGGCGCTCAACGAGTTTGAGAGCTTCAACCGGGCCAATCTGGCCCGCGATCGCGATGGCGATCTGGTGTTCATGGCGAAAAGCCCGTGGGACGTGAACTACCAGATGGAGAAGAACCCTGACCTAACCTTTTCAGCGACGAAGGAAAGGTAAGGTTGCGAGAGGGGGCGGTTCGCGGCAAAGCCAATGCCATGAACGCACATACCCCTTCATCCGGCCCGACATCGCAAACCTTTATCTCGCAGCGCCTGCGTCTTAATTACGAGGACTGGGGCGGACGCGGTAAGCCGCCGCTTGTGCTGGTCCACGGCGGGCGTGATCATGCGCGCAGCTGGGACTGGACCGCAGAGGCCTTGCGCGAGGACTATCACGTCATTGCCATGGATCATCGCGGCCATGGAGACAGCGATTGGGTATCCGACGGCAATTATTCCGCCGGCGACATGGTCTATGATCTGGCCCAATTGATCCATCAGCTTGGCGTCGGGCCGGTTCGCATTGTGTCCCACTCGATGGGGGGCAACGTCGCATTGCGCTATGCGGGCATGTTCCCCGAAATGGTGACGAAGCTGGTCGCAATCGAAGGGCTGGGGCCTTCACCCGAATGGCGCGACAAGCAAAGGGCGACCCCTTACCCTGAACGCATGCGCGAATGGATCGAGAAGAAGCGTTCCGCCGCTGGCCGCACCCCGCGCAAGTATGACAGCATCGAAGCCGCCTTTGCCCGGATGATCGAGGAGAATTCCTACCTGACCGAGGATCAGGCGCGGCATCTGACAATCCATGGCGTGAACCGCAACGAAGACGGCACCTACAGCTGGAAATTCGATCCGCACCTGAATGTCTGGGGCGTCGAGGATGTTGCCGACGAATTCATCGAGGCGACATGGAGTGCGATCACCTGCCCGACACTGCTGCTCTATGGTGTCGACAGCTGGGCATCCAATCCGGAAAAGGATGGTCGCATCCGCCACTTCAAGACTGCAAAGGTCATCGAGTTCGAAAAGGCGGGGCACTGGCTCCATCACGATCAGTTCGATCACTTTATCGCCGTATTGCGCGACTTTCTCTGACTTTAACCGGAGCAGCCACATGTCCGATTTCTTCGAAGCGCTAGAACCCAAGCATGTGGCGATGATCGAACAGCAGCCGCTTTTCTTTGTCGCGACGGCTGCCGCCGATGGCCGGATCAACCTGAGCCCTAAGGGTTATGACGCCTTTCGGGTTCTTGGGCCGGGCCGTGTCGCCTATCTGGATCTTGGCGGGTCGGGCAATGAGACGCACGCCCACCTTGTCGCCCCACAGGCGGATGCCGGGCGCATCACGATCATGTTCTGCAATTTCCAGCAGCCGGCCCTTATTCTGCGTATTTACGGCAAGGGGCGGCCCGTGCTGCCCCAAGATGCTGAGTGGGATGATCTGGCCGGGCATTTCACCCTGTTGCCCGGAACCCGCCAGATATTCGTGATCGAGGTGGAAAGCGTTCAGGCTAGCTGCGGGTGGGGTGTGCCTTTCATGAACTTCGAGGCAGAACGCGATACGCTCAAGAAATATCACGGCAACAGCGATCCTGCCGAATGGGAGGCCAAAATGGCGAAGCGCACCAGCAGCATCGACGGGCTCCCGACGCGGCCCACCGCGCGCTATATTGCGGGCGAGTGAATCCTGACGTCAGAAAATGTCGGCCGGAGCTGCTCGAGCGTAACAAATCAGCCCACACTGCCCAAATTGTGACCAAAAGATTAAATTTTGTGCACACGTGATTGTGCAAGTGCGAAGAAATGTCCTGATTCCGCTGCGGAAGGCGTGTTTCGGAAATATGGCACGCCCCTTGCTTAACCCTTGGGAGCCGGATCCGCCGGCATAGCCAAAGGGGGCACGGATGAAGTTCATCATCGCCATCATAAAACCATTCAAGCTCGATGAGGTCCGCGAAGCGCTGGGTGCCATCGGGGTCGCCGGGATGACTGTTTCCGAAGTCAAGGGCTTCGGTCGCCAGAAGGGCCAGACCGAAATCTATCGCGGCGCGGAATATTCCACCAACATGCTGCCCAAGGTGAAGCTCGAAATCGCCGCCAGCGACGACATCGCTGCGCAGGTGGTCGAGACGATCCAGCAGACCGCCAACACCGAAGCGATCGGTGACGGCAAGATTTTCGTACTCGACCTAGCATCGGCGACCCGGATCCGCACAGGCGAATCCGGTGAAACCGCGCTCTGACACAAGGGGACCAAACCGATGAAACTATTCTTCTCGAAATTGGCCGCCATGGGCGCGGGCGCGGTGATGATCGCGCAGCCTGCTCTGGCAGCCCCTGCCGCTGAGGCTGCGGCAGCGGTGCCCAATCCCGGCAACAATGCCTGGATGATGACGGCAACGATCCTGGTTTTGCTGATGATCCTGCCGGGGCTCGCGCTGTTTTACGGCGGTCTGACGCGCTCGAAGAACATGCTTTCGACGATGACGCAGATCGGCGCGACCGCCGCGCTGGCAATGCTGATCTGGGTCATGTGGGGTTATTCGCTGGCCTTCGGCGATACCACTTACGAAGGCACGCTTGGCCTGTTCATCAGCGGGGGAAGCTATTTCCTCGCCGGAACCGATGCCAGCAGCACCGCTGCGACCTTCACCGATGAAGTCATCAGCAAATATGTCTTCATCAGCTTCCAGATGACCTTCGCCGCGATCACGGCTGCGCTTATTCTTGGCGCCACCGCAGAGCGTATGAAGTTCAGCGCGACGATGATGTTCGTGCCGATCTGGCTTACCATCGTCTATTTCCCGATTGCTCACATGGTTTGGGCCGGTGGAGGCTTGCTGTTCGAAGACGGTGCTCTGGACTTCGCCGGTGGTACCGTGGTTCATATCAACGCTGGTGTGTCCGGTCTCGTGCTCGCTTACCTGCTCGGCAAGCGTCGCGGTTGGCCGCAAGAGCCGATGATGCCGCACAGCCTCACGCTGACCATGGTCGGCACGGGTCTCCTGTGGGTGGGCTGGTTCGGCTTCAACGCCGGGTCGGCGCTGGAAGCAGACGGTTCGGCGGGCCTTGCCATGATCAACACCTTTGTCGCCACTGCGGCAGGCGCGCTGACCTGGATGGTGATCGAGCGTGCAGCGGGTCACAAGGGTTCGGCACTGGGCTTCTGCTCAGGCGTGATCGCCGGTCTCGTCGCCGTGACCCCGGCAGCTGGTAACAGCGGTCCGTTCGGCGCGATCCTGCTCGGCATCCTGTCTTCGGCAGTCTGCTACTTCTTCGTCGCCAAGGTGAAGACGAAGTTCGGCTATGACGACTCGCTCGACGCATTCGGTATCCACGGGATCGGCGGCATCGTCGGCGCCATTGGCACCGCGGTGGTCTACCAGCCCTTCCTCGCTGGACCTGGTGATGGTTCGACGCCGCTGGGCGCCCAGCTGTGGGTCCAGATTTTCAGCGTTCTCGTGACGATCGCCTGGGCTGGTATCGGCACTCTGATCGCCGCCTATGCAGTCAAGCTGACGATCGGCCTGCGTGTCGACGAAGAGACTGAAGTTGATGGCCTCGACATCGCCGAACACGGTGAGCGCGCCTACAACTGATCAACAGTTTGGTGGGGGAAGGTTTCTCTCTCCTCTTCCCCTTTCCCCACCAACCGACGTTCCTCCTGCGAACGAATAGACTGACAGTGGGCCGGAGCCAGAGTGCTTCGGCCCCTTTTTTGTCAGGCGGAAACCTTCTCGGCAGCTTTCACAAAGTCGGCGCAACGCTCGCCAATCATGATGCTGGGGGCGTTGGTGTTGCCGCTTACCAGACGCGGCATGATGCTGGCATCGGCGATCCACAGCCCGTCCAGTCCACGCACCTTGAGCGTGGGATCGACCACCGCATCATCGTCCGCTCCCATCCGGCAGGTGCCCACGGGGTGATAGACGGTGTCGGCCCGATTGCGGATCATTTCGTCGAGCGCGGCATCGTCATTCAAATCGACCGGGTGGCGATCAGTTGGCCCAAACGCCTGCAGCGCGGGCGCGTCGGCAATGCGGTGCGACAGGCGCACGCCTTCGCGCAGAACGGCGATATCGCGATCATCGTCAAGGAAGTTGGGATCAATCAACGGCGCTGCCGCGATATCGCGCGATCCCAGCCGCACTGTACCGCGACTTTCGGGGCGAAGGACGCAGGCGTGGAGCGAAAAGCCATAGCCTTTCACGTTCTCACGTCCGTGGTCTTCAAGCACTGCGGGCACAAAATGCCACTGCACGTCAGGTGCAGGACTTTCGGGCATGACGGTCCAGAAGCCACCGGCTTCGGCGTAACAGGTGGTCATCGCGCCAGTGCGCTTGCGCCTGTGTTCAAAGATTGCCCCGGCCATCTTGAGAGTGCCTTTCAGCGTTCCGCCGATAGGCACATCGGATGTCGTCTGCCAGCCTGACACATAATCGATATGGTCCTGCAGGTTCGAGCCAACAGCCGCGCGATCCAGCACTACATCGATGCCATGTTGCTTGAGATGCTCGGCAGGTCCAATGCCGGACAGCATCAGAATTTGCGGTGAATTGAACGCGCCAGCCGAAAGTATGACGCCCCGCCGGGCATAGAGCATTTCCGACCGTCCGCCACGTCTCACCATGACGCCCGTCACCCGGCCTTGTTCTACCACCAGCCGCTCTACAAGGGTGTTGGTGCGGACTGCAAAATTGCCCTGCTCGCGGATCGGTTCGACATAGCCGCGCGCAGCAGACCAGCGTTCCCCATCGCGCTGAGTGACCTGATACAGGCCGAAGCCTTCCTGCCGTTCGCCATTGAAATCGTTGTTCGTGCGCAACTGCAATTCGGCAGCGGCTTCGACGAAGGCGAGGCTGGTCGGGTTGGGAGATCGCTGGTTCGAGACGAACAGCGGACCACCTGCGCCGTGGTATGCATCTTCGCCGCGCTCGTTCGATTCCGCCTTCTTGAAGTAGGGCAGCACGTCATCATAGGACCACCCGTCGCAGCCGAGTGCAGCCCAATTGTCGTAATCCCACTTGTGCCCGCGGATGTAGACCATCGCGTTGATGGCTGATGAGCCGCCCAGCCCCTTGCCCCGCGGCTGGTATCCGATCCGGCCGTTCAATCCTTTTTGCGGCACCGTCTCGTATTTGTAGTTCGAGGAATTGCGGATGAAGGGCATGAAGCCGGGGGTCTTGATGAGAATATTGTCATTCCGCCCGCCCGCTTCGATCAGGCATACCCGGCGTGTTCCATCAACGGCAAGTCGTCCCGCTGCCGCGCTGCCGCCACTGCCACCGCCAATGACGATGTAGTCAAAACTTTCCATGATCTCTCCTCTTGGACGGAGAGATTAGGCAGCTTCGCCTTGGCCTGCAATCGGGTTTCTGGGTGCAACTGAATTTGGCTTGGCGGACTGCCCGATGTTCTTGCGCCATCTTTCGCGGATCATGTCCGATGTTTCCCGGCTTCCGTCGTGTGTCCAGCCTGGTTCCCGCAGGAGATAAGACAACTTGTGCTTCCAGGGACTGCGCCAGATATCGGCGAGCATCCCGATCCATTCATGGAACACCGACCACAGCAGGTTGAAGCTGCCCAGCTGCTTCACAATTCCGTAGCGGATTGTTTCCTCGTTGGTTTCCGGCTCGAACGTCCCGAACATCTTGTCCCAGACAATGAATACTCCGGCATAGTTTCGATCAAGATACCGCGGATTCGTCGCATGATGGACCCGGTGGTGAGAAGGGGTGTTCATTACCGCTTCGAACCAGCGCGGCATCCTGTCGATTGCCTCGGTATGGATCCAGAACTGGTAGATGAGGTTGAAACCGCCACAGATCGCGATCATCGCCGGGTGAAATCCGAGCAGCACGAGCGGAATGGCAAAGAGGAACCCAAAGGTAAAGGCGCCCGTCCAGCTTTGCCTGAGCGCTGTCGAAAGATTGTAGTGCTGGCTGGAATGGTGGTTCACATGACTTGCCCACATCCAGCGAATGCGATGCCCCGCGCGGTGGACCCAGTAATACTTCAGATCGTCCAGAACGAAGCAAACCGGCCATGCCCACCAGACAGACCACCATTCAGGCCCGAAATCGAACAGGCGATACTCGTATGTCGCGATGAAGAGGTAGAGCGCAAATCCGCCAAATAGTGCACCTGCGACGGTTGATCCGAGGCCGAATGCAAGGCTGACAAGCGTGTCCATGGGCTCGTAGGCTTCAGGGCGGCGAAACCTGGCCCAGACCATCTCGGCTAGGACGGCCGCGACGAAAAGCGGGACAGCATATTGGGTGGGAGAAAAGTCGGGCATGGTTGCGCAGACCTATAGCCGGTTGATCGTGTCGGCCCAAGATGCCGGATTTTCGATCGACAATCTGACCGTTCCGAAACGCGCCTCTCCGCAGTCGACCACGATTGCGTCGACTTCTTCCCGGACCTTTGCACCCTTGTCCAGAATACGGCCAGCGTATCGGTTGCCGTGACGCTTGATGACCATGATTCGGCCGTCCGCATGCTTCACTAATGCGCTCGCCCCGCCACGATCGACTGCCGCTTGCTCGATCGTGAAACCGGTATCCACCTCGTCTGCTACTGCGGCAAGCAGATCGGTATCCTTCAACGAAGGCGATCCGCCGAGGCCAAGCCACCGGGCGAGACCGTACAGCGCCAGAATGGCTACAAGCGAACCACCGGATTGAAGGATGAGGGGGTGTATTTCCATGGCGCGTCTTTCCTGCGCCGGAGGATTGGCACGGAGCGGCTTTTGCGGCAAGCAGGCTTGCAAGGAGACCACCATGAAACTGCTTGGAACGATTTTCTCGACCACCGCCCTCGGGGCATTGGCTCTTGGGACTGCCCCGCTAGCGGCTGACAACCACGCAGGGCCGGATCCAATTGCCGTGGTGGATTCGCAAGCAGATCGTACGGCGCGGGTTGCGCAGGAACTGTGGGACTTGGCCGAGCTTGGTTATCTCGAATCGCGCTCAAGCGGATTGATGCAGGCTGAACTCGCGAGTGAAGGTTTCCGGATTGATTCGGGGATTGCGGAAATTCCTACCGCCTTCGTCGCCGAATGGGGGGAAGGCGGGCCGATCATCGCGATCCTAGCGGAAATGGATGCACTGCCGGGCATTAACCAGTCAGGCGCTTCCACCCGCGATCCGGTGGAGGGCAAGGGTGCCGGGCATGCATGTGGCCACAACCTGTTCGGAGCAGGTTCTCTAACCGCCGCGATTGCAGTGAAGAAATGGCTTGAAGCTACGGGCACGCCGGGCCGCATCCGCTTGTACGGAACCCCTGCGGAGGAGGGCGGATCGGGCAAGGTCTACATGACACGCGCGGGCTTGTTCGACGATGTCGATATTGCGATCCATTGGCATGCGGATGACGAGAACAGCGCTGCTGCAAGGACCAGTCTAGCCAATCGTTCTGCCAAATTCCGATTTACCGGAGTATCGGCCCATGCAGCTGGCGCCCCTGAGCGAGGCCGCAGTGCGCTCGACGGTGCGGAAGCGATGAACATGATGGCCAATATGATGCATGAGCATATGCCGCAGGATGCGCGCATGCATTATGTCATTACCAGCGGCGGCAATGCTCCCAATGTGGTCCCTGATTTTGCCGAGGTCTTCTATTATGTCCGGCATCCTGATCCTGCTGGTGTTGAGGCGATATGGGAACGACTTGAGAATGCGGCCCGGGGCGCAGCATTGGGAACCGGTACCGAGGTCGACTGGGAAATCATTCACGGCAACAACCCCCTGCTGGTGAATGAAACGCTCGCTCGCGCGATGCAGGCCAAACTCGAGATGGTTGGCGGCGTCAATTATTCGCCCGAAGAACGTGCATGGGCTGAGGAATTGCAGAAATCGCTGGGCGATGCGGCCAAGCCGCTTGAAAGTGCGACTGAAATCCAGCCGTACACCCGAAGCCTAGGCTATGGCTCGACTGATGTGGGGGACGTATCCTGGGCTACGCCAACGGTTGGGGTTCGTACTGCCACCTGGGTCCCCGGAACGAGCGCGCACAGCTGGCAAGCCGTCGCGGCTAGCGGGCATTCGATCGGTCACAAAGGAGCGCAGGTGGCGGCCAAGGCCATGGCATTGATGGCAGTCGACCTCTTCACCAACGAAGATCTCCGCAATGCTGCCCGGGCTGAGTTTGATGCCGCGCGCGGGCCGGATTACGTCTATCGTTCGCTGCTCGGAGACCGTGCTCCTCCGCTCGATTATCGCAAGTAGCGGATCACTTGGACGATAGCATGTCCAACATGGGGCGGACCGGGCTGACATCATACCCTGCCTTCATCGCGGCCAGCGCAATTTCCTCTGGTGAAATCCCGTTTTTCGCCTGAGCAAGCGCCCAAAGTAGAGTCGATCGCGTTCCCGATCGGCAATAAGCGAGCGTCTTGCCTTGTGCCGAATTCAGGGCAGCTATCATCTGGTCGACTTGCACTTCGCTGAAACCGGAATGGCCAACCGGGATCGCGGTGTAAGCCAGCCCCGCAGCAGTAGCTGCGGCTTCAATGTCGGCGCTTTGCGGAGCGGAAGGGTCCTCACCGTCTGGTCGGTTGTTGATTATGAGGGCAACTCCAGCATTCTTGGCATTCGCAACGTCTTCGATCGAGATTTGCGGGCTGGCCAAGACCGAGTCGCTCAAGGGTCGAAAGTCGGGCATCGGTATTTTGCTCCTCATAGGTTCTAGCAAGCGAGATGCCGATCAAAGGGCGCTTTCGCAAGCGTGGCATCCGACCAGTGCCTGCGAGTACTTGCGAAAATGTCATATTTTTGCGCGATGAAGCGGTGATTGGTTAAATCGTTCGCATAGCGGCGCTTTGTGCGCTATGTGGACAAACAGACGGTGGGTTCGGCGTTTTCGGCTGTTCCATCGGCGTCTGGTGCGACTCGTTGCCCTCGTCGCCAGCGCTTCTCAGGATGGGCAGCGTGGTAAGGTACGACTTAAGATATGGGTTACGACAGGGGACGTCGGCGCGGTCGGGACAAGCGCGACGGTTTCGGCGAGGACGGTTTCGATCCTTTTGGCGGGAATGACGGGTTTCCGCCTCCGAGTGATTACGGCAATGATCGTGGTGGTGACCGATTCGGCGGCGGCGATCGCTTCGGTGGTGGTGATCGCCACGGTGGCGGCGACCGCTTTGGCGGCGGTGGTCCCCGCGGTGGCGGTGGTGGTCGCGGCGGCGGTGGCGGCGGTTTCAACCGCATGCCTGCCCAGGTCGTTGGCACTGGCAAAGGCACGGTTAAATTCTTCAACGGCCAGAAAGGCTTTGGCTTCATCGCTCAAGAGGGTGGTGGAGAAGATGTTTTCGTCCATATCAGCGCAGTCGAACGTGCCGGCCTCGAAGGCTTGGCTGAAGGGCAGGAACTCGAATTCAACCTTGTGGATCGTGGCGGCAAAATCTCTGCACAGGATCTTCAGGTCGTGGGCGATGTGATTGCGGCGCCGCAAGCAGCGAGCCCGCCCAAGCGCGAACTGACCGGCGAAAAAGCTACCGGTACGGTCAAATTCTTCAATTCGATGAAGGGTTTCGGGTTTCTGGTTCGTGATGACGGCCAGCCGGATGCCTTCGTGCACATTAGTGCCGTCGAGCGTTCTGGCCTTTCGGAACTCAATGAAGGCGAGCGTTACGAGTTCGACCTCGAAGTTGATCGACGAGGAAAGTATTCGGCCGTCAATCTGGTGCCTGTCCAAAGCTGATCAGGCACCCCACTCTGGCCGTTTGACCCAATGACAGAGCGGCCCTAGATTATTCGGAAATGGCGGCTCTGACAGGGCCGCCATTTTGTTTTAAAACAATAATTCCGAGCTCAAGGAAATTTCTGATGTCGATCAGCCCGCTTATGCCAGTTTACCCCCGTTGCGGTGTGCGCCCAGTGCGCGGAGAGCACTGCCACCTGATTGACGAGGACGGCACGCGCTATCTTGATTTTGCAAGCGGTATTGCGGTGAATCTTCTCGGCCATTCGCATCAGGGCCTGATTGAAGCGATCCAGCGCCAAGCTGAAACCCTGATGCACGTTTCAAATCTTTACGGCAGTCCGCAGGGCGAACGTCTGGCACAGCAGTTGGTTGATGCGACTTTCGCGGATACGGTGTTCTTCACGAATTCGGGCGCGGAAGCTGTCGAGGGGGCGATCAAGACCGCGCGTGCCTATCACCAGAATGCGGGTGACCAAGGGGATGTCAATCGGTTTGAATTGATCACATTTTCCAATGCCTTTCATGGTCGTACAATGGCGACGATCAGCGCTTCTAACCAGACCAAGATGCACCAGGGCTTTGCACCGTTGCTAGAGGGCTTCAAATATGCGGAGTTCGACGATCTGGACGCGGCGAAAGCTCTGATTGGTCCGAATACCGCTGGCTTTCTGGTTGAGCCGATCCAGGGTGAAGGTGGAATTCGCCCTGCGTCCGATTCCTTCATGAAGGGTCTGCGGGCGCTTTGCGACGAGCACGATCTGATGCTGGTGCTCGATGAGGTGCAATGCGGCGTTGCGCGAACGGGCAAAATTTACGCCTATGAGCATTATGGCATTGAACCGGATATCCTCGCGACGGCCAAAGGGCTCGGGGGTGGATTTCCATTGGGTGCCGTGATCGCAACGGAGAAGGCCGCACGCGGCATGACTTTCGGCACGCACGGTTCAACATATGGCGGCAATCCTCTCGCGATGGCGGCAGGGAGCGCGGTGCTCGATGCCGTCGCGAATGAGGAATTTCTGGCGGAAGTCACCGAGAAGGGGGAACGCCTTCGCTCCCGGCTTGAACAATTCATTGGAAATTACCCCGACCTGTTTGAACTTGTTCGGGGCAAAGGGCTGATGCTCGGGCTCAAGATGAAGGTCGAAAGCCGGCCGTTCTTCGTCCACTTGCGCGACAATCATCAACTCTTGACTGTCGCCGCTGGCGACAACACGCTGCGGATTATCCCACCACTGGTTATCGGTGATGTCGAGATCGAGGAATTCTTCGAGAAGCTGTCAGCTGGAGCTGCAAACTTTACGATCCCCGAGTCTGCATGATGCCCCAGTCGACTGGACCTTTTCATTTCCTTGATCTCGAGGATGCGGGAGCGGACGCAATTGCGGCCATGATTGCTGATGCGATCGATCGCAAGGCTGCTCGGAGTGACTGGCCCAAGGGGCATCCGGATGCTGATTTTCCTTTGGCAGGCCGGGTTCTGGCACTGGTTTTCGAGAAGAATTCGACCAGAACACGGGTCAGCTTTGATGTGGCTATGAGGCAGCTTGGCGGCAGCGTTCTCATTCTAGATTCCGGGTCCAGTCAGCTTGGGCGTGGGGAAACGGTCGCCGACACGGCTCGGGTACTTAGCCGAATGGCAGATGCCATCATGTTGCGAACCGATGATCACGCCAAGATCGAGGAAATGGCACGCTTTGCCAGTGTGCCGGTGATTAACGGCCTGACCGATCAGTCGCACCCCTGCCAGATCGTCGCAGACCTACTCACCATCGTTGAGAAAGGTAAGTCCTTGCCAGGCCTCGAGCTTGCGTGGTTTGGTGATGGGAACAATGTCCTCCACTCGATTCTTGAAGCTGCTGGCTTGTTCAAGTTCAACGTTCGGGTTGCTACACCTCCGGGCTTCGAACCCTCTACTGAGTCTGTAGAGAAGGCTCGCGCTGGAGGCGCATCGGTGACTTTGACGCATGATGCCCGAGCGGCCGCGACTGACGCGGATGTAGTAGTCACCGACACCTGGATTTCCATGGGACAGGTGGACGCCGACGAGAAGCGAACAGCCATGACTCCCTATCAAGTGAACTCAGAGATCATGGCGCTTGCCAAGCCGGACTCGATTTTCTTGCATTGTCTGCCGGCTCATGTGGGTGAGGAAGTGACCGAGACTGTATTCGAAGGCTCGCACTCGGTCGTGTTCGACGAGGCTGAAAACCGGATCCATGCCCAGAAGTCAGTGCTGCTCTGGAGTTTTGGTCTCTTGTGCTGAGCGCTGGGATGGTCTGAGGGCTTATTTCACGCATCCGTAGTTCCCATATGGCAAGTCATGGAAACCTCGCACGACACCTTCGCTGACAAGCTCCTCGGCTTCACCTTGCCCTCGCGGAATGCGAGAGCCCGCATCGTGCGTCTTGATCGGGTATTGGACGAAATCCTGTCAGCGCACGACTATCCACCGCCAATCACACACCTTCTCAGCGAAGCGCTCGTACTTGCTGCACTTATGGGTGGACTGCTTAAGGCCGATTCTGACGACGCCCAACTTACTATGCAGGCCCAGACGCGTGATGGCGTGGTATCGCTGCTTGTGTGCGACTATCGGGGGGGATGCCTGCGCGGTTATGTCGATTTTGATGCCGACCGACTGGCTGACCTTGGGGCCAACTCAGCACTCTCGGCCTTGTTCGGCCAAGGCTATCTGGCGATTACATTCGAGACCGGGGGTGGGCGCCGGTATCAAGGCATTGTGCCCCTCGAAGGGGATTCACTTTCCGAAGCGTGTCAGATGTACTTCAGCCAGTCGGAACAGGTCCCGACTCTGATCCGAGCTGCGAGCAGTTCGAATTCGTCAGGGCGAATTGCAGCGGGGCTTTTGATACAGCATTTAGCGGATGGGGAGGTCGGTCGCGAAAGGCTGCACGTGCGCATGGATCACCCCGATTGGGAACATGTCTCGATCATGACGGCATCGGTAACTCACGAAGAACTCCTCGATCAAAACCTGTCCCTTGAGGACGTGGTGTGGCGTCTGTTTCACGAAGAGGATGGCGTACGGATACAGCCGGGGCAGTCGCTCGCTCGCGGGTGCCGCTGTTCTCCGGCGCACTATACATCAGTAATTTCGCGTTTTCCCGAAGATGAACGTGATGCCATGCGGGGAGAGAATGGCAAGATCGCTGTGGATTGCGCGTTCTGTGCCAGAACCTTTGAGCTCGCGATCTAACGATTGGCCGCTGTTCAGGCACGGCTCATCGCGCTAGGGCCATTGTGTGCAAGAAATTGCACAGAAGGCCTGTGAGAGTACTGTGATGGTTGGAAGTCGCCACAATTTTTCGAATGGAGCAATGATCGGCCTGACCATATTGGTCGCGTCGGTTGGTTTGCCTGCCCTTGCGCAGGCAGACAGTCTCACAATGTTGCGAACTCTTTCGAAGGGGGAGTGGACCATCAAGCATCGCGACGGTTCCCCTGATCGAAAAATCTGTGTGCGAAGCGGAGAGGAATTGATCCAACTGCGGCATGGTAATCAAGGCTGCAGCAGATTTGTGGTCGAGGACGCTGCAAACCGCATTACAGTTCAATATACTTGCCCCGGGAATGGCTATGGCCGAACGAACATTCGCAAGGAAGCTGGCGCCTTGGTTCAGATCGAGAGCCAAGGAATATCCTCAGGCATCCCGTTCCAGTTCGCAGCTGAAGGGAGGCGAACCGGCGACTGCTAACTGTAGCCCGCCAGCCCCGCAATGATTGCTAAATAATCCACTGGCGTTAAGCCAAACTCATGGCTTCGACTGAACACAATGGGATGCCGCGCCGGGCGGTGGTGCTGCTATCGGGTGGCCTTGACTCTATGGTAACCGCAGCGATCGCCCTGGAAGAGGGGTTTGAGGTTCACGCGCTGACCGTTGATTACGGGCAAAGGCACAGAATCGAGCTGTTGTCATCCAAGGGAATTGCCGAGAAGCTGGGATTGGCGAGCCGAACGGAAATTTCCTTGGATTTGCGGGCGTTCGGCGGATCCGCCCTCACTGCCTCAATTGACGTTCCCAAAGCTGGTGTCGGAGATGACATTCCAGTCACCTATGTGCCTGCGCGCAACCTTGTATTTCTATCTTTGATGACAGCATGCGCGGAATCCCTTGGTGCGAGCGATGTATATATCGGCGTAAATGCGCTCGATTATTCAGGATATCCGGATTGTCGCCCGGAATTTATCAAGAGCTTCGCTGAAACCGCGCGCTTGGGAACCAAGGCTGGCGTGTCAGGCAATCCCTTCACAGTCCATGCGCCGCTTCAGGATATGACCAAGGCGGATATCGCGAGGGAATGCGCTCGGCTTGGGCTTGATCCATCGTGGAGTTGGTCCTGTTATGACCCGACGATTGAAGGGATCGCTTGTGGCGAATGTGACTCCTGCAGACTACGGAAAAAGGGTTTTGCGGAGGCAGGAATTGTCGATAGCACGAAGTACGCAATCTAGAGCGCGCCACTGATTGGGTGCCGATCGCTGAGCTGTTTCGGGAGAGAGTGACTTGAGTGAATATGACGTTGAGAAGCCTGATTCGAAAGGTCAGGTGGAAGCAACTGTTCCTGCCTACAGCTGGTATGCTCTTGGCGTGCTCGTCGTGGTGTATGTGCTTAACTTCATTGATCGGCAAATCCTCTCAATCCTAGCCAACGATATCAAAGCGGATCTGGGCGTTGATGATGCCTATCTGGGTTTTCTGTATGGGACGGCATTCGCTATCTTTTACGCCCTATTCGGAATTCCATTGGGCAAACTGGCAGACAGTTGGAAACGCATTCGACTGATGACCCTAGGCCTGACGCTTTGGTCGGCGATGACGGCAGTATCCGGATTCGCGCGCGACGCGGGTACTTTGACTGTTGCGAGAATTGGCGTTGGCGTCGGTGAGGCGACCGCAAGCCCTTCGGCGTATTCACTCATTTCTGATTGGTTCCCGGCCCGGCTCCGGGCGACTGCTTTGGCAATTTACAGTTCCGGTCTGTATATCGGTGGAGGCGTGTCCCTCGCGATTGGGGGCTTGGTGGTCGACAATTGGAATGATGCTTTCCCGGACGGCGGCCCCTTGGGGCTTGCTGGCTGGCAGGCAGCTTTCATCGCGGTGGGGGTGCCCGGCCTCCTGTTAGCGCTCTGGGTATTCACACTGCGCGAACCAGCTCGTGGTGCGATTGATGGGCTATCAACGCCTGAAGACCCCCACCCGTTTCGTGGCTTCGTCCGTGAACTGTATACGATTATACCGGGTTTCACATTCTTTGGTGCCGCTTCGCGCGGTGCGTTGAGCCTTGCGTTGAATATTGCGGTGTTCATTGGAAGCATCGCATTTGCTTACGCCTTGACCGAAATCTTGAAATCCGGGCCGGGTCGCATTCTTCCCTGGATCACTGATCAGTGGTTCTTGCTGGCTATCGGCTATTATGCAGTTTTCTCATGGGCAACAGCACTACGGGTGCGTGATTATCCCACGTTCGCTCTAACATGGGGATCACCGGCTTTCCTTTGCACTATTCTAGGTTACGGCACAGTGGCTTTCATGGCCTATTCGGCGTCGTATTGGGGCGCGCCGTACGCAGAACGCGTTTTCGATGTCTCTAAGGGAGAGCTAGGTTTCTGGCTGGGCGGAGGCGGTGCCGTAGGGGGGTTCCTCGGAGTGATCCTTGGTGGACGTATGGCCGATGCGCTGTTTACGCGGATGCAGGCCGGCCGGATTTGGGTAATTTTGTTCGGGTTGCTTAGCCCGATCCCTTTTGCCGTCGTGCAATATACAACCGAAAGCTTCGGCTTGTTTATCGTTCTAAATGTTGTGGTCGGCGCTTTGGCTGCATCCGCGCTTGGTGCAGCCGCCGCCAGCAGCCAGGCTTTGGTCCTGCCTCGAATGCGAGGCACTGCAACGGCTACGTTCTTCCTCGCGACAACCTTGGTCGGTCTTGCTCTCGGGCCGTACACTGCGGGTTATGTTTCTGCACAAAATGACGGAAATTTGAGCATCGGCGTCCTTTCGACGCTCTGGATTACGCCGATCGGTCTTGCACTCTTGGTCGCCGCAATAAGACTGGTGCCGCATGCGAACAGAACTGTTGTCGAACGGGCAAAAGCTGCCGGCGAAGTCTTCGATTGAGGGCGGTCGGTGCTCGTCCACCGAGGTCGAGGTCTGGCGGCCGGTCGCGATATGGGTGGACTATGTGAGCCTGCGAGGGATCACATGGAGATGGTTCTCAGATGCGTTTCCGTTCGTGACGGGAGCGTAGCTTGTGGATCGTCCGCATCGCCATTCGCTATTCAAATCCGGTATTCGCGCGCAAAGTGATCTCGCGCGACAGGGGAACTGGCGTGTGTTCTTGGGGTGCCGTCCTCATTAAGAGAGATTGTCTGGCAGTTTTGTCGAACGGCTATCGCTCGGCGATGATGAGCAAGCGGAGATGGTTAGTTACCGACAATAAGACCTAGGCCAAGAGTCTAGCGTAACACTCCAAAGTGGTCGGATCGGGGCTGGCCAAAGAAAAAGGGGCCGGAAATCTCCGACCCCTTTCTCGAGTATGGCTAGAAGCCCTTGCTTACATGCCCGAGCCCGGGCCGTAAGTGACTTCAACGCGACGGTTCTGCAGTTCACGGACACCATCTGCAGTCGGAACGCGCGGCATCGATTCGCCGAACGCTTCGCTGCTGATGCGCGATGCGGGAATGCCGCGGCCCGTGAGGTACTGCTGCACGCTCGCGTTACGACGTTCTGCGAGGCCCATGTTGTAGGTCACGCTACCGGAACGGTCGGTGTGACCAGCCAGCATCACGTTTGCCGTACCGCAGTTCGCATATGCCGTGACGGCATTGTCGAGAATCGTCGCAGCATCCGCAGTGATGACCGATTCATCGAAGTCAAAGAAGACGATGTAGGGGCCAGTGTTGCACGGTGGCGGCGGAGGCGGCGGCGGCGGTGGAGGTGGAGGCGGCGGCGGCGGAGGCGGCGGCGGAGGCGGCGGCGGAGGCGGCGGCGGAGGCGGTGCTACGTCGCCACCAAAGTTGTAGGTGATCGAGCCCAGCAGTGAGTGGGTGCTCAGATCCGTCTCAAGCGGCCGGCCAAGTGGGTCAATGATGTTGACATTTACGGCGTTGAAGTACCGATACTTCAGGCCGACGTCCCAGCTGTCGCTGATCGGGGCGCGAACACCCGCAAGCAGTTGCCAAGCCAATCCAGTGTCTGAATCGTCCCAGATCCCAGGAAGGTTGGAGAAAATCTGCCCCTCAAGGTCCACGCGCGCCACACCGATACCGGCGCCAGCAAAACCTTGAATCCCGTCATCCGAACCAAAGTCAAAGAGTCCATTGATCATGAAGCTTAGAGCATTGAATTCACCGCCAGCATCACGGACCCCGCTGAAAGTGCTAAAACCTCCAGGCTGCGAAGCATCTGGGCTAAAAACCAAACCCGATGTGCCAGCCGAGACTTCATCAAGGTCTGCGGTCCTGTAGCTCGCTTCAGCTTCCAAACGGAAAGCGCCGAAGTCATACCCAACGACCCCTCCGAAGTCTCCCCCGCGGTCGTGGTCAGCTACGGCATCGCCAGGATTGCCATTAACGTCAAACGTAATGTCTTCGACAAGCATCACACCAGCATCGCCCTGAATATACCACTGACCTTCGCGGGCCATGGCAGGCGTGGTGAGCGCGGTAGAAGCCATCGCAATACCGATGACAAATTTACGCATTGTATAATTCCCCTTTTCTTAGGTCTGAGGCGCTTTCTGCCTTTAACTTCTCCCCAGAGAAGAGGCAAGCGATCAATGGGTCCTGACTGTTGCAAGAATGTCGCTCTCCTGGGCGGGGTGGACACGACTTGGATGCTGGTTCGTGATTAATCTTAGCCATTCCGTGATGCGATGATGCGTCCTCTGTGGGCTCGGACAACAACTCGAACGATGACGGATGGGCTCGCTAAATAGTGGTGCTGTGCAGCCAGGTCGTTTGTCCCTAGTTGCAGCGCCTGTCTGACTGACGCGGAGCTCGCCCGCCACTACTTGGCTTGCGCGAGCGGTTTTCGCCAAATTCGCATCAATGCCGAACTTCTTTTGGCCGCGTGCTCTAGATTCGCCAGCGTAGCGAGATGGATCGAAGCGGATACTCCACTAGCGTTGCCGTGACGCTGCGCCGCCTGTGCCCTCGCGGCGTTATCGCGGTGGGCGGTAGGTAGCCGGATGGCGTTGGCGAAGTCATATGTGTCCGACCCAGATGTCGTCAGATCGCCTTCGGGCAAACGCCGCAACACTTCGAGTTCGAGGTGCAGATATCCCTCCCATTGCGCCGCCAGCCATTGCCGGCCACCTTGGCGGATTCGGTGATGTTGGAGCTTTCCGCGAGGTGATCGAGGAAATGCTTTTGCCAATGGCGGGTGAGGGCTTCTTTCTCGCCCTCCTTTATGTGTGCTGGAATCTTGACCTGGCGACTGCCCTCTCTGGCCATGCATGATCTCCCGAAACGGCAAAAGAAAAGGCGGCGCTTCCCGAGGTGGAAGGCCGCCTGAAACATCGTGCTGGCGAATCGGTATTTCTCGATGTTGCCTGACGTATAACCAAAGAGCGCGACGATGTCAAGAAAAATTACCAAATGGGTTATATGTCTCGTGTTGCATGCACCGTTGTGCTGCCGTAATGGCGCGCCTTCACCGGGAAGGAACACCATCAGACATGGCCTGGCTGCGCGCTCTTTATAACTGGACGATGGACAAGGCCGCGCATCCGCATGCGATCTGGTGGCTGGCCTTCTTCTGCTTCATCGAATCCAGCTTTTTCCCGATCCCGCCGCACCCGCTGCTCGGGCTGATGTGCCTTGCGGAGCCGAAGAAGGCGATCCGCTTTGCGCTGGTGGCGACGATATCATCGGTGCTGGGCGGGCTGTTCGGCTATGCTATCGGTTTCATGCTCTTCGAGACCGTGGGCGTGTGGTTGCTGAGTGCGCTTGGCCTTGCGGAAAGTTTCCCGGTCGCAGCCTGTTACATCCGCGAACAAGGCGCGCTGGCGGTGTTCTTTGCCGCAGGCACTCCGGTGCCGTTCAAGCTGATGACGATCACCGCCGGGTTCATCGAGATGGACCTTCTGACCTTCACCCTGGCCGCGCTGGCGGGCCGGGCGCTGATCTTCATGGCGGTCGGCATACTGTTCCAGATCTTCGGCGCGCCGATCAAGGCGATCATCGACAAATATCTGGGCTGGGTGACCACCGCGTTCGTGGTGCTGGTGGTCGGCGGCTTCATCGCTTTCACCCAGCTGGCGGGCGGCGACGATCAGGATGGCGAAGCGCACGTCTGCGACAGCGCCACGCAGGTGCAGGGCGACGCGCTCTAGTTCCGGCGCCGGCCTATCTATTCCAGCGACGCCTGCTGCAGCGCTTCCCGGTCGATCACTTCCACCCCGCCATAGAAGCGTCTGACACTGCCTTGCGCTTCGTGATGTTTGAGCGCGGCATTGACAGTCGCGCGGGTCAATCCGAGCAATTCGCCCAGCTCCTGTTGGGAAATTTCAAGCTTCGCCGTCCCCGAGGACGCTCCTGCGAGCGTTGCCAAAAGGCCGGCAACCCGCGCTGTCGCCGTGCCGCGCCGGATCCCTGCGAAAACGTCCAGCACTTCCTGAAACTGTCCGGACAAGGCCCCCAATAACGAGCGCATGCACCACGGGTCTTTCTGCAGAGCCGCTTCGAACCGCGAGGCGAGAATATGGCGAACCTCACACCCGGTCCGGGCAACGGCATCGACCACGCGCGGACGCCGGGCAAACATTGCGAGTTCCCCCCAGGAATCGCCCGGCCCCAGCACGGCAACTCCCCGAAATTCGCCTGATCGCAGGAATTGCCCAACCGTCACCGAACCGCTCTCGGTCAGCCAGAATCCGGCCGCCTCCTCCCCGCGTTGCTGGATAAGTTGTCCTTCCTCAAAGCGTGAAAGCGGCGACCCGGATCGAAGCTCTTTGCGCAAATGATCGGGAAGCGCGGAGAACAGCATGGGCGCGCTGAGCGATCGCGAACCAGAATGTAAAATATCTGACATTTGATCGCGCGATTAGCTGCTATCGCCCTTTCCGTCAAAGGAGAGAGAGCCGTGCCAGCATATTCGATTGCCATTCTTGCCATCTATCTGGGTTTTGGCCTGTTGGAGCTGTGGCGTTCCAACCTGTTCACCAAGGATGAACAGACCCGCGACGACGGCATCGTCGAAGCGGTAAGCACGGCGATGCTGCTGGTTGTCACTCAACCCATGATCGTTTTCGCTTCGGCCGGAATCATGTGGGCGGTCGCACCGGAATGGGCGGGGGCGCTTCAAGGCATCAACGTTCTGCTCGCGATCCTGCTGTTCCTCGTGCTGGACGACATGATGCAATACTGGTGGCACCGCGCCAGCCACAGTTTCGCCTGGCTCTACAATCTGCACCGGGCGCACCACAACGCGCGCTACATGTCGGTCCGGCTCGTTTATCGGAACAACCTGTTCTACTACGCGATGATGCCGGGCCTGTGGTTCTCCGGTGTGCTGGTCTACCTCGGGCTTGGCTGGGTCTATGCCGGCTATCTGATCGTAAAGATGACCGTGATCATTGGCGCGCATTGCGATGTCGCATGGGATCGGCGGCTGTATTCGATCAAGTGGCTTTCACCGGTTATGTGGCTGGTTGAACGGACGATTTCGACCCCGGCGACGCATCATGCACATCACGGCCGCCACGCCGATGATCCCGCTGTCCACTACAAGGGCAACTACGGGAACCTGCTGTTTTTCTGGGACGTGCTTTTCGGCACCGCGAAAATCACCCGGACCTATCCGCAAAGCTACGGGGTGGAAAACCTCGCGCCGGCAAGCCTTGGGCAGCAATTGATGTGGCCCCTCTTTCCCGAGCAGAAGGCCGAGGACGAAAACGGTCAGACTGTGGGAGAGGCTGTCTGACAAGCGGATCGCCGGAGCTCTGCAAGGGAGCTCCGGCGATCTCTTTCCGTCAGATCAGATGATTCCGGTGGCCTTGCCGGCCTGTTCGAATATCTTGAGGATCGTCTCGACCTCTTCGGCCGAATGTTCTGCGCAAAGCGAACAGCGCAGGAGCGTCATGTTTGCAGGCGTTGCAGGCGGTCTTGCCAGATTGACGTAGAGCCCGCCCTGAAGCAGCGCCTCCCACATCATCGCTCCGCGTTCGAGATCGGGCATGATCACCGCCACGATCGCGCTCTGCGGCTCGCTGGTGCCAAGCTGGAAACCGAGTTCGGTCAATCCGGCGTGCAACCGCTTTGAATTCTCCCAAAGATGCGCGCGCTTGTTGGCGCCATGCATCAGCTTGCGGATCGAAGTCGCAGCGGTGGCAACGACGCTCGGCGGCAGGCTGGCGGTGAAGACGTAGGGACGGCAAACGAAGCGCATCACCTCGAATTTCGGGTGGTTGGATACGCAGAAGCCGCCAACGGTGCCAACGCTCTTCGAGAACGTGCCGATGATGAAATCGACATCGTCGATCACGCCCTGCTCTTCGCAGACACCGCGACCGTTCTCACCGATGAAGCCCATCGAATGCGCTTCATCCACCAGCACCATCGCGCCATACTTCTTGGCGATAGCGACCATCTCCTTGAGCGGCGCGACATCGCCCAGCATCGAATAGACACCTTCGAGCACAACGAGCTTGCCCGCATCTTCCGGAAGACGCCGCAGCCGCTTTTCCATCGCTTCGATGTCGTTGTGCTTGAACGGCACCACCTCGGCCCGGCCCATCGCGCAGCCATCGTAGATCGACGCGTGGCTGTCGATGTCGAGGATGATGTAATCACCCTTTCCGGCAATGGTCGAAATGATCCCGAGGTTGGCCTGGTACCCGGTCGAGAAGACCATTGCGTGATCCATCCCGTAAAATTCCTTGAGCGCGTCCTCGCATTCCTTGTGGCCCTGATAGGTGCCGTTGAGAACGCGGCTGCCCGTCGTGCCAGAGCCGAACTCGGTCAGCGCCCGCTTGCCCGCATCCAGCACATCCGGGTCAAAGGTCATGCCCATATAGTTGTAGGTGCCCAGCAGGATTGTTTCGCGCCCGTTGCAGATTGCACGGGTCGGCGAAACTACCTTCTCCATCACCAGGCTGAATGGATCGGTCACCCCGCTCGAAAGCAAGGTTTCGCGCGCCTGGATGAAGTCGTCGAACTTGGAGAAAAGGTCGCCGCGGGGCTTGGTATCGCTCTCGGTCATGGAGTGCCTTCTATCAATTATCCTGCAGCTTGTGCACTGCAGTGATCAACTGACCATAGGTTTCGATTTCGGCCTGCTGGTTCATGCTGATGATAATGTCGAATTCGTCTTCGATTTCTGCCACGAAATCCATCACGGTCAGGCTGTCGAATTCAAGATCGTTGGCAAATGTGGTGTCGTTGGCGATCTCGATTTCCTTCTTGTTGAAGGGTTCGATCAAGGTGCGGATGCGATCGTCGACTTCGGCTTCGGTCATGGTGAAAAACTGCTCTTGTTTGCGTCGCCCAAAGGGCGGGATTGCTCATAAACGCTTGCAAAGCGCATTCGGCGCCAAGCTTGTCAAGGTTTCACCGCGCTGGCAAAGCGGAACGGCAAACAGGTGGGGGAATAAATCACGTGGCTGAGGCTGATTCGACAGCGGTCCAGCGGGAAGGTCAGGTGGAAGAACAGCGCGTGTTCTCACCTCAGTCGGTCCATCTCCTGCGCACCGCACAGGTCAACACGCTGACCTTGTCACAAATGGCCGATCAAAAGGCCTCGATACTGATCGGCGCAACCTTTGTCGTGTTCTCGCTCGCGGTGACGCGCCTGATCGGCGAAGCTATCACCTGGTCAACGCTGAGCCTTGCGGCGACGGCATTCCTGTCCTCGCTTTTTGCGGTCGCTTCGGTCTTGCCCTCCCTTGGCAAGCCTCCCAAGGATCAGGCAATGATCAACCCCCTGTTTTTCGGCCATTTCGCTGCGATGGAAGAAGACGAGTGGGTCGAATTCTTGCTGGACCGGTTTGCCACCGACGAGGAACTGTTCCGCACAATGCTGCGGGATATCCACCAGAATGGCCGGGTGTTATACCACCGCAAATATCGTTTCCTGACGCTTGCCTATCGCATCTTTCTTGCGGGAATTCTGGTCACCTGGCTTATTTACGCCGCAGAATTCACTCTCACCTAAGCGGGCAGGAGTTCCCTTACGGCGGCCATAAACGGCATGATCGATACCGGCTTTGAGAGATAGCCTGATGCCCCGGCGGAACGGATGCGTTCCTCATCACCCTTGGCCGCAAAAGCCGTAACCGCCAGAACCGGTATCTCCTTGAGCGCCCGGTCTTGCTTGGCCGCGGCGATAAGATCGACGCCCGATATTCCGGGGAGCTGAATGTCCATGATGATGAGATCCGGCGCCGTGGTGCGCGCGGCTTCCAAGACGGAATGACCGTCAGCCACCGGATCGACTTCGAAACCGTTCGCTTTCAGCACGTCGCAGAACAATTTCCGGTTGAGGTCGTTGTCCTCGACAACCATTATACGCTTTGCCACTGAGAGCCCCGAATTTGCGCTTATCCTGTTGCTGCCTAACCCTGCAAAGAGGTCATCACAATCCCGCACGCTCATGAACAGCCTTCCAAGGCTTCCCCATCTCCCGAAGCCGCAACGCGCGCTGCCACCTTGGCGCTGGCCGCGATCGGCTGGCTTTTGCAGAATGATGACCGCGCCCAGCGATATCTTGATCTGACCGGACTTGATCCGAATTCGCTGCGAGCCGGGCTTTCCGACCCCACCGTGTTGGGATCGGCGCTTGATTTTCTTGCCAATCACGAACCCGATCTGATCCGCGCTGCCGAAGCACTGGCGGTGACACCCGAAGAACTGGTCGTCGCGCGAAAGGACCTTGCCCAATGAGCCGCCCCCTCATCATCAGCGATTGCGACGAAGTGATCCTGCATATGGTTGCGCACTTCAAGGATTGGCTGGAGGACAGCCAGGGTGTCGATTTCAACCTCGAAGGCCACAACTTCAGCGAAGCGTTGCGCTGGCGCGAGAGCGGCGAACTGCTGAAACCGGATGAGATCTGGAAGAAACTTGGCGGCTTTTTCGATACTGAAATGGACCGCCAACTGCCAATCGCAGGCGCTGTCGAGGCACTGAACGAATTGAACGAGCATGCCGATGTTGTGGTGCTCACCAATCTGGTCGATTTCCGGCGGGACAAGCGAGCCGAGCAATTGGCGAAGCACGGGCTTCACGCGCAGGTCTTCACCAATCAGGGCCCCAAAGGGCCTGCGCTGCGGAAGATCGTCGAAGAATTCCGGCCCAGCCGTGCGCTCTTCATCGATGATCTGTCGCAGCATCACCTGTCGGTAAAGGAAACCACTCCCGATGTGGTCCGCCTGCATTTTTGCGGCGAACCGATGATCGCTGATGCTATCGATTGCGCCCACAAGGCAGGGCATGCCGACGCAAGGATTGACCAATGGTCCGAAGCCCTGCCGTGGCTGATGGAAAGACTGGAAGGAAATGCAGCATGAGTATCGATCAACGTTTGCAGGAACTTGGCATCACCTTGCCAGCGGCAGCGGCCCCGGTGGCCAGTTACGTGCCGGTCGTGGTGCAGGGCGATCTTGCCTACGTTTCCGGCCAGATTTCCTTTGTTGAAGGCGAACTGGTGAAGGGTCGTCTTGGCGATGATGTTTCGCTGGAGGAAGGGATGGCAGCGGCACGCGGTTGCGGCCTGATGATCCTTGCCCAATTGAAAGCGGCGCTCGGATCGCTTGACCGGGTTGAGCGCGTGGTCAAGCTTGGCGGCTTTGTTAATTCGACACCGGACTTCACCGATCAGCCCAAGGTCATCAACGGCGCTTCGGACCTCATGCTCGAAGTGTTCGGCGAAGCGGGCAAGCACGCCCGCGCGGCAGTCGGCGTCCCGGCGCTGCCGCTGGGCGTTGCCGTGGAAGTCGACGCGGTGGTGGCGATCAAGGCAGCCTGATCGCCAATGATCGAACACCGTGCCCCTGACTGGCTGACGCGGTGGGAATACGCCCATCGCGGCCTTCACGGCGAGGGCATGCCCGAGAATACGCTTGCGGCGGCTGAAGCGGCGATCGCAGCGGGGATGGGCATTGAGTGCGACATCCAGCTGAGCCGCGACGGCGCACCGATGGTGTTTCACGACTGGGAACTCGATCGACTGACCAACGAAAAAGGAACCGTCGCAAGCTTTAATGCCGCCGAATTGCAGCAGATCGGCATCCTCAATTCGGGACAAACAATAACCCGGCTCGACGACTTCCTTGCCGCTATTAATGGCCGGGTGCCGTTGCTGATCGAGATCAAGTCAAAGCCGGGCTATGATGTGACGCAAAGCTGTCGAGCCGTTTCAGAAACTTTGAATGGCTATGCGGGCGAGCATGCGGTGATGAGCTTTGATCCGCGTATGGGCGGCTGGTTCTTCAAGCATGACAGGCCGAGATGCAGGGGCCTCGTATGCACGGACACCCTCGATATGGGCTTTCGTGAGGCTTGGCGGGCTGCGGGCTCGATCGATCAGGCACATCCTGATTTTCTGGCGGTGGACGTTCGCGATCTGCCCAATGCGATCACGACGATCTGGCGGCAAACGCGCAGGCCGCTCCTCACCTGGACCGTTCGCTCTCCGAAGCTGCGCCGCCATGCGCTTGCAGATGCGGATGCTCTCATCAGCGAAGGCGACGGGTTGGCGTGAGCGACCGGGAGTTAACCGTTCGCCTTGCGCCGGGTGTCGGCAGCTTCGGCCCGGCAGAGTGGAATGCGCTTGGGGGCGACCGCAACCCCTTCGTTTCGCACGAATTTCTGACCGCGCTTGAGGATTCGGGCAGCGTCGGCCCCGGCACCGGCTGGGAGCCCGCGCCGATTGTGATCACCGATGCAGCCGGCACCTTGCTTGCCGCCATGCCGAGCTATGCCAAAGGGCACAGTCAGGGCGAGTATGTGTTCGATCACAGCTGGGCCGATGCGTGGCACCGGGCCGGGGGACGGTACTATCCCAAGCTGCAAATCGCCGCGCCCTTTACCCCGGCAAACGGACCGCGCCTGCTGTTGTCCGATCCTTCGCTGGCGCCGCATCTACTCAAGGGTGCGGAGACCGTTTGCCTGGACAACGGGCTTTCTTCGGCGCACGCGACGTTCATCGAACCGGAGCAACTGCCGCTTTTCGAAAATGCCGGTTGGTTGATCCGGTCCGACATCCAGTTTCATTGGCAAAACCGCGATTACAATTGCTTTGACGATTTCCTCGGCGAGCTGGCATCGCGCAAGCGCAAGGCGTTGCGCAAGGAGCGCGCAGCCGCGCAAGAGGGGTTGCGGATCGAACGTCTTACCGGCGATGCCATCCGGCCAGAGCATTGGGATGCCTTCTGGATATTCTATCAGGATACCGGGGCTCGCAAATGGGGAACACCCTATCTGACGCGCGAAGCCTTTTCCCTGCTGGGCGAACGCATGGCGGACCGGATTGTGCTGATCCTTGCGTTTGATGGTGCGGAGCCGATCGCAGGCGCGCTCAATTTCATCGGGTCGGAAGCACTATACGGCCGGTATTGGGGGTGTACCAGCGACGTGCGCTTTTTGCATTTCGAACTGTGCTATTATCAGGCGATCGACATGGCGATCGAACTGGGTTTGCCTCGGGTCGAGGCGGGTGCGCAGGGCGGGCACAAGCTGGCTCGGGGTTACGAGCCGGTGCAAACATATTCAGCGCACTGGATAGCTGATCCGGGCTTTCGCGCAGCGGTGACCGACTTTCTTGATCGCGAGCGGCAAGGCGTGAGCGCCGATCAGGTCTTCCTTGGCGAACGAACGCCTTTTAGAAAGCCTGATTAGGCGGCGCGACGATCCTGTGCCAGCCATTGCCGAGCCCGGCGCTGCGCTTCGGCGATTTCGCGAGCGGTCATTTCATCCGATACATCAGCACGGCACCAGCAAGCTTCTTCATGTCCGCGCGATGCGGCAAGATTGAACCACTTGTGCGCTTCAACCAGGTCAACGGTTACGCCGTTGCTGCCGGTCGAGTAGGCGACACCGAGATTGAACAGTGCGGCAATGTCCCCGGCTGCTGCCTCGGCAAGATAGCCTGCGATGGCGATGTCCGCTTCTCCGTTCGAAATTGGCGAAGCCATCCCTGTTTCAACCGGCTTGAGTTCCATGATCAATTCCCCGTTCTTCTGCGCCCGCTGTGCGGAAAAGATCCAGACCCCCTCCGGATCGCGCACCGACAGAACTCACGGATCATGGTCAACAAATGGTTAACGCCGGTTACTTTTTTTGGATCGGCAATGCGGCGGCGGTGCAACGGCGCGGGCAAAAATCCCGTTCAGTCCCCCGAATGTTGCAGGCGTTTCTTCAAATCGGCTTGTGTGAGACTGGCGCCTTCCCTATAGGCGCGGCCTACGTAAAGTCTTGCCGGGGGGCGAGGGATGCCGAGATCCTTTCCACGCATCCTTACGGGACGGTCACGCACTGTGTTTTGGGATTAGAGGACCACATGTCAGCGGCCGCGACTGAAGAAATCAACATCTTCGAAAAAGCCAAGAATCTGCTGCCGCCGGACTATGTCCCGAGCGACGACGAAGAATACATGAACGATCGCCAGCTGGCCTATTTCCAGATGTTGCTGATCGAATGGAAGCGCTCCATCCGCACCGCCGCAGGTCAGACGCTGCAGTCTTTGGCGGACGGACCAATCCGGGAAGCCGATCTGAATGATCGCGCATCCAGCGAAACGGATTGGGGGATCGAGCTGCGCACGCGTGATCGTCAGCGCAAACTTGTCGCAAAGATCGACGCTGCCCTTCGCCGCATCGAAGAAGGTGAATACGGCTATTGCGAGGTCACTGGTGACCCCATCGGATTGCGTCGCCTGATTGCCCGTCCTGTCGCGACAATGACTGTCGAAGCACAGGAAGCTCACGAACGCCGCGAAAAGGTTTCGCGCGACGATTGACGATCACCGGTTGCCGGACACAGCCAGTCCGGCCAGTTTCAATCCGTTCCAGTTTGGGACGAGCGGGGCGAAACCGTCGCAACTCCCGTTGGCCTTAACGCCTCATTTACTGCGCTTCATTAACTGCAATCGGACTGTTTATTTGTCGGGTCGCTCGTTGAAAGCGCTGAATGCGCGAACAGACCGAGTGTAGGAGTTTTGGCGAAAATGACGGGTGTTGAGACCAGAAGTGATTCTCGCGACAGCCTGTTTCTGCTTGCGAGCGTGCGCGTTGAACAGGAAAGCGAAGAGCATCGCGTCCGCGTCCGTAACCTCTCTGATGGCGGAATGATGGGCGAAGGCCCTCTGCGCGTCCAACGCGGCAACCGGGTCGAAATTGAATTGCGCAATATCGGCAGGATCGGAGGCAGCATCGCCTGGGTTCAAGACCAACGATTCGGCATCGCGTTCGACGAGGAAATCGATTCGCAACTCGCTCGAAAGCCCGCCTTTGGCTCTGAAACCGCAAGCGTTGGCAACAACACGATTTCTTACGCCCATCGCGCCCCGCCACCGCCTGAATTGCGGAATTTCCGCAAGGTCTGATATCGTCGGCGATTGCTGCGAATATCCAGTTCACTTCGCGCTGACCTGCAGCCCTTAAGCTGCTAGTCAATCGAGGTGAGCCGATTCCTGCTTCTTTTCTCATTGATTTTCGCGTTGCTCGCCTGCGACGGCGCCTCCGATCGCGGCCCGCTGAATGTCGCCATTATCGGCGAACCCGAAGACCTGTTCCAGTCAGGCGTTCGTCTTTCGGTGGGCGGACAACATCTACAGGCGGCAACCAATGAGGGCCTTGTTGCGCTTGATCCGACCGGACAGGTTGTTCCGGCAATCGCCGAACGCTGGATCGTTACCGATGACGGCTTGAGCTACATTTTCAGGCTGCGCAATACCGACTGGCCCGATGGTGAGCCGATTACGGCGGTAGAAGTCCGCACCATGCTGCGCGAATCGATCCGGCGGCTCGAAGGCACATCGTTGGGTCTTGATCTGGCGAAGGTGACTGAAATCCGTGCAATGACAGGCCGGGTGGTCGAACTGCGCTTGTCAGGGCCCATGCCTGAATTTCTTCGGTTGCTTGCTCAACCGGAACTCGGTTTTGACCGGCGCGGAAGTGGGGCCGGGCCAATGTCGCTCGAGCGCGAAGCCAATGAGCCGATCGCGCGACTGGCCGCAATTCCCCCGCAGGATCGCGGCCTTCCGACCACCGAGGACTGGGAAGATCTTTCCCGCAATGTGATCGTGCGTGCGTTGCCGGGCAGGTCGGCTGTCGATGCATTTTCGGACGGCGAAGTCGATCTTTTGCTGGGCGGCGATATCGTCACTTTCCCCATGGCGCAGCTCGGCCCCCTTTCACGGGGAACCGTGCAGGTAGACCCGGCGCTCGGCCTGTTCGGGCTCGTGATCCGTAGAGGCGAGGGGGTGCTGTCGGATCCCGCACGCCGCGAGGCATTGTCCATGGCAATTGATCGTGAGGATTTTATCCGACCATTCGGCCTTGGTGGTTGGCGTTCCAGCACCTGGATTGTGCCCCCGGACCTTTTTTCTCCGGTGCAATATCCTGTGTCGCGCTGGGCTGACCAGTCGCTTGACGAGCGCAGAACACGCGCGCGGCAGCGTATCGCGCAATGGGAAGGGGCGACTGGCCGAGATGCGGTGGTCCGCCTTGGCCTTCCGGAAGGCCCTGGAAGCGACATCATGTTTCGGCAGTTGGAGCAAGCGTGGCAGTCAATCGGTGTCACGACTGTCCGTGTTGGGCTTGGTCAAGGAGCGGATGTCGAATTCTGGGATCGGCTTGCACGCTATTCCTCGCCGCGTTGGTTCCTCAACCAGTTCAATTGCTCGCTTGATATCGGGCTGTGTTCGCGCGCGGCGGATGCTCTGGTGCGGGAATCGCTGACGCTCAAGGATGCCGAGGCGAAACAGCAATTGCTGGCTGAGGCGCATGCCGAATTGGTGGCTGCCGAGGTGTTTATTCCCTTGGGTGTGCCGGTGCGCTGGTCACTGGTTCGCGGGGGAGTCAACGGGTACGAACCCAACCCTTGGGGGCTGCACCCCTTGTTCCCGCTCTCTCAACCCACCACCTAAGGAGGGAAGGAGGCAACAATGAACTCTTCTACTGGACCTGCATTCGACAAATCGGGCGACGGCCCGCGCATAGTCGGTGTGTCGCTGCCGACCGGTAATGACCCGGCTTCGGTTCGAGCGCGCGTGGAAGCGGTTGAATTCCTTCTGGAACGCAGCTTCCGAATTCCCGGTGTGAACGTGCCGGTCGGCCTGGATGCGCTTGTAGGTTTGGTACCTGTGCTGGGCGACATCGTGACCACCGCTCTGGGTGCCTACATGGTGTGGGAAGCACGCAATCTGGGGATGTCGAAATGGCATCTCACCCGCATGGGCGCAAATGTCGCGTTCGACGCGGCGCTCGGACTTGTCCCCGTGGTGGGCGATGCAGCCGACTTCGTGTTCCGGTCCAACAGCCGCAACCTGCGGATCATCAAGAAACACCTCGACAAGCATCATCCCGAAACACGGATCATCGAAGGATAGTTTGCGCAGGCGCGCCAAGACGCTAGGGCATGGCGCATGGCTTCAGGCGTAACCTATTCAAGCTATCTCGATCTCGAGAAGATCCTTGCCGCCCAGCATCCCTCGTCGGGCGCGCATGACGAGATGCTCTTTATCATCGTCCATCAGGCGAGCGAGCTTTGGCTCAAGCTGTGCCTGCATGAATTGACCGCGGCTCGGGAGTGCATCGAGGCGGATGATTTGCGACCGGCGTTCAAGATGCTGGCGCGGGTGGCGCGGGCGCAGCAGCAGCTGATTCAGAGCTGGGACGTGCTAAGTACCATGACTCCGCACGATTATTCCCGCATCCGCCCGCACCTTGGATCGTCCAGCGGGTTCCAGTCGGCACAGTACCGGATGATGGAATTCATGCTTGGCGGGCGCGATGCAAAACACATCCGCCTGCACCGCGAAACGGGGGACTGGTCGCAGCGGCTGGAGGCGGAAATGAGCCGTGCAAGCCTCTATGACAGCGCGATCCGGCTCCTCGCAAAGCGTGGTTTCGCAATCGACCCTAAGGTGACTGAAAGGGCACTGAACGGTGTCTACGAACACGATAGCAGCGTCGAAGCCGCCTGGGCGGAGATCTACCGCGATCCCAAGCCGCACTGGGATTTGTACGAGCTCGCTGAAAAGCTGGTGGACCTCGAATACCATTTCCAACGCTGGCGGTTCGGCCATCTCAAGACTGTCGAGCGGATCATCGGCTTCAAGAAAGGAACCGGCGGCACACCCGGCGTGCCCTATCTCGCAGGCGTGCTGAAGCAGGCGTTCTTCCCCGAACTTTTAAGCGTCAGGACGGCGATCTGATGGCGGGGGCAGCGCCGCGCATTTGGGATATTTCGCAACCGCTTCGCCCCGGCCTTCCGGTATGGCCGGGGGACACCGCGTTCGAGCAGGCGCGCACATGGCAGATGGAGGAAGGTTCGCCGGTCAATGTCTCGGCCCTGACCCTTTCGACCCATTCCGGTGCGCATGCCGATGCGCCGCTGCATTATTCGCAGACCGCCCCTGATATCGCGAGCGTCACGCTGGAGCCCTACCTCGGCAAATGTCTGGTGGTGGATGCGCGCGGGGCGGGGCCGTTGATCGAAGTGGGCGACCTGCCGCACCTCCATTCGGCTGACCGGGTGCTGTTCCGAACCTTTGATCAATTCCCGCATGATCACTGGCCCGAAGATACAACCGCGATTGCGCCCGAGACGATCGAGTGGCTGGCGGTGCAGGGGGTGAAGCTGGTCGGGCTGGACGGCCCTTCGATCGACCCGCAAAGCTCCAAGACGATGGATGCGCATCTGGCCGTGCTCAAGCACGATATCCGCGTGCTCGAAGGGCTGGTGCTCGATCACGTTTCGCCCGGCTGGTACGAATTGATCGCCCTGCCGCTGCCGATCATTGGCGGAGACGCGTCTCCTGTGCGCGCGATCCTGAGGGAACTGCCATGATGAACCGCGCCCGCGAACTCGATGCCGCCGATCCGCTTGGCCCCTATCGTGATCGGTTCCATGTGCCCGAAGGCGTGATCTACCTCGACGGCAACTCGCTCGGCTGCCTGCCCAAGGCCACGCCTGATGCGATGCGCCAGGTGGTGGAGCAGGAATGGGGCGAGGGGCTGATCCGCAGCTGGAACGATGCGGAATGGTTCACCATGGGCAGCCGCGTCGGCGCCAAGATCGCCCCGCTCATCGGTGCGGCACCGCAGGAGGTTATCGCCTGCGACACGGTGAGCGTGAACCTGTTCAAGCTGATCGCCGCCGCGCTGCAAATGCGCCCCGGCAGGAAGGTCATCCTGTCCGAGCCGGGCAATTTCCCGACCGACATCTACATGATCGAAGGGCTGGAGCGGCAAGGTCTGGCAACACAGCGGCTTGCCTCTCGCGAGCAGATGCTGGACGCGCTGGACGAAGATGTTGCGCTGCTGATGCTCACCCACGCGCATTACAAGACCGGCGAGATCTTCGACATGGCCGCGCTAACCAAAGCCGCCCATGATGCAGGCGCGCTGGTCCTGTGGGACCTTTCGCATTCGACCGGAGCCCTGCCTGTTGACCTGAATGGTGTCGGTGCCGATTTTGCCACCGGCTGCGGTTACAAATATCTGTGCGGCGGCCCCGGAGCGCCCGCCTTCGCCTTTGTCGCGCAGCGCCATCACTCGGAGCTGAAACAGCCGCTGACCGGCTGGTTCGGCCATGCGCGCCCGTTCGCCTTTTCGGACGAGTATGAGCCCGCGCCGGGGATTGAGCGGCTGCAATGCGGCACGTCGCCGATCCTCGGCCTGACCGCGCTGGAAGTGGGTGTCGATCTGATCGCGGAGATCGGGGTTGATCGGCTGTACGCCAAGTCACGCGCGTTGTCGGAATTCTTCCTCGAATGCCTTGGAGAACTGGGCGTGCTGCACGAACTGGTTTCCCCCGCGCAAAGCGACCGGCGTGGCAGCCAATTGAGTTTCCACCACCCGGATGCCTATGCCATCTGTCAGGCGTTGATCGCGCGCGGCGTGATCGGCGATTTCCGCGCGCCCGATATCCTGCGACTGGGCTTTGCGCCCGCTTATCTGCGGTTTGCCGACATGGCCGAGGCCGCGCGCCACCTGTCGGAAGTGCTCGCAAGCGACGAATGGCGCCGCCCGGAATTTAGCCAGCGCGCGGCGGTTACGTAAAGCCGACTAAGTCAGTTACCGGTGTCGCGGTTCCAGTATCGCTCCATGTGGAGATAGGTCATGGATGCGGTCCAGGTGATCATCACCAGACCGTTCAGCGCCTCGATTCCGCTCAACAGTCTTATCTGACCGCTGGGATAAATGTCCCCTATGCCCAGCGTGGTGTAGCTTGTGATCGAGAAATAGAACGCGTCGTCGTAAATGCCCGCAGTCTGCCCGGCGATCGTTCCGAGTTCGAAGTTGTGTTCGAGCAGCAAGTAACCCGCAGCGTAGAGCGCCATGTGGATGATGTGCGATAGCATGGCTGCGCTCAGCATCATCACCATGCGCATCCGGGGCCTTACGTTGAGATCGGTTGCGCCCAGCGATGCGAGCCGCAGGGTTTCATAATGGATGAAGATCGTCGCTGCGATCAGCGCAACGGCCAGAATGAGAGTGATCATTTGATCAACCTCCACCCGGAAGATCGGATTATCAAGCTTCCAGTTCAATATCCCGGAAAACCGAGTCTCGCCGACTTTTGCGCCATCTGCATTCGGAAGGCTTTACGCGGAACGCGAAAGGCTAGAGAGTGTGCGCAGCGCAGCCATGCGGCGGCCGGGAATTGTTCCGGCCCACCCCGGCATGAGAATTCGCGCATGGGAGAGTTATGGCTGATTCGACGGTGGAAGCGCCCGTGCAGGCGCATCCTGCATCCGAGGGTTTCGGGACGCCTGCCTATCGTGCCTATGTCCTCGGGGCGTTGCTGGTCGTCTACATCTTCAACTTCATCGATCGCACCATCGTCAACATTCTGACAGAGCCAATCAAGCTGAGCTTCGGGCTGGAGGATTGGCAGATGGGGCTGCTCGGCGGGCCTGCGTTTGCGGTGCTCTACACCTTTCTCGGCATTCCGATTGCGCGCGGGGCGGAGCGTTACAACCGGGTGGCGATCATCGCCTGGGCTGTCGCCATATGGAGCCTGTTCACCGCGCTGTGCGGTTTCGCCATGTCGTTCCTGATGCTGTTCCTGTTTCGCGTGGGCGTCAGCATCGGCGAAGCCGGCTGCACCCCGCCTGCGCAATCGCTGATCGCCGATTATTTCAAGCCGTCGCGGCGGGCCACGGCGGTTTCGATCTATGCCCTCGGCGTTCCGCTGGGCGGTATGTTCGCCTCGATCTTCGGGGGGCAGTTGGCGGGTCTGGACGGGGCCGAATTCGGCAATTTCGTCAACGCAATCGGCATCGGTTTCCTGTTCGGCAATCTCGACTGGAGCCAGGTCGAAGGCTGGCGGGTGGCGTTTGTCGTGGTGGGGGTTCCGGGTTTGCTGCTGTCGCTGATCGTCTGGCGCACAATCAAGGAGCCGCCGCGCGGCTACACCGATCCGGCCTCGTTGCAGGGCCTCGAAAAGGCGAGTTTCAGCGAAGCCCTGGCCGTGCTGATCAAGAAGCCAGCCTATCGCCATGTCGTGATGGGGGCGATGCTGGCTTCGTTCGTCGGCTATGGCGTGGGGCAATTCACCACCTCTTTCCTGATCCGCACCCACGGCCTTTCGATCCAGACCGCGTCGCTGCTGTTCGGGATCATTCTGGGGGTGATGGCGGCGCTGGGCGTGTTCAGTTCGGGCTGGCTGGCCGACAGGATGTCACAACGCCATCCCAAGGCGCTGGCATGGCTCCCGGCTATCGGCATGGCGGCTTCGGTGCCGCTCTATGCCTTCGGGTTTCTGGTGGACAATCTTTGGCTGGCGATGCCGCCGCTGATGATTGCGGCGATGATCCACTATTTCTATCTCGGCCCGATGTATGCGGTGTCGGGCGGCGTCGTGGACAGCCGGATGCGCGCGACATCGGTGGCGATCACACTGTTTGTCGTCAATCTGCTCGGCTACGGACTGGGCCCGCCGCTGATCGGGATATTGTCGACATTCCTGAAGACGGTGTTCCTCAGCGGCTATGGCATGGGTCTGACGCTGGAAGCGTGTCAGCCGCTTTTGGCGCTTGCACCCGATGCAAGGGCGCTGCTCGACGGGGCCAGCCTCACCACGCTCGAAGCCTGCTCCAGCGCCGAGGCGCGGGGGCTGCAATGGTCGATCGTGATCTTTGTCTGCGGCTATGGCTGGGCGGCGCTGCATTACCTGCTGGCTGGGCGCACCTTGCAACAGGACATGGTGGCCAATTCGGCCAGTTGACAGGCTTTACGCCTCCAGCTCGATATCCCAGTAAAGCCAGTCCCGCCATGTTTCGTGCAGGTAATTGGGCGGGAACAGTTTTCCGTGCTGCTGCAACTGCCAGCTGGTCGGGCGGATCGGCTTCATCTGCACCGGCATATGCGCCTGTGACGGCGTGCGGCCTCCCTTCTTCATGTTGCACGGGCCGCAGGCGGTGATGATGTTCTCCCACGTGGTGCGCCCGCCCAGACGGCGCGGGATCACGTGATCGAAAGTCAGGTTTTCGTGGCTGCCGCAATACTGACACTGAAAGCGATCGCGCAGGAACACGTTGAAGCGGGTGAAAGCGGGAAATTCGCTCTGCTTCACATATTGGCGCAGCGCGATCACGCTCGGGATTTTCATGTCTAGGCTGGGCGAATGCACTTCGCGGTCATAGCTTGCGACGATATCCACCCGGTCAAGGAACACTGCCTTGATTGCAGTCTGCCAGGGCCACAGGCTCAAAGGGTAATAGGACAGCGGGGTGTAATCGGCATTCAGCACAAGCGCGGGGCAAGCCGACAGATTGGACGTCGGATCGTGCTCGGCGCTGCGGAACCGCGCGGCCTTTTCTATCAGTTCGGCTTGAAACACGTTTGCTGTTCCTCCCTGATTGAATGGAACATGCCGTGACAAGGAAAAGAGTCAAAGCCGTTACACCCGGCATATCCACAGGGACAGGCTGTTGAGAAGCTGTGGATAGCGCAATGATATGTCCTGTGGCATTGGGTAGGGCATGTTTGATGCCGCTCCAATCGTGACCCGGTTCGCGCCCAGTCCCAACGGGCAACTGCATCTGGGCCATGCTCTTTCGGCGATTGTCGCACATGATCTGGCAAGGGAGGCGGGCGGTCGTTTCCTGCTCAGGATCGAGGATATCGACGGGCCGCGGTCCCGCCCGGAATACGCCGATGAATTCCGCCGCGATCTGGAATGGCTGGGGCTGGATTGGGAGGAAGTGCCCGCGCAATCGACCCGGATCGAAAGCTATGTCGCAGCGGCCGAACGGCTGAAGGCTAGAGGGCTGCTTTACCCCTGCACCTGCACCCGCAAGGAAATCGAGGCGGCCGGGGCGCAGGTGGGCTCCGACGGGCTGATCTATCCTGGCATCTGCAAGCGCACTGCGCCTGATCCCGCTCGCCCCGCCGCGTGGCGGCTGGATGCGGCAGCGGCGCTGGAGCAGACCGGGCCTCTGGTATGGGAAGACGACTTGGCCGGGACGACCCCGGTCGATCTTGGCCTGATTGGCGATGTGGTGCTGCTGCGAAAGGATTTGCCCGCAAGTTATCACCTTGCCGTGACGCTGGACGACGCGGCGGACGGGGTCACTCTGGTCACGCGCGGGGCAGACCTGTTCGCCTCCACCCATGTTCACCGCGTGCTTCAGGCGCTGTTCGACCTGCCGGTGCCGCGCTGGCACCACCACCCGCTGTTGCTGGACGAGGACGGCGAAAAGCTCGCCAAGCGGCGCGGCTCTCCTTCACTCGCTGCGCGGCGCGAAGCCGGGGAAGACGGACTGATGCTTGCACAGCAACTGCGGTTGCACATAATTGGGGGTGGAACTTCGCAAGGATGAGGCCATTTAGACTGTCATGAACTATATCCTCATCCCGGTGCTCGCGATCCTCGTGATCATGGTGGTCGTCTCGCTGGTGCGCGGCATCATCGCCTTTCTCAAGACGACCAAGATCGATCTTGAGACAGGCGAAGGCGAAACCGTCACTGAAATGCAGATGATGCAGAACAAGGCGATGTTCGCGCGCATCAAGTATCAATTCGCCGCCGTCGTGGTGGTCGCGGTGATCGCGCTCTTCGCAAGCAGCTAGACGCACGGGCGCCCTCTGCGCCATAGGGCCTCTCCATGGTCAAACTGAACAAGATCTATACTCGCACCGGCGATGACGGCACGACCGGCCTTGTCGACGGATCGCGCCTGCCCAAGCACGCGGCCCGGATGGAGGCGATCGGCGCGGTTGACGAAGCCAATTCGGCGCTGGGTTTCGCCCTGCGCGAATTGGACGGAGAGGCGCGCGATGCGGTCTTTCGCATCCAGAACGATCTTTTCGATCTCGGCGCGGACCTCGCCACTCCGGCAGAGGACGACGATGACTTCGCCCCCTCGGAAATGGTGCTGCGGATCGTGCCTGCGCAGGTCGATTGGCTGGAGGCGCGGATCGACGCTTTGACCGAGGTGCTAGAGCCGCTGACCAGCTTCATCCTGCCCGGAGGGACCGAAGCGGCGGCGCGCCTGCATCTGGCCCGCACCGCAGCGCGCCGAGCCGAACGGGCAATGGCCGCTCTCGCTGCGGCGGACCGGATCAATCCGGCGGCGCTGCAATATATCAACCGGCTATCGGATTACCTGTTCGTGCTTGGTCGCGCGGCCAATGACGGGGGCAAGGCAGACATAAAATGGGTACCGGGCGCTAACCGCTAGTCAGACCCGCGCTTCCCCGCTAGTGAGCGCGCGTTGTTGCACTTGCGAAAGGATTGTTGCCATGCGGAACATCGCCGTTATCGGGGCCGGACAGATGGGGACGGGCATCGCCCAGACCGTCGCTGCGCATGGCATGCGAGTGATGCTTTCCGACATCGATCTCGCCACCGCCGAGGCAGGCAAGGGCAAGATCGAACAGGCTGTGACCAAGCTGGTTGGCCGGGGCAAGATCGAAGCCGACGCGGCCGAGGCGCTGCTCGCCAAGATCACTCCGGTCGCGGATTATTCGCCGATGGCAGACGCCGACCTGATCATTGAAGCCGCGACCGAGAAGGAAGAGATCAAGCTCCGGATTTTCGAGGCAGCAGGCAAGGTGCTCGGCTCTACCGCTATCATGGCATCGAACACCTCCTCGATCCCGATTACCCGGATGGCGAACCATTCGCCCGATCCGGAGCGTTTCATCGGGCTGCACTTTTTCAACCCCGTGCCCGTCATGGGGCTGATCGAGGTTATTCCCGGCCTTGCCACCGCGCAGGTGACGACTGACAGGGTTACGACTTTCGCCAAGGGACTGGGCAAGGAAGTGGTGCTGAGCCAGGACGAACCCGGCTTCGTCGTCAACCGCATCCTCCTGCCGATGATCAACGAAGCGGTCTTCGTCCTTGGTCAATCGACCGCGGGGATAGAGGATATCGACAAGGGCTGCCGGCTTGGCCTCAATCACCCGATGGGGCCGCTGCAACTGGCGGATTTCGTCGGGCTGGATACGTGCCTCGACATCATCAAGGTGCTCTACAAGACCACTCGCGACAGCAAGTATCGCCCCGCGCCGCTGCTGGTAAAATATGTCGAAGCCGGCTGGCTCGGCCGCAAGACCGGGCGTGGGTTTTACGATTATTCGGGTGAGGCACCCGTCCCCACGCGATGATGCGCTTTAGCCTGGAGCGCCGCCGGGAGCCCCGATTGGCGGGGCGCCTTCAGCTGCGCCCGAAATGATCTGGCCGGACGACGACGAGCGGGTCACATTGGCGCCTGGGGGCGGGCCACCGCCCGAAACGGCTCCGCCGCTATCGATTGCTTCTGATTCTTCAGGCTTGAAGCTGCCGAAGGTCGGCTGCGAAGCATTGGGCACTCCCATCGCCGCATCGCCCCATCCGCCGGAATCGCCGCTGGCCGATTGATCGGCTGCACCCCAGTCATCGCCGAGACCTGCGTCGTTGTCCCAGCCCGATGCCTGCACCGGTTCGTCCACTGCCTTTGGTTCTTCAACCGCTGCCACTGCAACGGGAGCCTCGTCTTCTTCCGAAACGAAGGATTTCAGGCCGGCAGTCGCAGCAACAGCCATGATAACAACCGCAGCGGCAATGCCGAGCATGGTTTTCGGATTGGTAAGGAGCCCTTTCGACATGGCCGCAGCGATAGCAGCAAGAGGGTTAAGTTTTGGTGCAGCCGTGGCCCGCCGATTGCGCTCAATCGAGGGTGCGCTTCAGCTCGTAAAGCAGATCGAGCGCATCGCGCGGCGAGAGCGCATCGAGATCGGTCGTGCGCAGTCGCTCCGCCAGAACGTCTTCGGGGCCTTGCTCCGGTTCCGGCGCGGCGGCGGCAGCGAACAGCGGCAATTCGCCAAGCCCCGCAGCGAGCCCGCCGGTTTCGCTGCGCGCCTGTTCAAGCTTGCTCAGCACCTGCCGTGCCCGTTGCACCACCGGTGCGGGAATGCCGGCCAGCTTGGCCACGGCAAGCCCGTAGGAACGATCCGCCGGCCCTTCGGCCAGTTCGTGCAGCAGCACCAGATCGCCCTTCCACTCGCGCGCCCGCACATGGTGCAGCGAAAGGCTGTCGCAGCTGTCCGCCAGCCGGGCGAGTTCATGATAGTGGGTCGCGAACAGGCATCGGCAGGCGATCCGCGAATGCACCGCCTCCACCACTGCCCAGGCAAGCGCCAGCCCGTCGTAGGTGGAGGTTCCCCGGCCCACCTCGTCGAGGATGACAAAACTGCGCTCGGTCGCCTGGGCAAGGATCGCGGCGGTTTCGACCATTTCGACCATGAAGGTCGACCGGCCCCGCGCCAGATTGTCCGATGCGCCAACACGGCTGAACAGGCGATCAACCAGCCCGATCCGCGCCGCGTTCGCGGGGACGAAGCATCCTGCCTGTGCCATGACCACGATCAGCGCGTTCTGGCGCAGGAAGGTCGACTTGCCGCCCATGTTCGGACCGCCGATCAGCCACAGGCGATCATCGGGGGCGAGTGTGCAGGAATTGGCGACGAACCTTTCTCCTGTCTTTGCCAGCGCGGCCTCGACCACGGGATGCCGCCCGCCGACAATCTCAAGTTCCGCAGTGTCGAGGATCTCGGGGCGGGCCCAGTCGCCTTGCGCCGCGCGTTCGGCATTACCCGCCGCCACATCCAGCCGGGCGAGTGCCGCTGCCGTAGCCGCAATCTTTTCTCGCGCGGCGTGCACTTCGCCGACCAGTTCCTCGAAATGGGAATCCTCTGCGGCCAGCGCGTGGCCACCGGCTTCGGCAATGCGCGAGGCCTCTTCGTGCAGCTGGAGCGAATTGAACCGCACCGCCCCGGCCATGGTCTGCCGATGGGTAAAGCCGCTGTCGGGCCCCATCAGCGCGTCGCCATGGCGGCTGGGCACTTCGATGAAATAGCCGAGCACGCCGTTGTGCTTGATCTTGAGCGCGGCGATCCCGGTCTCGTCGCGATAACGCGCCTCCATCGCAGCGATGGCGCGGCGGGCGTTGCCCGATACCTCGCGCAACTCATCAAGGCTCGCGTCATAGCCGGGGGCGATATAGCCGCCATTGCCGCGTTCGGTCGGGGGTGAGGCAACCAGCGCGCGCGCCAGCAAGTCGATCAGCGCCCCGTGCCCGGCAAGGCGCGGCAACAGCGCGTCAAGCAAGGGCGGGCGGTCTGGCTCGCGCGTCAGCCAGTCATGGATACGCGCCGCTTCGCCAAGCCCGTCCCTGATCTGCCCAAGATCACGCGGGCTGCCGCGTCCGGCGACAATCCGGCCCAGTGCGCGACCGATATCGGGCAGCGCACGCAGGACATCGCGCAAATTTGCGCGCTCAATCGGGCGATCACGCCAGAACTGCACCAGCGCGAGCCGTTCTTCGATCAATTGACGATCAAGCAGCGGGGCGGAGAGGTCTTCTGCCAGCAATCGCGACCCTGCGCCCGTCGAGCAGCGATCAAGCGCGGCAACGAGGCTGCCTGCACGATTGCCGTTCTGGCTTTCAAGGATTTCGAGGCTGCCGCGCGTCGCTTCGTCCATTGCCATGCTCGATGCATTGGCGCGAAGCCGTGGGGGGAGCAGCAACGGCAGCTTGCCGCGACCGACATGATCCAGATAGCCGATCAGCCCGCCCGCTGCCGCCAGCATCGCGCGCGAGAATTCGCCAAATCCGTCGAGCGTCGCCACCCCGTGCACCGCGCAAAGGCGCTCGCCTCCTGCGTCGCTGGAGAAAGCACCGCGATCATGCGGCACAATATCGTCTGGCCCATGCTCCCAGCCTTCGGGCACGATCACCTCGGTCGCGTGGAGCCGCGCGAGCTCGGCGCTCAGCATTTGCGGCGCGCATTCCTCAAGCGCCATGGCGCCTGTCGAAATGTCGCAGCTGGCGATTCCGATCGCGCCGCGCACCTCGGCCAGTGCCACAAGCACATTGGCTCGCCGTGGTTCGAGCAGGGCTTCTTCGGTCAGGGTTCCGGCAGTGACGAAGCGCACGATGTCGCGCGCCACCAGCGCCTTGGACGACGGCTTGCCTTCGCGTTTGGCACGCGCCTTGGCTTCGTCTGGCGTCTCCACCTGTTCGGCGATGGCAACGCGCTGCCCCGCCTTGATCAACCGTGCGAGATACCCTTCCGCCGAATGCACCGGCACGCCGCACATCGCGACCGGTTCACCCGCATGCTCGCCGCGCGAAGTCAGCGCGATGTCGAGGATTTCGGACGCGATCCTCGCGTCTTCGAAAAACAGCTCGAAGAAATCGCCCATGCGATAGAACAGCAGCGATCCCCCTGCCTCGCGCTTGAGGGCGAGATATTGCTCCATCATCGGAGTGGGCTTTGAGGATGCGGCAGCGGCCATTTCTACCGACTAGCGATGGCGCGGATGATTCGGAAAGGGAGCGTGGAGCCTTTTCAACGCACTTTGGCCTCTATCATCTGTCACCAACGCAAGCTAAGTCAGCGGGAATAGCTTTTACCAGACGCGTTGGGGGTAATTTGATGGCGGACGAACCGAAGGGCGGCTTCACCAGCCGCGAGGCGCTTTTTTATCACGAAACCGGCAGGCCCGGTAAGATCGAGATCGTCGCGACCAAACCGATGACCTCGCAGCGCGATCTGAGCCTTGCCTATTCGCCGGGTGTTGCGGTGCCGGTGCAAGCCATTGCCGAAGAACCTTCGCTGGCCGCGCGCTACACTGCCAAGGCCAATCTCGTCGCGGTGATTTCCAACGGAACTGCCATCCTTGGCCTCGGCAACCTTGGCGCGCTTGCGTCGAAGCCGGTGATGGAAGGCAAGGCGGTGCTGTTCAAACGCTTCGCCGACGTCGACTCGATCGATATCGAATTGAACACTGAAGATCCGCAGGCTTTCATCGATGCCGTCGCGCTGATGGAGCCGAGCTTTGGCGGGATCAACCTTGAGGATATCAAGGCACCCGAATGCTTCATCATCGAAGCCGCCCTGCGCGAGAAGATGAACATTCCGATCATGCATGATGACCAGCACGGCACGGCGATCATCACCGCCGCCGGTCTGCTCAACGCCTGTTACCTCACCGATCGCAAGATCGAGGACGTGAAGGTCGTCGTGAATGGTGCAGGCGCCGCCGCGATCGCTTGTACCGCGCTGATCAAGGCGATGGGCGTGCGCCACGAAAACGTGATCATGTGCGACCGCTCCGGCCCGATCACGCCGGGCCGCGACGGAGTTGACCAGTGGAAGAGCGCGCATGCCGTCGCCACCGACGCGACCAGCCTCGAAGAAGCATTGAAGGGCGCGGACATCTTCCTCGGCCTTTCCGCCGCCGGCGCGCTCAAGCCCGAATGGGTCGCGGAGATGGGGGACAAGCCGATCATCTTCGCCATGGCCAACCCGACCCCGGAAATCATGCCGGACGAGGCCAAGGCCGTTCGCCCTGACGCGATCATCGCCACCGGGCGCAGCGACTTCCCCAACCAGGTCAACAACGTCCTAGGCTTCCCGTTCATCTTCCGCGGCGCGCTCGACGTTCAGGCGACGACGATCAACGAGGAAATGAAGGTTGCCGCAGCCACCGCCATCGCCGAACTCGCGCGCGAACGCGTGCCAGAAGAAGTGGCGAGCGCCTATGGCAAGAACCAGAAATTCGGGACGGACTACATCATCCCCGCGCCTTTTGATCCGCGCCTGATTGAAGTCGTGTCCTCGGCCGTGGCCAAGGCTGCGATGGATTCCGGGGTGGCCAAGGCTCCTATTGCCGACCTTGACGAATATCGCCATCAGCTGAAATCGCGCCTCAACCCCACGACAGCAGTGCTGACCGGCGTCTACAACGAAGCCAAGGCCAGCCCCAAGCGGATGGTTTTTGCCGAAGCGGAAGAAGAAGTGGTGCTGCGCGCCGCGATCCAGTTCCGCGACTTTGGCTATGGCACACCGATTCTGGTCGGCCGCACCAAGGCGGTGATGGACAAGCTGCACCAGCTGTCCGTGTCCGATCCGGGCAGCTTCGAAATCCAGAACTCGGCGGACAGCGAATACGTGCCCGCCATGGTCGACTATCTCTACAAGCGGCTCCAGCGGCGCGGCTATACCGAGCGCGACGTGCGCCGCATGGTCAATCAGGAACGCAACGTCTTTGCCGCCCTGCTGGTGGCGCTTGGCCACGGTGACGGCATGATATCGGGCGTGACCCGCACCTATGCCCAGACCGTGCGCGAAGTGAACCTTGTGCTTGACAAGAAGCCCGACGCCTTGCCCTTCGGCATCCATATGATGATCGGCAAGAACCACACGACCTTCCTTGCCGACACCACGATCAACGAACGCCCGAATTCCGAGGAGCTGGCGTACATCGCCAAGGAAACCGCCGCCGTCGCCCGCCGCATGGGCCACGAACCGCGCGTCGCCTTCCTGTCCTATTCGACATTCGGCAACCCTTCGGGCCAATGGCTCAGCAACATCCGCGATGCGGTAGCGATCCTTGACCGCGACGGCTGCGATTTCGAATACGAAGGTGAAATGGCCCCCGATGCGGCGCTCAATCCGCGGGTGATGAGCCTGTATCCGTTCAGCCGCCTGTCGGCACCGGCCAATGTGCTGATCATGCCGGGCCTGCAATCGGCCAATCTTTCGGCCAAGCTGCTGCGCGAACTGGGTTCGAACACCACGATCGGCCCGATGCTGATCGGGATGGAGAAACCGGTGCAGATCGTACCGATGACAGCGGCTGCGCCCGACGTGCTGACGCTGGCGGTGCTGTCGAGCGCGGGGGTCGTGGGTTAAGGCATGATCTCCGCCGCCATTGCCTATTGGGCGGTGGTGTTTGCGCTGGGTTTCGTGCTTGGCACGATCCGGGTCTTGTGGCTCGCTCCGCAAACCGGAGTTCTCGCTGCAACAGCGCTGGAAATCCCCTTCATGCTGTTGGCGAGCTGGTGGATCGCCGGTTGGCTGATGATGCGCTTTGGCATCGCGTCCAGAGGTGCCGCCTTGGTGATGGGCCTCGGCGCCTTCGCTTTGTTGCTGGCATCGGAATGTGTGCTTGCAATCACGCTTGTGGGCGCATCACCGGGACAATGGCTCACAGGCTTTGTCCAGCCTCACGCGATGCTCGGCCTTGCGGGTCAGGGGGTCTTTGCGATCATACCTTGGTTAAGGCTGCTCTTGCGCCCTACCGCCGCCGGAACCTGAAATACCAGACCTCGTGACCGAACACGGTGCGCGCCTTGTGTTCGTAGCGGGTTTCGCACCAGCCGCTTGGCCGGTTCTGCCAGCTTGCTGGACCATCGACGACCCATTCGAACTTGTCGGTGTGCCGCTGCATCACCATGAGCGCGTGGCGGACATAGACCGGATGATCGGTGCCGAACCGGAATTCACCGCCCGGCTTCAGCTTGTCCGCGAACATCTGGACGGGCCCGTCATTCATCATCCGCCGCTTGGCGTGCTTGGCTTTTGGCCACGGATCGGGATGCAGCAGATACAGCATCGTCAGCCCGCCATCCGGCACCCGCCGCAGCACTTCGAGCGCGTCTCCGTGATGAATCCTGACATTGGCGAGCCGCTGTTCCTCGACATGGATCAACGCCTGAGCGACGCCGTTCAGGAAAGGCTCTGCCCCGATGAAGCCATGATTGGGCAGGAGATCGGCGCGATAGGCAAGATGTTCGCCGCCTCCAAAGCCGATTTCGAAATGCAGCGGGCAATCTTCACCGAACAGCGTTTGCGCCGTGACCGGGCCCTCTTCCGGAACCGAGATTTGCGGGAGCAATCGATCAACCAGCCCCTGTTGCCGCGCGCGCAAGGGCTTGCCCTGGCTGCGTCCGTACAACCGGCTGAGCGTGGTGGGATCGCCTTCCTTGAATGCTGTCATGGCGCGAGGCGCTAGTCTCGCAGGGCAGGTCTTGTCCAGCCAAGAATAATCGGGCTGCGGGTTGAGGGCTGCCGATGCATCCCTATAACGCGGGGCAGACATGGAAGAACTCTCCACCACATTCCACGCCCAGCCGCTCTGGCTCCAGTCCCTGATTGGCCTAGCGCTGCTCGCTACGGCCGCGCTGGCTGTCAACTACGTGCTCAAGCATGTGATCCTTCGGCTCGCCGCGCCTTACCTTGATCGCAAGAGCAAGACGATCGACAAGGCAGCGGCCTGGCTTGCCACGGCTGCTCCGCTGATGGTGATTTCGCGGGGGATCACGCTGGTCCCGAACCTTCCTGAAGAAATCTACACCGTCGTGCGCAACACTGCGCAGGCGCTGATCGTGATTTCGGTGGCGATGGCAATCGTCAAGGCGCTGACCTACGCCAACGAGCTTTACGAACGGCTTCCACGATCGAAGAACCGCCCGATCAAGGGCTTTGTCCAGGTGGTGAAGATCGTCGTGCTTTGCGGGGCGGCGATCATCCTGATTTCGGTGCTGATCGACCAGTCGCCGCTGCTGCTTTTGTCAGGGCTGGGCGCGATCACGGCGGTGTTGTTGCTGGTCTTCAAGGATACTATCCTGAGCCTTGTCGCGAGCGTCCAGTTGACCACGCAGGATATGCTGCGCGTGGGCGACTGGATCACCATGCCCAGCATGGGCGCAGATGGCGATGTGATCGACATTTCGCTGCACACGGTAAAGGTGCAGAATTTCGACAAGACGATCGTCACCATCCCCACGCACCGGCTGGTTTCGGATTCCTACCAGAACTGGCGCGGGATGAGCGAAAGCGGCGGGCGCAGGATCAAGCGTTCGCTGATCATCGACCAGAACACGGTGCGGTTCCTGAGCGATGAAGAAGTCGTCGAGCTCAAGAAGTTCAAGATGCTCAAGGATTACCTCGCCGCCAAGCGCGAAGAGATTGCCGAATGGAACGCGCGCGAGCTTTCAGGCGAGGATGCGCCCGTCAACGCGCGGCGCCTGACCAATCTCGGCACGTTGCGCGCCTATATTGCAGCCTATCTCGAATGGCATCCGAGCATTTCCAAGGATTTCACCCTGATGGTGCGACAACTGCCGCCGGGCCCGCAGGGCATTCCGCTGGAAGTCTATTGTTTCACCAACACCACGTCCTGGGGCATCTACGAGGGCATGCAGGCCGATATTTTCGATCACCTGCTGGCGATCCTGCCCGAGTTTGACCTCAAGTTGTTCCAGGAACCGAGTGGCGGCGATTTCGGCCCGGCTTTCGAAAAACATTGATCCAGATACAGGAATGCCCGGCTGCCATCAGGCGACCGGGCATTCCTTGAATTTGTGACTGGCTTTCGCGCTTAAGCGGCTTCGGCCTCTTCGCCCGGATCGCGCAGCACGTATCCGCGGCCCCAGACGGTTTCGATGTAGTTTTCACGGCTCTGTTGCAAACATTGGTGACGGCCGGGCAGCGTCACCCCGTCTGGGGATCAGGCAGCATTGGCAAAATGCTGATTGAGCACGTCCATGGCCTCGGTCATGACCGAGGGGCCAATGCCAA